>Ga0307441_1000336_pt1 | contig 17689 bp, 16 predicted proteins | sample SalMarWE160420MG_FD_202149 | JGI IMG/M metagenome (GOLD analysis project Ga0307441, IMG submission 202149) | Salt marsh sediment microbial communities from the Plum Island Ecosystem LTER, Massachusetts, United States - WE1604-20 | ecosystem: Environmental > Aquatic > Marine > Intertidal zone >... | reverse complement strand
ACAGGCGCAGCCTCGACGCGCTCACCTCGAGCAGGTCGGCGATGCCCCGGATCGTGCCGTCGGGATCCCGGAGAAGCCGCGGCACGTCGTTGAGCAGGTGCTGGGTGGCGTCGTAGGCGGGATCGCCAACGAACGGCTTGGGATCGATGGCCAGCCACGGCTCACGTTGGGCGCGGAGCACATTGCCCGCGTGAAGGTCCGTTGCCAACAGCACGCGACGCCGGGCCGTCGCTGCCAGCTGCGTCAACAGCGCGGCTCCCTCCTCCAGGAGTGCGCGATCGTCGGCTCCTGCGGCCAACGGCTCGTCGAGCGCCCGGGTCGTCCAGTGCGCGATCATGTCGGTCAGCGGGCGAAAGAGCGCCTGTGGAGGCGTGCGCCACAGGCGTCGCAACAGCCCGGCGATGACGCGGTCCTGCTCGGCCGGCGGGCGGGAACGCAGCGGCGTGCCGGGCACGCAGCGCTCGAGCAGCATGCCGCCCGCCGCCTCGTCCGCGGCCAGCAAGCGGACCATGCCGTCGCCGTCCCAGAAGCGCACGCCCGCGATCTCGTGCTCCCCCTCGAAGTGCGGCATGCCCAGCTTCAACACGGCGTCGTCGCCGCGAGCCGTCGTCGCCGGGGCGACCCACGCACAGCTGCCCTCGCTCGCGGTGCCGCCCGAGCCGAAGGGAGCGCCTACCTGGAGGGACCACCGCTGCTCCAGCATGCGCACGGTGGCCGGCAAGCGCTCGAGCCAGGCGGCTCGCTGCGGGGTCAGGGCGCAGGCGCGCGCGAGCGGCTCGGGGACAGGGAAGGCCTCGTCGCCCCCCGTTCCGGTCGGTTTTCTCGGCACGTTCGCTCGTCCTCCCTCGTGTGGCCGGTGCGTCGTTCCCGTCCGGCGCAGTGGCCGCGCGGCCAGCCCTGCAGCGACCGGGCCCTCAGGCTATACTCCCGTATGCCCACGACCGAGCGGGTGTCGCTGGATGCGCTCCTGAAGGGCGCCCGGGAGGCGAGTCGGGGCCTGGCCCGGGCGGATCGTGACGCTGCGCTGCTGGCGATGGCCGACGCCATCGAGCGTCACGCCGCGGACATCCTGGAGGCCAATGCCCAGGATGTGGCCGGCGAACGGCGACGCGGCACCTCCGCCGCTCTCGTGGACCGCCTAACACTGGACGTGGAGCGGCTGCACGGCGTCGCGCAGGGCTGCCGTCAGGTGGCCGCCTTGCCCGACCCTCTGGGTCGGGTGCTCGACGGCTGGCGTCTCGCCAACGGACTCGACGTGCGCAAGGTCACCGCGCCGTTCGGCGTGATCGCTCTCATCTACGAGTCGCGCCCCAACGTGACGGTGGACGCCTCGGCGCTCGCCGTGAAGGCGGGGAGCGCCATGGTGCTTCGGGGCTCGTCCAATGCGCTGTCGAGCAACCGCGCGCTCGTCACCGTGATGCGCGCCGGGCTGGCGGGCGCAGGCCTGCCGGAAGATGTCGTGCAGCTCGTGGACTCGGCGGACAGGGCGTTGGTGACGGAGCTGCTCGAGGCGCGAGGGCGCGTGGACCTCGTGATCCCGCGCGGCGGCGCCGGTCTCATCCGGCATGTGGTGGAGAACGCCCGGGTGCCGGTGGTGGAGACGGGCGTCGGAAACTGTCACGTCTACGTGCACGCCACCGCGGACCTGGCGATGGCGGAGTCCATCGTTTACAACGCCAAGGTGCAGCGCCCGGGGGTGTGCAATGCCGCCGAGACGCTGCTCGTGGACGCCGCCGTGGCCGATGCGTTCCTGCCCGCGGCGCTGGCGAAGCTGCGCGCTGCCGGGGTGGAGCTGCGTGGCTGCGAACGCGCTCGCGCCGTGGTAGCCGACGTGGCGCCGGCGGATGCGTCCGACTGGGCGACGGAGTATCTCGACCTGACGTTGGCGGTGAAGGTCGTGGATGGTCTGGACGACGCACTGGCCCACATCGCGCGGTACGGCACGCAGCACAGTGAGGCCATCGTGACCCGAGATCTCGCCAGCGCGGAGCGGTTCCGCTCGGAGGTCGACGCGGCCGCCGTCTACGTCAACGCCTCGACACGCTTCACGGACGGATTCGCGTTCGGTTTCGGGGCGGAGATCGGCATCAGCACACAGAAGCTGCACGCCCGCGGGCCCATGGGACTGGTGGAGATCGTCACCTACAAGTACCTCGTCGACGGCGACGGTCAGGTGCGCGACTAGCCGGGCGGTTCGGTGGGCGCGCCGGCCGACGTCAGCGGCAGCGACACGGAGAGAACCGCACCCCCCTGTGGGTGGCCGGCGGCGGTGACGTTGCCGCCATGCAGGCTCACCAGGCTACGCACGATGCTCAGTCCTAGGCCGCTGCCGCCGGTCGCCCGGGAGCGCGCCTCGTCCGCGCGGTAGAAGCGTTGGAAGACGCGCTCGCGATCGGCCTCGGGGATGCCGGGGCCGTGGTCGCGCACGCTCAAGATGGCCCGCCTGCCATCGCGTCGCAGGCTCACCTCGATCGTCGTGCCCGCCGGTGCGAACCGGTGGGCATTGTCGAGCAGGTTGACCAGCACCTGACGCAAGCGGTCTGGGTCGCCGTCGACGCTGGCTTCGGCCAGCTCGGTGACGACGCGGACGCCGCGCTCGGCGGCGTGCGCCCCGAACGATGCGCTCACCTCGCCCGCGAGTGCCCTCAGATCGACGGGGACGCGGCGCATGGCCAGCTCACCGCTCTCGGCCCGGGTCAAGAGCCGGAGGTCCTGCACCAGGCGCGTCAGAAGCGTCACCTCGTCGCCCAAGCGATGGAAGGTCGTCGGGCTGCCGTCGAGCAAGCCATCCTCCAGCGCTTCCAGCTCGCCCTTGAGGACCGTGAGGGGGGTCCGCAGCTCGTGCGCGATGTCGGCGATGAGACGCTGCTGTTGCGCCTCCTCGCTGCTGAGCCGGTCCGCGAGCTGGTTGAACGCCGTGGCGACCTCCGCCACCTCGTCGCGGCCCCGCTCGTCAGCGCGTGCCGTGCGCTCGCCGGCGGCGTAACGCTGGGCGACCTCGGTGAGCCGCTTGAGGGGTCGCGTCAACCTGATCGCGAGGAACGCCCCGGCCGCTGCCGCCAGGATCAGAGCGATCGCCGCGGCTTCGCCGTTGGCGCGCCACAGATCGCGGACGAGCAGGGCGTGGCGCGTCCCGGCTGCGACCGGGCCAGGACCAGAGCGCGCCGATCCAGTGCCGTGTCCGTCGCTGGGGGCGCCGGCCCTGGCAGGCGGGACGGTCGCCGCGCCGGTGCGGTCCCGGGTCGTCGGCGCGGCCGGCGAGGACACCGGGACCGGCGTCTCCAGGAGGCGGCCGACACGACGCTCGGCGACCTCCACGGCGAGGAGGGCCGTCACCGCGACGGCGGCGAGTGCGACCAGCGTCACCGCCAGGGTTAGGCGGGTGCGCAGTCTCACGGGCGGGTTCGGAGGCGGTACCCCACGCCGCGAACGGTTTCCAGCATGTCAGCGCAGGGACCGAGACGGCGTCGCAGGTTCTTGATATGAGCGTCGACCGTGCGCGTGTCGGCCGACGGGTCGTCGAGGACGTCCAGAAGCTCGCGGCGGTGGAAGGCGCGGTTGGGATGCTGGGCGAGGGCGCCGAGGAGCCTCAACTGGGTGGGACTGAGAGGCAGCCTGGTCTGCTCGCAGCGCGCTTCGAAGGCATCGAGGTCGACGGCGAGAGGCCCGGCGCTGAACCGCTGGGCGGGCTTGAGATCGCCCCGCGCCCGCCTGAGCACGGCGCGCACCCGCGCGACCACCTCACGCGGGCTGAACGGCTTGACGATATAGTCGTCGGCGCCGAGTTCGAGGCCGACCAGGCGGTCCACCTCCTCGGCCCTGGCCGTCACCATCAGGATCGGCACGTCGGAGCTCGCCCGCACCGTGCGGGTCACCTCCAGGCCGTCGATCTCGGGGATCATCAGGTCGAGCACGATGACGTCGGGCGCCGCGGCTCGCCACGCTTCCAACGCCCGCCGGCCGGTGGAGGCGCGCTCGGTGCGGTAGCCCGCGTCACGCAGGTAGCGTTCGAGGACGTCCGCGATGCGCGGCTCATCCTCGACGATCAGCACGGTCTCGTCCATGACTCCCTAGTCGAGAGGGTAGCGGGGCCGGGCGATCGGCGCAACGGGCATTCGGCCCCGGTCGCGCTGCAGCGGGCCCGGCCTAGTGCCGGCCGGTGCCGCCGGTAGGCGGCGCGGTCGTCGCCTGCGCGTTGACGCTCGGGGCGCCGCCGCCCGGCACGGGCGCCATGTCCTTCGCCGGCACCACCTTGTCGGGGGGTGCGGCCGGGCTGAGCTCCTGGGAGGTGGCGCCGCCGAAGCTCGCCACGAGGCCGTCGGCGAGCGTCTGACGTTCGTGCGCCGTGAGCCGCGCCGTCGGGTGCAGCCAGGCATAGTACAGAGGCGGCATGCGGCCGGTCCTCACGGCGCGCGCGGCGCGATCGGCTGCCACGCCGGCAAGCGATGTGGCGGAGAAATCGAGTGCGGCGCGCCCTTCCGCGACGTGATGGGCGATCAGCCACGACGCCGGGGCGATGCGGCTGTACCACGGCCAATGGGTGAGGTTGCTATGGCAGTCGTAGCAGGCGCGGACGGCAAGCGAACGGGTCAGTGGGCTGTTCCAGGACGGTTGGGCCAGGGCCGGCGGGTTGTGCCGCAGCCCGGGCACGGGCACGAACTGCACCAAGATGGCAAGGCCCACCACCACCAGCAGGGCCGCGAACAGCCGGCTTCGGCTCATCGAATCCTCCGGCGGGCGCGTCGTGGCGCGTCCGGGCTATGCGTGCGCGCCTGGCATCCGCCCGGACCGTAACGTGGCGGCGTTAGGCGAGCGTGAGCCCGGACGGCCCGTGCCGCCTGGTTCACGGCATTTAGATGCGTCCCTGACGGTGAAATCTCTTTGACCGGCCGAGCCCGGGCAAGGTATAATGCCTTGGTTGGGGTATTGCCCCTTTTCCCATGCGCATCGCATCTGTCGAGCGGAGGCATGACTTGAGCATTTACAGTGCCGAGAGCATCAAGGTGTTGAAGGGACTGGAGGGCGTCCGCAAGCGCCCGGCGATGTACGTGCAAGGCGGTACGGGCGTCGACGGTTACCATCAGCTCCTCACGGAGATCATCGACAACGCCATCGACGAGGCCCTGGCGGGCTACGCCGATACGGTGCGGGTGACCCTCAACGCCGACGGCTCGGCGACGGTGACCGACAACGGGCGGGGCATCCCCGTCGAAGTGATGAAGAAGGAAGGTCGACCGGCGATCGAGGTGATCTTCACCGAACTGCATGCCGGCGGCAAGTTCGACAACAGCTCCTACAAGGTGTCGGGCGGTCTGCACGGGGTGGGCAGCTCGGTGGTCAATGCCCTGTCGGCCTTCCTGACGGCCGAGGTGTCCGTCGGTGGCAAGCTCCACCGGATCCGCTTCGACAGGGGCGAGGTCACCGAGCCCATTCACGAGGTGGGCAAGGCTCCCAAGGGCGTCACTGGCTCGACCGTGACCTTCCGTCCGGACCCGATGGTGTTCAAGGACGTGCGCTCGTTCGACTACCAGCGGATCAAGCGGCGCCTGCGTGAGCTGGCGTTCCTGACGGGCGGTCTCAAGGTGGAGCTGCAGGACGACCGCAGCGACGAGACGCGTCACGAGGTGTTCCAGGAGCACGGGGGCGTGGGGGCGTTCGCCGCCTATTTGGCCAAGGACAGCAAGGTCCTGTACGACAAGCCGGTGTTCATCAGCGGTACCGCCGTCGTCGAGACCGACGCGGCTCGGCACGACATCGAGGTCGAGGTCGGCCTCGTCCACACCGGCGGCTACGGTCAGAACGTGCTCACCTACGCCAACATGATCACCAACCGCGACGGTGGCACCCACTTGACCGGCTTCAAGACGGCCTACACGCGCGTGCTCAACAACTACGCCAAGACGAAGAACCTGCTCAAGAAGGGGGATCCGCCACCGACGGGGGACGACTTCCTCGAGGGGATCTCGTGCGTGATCTCGGTGAAGCTGCCTGACCCGCAGTTCGAGTCGCAGGCCAAGGTGAAGCTCCTCAACCCCGAGGCCCAGACGGCGGTGCAGTCGGTGGTCTACGAAAAGTTCGCCGAGATCCTGGAGGAGAACCCGCGCGTGGGTCGAGCGATCATCGAGAAGGCGGCGAACGCGGCGCGTGCGCGCGAGGCCGCTCGGAAGGCCCGCGACCTGGTCAGGCGCGCCAATCCGCTGGAGAACGACGACCTCCCTGGCAAGCTTGCCGACTGCCAGTCACAGGACCCGGCCCAGAGCGAGATCTACATCGTCGAAGGGGACTCGGCCGGAGGCAGCGCGAAGCAGGGACGCGAGCGTCGGTTCCAGGCCATCCTGCCGCTCCGGGGCAAGATCTTGAACGTCGAGAAGGCCAACATCGGTAAGATCCTCAAGAACACCGAGATTCGCGCGATGATCGCCGCCATCGGGGCAGGCATCGACGGCACGGGCGACGACGCCCATTTCAACCTCGAGGACGTCCGCTACCATCGCATCATCATCATGACGGACGCCGACGTCGACGGCAGCCACATCCGCACGTTGCTGCTCACCTTCTTCTATCGCTACATGCGTCCCCTCATCGATGCCGGCTACCTCTTCATCGCCCAACCGCCGCTGTTCGGGGTGCGCTTCGGGCGGGCCAGGGAGCTGACCTACGTCTACGACGAGAGCGCGTTGCAGCGCCTGCTCCGTGAGAACAAGGGGAAGAAGGTCGAGATCCAGCGCTTCAAGGGGCTCGGTGAGATGAACCCGGAGCAGTTGTGGGAGACCACCATGAACCCGGAAGGCCGCGTGCTCCGGCGCGTCACCATCGAGGACGTGCTGGAGGCCAGCGAGACCTTCGAGATGCTGATGGGCACGGAGGTGCCACCCCGCCGGGAGTTCATCGAGGACAACGCCCACCGCGCCGAGCTCGACCTGTAGGAGCGAGTCGCGGGGGCCGGGCGCGCTCGCCCGCAAGAGGACGGCTAAGGGGCACCGGCGTTGGCCGGTGCCCCTGGTTCATGCCTCGCCTGCTGGCTGGGCCTTGTCCGCCGAGCCGCGGCCGGTGTGTGCCTACTGGCCCTCGCTGAGCTTCGGCGTTCGCGTCTGCAGGAACGCCACCAGCTGGTCGATCTGCTGTGACGACAGCTGGCTTCCGAACGCGGGCATGTTGTAGCCGCCGTTGGCGATGCGCCACGTCATCTCGATGCCGGTGAGGCGGTTGCCCACGTAGGTCAGGTTGGGGCCACGGAACCCGCCATAGTTGCCGATGCGGTGGCACTGTTCGCAGCCTTGATCATGGAAGAGCTTGGCGCCGGCCAGGGCCTTGTCGCTCACCGAGCCGACGACCTTGGTGGGCAGGGGCGGCGCGTCGTAGCGTGGCGACCACGGCTCCCAGGTCGCCAGCCACCAGAACGACGCGATCGCCACGATGACGATGCTGACGATGCCGATGGCCCACGGCCGCCGCAGGGGGTGCCGTTCGCCCTGACGCGCCCACAGCGGCATCAGGAACAGCACCAGGAAGACCAGCAGGGGGCCGCCCACGATGACATACGGCGTAAGCAGGTGCGGGATGAGGGCCAGCACGCCGAAGTACCAGAGCAGGTACCAGTCCGGCTTGGGCGTCGCGACAAGGTCGGTCGGATTCGGCGCGCCCGCCAGGTGAGGCGGCCCGACCGAGATCGCCAGCCCGACGATGACGACGATCATCACGACCGCGAACAGCACGTCGCGCCAGGCGGCGTCCGGCCAGAACGGCACGCCGTCGCGCTGGAGCATGGCGTGGTAGTCCTGGACGTAGGTCTTGGAGTTGACCGGGTTCCCGGGCTTGGGGGGCTCCGAGATGCCGTTACGGATGACCATCCACAGGTGCGGGGCCAGCAGCATGATGATCAGGATGGGGAAGACGAACACGTGCAACGCGAAGAACTGGCTGAGCGTCTGGCCGCCCAGCGTCTCGCCAGCGAGCAGGAAGTGCGCCAGCGCGGGGCCGATGAGAGGCACGTAGGATGCCTGCTGGGCACCGACGATGACGGACCAGATGGCCGTCTGATCCCAACGCAGGATCTGCCCGGTGAACCCCATCGCCACTGTCAGGAACAGCAGCACCGTGCCGCTCATCCAGCTGGCCTCGCGCGGGTACTTGTAGGACGCGAACAGGAACGTCCGCAACATGTGCAGCCCGACCATGAGGATCATGGCCGAGGCACCGAAGTAGTGCACCGACCGCAGGAAGTGGTCGAGCGCCGAGTTCTCGGTGATGAACTTGAGGCTCTGATAGGCCTGGCTGGTCGACGGGATGTACGTGAAGCTCAGGGCGATGCCGGTGATCACCTGCAGGATGAACGCGAACAGGGTGGCGCTGCCGAACACGTAGAGCCAGGTCGAGCCGCGCGGAACGAGATGCTCGGCCACGGGGCGGATGAGGGCCGCGATACCGGTGCGTTCCTCGAGCCAGTTTCCTAGGCGACGGAACATGTCGTACCCCTCAACCCTGCTTCGGCACCCTGCCGTTGAGCGGCAGAGGCGTGGTGAGGATCTCGACGTTCCCGTTCTGAACGCGCACCGGATAGCGGGCGAGCGGCCGGGGTGGGGGACCGGCTGCGACATCGCCGTTGGCGTAGTACACCCCGCCATGGCACGGGCACACGAACATGTCCGCGCTCTGCTCCCAGTGCACCGGGCAGCCGAGGTGGGAGCAGTTCACGGTGAAGGCCGTGAAGCTGGTTTGGCCGTCGCGGCGCAGGTACGCCGCCGTCTTCGCCGCTGCCCCGCCCCAGCCGTCCGTACCGGCGTTCTCGAAGCTGACCTCGACGGTCTGTCCGGTCTTGTAGTTGTCCACCGGGCCAAGCGTGCGCCACACGCGTGGATGGCTCCGCCACATCGGCTTGATCACGTCGAGCAACGTCGGGATGCCGACGAGCAAGGCGGCGAATGCCCCGAGTCCGAGGCTGGTGCGGCCCAGGAACCGGCGTCGACTCAGATCGTCGGACGACGGGGTCCCTGAGGCCTCCCCCTCAGCCATGGGATTCGTGGGTTTGTCCGTCATGAAGCATCTCTCCCATCCATCCGACGATCGAGGTCGCGAACATGATGACGCCCGCCACGATCACCAACCAGACCGTGATGAGCCCGAGAAGGATGAAGGTGATACCGAAGGCTGTGAGCAAAGGCCATGCGGTCGGCCTGGGAATCAACATCTCCTGCGGCTGCTGCCAGTCGACCTGATCGGTGTCGTTCATCCTGCTCCTTCCAAAGCCTTGTGGGCCGCAGCCGGCCGCGCCTCGCCACGAGCGGGCGTCGTGCCCCGTGACGGAGCGGTCGACGGCACGTCAGCTGCGGCCGGGACCGCAGCAGGCGGCGCGACGGAGCCGTCCGGGACCCCAACGACAGCGCTCGCAGCGTCTTCAAGCATGGCCGTCCTCCCACCGCTCGGCATGGCGTCGTCCCGGCCGACGAGCGCCGGTCGGCGTTGCTGTGGACGAGCCGGCACGTCCGTCTCCGGGGCGCTGAACCACAACCCGAACTCGATCAGGATGACGACGATATAGAACAGCCCGCCGAGGAGCCACATGACCACGCCGCCGAGCTGTTGATCGGCCATCACAGAGAGATTCCAACCGTTGCGGATCAACGCCAGCGCCCCGTACGGGTCGGGCGGGTTCAGGTAGAAGGGGTAGAGCACGGTGGGCGCGAAGGTGATGTAGATGCCGAGGACCGACAGGCCGGCCATGGCGCCGAACAGGTACATCATCGAGAGCTGGGGGGTCAAACGCCGCTCCCGCAGCGGCGTGAGAACCGGCCACCAGAACATGGTCGCGGTCACGACGAAGCTCAGGTGCTCCAGCGCATGGATGTTCTCGCTCGCCAGGGCGGCGTCGTACAGGACCGGCAGGTGCCAGATCCAGAGGGTCAGGATCTTCGTGGGCAGCGCCACACGAGGGCGGCCGAGCAACCGTTCCAGGCGGTCCAGCAACGGCACGGCCATGAGCCGCCTGGTGGCCCCCGGGGGGAGCCCCCACAACAGCAGCGGCGGCGCGATCAAGATGAGCAGCATGTGCTGCACCATGTGCACGCTGAACAGGTAGTGGTCGCCGAGGCCGTCGATGGGCGAGATCAGGGCCAGCACCAGCGTTGCCAGGCCGGCAGCGAACAACAGCGCCCGCGCGCTCAGGCGTTCCCGCAACCATGCCGCGTATGCCGCCAGCAGCGCCACGCTGCCCCCGATGACGGATGGGTCGGGGGACCACATGAGGGCAAGAAGGCGGCTGGTGGTCATGGTTATATGAAGATGAGGTACGCAACGCAGAACACCGCGATCCAGACGGCGTCAACGAAGTGCCAGTAGTACGAGAGCGAAACGACGGCGGATTCGTTTTCGGGGCCGAGCTTGCCGGCGAAGCTCATGCCGGTGAGCGAGCTCAGCATGATTAGGCCCGTGACGACGTGCAGCCCGTGGAAGCCGGTCAGTGTGAAGAAGGCCGAGCTGAACACGTCGTAGTTGAGTGCGATGCCTTTGCGGAAGAGCTCGGTGTACTCGATGCCCTGCCCCGTAAGGAAGGTGAGGCCGAGCAGGATGGTGATCACCATCCAACCGCGGTAGGCTCCGAATCGCCTGCGGTGAAAGTTGCGCTCGGCGATCCAGATCGTGAGGCTGCTCGCCCACAGGAACAGGCTGAAGATGAGCGTGCGCGGGACGGCCAGACTGCTGCGCGGCAGGTTGCCGAAGGCGCCGCTCAGGTACGCATAGCTCGACAGCAGCGTGAGGAAGAAGAAGATCTCGGAGCCGATGAAGAACAGCATCCCGATGATGTGCTTGTTCGTGCGGGGCTTGGCGGCGGTCGTATTCGCGGTCGTCATGCGTTGCCCTCCGGCTGAGCGGCGTGTGCATCGGCGAGCTCGGGATGCGCCAGGTCGAACAGCGGCCGCGCGCTACGCACGGGCGGCAGCCTTTCGAAGTTGTGCTCCGGCGGCGGCGATGTCGTCGCCCACTCCAGTGTCCAGGCATCCCACGGGTTGTCGCCCGCGACCTTGCCCTTGCGGAAGCTCCACACGATGTTCCACAGGAACAGCACGACCGCTGTGCCCAGGATGAACGCGCCGATGGTGGAGATCAGGTTGAGGGTGCCGTAGCCGGGCAGATTAGGGTAGGTGTAGACCCTGCGGGCCATGCCCATCACGCCGAGGATGTGCTGTACGAAGAACGTCATGTTGAAGCCGATGACGGCGAGCCAGAAGTGCCACTTGCCCAGGCGTTCGCTCATCATGCGGCCCGTGACCTTCGGGTACCAGTAGTAGATGCCGGCCCACAGGCCGAACATCGACCCGCCGAAGAGCACGTAGTGGAAGTGCGCCACCACGAAATACGTGTCGGTCAGCTGCCAGTCGATGGGCGCCACCGCGAACATGACGCCGGTGATGCCACCTATCACGAACTGGATGATCATGGCGGCGGCGAAGAGCAGCGGCGTGTCCAGCCGCAGCTTGCCCTGGAACATCGTCGTGCTCCAGTTGAAGATCTTCACCCCCGTCGGCACGGCGATGAGCATGCTGGTCGCACTGAACGCCGCGTTCATGGGCACGCCCAGGCCGACCGCGAACATGTGGTGGACCCACACGCCGAAACTCAGCAGGCCGATCGCGATCCCGGAGCCGGCCACGAAGGTGTAGCCGAAGATCGGTTTGCGGGAGAAGACGGGGACGACCTCGGACATGATGCCGAAGGCGGGCAACGCCATGATGTAGACCTCGGGGTGCCCGAAGAACCAGAAGATGTGCTGCCACAGGATGGCCGAGCCACCGCTCGCGTTGGCGCGGAAGAAGTGCATGTGCAGGATGCGGTCGCCCAGCAGCATGATGAGCCCGGCGTTGAGCGGCGTGAGGGCGAAGAGGATGAGCAGGCTGGTGATGACCATCATCCACACGAACAGCGGCAGGCGCCGCCAGGTCATGCCCGTGGCCCGGTAGCGCACGACGGTGACGATCAGGTTCACGGCGGCGGCGATCGTCCCGACGCCTGTCTCGATGAGCCCCGCCGCCCAGTAGTCCAGCCCCGGTCTGGACGTGAACGCGCTCTCACTGAGTGGCGCGTAACTGAACCAGCCGGCGTTCGCCAGGCTGCCGGTGAACAGAGCGAGGTAGATGACGATGCCGCCCAGCAGGAACACCCAGTAGCCCAACGCGTTCAGGCGAGGGAAGGCGACGTCGCGTGCCCCGACCATCAACGGCAAGATGTAGTTCGCCAAGCCTATGAAGATCGGCATGACCACCAGGAAGATCATGGTGGTGCCGTGCATGGTGAAGATGGCGTCGTACTCCTGGGGCGAGAGCACCTTGGCGTTCGGCGCCGCCAGCTGGATCCGGATCAGCAGGGCCTCGATGCCGCCGACACCGAAGAAGAACAGCGAGGTGACCATGTACATGATGCCGATCTTCTTGTGGTCGGTGGTCGAGAACCAGGTCAACCACCCCCAGCCGCGGTTGAGCGGAGGGAACGGATGCTCGTGCGGCGAGAGCGCCTCAGGTGCAGCCCCCATCGACTTCTGTGCCACTACTTCGCCTCCAGGTAGGCCACCAGTGCGTCGATCTGCGACGTCGAGAGGTGGAGATTCGGCATGTGGACGCCGGGTTTGACGGCTTGTGGGTTCTCCAGCCAGGTGCGCAGGTCGGCCGGTGTGTTGGCGAGGACGCCAGCGCCGAGGGTGTCACGGGTGCCGAAGTGCGTGAGGTCCGGCCCGACGTCTTGACCCTTGCTGCCCCCAGATCCCGTGATGTTGTGGCACTCGGCGCACTTCCCATCGAAGTACCCCATGCCGATGGCCTCGGCGGCGCTGGTGGGGGCGGGGTGGGGCTTCGCCTGACCGGCGAGCCATGTCTGGTAGTCCGCCGGGGTCTGCGCGTAGACGCGGATGCGCATCCAGGCGTGGCCGGCGCCGCAGTACTCGGCGCAGGTGCCCAGGTAGACGCCAGGCTTGTCCGCCTCGATGACCAGCTGGTTCGGGTGCGCTGGGACCGCATCGATCTTGCGACCCAGCTCCGGGACCCAGAAGTCGTGGATCACGTCCACCGAGGTCAGGGTGATGTCGATGGGTTTGCCCACCGGTATGTGCAGCTCGTTGGCTGTGACGACCTTGCTGCCAGGGTAGCGGAACTCCCACCACCACTGGTGCGCGACGACGTCGACGTTCACGGGGTCGGTCTTGGGGTGCTTCGGCGGCGTCACCGCCTCCATGCTTTGCACGGTGAGCACGAACAGCACCACGAGGATGGCGAAGGGGATCGTCGTCCAGGTGATCTCCACGATGGTGTTGCCGTGGGTCTGCGGCGGCAGCTCGGAACTCCGCTCGCGGTCCCGGTAGCGGATGAGGTTGAAGATCACGAACGCCGAGACGAGCACGAGGATCACCATGGAGATCCAGAAGGTGACCCAGAACAGGTGCGCGATGTTCTGCGCGTAGGGGGACGCCGGACTGAGGACAGAGTTGGCGGTTGAGTAAAGACTATGCACGCACGTTCACTCCACGCGGGGGGCCCATCCGCACGCCCGCCCTGAACTCGGCTTTGGGTTGCCGGACCGAGAAACCGCCAAGCGCTCGGTGTCCCCGCCCGAACCTACACGACGCCCGCTCCCACGCGCCACGACCCACAGGCTTCTTCCTCACCCTGCGGGAGGGTGGCCTCCGATGCTGGCCGCCTTCCCAAGCGCGACCGTGGCATGACCGGCTAATCGGGTCTGCCGAACTTACGGGAGTCTAACATCAGCCGACACGGCGCGTGGCAAGTCCGGGACTTTTGTCTCTAGCGCGAGCGGAATGTCCTTCTCAACGGCAGTCCGGGCCGCGACCCCGATTGGCGACGCCGCATGAACCTTCAGCCGGGCGCATGAACCCCTGCACGGGCGCATGAACGATCCATTAGCATCACCACGGCGGATCGGGTTGACGAAGCCCGGGGCCGGCGCTAGGCTAGCCCACGTGTCCAAGACAGTGCAGGTGGGCCGAAGTTGCCGTGATTGCGAGGTGCGCTTGTGAAGGCTCGGAGAGTGGCTATCGGAACGGTACTGGTGCTGGGGGCGCTCGTGGCGCTGTCTGTCACCGGCGTCTTTGCGCAGGCCGGGGGTGACTCGGCGGCGGCCGGGAAGACCGTGTTCGACAACAACTGCTCTGCCTGCCACCAGGCGTCCGGAGCAGGCATCCCAGCCACGTTCCCGCCGCTTGCGGGCTACGTTCCGAAGTTCCTGGACAAGGGCGCCGACGGACGGACCACCCTGATGCACATCGTGCTCTTCGGGATGACCGGCCAGATCAGCGCAGATGGGCAGTCGTACAACAGCACCATGCCGACCTGGGGCAAGATCCTCAGCGATCAGCAGGTCACGGACGTGCTCAACTACATCACGACCGCCTGGGGCAACGACAAGGCGGAACCCAAGGACTTCAAGCCCTTCACGCTCGACGAGGTCAAGAAGGCCGCGGGCGCCAACCTGACCCCGGACCAGACCCGTCAGGAACGGGCCAAGTTGGGGCTCTGAGCACTCGAAAGCAGCTCATGGCGGACATGCGCCCGTCCACTTAGGACGGGCGCATTCGTTTCGCCGCCTCGATAGCGACCTCGTGGTCCGAAGCGTGGGCGCGCCCTCTTTTTTCCCGCGCCATTCGTATACGGCAGGTCTATGCCGTGCCGGTTGGGCTGGTATGGTCGTGCTCTCGATGGCCTGTCGGGTGATGGCGGAGACGGCTGAGGAGTGGAGCGTCGTTCATCTTCTCTCTGGTCCGTGATCAGTGTCGATGAGGGCGAGCCGGGCGCCCGAAGCTGCCTCCGGTGTGGCCTAGACGCAGCGTGCTAGCCTTTCCGTTACAGGGCCAAGAGAAGGGAGTGTGATGCCATGCGCAGGTCCGTGCTAGGTGTCGTTGCTTTCGTGTTGATTGCGGCCATGGGATCGGCATTCGCTCAAGCGCCGATCACCGTGAAGGTCGGCCTCGAGGCATCCGGTACCTTCTCTTGGGTCGCGTACGCAATGAAGCGCTACGGGCTGGACAAGAAGTACGGCATCGACCTGCAGTCAGTCAAGTATGCGACCAAGCAGGCCTCCCGCCTGGCGCTCAGGGAGGGGACCGTCGACATCGTGGTCGACGACTTCATCGGGGTGGTCCAGGACCGCAACGCCGGCATCCCGGTCCAGGCCGTGTATCCGTACAGCAAGGCGACGGGCGGCGTGGTCGTGCGCGCGGACAGTCCGATCAAGACGATCGCGGATCTGAAGGGCAAGACCATCGCCGCAGCGAACCTCGGCGACAAGAGCCTGCTCATCTTGCGGGCGTTGACCACCACGAAGTACGGCTTCGATCCCATGACCGACGGTAAGGTCCTGTCGGCGGCGCCGCCGCTCATGACCCAGTTGCTCGCCAGTGGGAAGATCGACGCGGCGATCCCCTACTGGCACTTCGTGGCGCGCATGGTTGGGTCGGGCGATTACCGCGACATCATGAACGTGACGGACATGCTGAGTCAGCTCGGGTTGCGCACGGACCTCCCCATCCTGGTCGTGGTCGCGCGTGAAGGGGCCAATCCCAAGGGCGTCACGCAGTTTCTCGCCGCCCTCAAGCAGACCGAGAAGCAGATGGAGGCGGACAGCATGAGTGGGGTGTGGCAGGGCATCCTCGATCAGAAGCTATATAGTCTTCCCGATCCATCCCTGTTCCCCGCCGTGCGCAAGCGCTGGGAAGCGGGCCTACCGACCACCTGGAATCAACAGGTGATCGACGGCCTCGTGACGCTGGTCGACCAGCTCGTCAAGGTGGCCGGGCCCAACGTCGTCGGCGTCAGTAAGCTTCCGGCCGATGCCTTCACGACGAAGTACGCTCCGAATGGTTGACCGCGGGTTGGGCGCCAGGGGAGGCTGAAGCACGGAGACCGAGAGTCGACGGAGCCAGCGAGGAGAGGAGACCCAGGAGCGGCGGAATCGGCCTCAGCCTCTGCGTTCCTGGGTCTCAAGGAGCGGCTATGTCGGCGTCTCCTATTTGTCGATCCTCGCGGTCTGGATCGTGCTTTCGAAGGTTCTACCGGCCCAGTTGCTGCCGGGCCCCCTGGCCACGTTGAGCTTCATCGGCGACGAATACAGGCGAGGCGCGCTCATGCTGAACCTGTGGGCCACCTCGCAGCGCGTCCTCATCGCCTTCGGCATCGGCATGGTTGGTGGTGTCGTCATCGGCGCCGTCATGGGTTTGTCGGCGCGGATCGACCGGCTGCTGCAAGCGTGGTTGCTCGCCGGGCTCACCGTGCCCAGGATCGTGCTGTTCGTGGTCGCCTACCTCTTGCTCGGCTTGAACGACCAGGCAGCCGTCGGCGCGCTGATCATCACCATCGTGCCGACGATCGTGGTGCAGCTGCGAGAGGGAACGCGCGCGCTGGATCCCAAGCTCCTCGAGATGGCACGAGCCTTTCGCCGACCCCGGTCCGAGGTCTGGCTCCGCGTGGTGTTGCCGCAGCTCATGCCCTACATCGTGGGCACGGCGCGCGCGTCGCTATCGCTGGCGTGGAAGATGGTCGTGCTGGCGGAGCTTCTCGGACGCACGAACGGCGTTGGCTACATGATCTCCTTCTACTTCCAGATGTTCAACATGAAGGGCGTGCTTGCCTACGGCGTCACCATGATGGTGGTCCTGGGCGTGATCGATCTGGCCTTCCTGGGGACCTGGCAGCGGAGGGTCTTCCGCTGGCGACATCCATCGGCCGGACAGGAGTGAGCGCGTGACGGGCATCGAAGCGCGCGGCGTGGTGCGGCGGTTCCCTCTCGAAGGCGGCGGCGAGCGACTGGCGGTGGGTGGTGTGCACCTCCGCGTCGAGCCCGGCGAGTTCGTCGTCCTGTTGGGACCGTCGGGCTGCGGCAAGACGACGCTCCTCAAGATCCTCTCCGGGCTGGATCAGCCGGACGAGGGCAGCGTGACGCTGCAGGCATCCGGCGGCGGCGCGCCCGTCATCAGCCACATGTTCCAGGAGCCGCGGCTGTTGCCGTGGCTGCGGGTACGCGACAACCTGGCGTTCGTGCTCGACGGTGCCGGGCGCGGCGACACACGGCTTCTGGACGGCTGGCTCGAGCGTGTCGGCATGGCCGGGCTGGGGCGCGAGTACCCCGCGCGCCTGTCGACCGGCATGCAGCAGCGCGTGGCCGTCGCGCGGGCGATGGTGGTCGAGCCGGACGTGCTCTTCATGGACGAGCCGTTCAGTGCGTTGGACGAGCTGACCGCCATGACCATGCGGCAGGAGCTGTTGGGCCTGTGGCGTGAGCTCGGGTGCACCGTGGTGATGGTCACGCACAACCCGCTCGAGGCCGTGCAGCTCGCCGACCGGGTGATCGTGATGACCGCCAGCCCCGGGCGTGTGCGCGCGGAGATGCGGCTAGTCGACAGCTTCCCGCGCCCGCGCGATCCCGAGGACCTTCGTCTGTGGCGAGCGTCACGCGAGGCGGTGCGGCACCTCGGGGGTGCGCCGGTGTTGGTTCAGGACCGGCGGCCTGCGAACGACTCCGGCTAGGGCGTGTTCACACTACGTGTTATGATCGGGCATCCAGTTGTCCAGGGACCAGTTCGATCTGATCAAGCACCTGCTGCCCGTGCAGCGCGGCAACGTGAAGCTCGATAACCTGTAGGTGTTGAACGGCATCCTGTTCGTGGCGGTGAACGGCTGCAGCTGGCGGGCGCTGC
>Ga0307441_1000335_pt1 | contig 17736 bp, 15 predicted proteins | sample SalMarWE160420MG_FD_202149 | JGI IMG/M metagenome (GOLD analysis project Ga0307441, IMG submission 202149) | Salt marsh sediment microbial communities from the Plum Island Ecosystem LTER, Massachusetts, United States - WE1604-20 | ecosystem: Environmental > Aquatic > Marine > Intertidal zone >... | reverse complement strand
TAGAGCGCATCTCTGAGGCAGTGGACCAGGCTTTCCGAGATCTGAAAAACAGCTCAAGAGTGGAAATAAATCTGCCTTATATCAGCGCCAACCCGGCAGGCCCTATTCACTTGCGGAGAATTATCAACCGGAATGAGTTTTTTGGCACATTCGGAAAGGTTGATGTTGAGGGAAAAACAACAGAAGCCACACAAGGACCGTCAACCCAGCGGGTGAAGATCCAACTCCCAGAAAGGACACCTTATATCACGATGGTCTTGCTGGTCATCATGGCGGTTCTTTACGCCCTGCAGTGGTTATCGGATCTGTTGTATGGGTATGACTTTCTAGCGATCTATGGAATGAAATCTAATGAGTGGATCATTGCCGGGGAATACTGGCGTCTGGTGACAGCGATGTTCCTTCACGGTTCAATTATCCACCTGGGATTTAACTTATATGCCCTCTATATTCTAGGTAGGCGGGTGGAACGGTTTTTCGGATCTATCCGATTCCTGGCTTTATTTCTAATTGCGGGTATCGCAGGCAATCTATTCTCTTTTGTTTTTACTGCGGCGCCATCCCTGGGATCCTCCACCGCTATCTTTGGCCTGCTGAGTGCGGAAGGCATATTCATTTACCAGCACAGGAAACTATTCGGGGAGCAATTCCGGGTTGCTTTGCGGCAGATAATCCAGGTAGCAGTGGGCAACCTGGTGATCGGCTTCATGATACCTGGTATTGATAACTGGGGACATATCGGTGGTTTAATAGGCGGAGCAATCTATACTTGGTTTGGCGGACCCAACTTTACGATAATAAGCTCTCCGCCTGATTTACGTCTCAAGGATCAGCGCTCAGAAGAGAAAACCTTGTATGTGTTTTTCGCCCTGCTGATCGTGATCGTCTGCCTGGTAGCTTGGATAATCTATTCCCGATCCTAAATTGGGTCATTTCGAATCATCTCAATTATCAAGGTTTTAAAAACCTGGCTGCTGGAAGCTGCAAGCAGCGTCGTTGACTGGGTTAGGGGCATCTGGTAAAATTTTCTGGCGTCTTTTGCGTTGTACCCTTCGCATTAGACCCTATTTATTCATTAGTAAGGAGAAAGGGCTAGATACCATGAAAGTTTTGTTACTCGAAGATGTCTATAAATTGGGCCGCGCTGGCGATGTCAAGAAAGTGGCTGCCGGATACGCCCGCAATTATTTGATGCCTCAGGGATTGGCCGTGTTGGCAACCCCCGGTGCTGTAAAACAGTCCGGGCGCATCAAAAAACAAGGTGAAGTCAAAAGAGCAAAGGTCAATCAGGAACTTGGTGGAGTTGCAGAACAACTGGCGGGCAAACGTTTTACTTTTGCCGCCAAAGCCAGTGAAACTCGTCGGCTGTACGGTTCCATCAATACCCAGATGATAGCAGAGATTGTCAGTGAAGATATCGGCGTAACCGTTCTGGCGAAACAGATAGAATCACAACCCCTGCGCATGATCGGAAAACACAAGGTGGCTGTCCGTCTGACCGTTGACCTGATTCCTGAGATCGAAATCATTGTTCACCGCGAAGGTGAAACCCCTGAATCCGCACTTGCGGAAGAGGAGAAGGAAGCTCTTAGAGCAGAACAAGCTCTGGCTTACTTCCTCGAAGAAGAAGAGGATGATGAAGCGGATCAGGAACTAGCTGCTGATGAAACCGTCATCACTGACGAAGAACAGACCGCAGAAGCAGAAGTTCCTGATCAGGATGAAGAAGAAGCAGAAGAAACTGCTTAATACATTCTTTAGTCACTAAAATCAAAACCGGTCTGGAATCAGCAGTACAGCTGGCCAGGCCGGTCTTTGTATTGACCTATGTCCGATCAAAACCGCACTATTGGAGAGATTCTAAAAACAGCCAGAGAAGAACAAGGATTATCTCTGGAAGAAATCTCCCTGTTAACCAAAGTGCGCGTAAAGTATCTCTCGGCGATCGAAGCAAATAATTGGGATGTCCTACCCTCCACAGTGCAGCAAAAAGGGTTTGTACGTTCCTTTGCCCGGGTCCTTGAGATTGACCCTGGACCGCTTCTAGCTCAGCTTCGCTCAATCCTTCAGGAAGATGAACTTGGTGTGGATCCAGATCTACCTGATATTGAAGACTCGATCCCGACAACTGAACAGCATCCCCTAGAAGAAATCGGATCGATCCTTAAATCGCAGCGGGAACGCCTGGGTTTCACAATTTCCAATGTTGAAAACCAAATATTTATTCCAGAAAGATACTTAATCGCCATTGAAAATGGCAATTTGGAGAAGTTACCCTCCACGGTTCAGGGAAAGGGCATGGTTAAGAATTATGCCCAATTTCTGGGATTGGACCCTGAGCCTTTATTGTTGAGTTTTGCTGATGTGCTGCAAAAACGGCTGGCGAGATATAGGGAAGGGATTCCAGACGTGAAGGCCCCTTCATCTCTCCGGATCAGTTTTAAAAGATTTCTGGCCAGCCCAACGATTTTATGGATTGGTCTTGTAATTTTAATAGCGAGCATTTCCCTGTGGGCCGGAACATTCATTTTTGGCTCAGGAACATCCGCTGTAGAAGCTTCAGCCACGATCCCGGGTGTGTCAGATATTCTTCTTCCCACCTTGACCCTTTCAGCCACTCCGGAAGCTGCTATCCCAACCCTGAGTGAAATCGAAGTGGATATCACTCCAGCAATTGAGGGAGAAGAAATCCCGGCTGATGACACAGAAGCTACAGCAACACCAGGAATAACCGGAAATGAAAAAGTACAGGTTCAGCTGATCATTCTGCAGCGTACCTGGGTAAGAGTAATTGTGGATAATATTCTGGCTTACGAAGGCAGGCTGGTGCCAGGAAGCGTTAAGTTGTTTGGAGGCGAATTAAGTATCGAGGTCCTGACAGGTAATGCAGCTGGCGTCGAGGTAATTTATAATCAAAGGGATCTGGGTGCGATGGGACTTTATGGTGAAGTGATTGACCGGATATTTACTGCCGAGGGTATAGCTACTCCCACACCCACTATCACTGCGACCCCAACCCCATCCGATACGCCAGAAGCGAGTGTCACTCCTACGCCAACCGCTACACAGGAAACGGAGTAGGTTCAATCCCTGAGAATGTCTCATGAAGAAGAACTCCTTTTATTTGGTTTCCCTTGGCTGTGCTAAGAATGCAGTCGATTCGAATGCTATGTCCCAGCTGCTTCAGCAGGATGGGTATACGGCAGTAAATGATCCTATTGAGGCCGATATCATCCTGGTAAATACCTGCGGATTCATCGAGCCGGCCCGGGAGGAATCCTACGCGATCTTGAATGAACTGGCCCAAGATAAAAAAAACGACCAGCTCCTGATCGCTGCCGGATGTCTGACCCAGCGCTACGGCAAGGAAGTCCTTAAAAAGGTACCAGGAATTGACGGTTTGTTAGGAACCCGGCGCTGGATGGATATTCTTCAGGTTGTCCGGAAGCTGCGCTCAGATGGTCATCCCCAGCCCTTATATCACCTTCCAGAGACTGCAGTTGTCGGTCAGAGTCCTGATGGAATCCTGGGGGCCTATTATCAGAGCGGCAGCGCCTATCTAAAAGTAGCTGATGGCTGCCGGCGTCCCTGCGCGTTTTGCGCGATTCCCTCAATCAAAGGAACTGCATCAAGCCGTCCCCTAGATGAGATCTTGGATGATGCCCGGGCCCTGCAATCTCGCGGAGTACGGGAAATTAACTTGATCGCCCAGGACACGACGGATTATGGTCATGATCTTGGTTTGAAGGACGGGTTGGCGCGTTTATTGGAGGCTCTGATTGAAGCAGCTCCGAATGTAAACTGGTTCCGTATTTTATACGCCTACCCTGGATATATTACAGATCGTTTGATTGATGTAATGGCTAATTCAAACCAGATTCTGCCCTATATTGATATTCCCCTGCAGCATGCCGACCCCGAGATCCTAAAAAAGATGCGCCGCCCCGCAAATATGGACTGGGTTTATGGCACAGTTGAAAAACTCCGTAGTAAAATGCCCGATCTGGCACTGCGGACGACTTTTATAGTGGGCTATCCCGGGGAGACAGATCAGGCGTTCCAGAAATTAGTGGATTTTGTGGAGGAGATGAGATTTGATCGGGTTGGCACTTTTAAATTTTCATTTGAACCCGGCACAGCGTCCGAGATGTATGGCGACCCTGTTTCACCACAAGTCAAAGAGCAACGCCAGGAAATTCTAATGTTAAAACAGCAGGAGATATCCCTGCAGATCAACCAGGCGTTGATTGGGAAATCCCTGGATGTGCTAATTGAAGGACAGGGCGAAGTGGAAGGTTCCAGCGAGGTGATCTCCCTTGGGCGCAGCTACCGGGATGCGCCAGAGATAGACGGCATGGTAATTGTGGAAGGCGCTTTGCCGGAAGGAGAGATTGCCCCTGTAAAGATTACCGGTGCGATGGTGTATGATCTTACCGGGGTGCCGCTCTAATAAAAATTGATTCACAGACAGGAATATATAAGATGATTAGTTTAAGTGATAAAAGAGTTGAATTTGCACTGCGGGCTGTCCAGCAGGCTGCCTCTCTAGCAGCAGAAATCCGGGGAGAGATGGTTTCTGAGGCGCTTACCAAAGATGATCGTTCTCCAGTCACAGTAGCGGACTTTGCTGCCCAGGCAGTTGTTGGTTACCTGTTAGAGAAAACCTTTCCGGGATCTGTTCTGGTTGGCGAAGAAGCATCCGATGTCCTGCGTTCGCCGAATGAGCGGGAGACACTGGATAAAATCACTGCATTTATGCAGCGAGTTATACCAGGCGTTGGGGCTGAAGAGGTCTGTGACCTGATTGATCAGGGCAGAGATGAGCCTGGTGAAAATTATTGGACCCTGGATCCTATTGATGGCACCAAAGGTTTTTTACGGGGGGCCCAGTATGCTACCGCTCTGGCATATGTCGAAAATGGAGTTGTACAGCTAGGAGTGCTTGGCTGTCCAAATATCACTCCTGACCTCCGGGAAAAAATTGGTGGAGAAGGATCTCTTGTGATTGCCCGGCTGGGCGAGGGCAGTTGGATAAGTACTTTAGGTGGTCCGATCAGCGTGGGAAATTTCTCCCCCCTGTCTGTGTCTGGGCAGACCGATCCAGCCCGGGCCCGGCTGATGCGATCCTTTGAATCCGGACATACCAACACCACTCTTATAAATAAATTCCAAAGAGAACTGGGTGGAGAAGCAGATCCAGTGCGGGTGGACAGTCAGGTAAAATATGCCCTGCTGGCTTCGGGTGAAGGTGAGATTTATTTGCGTCTGTTATCCCCGGACCGAATGGATTACCGGGAGAAAATCTGGGATCAGGCAGCCGGTTCGATCATTGTCCAAGAAGCTGGCGGAATCGTTACAGACCTGGATGGGATGGATCTTGATTTTTCCCGGGGACGAACCCTCAAGGACAACCGGGGCATCTGTGCCAGCAATGGTCTGCTTCATGACGCGGCATTAGAAGCGTTAAAAAATGTGAATGCCTGATTATTGATAGAATAGAAAGAAACTCTCCGGACATGCACGATCTGGATCCCCGATAAATACTAAGGAGATTGTTTTGGCAGAAATAAAATATCCCCGTAGATTATTGATACGATCCTTACTTAAGGGATTGATCAGCGCCGCCTTGCATACCTTCTCGGATTTTGAAGTCATTGGAGCAGAGAACATTCCCGAGAAAGGACCATTGATCCTGGCGGGTAATCATTTCAGTTTTGCCGATTCTATTGCTATGCTGCATGTTGCCCCGGCTTCAATTGAAATGTTCTCTGGTGCAAACCCGGCGTTTACTCCCTGGTGGGGTAAGCTATTGCCTCGCTTATGGGGGGTATTGTATGTCTACAGAGGAACCGGTTCCCGGCAGGCAATCCGGGATGCAGAATCGGTATTAAATCAGAACGGTTTTTTTGGGATCTTTCCAGAGGGGGGTGCCTGGGCAGAGATGATCCGCCCTGCGCGGCCGGGAGCTGCTTTTCTTGCTGTCAAGACTGGGGCCCCCATACTGCCCGTAAGTTTTACTGGGTTCAATGATGTTTTTCCACTTAGGTTTCGGGATCAGAGTAAAGTTATCATACGAGTTGGAAAACCCTACCAGCCGGCACCTGTAACCGGGAGGGGGCGCGAGCGCCGCCAGCAGCTGGACGATCTTGGAGATCAAATGATGAAAGAAATTGCTAATTTGCTTCCAGATCATTTACGAGGGAAATTTTCCAGTGACCCGGAAGTGCAGGAACGCGCTAAAGAAGTGGAAGCCTATCCCTGGGAAAACGCTTCCTGGGATGAGGTCTGAACCACCATCTCCAAGTTATTGAAGTAAATTAGATAAATAGAAGACTCCAGTCAGTCCCAGAAAACTGAGTATTGATGTCAGGCTGACTATCCCCGCTGTTTCAGTAACCTTATAATCGTATCTTTCGGCAAAAACAACCAGGGCAATTGCAGCTGGCATACTGTTCTCCAGTAGCAGGAACTGATCGATCTCTCCTCCACCGGGCAAGATGAACCGGATCGTAATCCAGGTGAATAATGGTAGAACCAGCATCCGGAACAGGGAATAGGGCAGGGCCTCTCTGATGATCTCTATGGAAAATCGATCATGGATGAACATTCCAAGCACAAAGATAGCTGTTGCGCCGGCGGTTTGTCCTACGAGGCTGAAGGCATAGTTTAAGAAGGCCAGTTTGATACCAAGTAGGGAGAAAACAGTACCCAGTAGAATGGACAGGATCAGGGGGTTGGAGAAGATCTTGCCTAAAAAATTACCCCGTTTTTTCTTCTGATTGGCATATTCCAATAATGATAGAGTGGTGATGATACCCAGTATGCCCAGCACAGAAGCGGCAAGGACAGCTTCCTCCAACCACATCCCATCCTGGAAGGTTTCGAAAAATGCCACTCCAAAAAAAGCATAACTTCCAAAACTGATGGATAGGCTGAGAAGGAAATAGGTATCTTTCTGGAGCACACCGATCAATTTCAGGATCAATAGGAATACCAGAACGATCACGGTTGGCAGCAGAGCGCCAAGAACAAGCTGGGGATCGAGGGTAAATATATCCAGGTTAGAGATCTTCACAAAAAACAAGGCAGGCAGACCGAAATAATAAACAAAGGACGATAGTGTTTTGGAATGCTCTGCCCGGAAAATTCCAGCTTTCCGGCTCAGGATTCCCAGGGCAACGATGATCAGGATTGTAAATAGACTTGTCAGGACTTCCATTTAAAGACACTCATTCGATGATAAATATTCGTCAACAACCATTATACCTTTCCAGATTACACTCCTCAATTGTCTCGATAACTCTAATGCACCTCTTAGAAAGGGTTATGGGAACAAATTTCCCGGATCTCTCCCGGTTTTTTTTATCGTTTTCTTTTTGCCACTCTTTATAAATCAACTTCTCTAATATTTATCACCTCCAGCGCTTTTCAATCATCCAATTCATGTATAATGATTTCATGTCAGATTTCCGCTTCTTCCATCCCATTGTGGTCCGTTACGGGGATCTCGATCCCCAGGGACATGTTAATAACGCCGCCTATCTCACCTATCTTGAGCATGCCCGGGTCGCCTATGTACGGTATCTGGGATTATGGGACGGGAAATCTTTCATGGAGATCGGGATCATCCTGGCGCGAATAGAATTAGATTACAAGGAACCGATCATGATCGATTCGGTGGAAGTGGGTTTGCGCACTTCTCGACTGGGTAATAAAAGCCTGGATATGGAATATGTGATCCGGGAATTTAACACAGGCCAGGTCTTTGCGGATGCAAAAACAGTCCAGGTGGCTTATGACTACCAGCAGGGAAAAACCATTCCGATCCGAGAGAACTGGCGAAAAACACTTCGGGATTTTGAAGGACTAGACTAACATAACACAAAGGTATCCCATGAAAAAATTACCTGGAATAGATCGAGAGTTTTTATTATCCTTACTTCAGAAGTTATTAGCCATTCCCAGTCCCACCGGTTATACAGAAGAAATTGTGGATTATCTGGAAGGGAGATTAGCTGAGTTTCCGTTCATCAATTACCATAGAACAACCAAGGGCGCTCTGGTGGCCAACTGGACAGGGGATCTAAAAACCTCACTGCGCGGTCTTACGGCTCATTTGGATACCCTGGGTGCAATGGTTAAGGAGATCAAAAGCAATGGCCGCCTGAAATTATCCCAACTGGGTGGTTACGCATGGAATACGATAGAGGGAGAGGGATGTACAGTCTTTGCCAGCAGTGGTGAGCCTGTGAGAGGCTCGATCCTCCTGAATAAAGCATCTGGCCACGTCCATGCCAAGGAAGTCAGTACCACCGAACGTACCGCCGAAAGCATGGAAGTGCGATTGGATATCGTCACTAGCTCCGCAGATGAGACTCGTGGGGCGGGGATCGAGGTGGGGGATTTTGTGGTCTTCGACACCCGAACAGAATCCAACCAGGGTTTTATCCGCTCCAGACACCTGGATGATAAGGCCTGTGTGGCTTGTGTTTTAGCAGCTATTCAAGCCCTGGTGGGCGCGGAGCTGCAGCCGGCCCAGGATACAGTATTCCATTTCAGCAACTATGAAGAAGTTGGACATGGGGCAGCAACAGGTTTTCCAGAAGGGTTGAAGGAATTGGTAGCCGTGGATATGGCAGCCGTGGGGGAAGGACAAAACTCGGACGAATTCCATGCCACCCTGTGTGTGAAAGATTCGGGAGGGCCGTATCATCACAGACTCAGCCAGCGCTTAAGGTCTCTGGCTGATGAGTACGAGATTCCCCACAAAGTTGATATTTATCCTTATTATGGCTCAGACGGGGAAGCTTTTTGGCGGGCCGGAGGTGATGTTGCGGTAGCATTGATTGGACCCGGTGTGGATGCTTCCCATAATTATGAACGCACTCACATTGATGCCCTGATAGCGACTACCAAGTGGATAATGGCCTATCTATTGAATTAATTATGTACTTATTGGATAGAAAGTGGCTTTAATTGACTATCAAGCTGCCCGAAAACGAATGGTGGATGGACAGATAACCATCCGGGGCATCACATCCCCCCGGGTCCTTGAAGCTTTCTTGGAGGTACCCCGCCACCTTTTTGTCTCGAAAAACCAGCAGGTCCATGCCTACCAGGATAGCCCCCTGCCTATTGGTTTGGGTCAGACAATCTCTCAACCTTATATCGCTGCATATATGACGGATTTGCTCCAATTGACAGGAGCAGAGCGAGTGCTTGAAATTGGAACCGGTTCAGGGTATCAGGCTGCCATTCTGGGGAATCTGGCTGATGAGGTCCATACGATAGAAAGACACCCATTTCTGGCTGATAATGCAGCCCAGCTATTGCAGAGCCTGGGATATGATAATGTCACTGTACATAAGGGAGATGGCACCCAGGGGCTGCCCGGGTTCGCTCCCTATCAGGCGATCATGGTAACCGCGGCTGCACCCGATGTTCCCCCCCCACTGTTAGAACAGTTGGGGGAAGGCGGGCGATTGGTTATGCCAGTAGGCAGTAGAGGCGGACAGGTGCTTTTGCTTTACAAGCGGGAGGGAAATGCTTTTCACAGGGAAGATCTGGCCCCGGTCGCCTTTGTTCCCCTGATAGGTGAACATGGTTGGGCTGGAGAGTAATATAAGAGAAAACCCACCCGGGGCGACCTGTGGGTAACCAGTTTTCATGAACAGAGATTTAAACGAAAGGACGACTCGTAGAGTCGCCCTTTTTATATGTCTATTAAAGTGAGTTTTTAGAGGTAGGAAATTGTTGCTAACACAACAGGCCGTTTTTTTGTTTTACTGTACAGGAATGATCGAATTGATTGAACCAGGTCATTGTGCAGATCCCCCTTGGTTTTATTAACAATCTCCAAAGTCTTCTGGCTGATTTGGTCAATCAGGTTAGTTTCATCATGTTTATACACAAATCCCCGGGAGATGATCTCCGGATCTTCATGTAAACTACCTTTTTCGTCAAGAACCAGACTGATCAAAACTACGCCATCCTGTGCCAGTTGTTCTCTTTCCCTTACAACCGAGGGGCCGATCTCTCCTACCCGGGATCCGTCCACAAAGACATAATTTCCGGGGATGCGGTCCTTGATTTGCAGCTTGCCGTCATCAAATTCAATGACCTGTCCGTTCTCAATGACCAGCACGTTTTCCATTGGGAAGCCGGATTCTTCTGCTAAAAAGGCATGCTGCTTGAGATGTCTCAATTCGCCGTGGACTGGGATGAGATATTTAGGATTAACCATATTAAGCATTAATTTCATCTCATCCTGGTTGGCATGTCCTGAAACGTGCACGCCGCCAGCGATTGGTTCATAAATCACGTTGGCTCCCTTGCGGAACAACGAGTTGATGGTTTTGAACACAGTTTCCTCATTACCGGGAATGGTATGTGAGGAAAGTACAATGGTGTCATCCTTGATAAGCTCGAATTGTTTATTCGTGCCCCGGGCCAATCTGCCCATTATGGAGTAAGGTTCTCCCTGGGAGCCGGTTGCCATCAGGACAACATCCTTGGGTTTCATATTCAAAGCTTCTTCGATGCCCACTTCCAGATCAGAGGGAATTTTCAGGTACCCCAGTTTTTTGGCCATTTTGGAATTTTGTTTCATACTACGGCCCACAAAGGTGATCTTGCGTCCGTGGTGTTCAGCGGCGTCGATTACCTGCTGCATTCGGGATACCAGTGAGGCAAATGAAGCCACAATGATCCGGCCTGGTGCATTGCGAAACACCTTATCCAGGGAATCGTTGATCACCATTTCCGACGGTGTCCAACCCGGTTTATCTGCATTGGTGGAATCTGCCAACAGGGCTAAAACTCCCCGGCCAGAGAATTCTGCCAGTTTGGAGAAATCTGTTGGCCAACCGTCCACAGGAGTAGGATCGAATTTATAGTCTCCGGTATGGACAATTAATCCATCCGGGCAGGTGATACCCAGACCTACGCTGTCTGGGATAGAGTGGCAGACATGGAAAAACTCCACTTCAAAAGGACCAATAGTTGCGCTCTCCCCGGCATGAACAGTGTTGATCGTGGTTTTATCCAGCAAGCCATTTTCTGACAGGCTGTTCTCGATCAACCCCCTTGTCAGCGGGGTAGCATACAGGGGCACGTTGATTTCTTCCAAAACATGGGCGATTGCTCCAACATGATCCATATGGCCGTGGGTGAGTACCATACCCCTGACCAAATCCTTATTTTCTTTGATATATTCAAAATCCGGGATAATGTAATCAATACCCAGCATCTCATTATCAGGAAACATCAATCCGGCATCGACGATGAGAATATTCTTCCCATATTCGTAGACCATCATATTTTTCCCGACTTCCCCCAAACCTCCCAGGGGAATAATTCTTAATTTGTTTTTACTCATTTTTTTCCTTCATTACTTTCTCGGTCTGAAATCTTTTTGTTCAGCGAGAGTTATTAGTCTAATAAAAAATACCCGGCCTGTTAAAACCGGCCGGGCAGTGCTTTTTGAAACATATTTGATATTATATCTTGCGATAAAACCTAAATAATCTTCGTAGAGCAGTGTTGCTGTTGGATTACTCCAAAAGCCGGTTGTTTCTTTTCTTGAAACAGGGCTCATTTTAGCACGATAGTCAAGATTTGTCAAAAGGGTGCTCTTCTCATAGTACCGATCTGAATCTGCCAGGTCATTCAACATAGAATATCCTATAAATGACCCCAAGTTTATCATCGGACAAGAACAGGTCCCCATCTGGCCCCTGGATCAAATCAGTTGGCGCCCCCCAAGGGATCCCGTTTGCGTCCAACCAGCCTACAGCAAAATCCTGCACCGGTCCATTCTTTCCATCTCCTAATGGGATGTGGACAATCTTATACCCACTTGCTTCCGCTCCTGTTCCAGTACCGTGTAGAGCTAGAAAAGCATCCTGCTTGAATTCTTGTGGGAATTGTGTACCCGTATAAAATTCCAGCCCGTAGGGAGCACTCTGGGCTTTGAGTTCAAACGCTGGGGTCAATAATCCTTCCTTGCAGGAATCCTTGCTGCCAAAATCCGGGTCTATAATCCTGCCAGCGTGGCAGTAGGGCCATCCGCCGTCTGCATCAATATAAATCCCGTAGAGGGTATCCGGGGGCAGATCATTATCCAATCCTTCTCTTTCCATTACTGCGGCCCATAGGATGTCATTGTGGGGATTAAAAGCCAGCCCGATCACATACCTCAATCCAGTACTGAAAATCCGGCCTTCGCTTCCGTCTGCTTTATACCGCATTACTCCAGCCCGTCGTTCATCCTTTTCCAGGCAAACATTGCAGGAAGATCCGATCGCCAAGTAGATGTGCCGCCAATCTGGACTGAATATGATCGTGCGATTGGTAAAACCCCCAGCAGCAATTCCTGCAGTGATTATTTCCCGGTCCTGGAAATATCCATCACCGTCTGAATCTCCCAATCTAAGAATCCGGGTCGTTTCAGCGACGTAGAGGGAGCCATCTTGATAAAAAGCAATCCCGGACGGCTCTATCAGGTTTTCCGCCACAACTTCAGAACCGTCAGAAAGACCATCCCGATTTCTATCGGGCAGGAGTAAAACACGACCAGTGGCTGGCTCTGTGACATAGAGCTGTTGGTCAGGACCAAAAGCCATCATCCGGGGCCCTTGTAATCCTTCTGCGAATACCGTAATACCAAATCCCTCGGGAAGGGATATCGGGTGGAGCGGCGGGATCACTGTGATATCAGGGTCAGTAAGACCAGACTGGGGATTGGAAAGAGGAATGGACGTTGGAGCTGGTTCCTGCCCTGAATTATTATTGCAGCCGGTCAGTAAGATCAGAGTGATGAGAAGCAGTATGGCAATTCGGTGTTTTTTCATAGGGGATCCTTAAAAGGGGGTTGTTATCTGTTTAGATTATACTCGCTGAGATTATCGAGTAGATAAGGGAAAAACGGAAGATGAACAGCCAGATTAAATAAATGTAGTGTGGATCACACCCCTATCCACACTACATGTTGGTCCAAATTTCGGAGTACTACATCATGCCTGGCATTCCGCCGCCCATGCCGCCCATACCTCCGGGGGGCATATCGGACTCATCTTTCGGCTCATCAGCAATCAATGCCTCTGTGGTCAGGATCATAGCCGCAATGGAAGCAGCATTCTCGAGCGCGCCGCGGGTCACCTTGGCGGGATCGATCACACCAGCTTCAACCATGTCGACATATTCCTCGCTGAGGACATCGTAACCAATCTTGTTGTTCTTTTTCTCTTCCTGGATGCGGCGAACATTTTCAAGGATTACTGCGCCGTCTTTACCAGCGTTATCAGCGATTTTGCGCATGGGAACTTCCAGAGCTTTGCGGACGATCTTCACACCCACCTGTGCATCAGCATACTCCATTTTGAGTTTGTCAATGGCCTTTGTGGCGTTAATCAGGGCAACACCGCCGCCTGGCACGATGCCTGCTTCAACAGCAGCCCGGGTGGCGGAAAGAGCGTCTTCCACGCGGTGTTTCTTTTCTTTCAACTCGGTCTCCGTTGCGGCGCCAACGCGGATGATAGCAACACCGCCGGACAGTTTTGCTAAACGTTCCTGCAGTTTTTCGCGATCGTAGTCACTGGAACTGGAGTCGATCTCATTGCGGATCTGCTGGATGCGGCTCTTAATCTGGGCATTATCGCCAGCACCACCCACGATGGTGGTGTCGTCTTTTGTAGAAATGATCTTTTCTGCTTTACCAAGATCTTCCACGGTGGCGCTTTCCAATTTTCGCCCCAGGTCCTCAGAAATTACAGTTGCACCGGTCAGGACAGCGATATCCTGCAGCATGGCTTTGCGGCGATCACCAAATCCAGGTGCTTTGATAGCCAGGACATTGATCATACCGCGGAGTTTATTGAGCACCAAAGTTGCCAGAGCTTCGCCGTCTACGTCTTCAGCAATGATCACCAGGTCTCGTTTGCCGATCTGGACCAAACGTTCCAACAGGGGAACCAGGTCCTGGGCGGCAGAAATCTTGGAATCGTGGATAAGTATGTTAGCTTCCTCAATCACCGCTTCCATGTCATCAGCATTGGTGACGAAGTACGGGGATAGGTAGCCGCGATCGAACTGCATACCTTCTACGTATTCGGTTTCAAAAGCCAGGGTTTTAGATTCTTCAACGGTGATGACGCCATCTTTACCAACTTTGTCCATCACATCTGCGATGAGTTCACCGATAGAACGGTCCTGAGCAGAAATGCTGGCCACGTTGGCGATCTCTTCTCTGGTAGTGACGGCGATGGCATTTTTACCAAGTTCTTTGGAGACTGCATTGGCAGCAGCTTCAATGCCCTGTTTCAGCAGCATAGGGTTAGACCCGGCTGCCAGGTTCTTCATGCCTTCAGTAACGATGGAGTGAGCCAACAAGGTTGAAGTTGTGGTGCCGTCTCCAGCGATGTCATTGGTTTTGGTGGCTGCTTCTTTAAGAAGCTGAGCACCCATGTTCTCAAACTTGTCTGAAAGCTCCACTTCCTTAGCAACTGTCACACCGTCGTGGGTGATGGTGGGGCTGCCAAAACTTCGGTCCAGGGCAACATTGCGCCCCTTGGGGCCGAGGGTAGTGATAACGGCTTTCGCCAGTTTGTCCATGCCGACCTGCAATTTGCGTCGGGCCTCTTCTGAAAATACGATTTGCTTTCCTGCCATAGATTTCTACTCCTTCCTAATTACAAAGAATTCACAGTATTAAGATAAATGCTTTAACGCCGACTCAGAGTTGTCTTTGAAACGGTGTATTAGCAGTCAAATATATTGACTGCTAATTAGCGGTGATTATGATAACTTTCTTCGATTTGAAAGTCAAGTTTTATCAAAGGCTTTAACATGATTCTTATATAACGTTTAGGTTTGCCTGGGAGATAATCACGGAGCAGGAGTAGCTTCCAGTAGGGTGCAGATGTCTTCGTTTTCCGCCACGATGCTCATCAGGGTGGGATCATCTCCGTAGGCGTTTTTCAGCTCTGCCAATACTTCGAGGGCTTCCTGGCAGTAGTTCTCTTCCGGGCGGCTGAGCGCTGCTAATACAGAACCATATCGGGCATAATAATAAGCCACATCAAATGAAGTCAATTCGAGGGCCTGGACTGCCACGCCGCCCACTTCGTTTTCTTCCGCAGTGCAGCCAACCACAGCACATTTCAATACTGGCATAGCGCCCTCATAGTTGCGAGCGCGGACATAGATATCTCCCAGCTGCCCGTACGTGTCTGCATTAGTGGGATTGATAGCGATGGCTTTTTCTCCATTAACAGCTGCAATGAAAAATTCACCATCCCGAGAGTAGGTTTTTGCGATGGCAATGTAAGGGATGGAATCTTGCACCCCATTGGATTGGTTGATGGTGATCGCCTTGGCAAAGTATTCCAGGGCAACGTCATAGACTTTCAGCGCACGATAGATCACACCGATGCGGATATAGAGGAAGGTCAGGTTCGGGTTAATCTCGGCTGCTTTTTCAAATTCCTCGATGGCGTAGCGATATTCCCCCAGCGATTCCAGCACAGTGCCGTAAACCCGGTGAGTGTCCATTAATTCCGGTCCCTGCTGGACAGCAAGACGAGCGTGTTCTTCTGCCTGGGATTTTTGGTTTTGGTCCAGTAAGACCTCAGCGTAAAAAGCCAGCGCCAAGCTGTTATTAGGATCAAGGGTGATTGCCAGGTTAGCAGCCTGTTCTGCCTCATTGATCCAGTCCAATTTTTCTTCCTGACTCGCTGCAGCCGAGGTTGAACTCCAGTCCAGTACCAGAGCCCTGATAGCTTGGACAGTACTGTCGCCAGGAGCCAGATCTGAAGCTTGCTGGATCTCCTGCCTTGCCAGAGACAAACGTTCCGTGCGTTCTTCTGTTGTGGACAACAGGGCGGATGAGTAAGTCAGTAATCTAGCTAATTCAGCCCGGACCTGAGCATTGTCCGGATAGCGTTCCAGTACAGCATAATAGGCATCAATGGCGTCTTTTCCTTCTGGGTCGAAGATCTTTCCGGCCTCGAAATAAGCTTCCCCCTCCAGAACAAGGGAATCCACTGTCCGGGTTGCTGTTGGAGTGGGGAGGAAAAGAGGCTCAAAGCGGCCTTCTGGATCGTGGACTTGAGAGGCAAACCATAATCCAACCGCGATCAAGGCAACCAGGATCAAGACAAATGTATAGTTGATAGTAGTCTTGTCCTTGCTGAAAGTTGGTCGTTTGCCAGTAAGTTTTCGATTCATGTTTATTTAGAAGCGCCAGCCCCCGGGGAAATTACCAATCTGGGATGGCATGGGTATTAGATCAGGGAGTTGGGGTAGGTGAGGGTTCAACCAGATTGGCAGAACAGATCGCTAGCCCTTCATTGGCGTTGATGAAGGCGATATTGTCATCCGCAACCTGGCCGAGCATGGTCTGGAAAACCGGGATAGCCTCTTCACACATATTCATCCTGGCCAGAGTTAACCCGTAGGCCGAGAAGATTTCGATCACTTTTGGTTTATAGGACAGAGGCAGGCCCTCTACTATATCCCCATCATCTGTAGTGCCGCCCCGGACAGCCAGGCTGAGATATTTTAGAGCCTGGTCAAAATCCCTGTTTCTGAAATACAAGACACCCAAGTTTCCCTGCAAGAGCGGATCCTGAGGGGCATCCTTTACAGCCAATTCTCCATACTGGATGGCTTTATTATAGACACCATCCAGAAGATAAATCCGAGAGATTTCATAATCCGGGGTCGGGTCGCTCGGATTTAAAGCGTTTGCCTGGCTGAAAGATGTTACAGCTTTATCGTTTTCTTGGTTGGCATAATAACTATATCCCAGCATCAGATGCAAATTAGGTATGGCGTTGTTGATATTGAGAGCGCTTTGATACTCCCGGATCGCTTCGGTATAATTGCCGGTCCAGTACAACACATATCCGCGAGCCCGGTGGGTTTCGAGCAGATTAGGTCCCAATTCCAACGCTCTCAGGGATTCAATACTGGCATTTTCAAAATCCTGATTGTCGATCAGAATTTCAGCGTAAACTGCGTGAGCCAGCGGGTTCTTTTCTGCCAGATCCAATGCCCTTTCAATGGATATTTCAGCCGCAATCAGATCACCCATGAAATCAAGCGCCCAGGCTTTCATAACATGGGCCAGGGGATTATCGGGGCTGCGAAGCAGAGCCAGTTCAGCGTTCTCAAGAGCGGCTTCGTGATCACCAGCCAGGATCTGAACCCGGGCCAGCGAAACGAATAATGAAGAATCTTCAGGATTGGCGCGAATGGCTTCTTTGTAGGCGTCTATGGCCTGACTTAATTTACCTTCATCGAATAATGCTTCAGCCCTGTTGAGAAAAATCTCAGGATTTTCAGTGGGTGTAACTGTTGGAATTCCAATGGGCTCTATCGTCGGAACAACAGCCTGGTTAAAATAGATGATTGCTCCAATCACTACTAAAAGAAGAATAATTCGCCAGGGGTTGGCTCTCCGGCGAGGGTTTTTGGTCATTTTCCATTTACTACCGTTAAGGTACATGCGCACATCTTACCACTGTCGTAAAAAATGCGTCAAGGATTCTCTGGTAGTTCCAGAGAGGGGTTCTAATATAAAGGAAAATCCCCTCACTTGCGCATCTATCCCCTCTCAGCTAGAATGGGAGTATGCAATTTGATATATTCACTCTCTTTCCAGAAGTTTTTCCGTCTTATCTGGATGCCAGCATTCTATTCCGCGCCCAGGAAATGGGGCATCTCAAGGTAAATATT
>Ga0307441_1000333_pt1 | contig 17778 bp, 35 predicted proteins | sample SalMarWE160420MG_FD_202149 | JGI IMG/M metagenome (GOLD analysis project Ga0307441, IMG submission 202149) | Salt marsh sediment microbial communities from the Plum Island Ecosystem LTER, Massachusetts, United States - WE1604-20 | ecosystem: Environmental > Aquatic > Marine > Intertidal zone >... | reverse complement strand
GCTCGCTGGGCGACCGTGAAGTTGGATGGCGTTCAAGGTATTCACCTGTTGCGCGACGGCAAGAAAGTGGCGTGGCTAGACCTGTCGGACGGCGGGAAGCTCTGGCCAACAATCGACCCGTAACTGTCAGACCGGGAGCAGCCATGACCAGCCAGCACGAGTCCGGCCCCTGGCGGGTAAAGCGCACCGGAAACCGCTGGAGCGTCTATGCCCACCGCTGCGACTGCCAAGACTGCCAGGGGAGGAAGCTTGCCTGGCCGCTGGCCGTATATCAAGCTGGGCGCGTCTTCACGCCGCCGGCGGGCGTCCCCCTGGGGGCGCTCGAACACCTGCTCACCGTGGCCCAGGCCCCCCTCACCAAGCTCCGTAGCTTTCGCACCGTGGAGAAACCATGACTGACCTTCCCGAGGAACCCAGCGTGCTGCGCCTCGTGCCACAGCCCGAGCGCGCCACCCACCAACGGCAGGCCCAGCTCGTCACCGAGCTGGAGCACCTGCTGGTGGACGCCCGCGCCGGGCACCTGGCCGAGTACTGCTTACTCGTGCGCGACGTCCACAGCCCCCAGATCCGCATCCGGGCGAGCGACACCCCCGATCTGCCGGCCACCACGGACCTGCTCGGCATGCTCGAACTCGCCCAGCATTTCCTCGTGCGGCGTGTGCTGTTCACGCCCCCGCAGACCTGAGCGACCGCGCGCACTTGCCGGCGCGGGCACGCCGCGCGCTACAATAGCCCCCCACCGTGGCCAGACGTCGCTACATCACCCAGCCCATCCGGGCGCTGTGCGTCCGGCTCGTCTCCGAGCGCGCCGCTCAGCATCAGGTCACGGAGTCGGAGTTGCTCGCCTGCCCCGCGTGGCGGAGCGAGCTAGCCGACTGCGTCACCGACCGCTACCCCGATCTGCCGGCCCAAGTGGTCATCGACTTTCTGCGCTGCCGGGGGCGGCGCTTGCTGACGCCACCGGCCTGCGGCGCGGCCCCGCGACCGCGACGCGCCGTCGGGCCGGGACTGCGCCAGCGCGTCGCGCCGGCCAGTGACCCCGTGTGGAACGCTCGGGGCCGCATGCTATTGCTCTACCTGGCCGAGCAGCCCCGCGACTGGCTCACCATGGCAGACTGGGCCCGCGCGCGCGACTGGGACGCCAACCTGCTGCGCAACACCATGGCACACGTCGACCGGCTCGTGCTCTTCCACGAGGGTCGCTACCATGCGCTCCTCCCCGAGGAGGTGACGGAGCGCTACTTCGGCGGCTCCGCGGCGGCGACCCCATGAACCCCCAGCAGGCGCGCCGTCTCCTCGGTCAGCTGCTCACGCAGGTCCCGGCCAGTCCACTCCTGCACGTTGCGCAGCATCCGGTGCAGATTGTAGTAGAGGCTCTCACTCCGATTCTTCTGTTGGTAGTGCGCCACTCGTAGCTCGTCCTCGTGCGGCAGCGCGGTCAGCAGCTTGGGCGGGATCTGCCCGAACGGCAGCCCGAGTTTGAAGTAGAGCTTGAGCCGCATGTCGAGATCCTCGGCGCCCCACCCCACGAAGCGCTCGTCGAAGCCGCCGGAGGCCACGAAGTGCTCGGCGGTCACGAGCAGCACACCGGTCAGGTCGATGTGGTCCGGGCTACCCTCGATGCTGTAGAAGTGGTCGGGGCGCACGGTGCGCTGCACCCAGTCCCAGAAGCCGGCCTCGATGCGCGTATCCGCGTCCAGCACCACGAGCACGTGCTCATCCAGACCCTCCTCCAGCGCCCGAGCCGCGCCGAAGTTGAGGGCTTCGCACTTATTGAACGCCGTGCGCTCGGGCACGCGCTGCACCACCACCCGTCCGCTCGCGCCGTGGGTCTGCTCGACCCAGTCACCCGCGCGGTCCGGGCAGGAGTAGTCGACCACCACGGCGTACATCTCCGTGTGGTTGAGCAGCTCCGGCAGGGTCTGCTGCAAGAAGCTCAGCCGGCCCATGCAGGTGATGATGGCGGTGTACCTCAAGCCCCGGCCTTCGACTCCCACTGGAGCGCCTCCGCGGTGGGGTCAACCATCGCTCTTAACGGTCCACCCGAACGGCACCTGACCGTCGCAGATGGCAACCCAGTGCGCACGAACCTGCGCATGGGCGGCGGTCTGCTCCTGCAGACTCTCCGCCGCCTTCTCCTGGAGCCAGTTCCACGACTCGGCGCTCAGCTGCGGGGCAAACCGCTCCGCGCTCTGCGGGTAGAGCATCTCCTCGAACTTCAGCACACGCGCCGGCCCGTTGACGCCCATGAACTCCTGCAGCGCCGAGCGCCCCAGACAGCTCGCCTGAAACCCCGTGATGCCGCCTTGGTCGCTGTGCTCCAAGCAGTAGAACGCCGCCATCATCGCCGCCCAGATGGCATGGATGATGGTGCCGTAGTCGTGCTCATAGTCGGTCATCAGCCGGTCGGTGAAGTCGGCCAGCTGCTCCGGCGTCTCGATCTGCTTGGCCTCCTTGAGCCACGCCTCGTGGACGCCGTCCTCCTCCTTGATGGGCTTGCGGGCGCCCAGCTTGGCGCCAACGCGGCGGCGATTCTGGGCGGGGGTGGCGACGTGGGCAGAGTTGCTCACTAGGTTCTCCCTTGGGACTGACCCATGTCGAGGCCAGTGCGGTATTGCGCCGCGGTGTGGGCGTGCATCGCCTCATACAGACCTTCCCGCGCAACTTTGCGTCGACGCGCCGCTTCAGCGGCCGCTGCCTGGTCGGCGGGCGTTGCCTCCGGACGGTTAGCATGCTCCATCGCGTACCCCAACCGTTCGCTGGCCCGATCCAACTCCTGGATGGCCTCCTCGACTGCTCCCAAGGTGCTCATGCGTCACTGGTAGCATGGGCGCCGCTGGTGCGTCAAGGGCCGGTCGTGGTAGTCTTGCCCCATGTATCGTCTGCCGTTGAGCCCCGACCAGGAGGAACAACTGCTGCGCATCCAGGTCGCAGTGCGCCTCAGTCGCAAAGAGGTGAGCGATTTCCTGCCACTGCACGAGCAGTTGCTGCGCCGCTACCGGGACTACTACTTCGAGGTGGGAAGCCGCACGGGGGCCGCCGACCGGGAGCGGGCCGAACGCGGGGTCCGCGCAATCGCTTCTACCACCATTGGGCGCGCGGCGCTGGAGTCCGGAGGGGGGTGGGCGGGGGATTTTGAGTGGTACGCCTCCCCGGCTGCGGCCGTGGAGCGCGCTACCGGGCTGCCGCCCGCAACTTCACTCAATGGGCGGCTTACCTCCGGCATAGACAGGCTCCGACGCGGTGGGCGGCTGCGGTGGCCGTCCGCTAAGCAAGACGATTTCCTCTGCCACCACCCGATGCGTAGGGATCTGATAGCGTCGCTGTACGGAGATCTGTGGCGAACGACCGCCAGTTGCGTGCGGGAGGTGCTACTGCGCAAGAATCTCTCCGTCGTGCCGGACAGCGAACACGCGGCCCTCGGGCAGTGCGAAGCGTGTTGGCTGTTCCTGTACGCCTTTGTCGAGCACGTGCTCGACGTCGCTCTGCCGGACTCGCGGTATGCTGAGAACCCACATCACTGGGACGATATTGCCCACTCGTGCTTCTGGTGGCATGCATTCGAGGAGGTGGCCGTGATGTGTGAACACCCCCGTCTCATCGAGTGGGACGATCAGGATCCGCCGAGGCTGGTTCGTGCCGAGTGGAGCGACGGGTTCGTCGCTCAACCGCTCTAGTCGGCCGCCGCTTCGTCGTCAGCGTCTTCGTCTGCGTCGGCGTCAGCAGCGTCAGCCGGGGATTCAACCCGGCTTGCGAGCACTTCCTGCACGTCAAACAACAAGGCGTGCCGCTGCGCCATGCCCTCCACGGACTGGAGCATCTCCGCCGTCGCGCGCTCCATCTCCGCGCTCGCCTGCTCGTTGGCCTTCTCCAGCGAGCCCGCAATCTGCACGCGCCGGTCCGCCGCTTCCTTCACGGCACGCTCGTCGCACTCGCTGTTGCGCATGACGAGCACCTCGATCAGGTCTTCGTCGGTGGCGTCCATGTCGTCGAGGATCTCCATCAAGCTTTTGTCGTCTTCTGCCACGGGGTGCTCCTTTTGCTGCCCTACTAGTGCGCAGACGGCGCGCCACTGTCAAGTTTCCTGGGGTGCGGCGGGCGTAAGCCTGCGCAGCTACTCGGCTTGCGCTACCAGGCCCGCGCGCATGAGCGGCCACAGCTGCTTCCACTCGATGCCCTCATCGCTGCCGTCAAAGAACCGGCACCGGGTCCACTGGAGGAACATGTCGTGCCGGAGCACCAACACTCGGCCATCGATCTGGCTGGCGTCCCAGCCGGTGGCCGACCAGCGCACCGTGGGCAGGCACGCCGCCGGCAACCGGTAGTGCCGTCCCTCGACCAGGGCCGCGACCGGGTGCTCGGCAAACTCCGGCAGCAGCAGCATCAGGGAGCGCTCCAGGACGGTGAGTTGGGCGATGACTGAGCTGGGCGCGATGTCGCAAGCGGCCCCGGGGTCGAAGCGGTAGCGCACGCTCTGCTCGTCCCACTGGTACACCAGCGTGTAGCCGTCGATGGTGAGGCGCACCTCGCGCTGTCCGCACAGGCGCGCCGCCGTCACGATCCGCTTCAGTTCGTCCTGGGTGTAGATGCGCCCATTGTAGCCCGGGTGTGCGTGGGCGTGATAGCATGGCCGCTATGCCCTTGGATGCGCACCGCATCACGCACGACTTGTACCAGGGCTCTTCCCACTCCTCGCTCCGGGCCGTGCGCCACGCGAGATTCAGCGTACTCGTTCTGTGCGCCCAGGAGATCCAGCCGCCGCGCAGCGCGCTGCCTGGTCTGCACGTCATCCGCTGCCCCATCGACGATGGTGAGTCGGTCCCGCCGGAGGACTGGCGCTTGGCGCAGCGGGCGGGCGAGCGGGTCGCCCAAGCCTGGCGCGGCGGCCACCGGGTGCTCGTGACCTGCCACCAGGGCTGGAACCGCAGTGGGCTCGTCTCCGCCATCGCGCTGCACTCGCTCACCGGCCGCGACGGCTGCACCTGCGCCGCTCAGGTGCAGCGGCGGCGCCCCGGCGCGCTGCGCAATCGGGCCTTCGTGGAGGCGCTGTGCAGCCGCCTCCGGTAACGAGGGGGTGTTACGGCGGCGCGTAACATTTGCGGGGTGTTACGCAGGTCAAAGGAACTGCCCCACTGGCCGGTCGGGCAATTCGTGTAGCCCGTGGCGCACCACTGGTTGGCACGGTGCGTGCAGGTTGGGAGGCATGACCCATCGCATCGCAACCTTTGACGGGCAGACGTTCTCGCCGCTCACGTCCTACCCCACTCGCTTGAGCGCCAAGCTCGCGGCCCACGCGATGGCCCGCAAGTCGCCCGAGCTGCAGGTCGACGTCTTCGAGGGATCCCAGCGCGTCTACACCCTCGGCACCCGCGACGGCATCGTGGTCGTCGTCACGAACGCCTGGTAGCAATAGGTGATGGCGTTGGCCCCAGGGAAGATCCCCTTGGGGACGCCCGTATAACGCATAGGAGCACCTCATGGAACAAGCAGCAGCAACGCGACCGGAACCCGACCCCCACTACGAGCGCTACCTCTCCGAACTCGATGATGGCAGCTTGTTCCGGTATGCCGAACGCAGCCACGTAGGCGCTTGCATATACATCCAGCGAGGCACCGCCTGGATGAAGCAGCTGGACCGTAGCACCGCGGACCTCATGGTGCTGATGGGGCGCCTGTGCCAGCGCAACCGCATCTACCTCGACGTGGCCACCGCGGTCATCGGCGGCTGCAATCCCCACGCCGCCCGGGGCGAGTGGGAGGGCAAGCTTTTCGCGGACGCCTGGCAGGTACTTCAGGGTGAGTACGACGACGTCGAGCGGCGCAGCGGCCCGGAGAGCTTGCGTCTTTCCGAATGCCGCCGTCCCTACACGCGCGGCGAAAAGCTCGTGACCCTGGAGGCACTCCGGTCCGTCTGCAAGCAGTACTCGGGCGTCGGGTGGGCCGCCGACCGCGCCGCCCACGAACTCGGGTGCCGCGATCTGATCCGGCAGCTGACTGGCAAGTAGGAGCACCTCATGATCATCTACGAAGTCGACGACCCCGATGGAAGTGAGCTAGTCGAGTACAGCTACTGGCCCTCGCTCGACGCGGCGCGCACGCGCGCGCGAGAAGTGGCGCGCTGCCATCCCACCGACGCGATCAGCGTTTGCCGCGTCACCCTCGTCAGCTTGCCCGGCAAGGAACTCGCCCTGCGCCTACTCGGGCGCCATGACTACGCCGAGGAGCGGGTGCGCATCGAGAGCTGGCACTCCGCCCCCTGCGGGCAGTGCGATGACTGCCGGCGGGCGCGGGAGTACACCAGTGGCGCGGCCGAGGGCTCCAGTATCTGCGCGCACGGAGCGGCTCCGCGGCGAGTCACACCGGCCCCTTCGGGTGACAACGAGGAGTAGGCGGCTGTGGTTTTGCCATCCGCAGCCACCGTTGGTATACTCGGAGCCCGCATGCCTCGCACGACTCGCTACCTCGGCACCTGCGCTGCCTGCCAGCGCGAGATCAAGGTGCGCGACGGCAAGCTGGTCCACCACGGCTACAAGCGACCGGGCATCGGCTACATCGTGGGCGACTGCCTCGGCGCGGGCGGGCTCCCGCACGAACTCAGTCCGGTGGTCGCGCAGGCGGTGCTCAAAGGAGCACGTGGTGCCATTCAGCGCAACGAGAGATTGCTCCACGAGTTACCCCGCACAGATACGCTCCCCAAGCAGATCACGGAGCGCGGGCGCGGCGCCTGGGCGCCCATCGTCCGCAAGTGGATTGAGGTAGCGCGTGACGACGTAGATGATACCGAGTGGGCTTGGCTCTACCGGCGGCGATACTCGCAACTGGAGCGGGAGCTGAAGTTCTGGCAGGAGGAGGCCGAGCGCGCGGGCCAATGGGTCCGCGATTGGACGCTGCAACCGCTCCGCACCGTCAAGGAGGAGCAGAGCGCGAAGCGCCAAGCGCAGGCGGCCCGGGAAGCCGAGAAGCTCGCCAAGTGGCAGGCGCAAGCGGACAAGAAGGTCGAGTTCTACCGCAAGCGGCTTGACGGCAAGTTGGTCAAGCTGGAGCGGGCGCGCAATGACGACGAGGCATTTGACATCGCCCGCGACATTGCGGAGATCTACGTCGATGCGCCATCGAAGCTGCGCGACGTGATGCACGACCGCATCAGTTTCGTTGAGGCCAAGGGGATGCTCGGGCTCCACGAGGTGTACCAGCGGCTGGGCTTTCCACCCACCGCCGCACCCCACGGCTACCAGCAGCAGAGGGCGGCGGCCTCAGCGTGGCTCGAACCCTTCCGCCTGCGCTTGCGCGCTTACCACGACCGGCAGCGCGGCGCCTAGCGGTCGTCCAGCTGGTTGGCGTCGCGGGCGGGCAGCTCGTAGTACGCACGCGAGTTGAGCAGCTTGACCTGCACCCGGTCCGGGCCCAGCGTGCCCGCGCCGGCGGGGTTGCGCCGGAACTGCCCCAGCACCACCCCGTCGTAGGCGGGGCTCGGCTGCAGCGCGAGGTTCGGGTTGATCGCGAGTTCCACGACCTTGGCGAGCTTCAGCGTCTGCGACACGCCGCCCGAGAGCGCGTCGAGCGCGTCCTCGTCGATGTTCATTTCCAGGCGGCCGTCGGCCCACAGGACGTCGCGGTTGTCGCCCACCCCAACCGCATCGCACACCCCGATCTGGAGCGGCTGGGCCTGATAGCCCGTGGTGTAGTCCGCACTGGTCCGGCTCGGGGTAACGATGTCACCAGCTCCAATCGCCATGCTCTTGCCTACCTGTCGTCCAGTACCGTGATCACCGAGGTCAGCGCCTCGTACCAGCCGCCCCCAAACAACGCCACCAGCACGAACTCCACCTCGGCCCCCGCCCCGTTCCGCTGGCGGGAGTAGGCGCTGACGGCGATGCCCTGCAGCGCCGCACTCGGCTCCTGCACGTCCACACCACTGACCGTCGGCGGCGCGATCTGCACCACCTTGCCGATGGTGGCCTGGCCGGCGGCGGCCGGATCCGCAATCTTGTCGAGCGAGGTGCCCGCCGAGATGCCCGTGGTCTGCAGGCCGCTCATCCAGAGCACGTCGCGGCTGGCCAGGTGCAGCTTGTACACGCCAAACATCGCCGGCTGGGGCGTGAACCGGCTGTTGAAGCCCGTATAGACCGCTACGATGTCACCGTCAGTTAGCGCCACGCTGCCTCGCTACCGGTTGTCGAGCTGGCTCGCGTTGGATGCGAGTGTCTCGTAGTAGACGTCCGCGTTCAGGAGCTTGCACAAGATGCGGTTGTCGCTCGGGCTACCGTCACCGGCCGGGTCGCGGCGAAGGGCGGCGATGACCGTGGCGTCATACGACGAGCTGGGTTGCAGTGCCGCCGTCGGATTGACGTCCAGCTCGACGACCTTGCCCACCATGGCCTCGGTGCTCGCCACGACGCACTCGTCCAGGGCGTCCTCGTCGATGTTGGCTTCCAGCTGGCCGTCGTCCCACAGCACCGTGCGGTTGTTGCCGCCGCCCACGGCGTCGACCACCCCGAAGCGCGTGGGCTGGGGCTGCGTCCCGAGGGTGTAGTCCGTCGAGACGCGGTGCGGGGTGACGTAATCTCCAACTACCAGTGACATGGGGGGCGTCTTCTTTCTGGCTACCGATTGTCGAGCCGCGTCAGCGACGACGCGGGGAACTCGGCGTAGGCGTTGTTGCTGAGTAGTTGGATTAGCACGCGGTCATCGCTCGCGTCACCGTCGCCGCCCTGCTGCCGCTTGAACACTTCCAGCACGACCGCATCGAAGGCGGGCGAGGGCTGCTCAGCGGCGGTCTGAGGCGGGTCCACCCGCACCACCTTGCCGATGAGTTGCTGATTGGCCGCGTCGCCATTGTAGATCTTGTCCAGTGACGCCGCGCGGGCGATGCCCTCCGCGAAGAGGCCGCTGTACCAGAGGACGTCGATGCCGCCTCGGTCTTCCACCTTCCCAAAGAGCGGCGGCTGGGGCTGGACCCGCGAGTCAGTGGTCGGCCGCGTCATTGCGACAATGTCGCCGTCTGCAAGTGGCATGGCTCGATGGTAGAGGCGAGGGGGCCAGCCCGTCAACTTGACGGCCCGCTAGCCGGCGGATCTCGTGTGGGAAGATGCGGTATGCTGGGCACGTAGATCCAACCATGCGCCCTGCCCTGACGCCTCCACGCTACCCCCGCCGCCCAGCGGCCACAGCAGCCGGGCACCGGGCGCGTGAGCCCGAGGCAGCCGGCAGACCCGCCGCGCCCTCACCGGGGCGCCCAGCGGCCGCGCCGCCGCGTTTCACGCGCTCTCGCGACGGCCAGGTGCGGCTCTGGGACAGCGGCAGCTCCGGGCCACGGGCCGACCCGCCAGGAGTGCACCGGGTGGTCGCCGTGACCGGCATCCGCGACCTGCACCCGGACAGCGGGCCGCTGGTGCGGCGGGTGATCACCGCGCTGGCCCAGAGCTGCGAGGAGATGCGCTTCGGGGGGGCGCGGGGCGTGGACACGCTCGCGCTGCAAGCCGCTCACGCCACCGGCGGCAACTGCCGGCTGGTGGTCGTCGTGCCCGGACGGCTGCACGAGCAGCCCAGCTGCGCGCGCGACGCGGCCGAGCGCTACGCCCACCACATCGTGGAGCTGCGCCAGCGCCTCTGCCGCGACGCCTTCTTGCGACGCAACGTGCGCCTGGTCGAGGGGGTCGACCTGCTCGCGGCCTTCCCCGACCAGCAGGGTCGGGGGGGCACGGGCCACGCGATGCGCGAAGCGCAGCGGCGCCGCATCCGCGTCCAAACCACCATCGTGCGCAAGAGTCCCGTACCCACCTGAGAAGCATCGCCATGAGCCACCCCCTGCCCCCGCCCTTTGACGAACTCTGGGCCACGCACGAGTTCTTCCGGCGCTGCGGCTTCGCGCCGGCGCAGATCTTCATCCTGTTCGATCGCGAGGGCGGGGTCGGGGTCGTGCTGCGTCACGCAGGGCGCGAGTTCGTGGTCGCCGTGGCCCGGAGTATCGGCGAGCACACGGCCTTCGAGGAGCGCTGGAGCGCTCTGGTCGAACGCATCAACTCGGGCGAGGTGCCCGATGCCGATCTGGAGCGCGCCTGGCGCACGTCCGACATCTACGCGCGGAAGATCGGGTGTTTGGCCGCCCTGATCAGCAAGGGCATCCACCCCGTCCGCGGCCTCGACTGAGCGCGCCGCGCGCGCCTCAGCCGCGCTTGAGCCACAGCATCTCGAACTCGCGCCCGTCGAGTAGCTCGCCCTCGCTCACCGGCTTCAGCTCCCCGTCGTCGTGCACCCGCCGCAGCGTGAACCCGTCCTCCTGCACACGGCGCAGGAAAGCCTCCGGCTCGGCGTGGTCGTCAGGCGTAAACTCCATCAGCACCTGCAGCCCGGGCGAGCGCTCAATGATGCCGCTCATGCCCTCCCAGACGCGGGCCTCGTGGCCCTCGACGTCGATCTTGACGAAGTCCACGGGCTCCTGCGCGAAGAGGCCAGCGTCGAGGCGCCTGCTCCGCGCGGTGGCGTCGAGGCCCGGCGCTGCGGGCTCCGGCTCGCTCACTCGCACCGACCCCAGCTGATGCGGCTCATCCGCTTCCAGCCGCATCACCCCGTCACTGTGGTCGCTCGCCGCACGGCGGATCCGGATCACGCGCGACGGGTAGCCGTTCACGTCGACCGAGCGGCCCAGGCACTCGCGCAGCCCCGCCTGCGGCTCCCACGCCTGCACCCGCCCCTCGGGCCCCACCAGGTGGGCCAGTAGCAGCGTGTAGTAGCCGACGTTGGCGCCCACGTCGATGCAGCGAGCGCCCTCGCGCACCTCGCGCGCCACCGCCATGGTGCACCACATCTCCCAGTAGCCGTCCATCATCAGGTGCGGGGCGATCTCCACGTCGCGGGTGTCGACGTACATCAGCAACTCCCCGAGCACGCGACAGATGGCGCGGTGCTCGCCCACGTAGACGCTCTTGGCGCGCGACTCGGCCCACTTCTCGATGGCGGTACGCTCGGGGGTGCCGAGCAGATCTCGCAACTCCATCAGTGTAGCTCGCCTTTCTTGACTTGTTCCGCGGCTTGCCGGTCGCATTCAACCATGTAGCCCACCGCCATCGCCACCTGCCGGCGTAGGCGTTCCCAGTGCGACTCGTCTTCGACCATGCGCCCCAGCTCCTCGGCCACGGCAGCCCGGCCCACGTGCGCGCTCCAGCCGGCGCAACAGGTGACCAGGGTGACGTGGCACGCGTTCTTCATCTCCTCGAATGACCACGGCGCCGCGTCGGGCAGATCGAGGGGATGAGGCGGCCCCGCTTGGCCCGCCTCGTAGTCCCGGGCGATTCGCCCAACGATGCGGTGCAGCTCGTCGCACCCCACGTAGGTGGCCCACGCGCCCATCAGCCCCGCGAGCGTACCGATCATGGCCTTGCCGAACTCTTCCTCGTTCAGCTCGTGATGGCCCGGCGTGGCCGGGTCGAAGTAGCCACCGGGCATCGCTAACTCCTCCTGATCTTGACGCTCCAGGCGGTGCGGCGGGGCGCGAGGTGCTGCGCAAGGCGCGTCGCGATGCCGAGGGCGCCGCGGGGGGTCTTTGGGCGCCAGATCATCTGCAACTCCGACCGACGCCAAGCCCACTCGGCGCGCTGCGGTTTGACGCGCGCTGCGGCGCGCAACGTCACCAGGAGCAGATTCGTGGCGCTCTGCTCGTCGAGGCCCGGCAGCTCCTCCGTTTGCACCCCCAGGACCACCTCCAGCCGGGGCGGGCGGCGCTGCAGCCGACGGCGCTGCTTCTTCGCGGCCTGGGCGCGGGGCAGGGCGCGTAATCTATCCTTCGGCGTCGCCATCGTCCTCGTCTTCGCTGAGGTTGAGCGGCTCGGGGATCAGCCACTCCTCTCCGGAGAGAAACCGGAGCAGGATCCCCTTGCGCTTAGCCACCACCTCGCAGTCATCGAGGTTCATCTGCAGCGCGTCCACGATCAGCTCTTTGATGTCTTCTTCTTCCATTGGCTCAGCCCTCGCCGCCAGAGTACACCACCTCGGCATCGGCCGGGATCTGGTGGGCGGCGCGCCAGATCTCGAAGGCTCGGGCGCTCCCATTAAACAGCACCCGCTCGCGCGGCTGCTGCGTCGTGCGCGCCTCCTCGTGCCGGCGCTGCTCGACCACCGCTACCGTCCAGCGCCGCACCACCCGTACCTTTACCTTATTTGCCACTTGAGTACCGCTCACCTTTCAGAAACGCGAACACCTGCCGGTTCCAAAGCGCGTCCTGGAGCGCGTCGTGCTCACCGCTCGTCTGCTCCGGCAACTTCGGGTTGCCTTGCATGTGGGCCAGCTGCTTCAGATCCAGGCAGAACTTCGGCCAGCGCTCGGGCAGCTCGATCATGCAGCCAAACAGCTGGCAGAGTGCCACCCAGTCGTAGTCCGCGTAGTAGGCCCAGAACTCCGGGTCCGGGTCGGTGTTGACAAAGGCGAGCAACGCGTCGCGGATGCACGCCCGGGTACCCCAGCCGCCCCACACCCGCAACCCGTCCACGGCCTGCTCGGTGAAGTGGGACGGCGGGCTGCAGGGGGAGAGGGCGGGCACCGGGGGCAGGTGCGGGAGCACATGCTGCTGGACCCAGGGGTTTGCGCGCGACAGGTCGCAGTCGAGATTGCAGAGGTAGAGTGCGCAGCCCCGCTCGTCCACCATGCCCAGGCTGATCAGCTCGATGGTGTGGCCGTCCTCGATGAACTCCGTGTCGAAGAAGTAGCGCATGCGCCTACCGCTCTCCCTGCAGCCAGTAGCGCTGGGGGTCGTCCCACATCTCGTTCACCTGGGAGCACAGCTGGAAAGTGCCCGCTCGGCCTTCCAGCAGGTCGATGATCGCCCCGCGCATCAGCGCACTCGGGCGGTGGCGATGGTGGCGGGCGCGCAGCGCGAGCGCCCGGTGCGCCCCATGGCTCACCTTGCACGCCACCGCCGTCACGAACCGCCCCCGGCCGTGGTGGCGCTCCTGACAGATGGAGTAGTACTTGCCCCGGTAACGCCACTTGCCATCGACCCAGCTCGGCTGCTTGGGGCTGCTGAGCAACCGGTGCACGAGACTGCGCAGCACCACGGCGTGGGGCAGATCCCGGGAAGCGCAGTACTGCGCCCAGTCCCGGAAGACGACCTTGGGCAGGACGATCTCCAGCGCGGGCAGATCGTCGTACCGGCCGCTGCCCGTGCCGAGCCGCGTGGGCAGGGCCCCATCGCGTCGCGCTTCCTCGTCCAGCTCGCGCTGGGCCTCTTGCAGTAGCTCGGCACGGACCCCGAGCCGTACCGCGATCTGCTCCAGCGCCTCGTCCCGGTAGACGACCCACCGGCTCTCCTTGAGCCGGTCGACCACCCACCTGCGAAATAGCGCAACATGCTCACGGTCGGGGGTCGACACTCAGCCCGGCAGGTGGATGCGGGGGCCGTCGGCGGCGGCGACGCGGCTCTCGGGCACCCCGATCACCTGCGAGATGGCCACAACCTCGGCGGGATTGACCACGTATCCGATCAGCGCCCCACTCTGTCCCGGGTCGTCCATCCGCCGCACCAGCAGCAGCCGCCGGCCACAGATGGCGGGCTGCATCATGACCCGATCGACGGTGTCGGTCACCTGACCGCGCTCGACCACGTGGTTCTCGCCGTCCTCGTCTGACACGACCTGGCGAAACACCGCCGGGCCGGCCACCCCGTGCGGGCGCGTGTTGCCGTGCTCATCGACCGGGATCCGGACGACCTCTTGGCAGTCCATGAGCACCAGTGGCGTGCGCAGCTGCACCGTGCAGGGCACGCCGCAGTACGGCAGCCAGCCCTTGACCTCCGCGCTCAGCTCCGGCCGCTCCGGTGCGGGCGGCGGCTCGGACGCGGGTGATGTGCGCTTGCTCTCCCCGTTGCCGGGGCTCGGTTGGTCGTCACTCATGAGTCCATCACTTCCTTTTCCAGACGATCGAGAAATGGCGCGAGTTGGTTCTGCCAACTCCACGCCTGCCGCACCACTTCGGCGCCCTCCCGGGCTGCGTCACTCAGCTTGGGCCAGCTATCGTAGGCGGTGCGGAGCGCCTCCGCAATAGCCTTCACTGATACCTCCGGTGCCACCGCACCGGCCACGTCGTCGATGGGCGCGGGCTCGCCATGGTGCACGACCACCACCCCGTCCTGCGGGCCGGCGCCGGCCAGGTGCTGGGAGTGGCCGGTGCACGCGGTGGCCACGGCCACCACCCCGCAAGCCCGGGCCTCCAGCGGCGCCCAGCCGAAACCCTCGCCCCGGGACGGCTGGCAGACCACATGATAGCCGCAGTAGCGCGCGGCCATCTCGGCCGGGGAGGCGCCTCGGCCCCCCCCGAGCCGCGGCCGCACCCGCACGCCCGGCGGGATGATCTGCTCCTCGTCGAGCAGCTTGGCCTGCAAACGCCCCCGCGCCGGCTGATCCATCACCAGATCGAGCACGGCCTCGTGCGGGAGCGCGCCGGCGGCGTCCAACTCGCGCCACGCCTGGAGCAGCTCCCAGGTGCTCTTGCGCGAGCGGTCGCTGCTCGATAGGTGCAGCACGCGCCAGACGCCCTGCTTAAACGTCGTACGGGCCTCGTCCAGCAGCGCGGGGTGGGGGGCATACTCCTCGCTCAGCCCATGCGGCACCGTCAGGATGGGCAAGTCACTGAGATGGGCCAGCACGCCGGCGGCCCACAGCGAGGGGGTGAGCAGGTGAGTGCAGCAGCTTTCAAACGTCTGTAGCACCGGGAGCGGCACCCGGTCGCTGTTGGGGACGAGCATCCCGTAGCGCACCGGGTGCTTCGAGTTATGCAGCATCGAGGTGATCTGCCCCATCGGACCCGTGAAGATGGCCGCCGGCGCGCTCGCGCCCCCGGGTGGCTCCTGCGTCCAGTCGAGTTGCTCATCGACCGCGTAGGCGCCGGCGAGCAGGCCGCGCGCGGCCAGGGCCTTGCGAAAGCCCCAGCTAACCTGCGCCTGCGAGGACCAGTCGCCAAACCTGCCGTAGAGCCTAACCTTCCCGCCCATGTTCCTCTCGCTCAGCCGCCACCATCGCCACTTGACAGCGCTCGATGCCCGCCAGGATCCGCTGCTCCTCCTGGCTGTCGGGCTTGGTCCCCCACAGCTCCAGCAGCAATTGTCTCAGGCACTGCCACGCCAGCGCCGCCTTGCCGTTTCCCTTGCTTAGCACTCTGGTTAGATGTCCTTGCTCGCCCCCGCTGCCGCTCGGCCCACGCCGTGTCAGCTTTGCTTCGTGGTAGCCGCATCGTCTGAAGCTCTCTTATACGCATCCGTGAACTGACCCGCAATCGTTAGCACCCGCCGCACCGCGGTGTCGATCGATTGGGCGGCGGCGCGGCTGGCGCCGGCGCTCTTGAGTTGCTGGGCCGCTATATGCAGCGTGGCCAGCTCGTCCTCGAAGTTCTGCCGCCGCGTTTGCATCTCGCGATGCGCCGCGCGCAGGTGCTCGAACTCCTCTGCCGCGCGGTCTGTGTTCCGGAGGATCTGACGCAGCAGATCCCCCACCGCCGGCGCCGGCTCAGCGACCACGGCGCGCTCTCCGCTTCGGTAGTGACTCGTGCGCCGCTATCAGCTGCTTGACAGCCGCAATCGGCACGCGATACATGCCGCCGCCGAGGTAGAGGTAGCCATCCTCGCAATGGGCCACCAGCATGCCCTCGCGCGGAGGCTCGACCAGCGCGGCCAGCCCCTTCCATCGGCCATCGCGGACGATCTCCACGCTCAACTCGGGCTCGGGCTCGGGCTTACGCTTGGTCATGGCCACACTCCTGTAGGTAACGGTGGGCCCCGGGCGTGGCGCGCGCCACGTCCAGCACCAGCGCGCGCATCTGTGCGCCGACGGCCGTCAAACTGAAGCGGCGCTCGAACTCTGCCGAGCGCTCGTGCGCGGCCGGCGCCTCGCACAGCCGGAGCGAGGCGGTCAACTCGGCCAGGTCATAGTCGGCCCACTGCGCGTCGGGGCCCCAGCCGTAGGACGGGTGGACCGGGCCCATCCGGAACGGCACGACGACGCCGTGGCCGGAATCGAAGTCCGCCGTGCCACCCCAGGGCACGTGCACCAGCGCGTTGCCCGCACACACGGCGTCGAAGGCGGGTAGGCACCACGCCTCGCCGTGGCCGGCCGACACGTAGATGTTGTTCTCGAAGTGCAGCTTCAGGATCTGGTCCGCGCTCACCCGCCCCTCGTGCAGGATCAACTTCCCCCGCAGCGCTTCCATGCTCCAGCCTTGGCCCCGCACCGCGTCGTTGCACAGCCAGCGCTTGAGCGAGGTCGCCGGCCCCGGGTAGTCTTCCCACTTGCCGCCGGTGTACTTGATGGTCAGCCGCACGTCGTCGCTCGGCTCGAACGCCAGCAGGAACGCCCCCACCAGCTCGTGGAAGCCCTTGCGCGGCTGCCAGGCCCCGATGCTGTAGAAGCGCCGCCCGGGGCGCGGGCGGCGGCGCACGAGCTTGCAGATGTCGGCGGCGGGGTCGTACGGGTGCGGCACTACCCGCACCTTCGCCTCGGGCACGCCGGAGTCGATGAGCGCCCGCGCGTTCTGCCGGCACGGCACCCACGCCTGCGCGCAGCGGCCCAGCGCCCGGGCCACCTGCTCGTCGATGCTCGTCCGCTCCCACACGCTCATGACGATGGACGAGCGGTACAGGGCCTGCTGCTGCTCCAGAGCCTGGGCCGGGTCGAGCGTGTCGTAGGACACGTAGCGCGGCACGAGCGCCGCGCGCAGGTGCTCGGCGTCCCGGATCACGAGGTGGTAGATGCGCGGGGCCAGCTGGGCAATGCTCGTCTGGACCAGCGCCTTGGCGCGATCCAGCTCACGCTGGCCCTTCGGATCGATCACCCGCACCTCGGGGCCGATCTTCTCGGTTACCTGGTCGTACATGCCCGGCGCGGGCTCGGGCAGCCCGTACTGGTTGATGAAGGTGTGGTTGAACGAGCGCAGCAGCACCGGCAGCCCCGCTTTGCTCAGGGCGCGGGCGTGCCGCCGGACGGCCACGCCGGTGCCGTCGGCCAGCGTCTCCCACGCGCCCTGGTACAGGATGCCGTAGGGGTGCGTGGCCGGCGTGCCGGGCGCTACCTCCGCATCGCCGAGCTGGCGGTGGGCCGCGGCCTGGTCCCCCGCGCCGGCAAACTCGGCTAGCTCGTGCAACGGACGCGGGTCGGTGGGCGCGACCATTACGGCGCCCCCTTGCCCCAGCGCACCGGGCCCCGGTCATCCAGTAGGCGGGGGCTCATCGGGGGCTCCGGTCGATTCCAGCTTGTCCATCTCTTGTTCGACCACGGTGGTCATGCCTTCAACGAACTCCTCGGGGGGCACGCCCAGGGCGAGGGCCAGGCCGGTGCTCACCCGCATCATCACGGCCAGCACGTCGCTTTCGGTGATCTTCTGCGCGGCGGGCCACTCCTGCTGATACTTCATGTAGCCGGCCACGAAGGCGAACACCGCCTCCCGAAACCGCTCGCACGGCTGCAAGCCGGGCGCGGCATCGGGCACGGCCACCCGCACAACCGCGCCGCCCTTGATCAGCCTGAGCTTCGGCCGCTTGCGCTTGCGCTTACTGGACATCGCTGCCTTCCTACGCCGGATCAGATGGAAACCTTCGCCCGGAAGACCCGGCCGCAGGTCATGCAGTACGCGCTAGCGCCGTGCTGGCGGATCTCTCCCGCGCACGCCTCGCACCGGAGCGCCGGAGCGCCGGGGGCGCGATTGCACGCGCCATCGCGCGCGCCAGCGCCCCCGAGCGCGTGGGGCCGCAGGGGCCAGTTGCGATCTACGCGCGTGCGCACACCGTCGCGCGCCGCGAG
>Ga0307441_1000332_pt1 | contig 17791 bp, 13 predicted proteins | sample SalMarWE160420MG_FD_202149 | JGI IMG/M metagenome (GOLD analysis project Ga0307441, IMG submission 202149) | Salt marsh sediment microbial communities from the Plum Island Ecosystem LTER, Massachusetts, United States - WE1604-20 | ecosystem: Environmental > Aquatic > Marine > Intertidal zone >... | reverse complement strand
CAGTCGCGGCGCGCAGCGCGGCGATCGTCTGCTGGTCATGCTGCCCAACGTGGCGCCGCTGTGGGAGCTGATGCTGGCGTCGATCAAGCTCGGCACGGTGCTCATCCCGGCCACCACGCTCCTGACCACCGAGGACCTGGCCGACCGCATGCTGCGCGGCAACGTGCGCCACGTGGTCACCGACGAGGCGGGCGCCGAGAAGTTCGCCGGCATCCAGGGCGAGTACACGCGCCTGCTGGTCGGTGACGCGCGGCCCGGCTGGCTGACGTACGAGGACGCCCTCGGCTTCAGCAGCGCCTTCGAGCCCGACGGCGAGACGCGCGCCGGCGACCCCATGCTGCTGTACTTCACGTCGGGCACCACCTCCAAACCCAAGCTCGTGCTGCATACCCACCAGAGCTATCCCATCGGTCATCTCTCGACGATGTACTGGATCGGGCACAAGGAGGGCGACGTGCACTGGAACGTCAGCTCGCCGGGCTGGGCCAAGCACGCCTGGAGCAACCTCTTCTCACCCTGGAACGCGGGCGCCACCGTGTTCGTCTACAACTACCAGCGCTTTGACGCCAGGAACGCGCTGCAAGCCCTGGTCGACGCCGGCGTCACCTCTTTGTGCGCGCCGCCCACGGTGTGGCGGCTGCTGTTCCGGGAGGACCTCGCGTCCTACCCGGTGAAGCTGCGCGAGCTCGTGGGGGCGGGCGAGCCGATGAACCCGGAGATCATCGAGCGCGTCAAGGAGGCCTGGGGCATCACCCTTCGGGACGGCTACGGTCAGACGGAAACCACCGCGCAGGTGGGGAACACGCCCGGCCAACCGGTCAAGCCCGGCTCGATGGGCCGGCCGCTGCCCGGGTACCGCGTCACACTGCTCGGCCCGGACGGGCAGGTGAACGTGCCCGAGGGTGAGATCTCGCTGGCCCTCGATCCCCCTCCGCTGGCGCTGATGGCGGGCTACATGGACGACGACGAGCGCACCGCCGCCGCCATCCAGGGCGGCTACTACCGCACCGGCGACGTGGCCTCCATCGACGACGACGGCTACTACTGGTACGTCGGGCGCGCCGACGACGTGTTCAAGAGCTCGGACTACCGCATCAGCCCGTTCGAGCTGGAGAGCCTGCTGATCGAGCACGAGGCCGTTCAGGAGGCCGCCGTGGTGCCCAGCCCGGACCCGGTCCGGCTATCGGTCCCCAAGGCGTTCATCGCCCTGTCACCGGGCTTCGAACCGGACCGCGACACCGCGCTCGAGGTGTTCCGGTTCATCCGCCGCAGGATGGCGCCGTACCTGCGCGTACGCCGTCTCGAGTTCGCGGTGCTGCCCAAGACCATCTCCGGCAAGATCCGGCGCGTTCAGCTCCGTGACGGGGAACGAGAGCACGTCGGCAACCCGCGCGGCGCCAGGGAGTTCTGGGAGGAGGACTTCCCGGAGCTCCGGGAGGGCAGCTAGCTTCGGTCAGGCGGCCTGCGTCTGGCCCAGGAGGGCCCCGGCCTCGTCTCGGTCGCCCTCGCGGCGCTCGCGCGACCAACCCAGCTCGCCGGCCAGCAGCTCCGACACGCGCTCGAGCGCGGCGGAGGCGTCGGCCTCGTCGAGCATGGCGACGCGGAGCCGGCGCCAGAGCACGTCGGCGCTGCTGCGGGCGTACTCGAAGCGGGCCGCGTAGACGACCTCGGCCTCCAGGTAGGGCTGCTCGGGGAGCAGGCGGGCACCGTGCCCGTCCTTGGCCAGCGCGGCCACCTCGGCCGCGAAGCTGCCGTAGGCGCGATTCAGGTAGCTGGCAACGTCGGCGTCCAGCCCGAACCGTTCCTGCAGGGCGCCGGCCCCTTGCGCGCTGAAGCCTTCGGCGCCGACGAGCGGAAGCGACTCGGTGGCGCTGGCCCGGGCCGGGGCCAGCTCGCCGACGCGCACGGCCTCGTTGACCGCGTCGACCGCCATGCGCCGATAGGTGGTCCACTTGCCGCCCGCGACGGTGACGAGCCCGGCCGGGCCGACGTTCACGACGTGGTCTCGCGACAGGCCCGCGGTATCGGCGGCATGGGGGTCGGCCACCAGCGGCCGTAGGCCCGACCACGCCGCCTTGACGTCCGAGCGCGACACCGGCACCGCGAAGTAACGGTCGACGTGGCGCAGCACGTAGGCGATCTCGTCCTCGTGCGCCCTCGGGTTCTCCTCGATGGCCGCCTCGTTGTCCGTGGTACCGACCAGCGTGTGCCCCAGCCAGGGCATGAGGAACAGCACCCGCCCGTCCTCCGTCTGCGGGATGAGCAGGCCGGTGGCCGGCGGCGAGAAGCGCTGGTCGAGCACGATGTGGATGCCGGAGCTGGCCGTGACCATCGGTTCAGCGGCTGGATCCTCCATGCGCCGCAGTCCGTCGGTGAAGGGTCCCGTGGCGTTGACGACGACCCTGGCAGCGACCGCGAAGCGCTGCCCGCTCAGCCGGTCCTCGAGCTCGGCGCCGCGCACGCGCCCGTCCTCCAACGCCAGCGCCGTGACGCAAACGTGGTTGGCGATGACGGCGCCCTCGCGCGCGGCCGTGAGGGCGATGGCGAGGTTCATGCGGGCGTCGTCGAACTGGCCGTCGTAGTAGAGCACCCCGCCACGAAGGCCCTGCTGCCGCAGCATCGGGAAGCGCTGGAGCGCCTCCTTGGCGTCGACGAAGCGGCTCGTCTGCAAGTTGGAGCGTCCGGCCAGCCAGTCGTAGAGCTTGAGGCCGGTGAGGTAGTAGGGGACGTCCAGCCAGTTGTACAGGGGTGTGACGATGGGAAGCGGATGGCTGAGGTGCGGCGCGATCTTGAGCAGGATGGCGCGCTCGTGGAGCGCGTCGCGCACCAGATTGAACTGCGACCGGTCGAAGTGCTTCACGGCCTTCTCGAGGTAGCGCACGCCGCCGTGGATGAGCTTGGTGCTGCGGCTGCTGGTGCCGCTGGAGAAGTCGCCCCGGTCCACCAGCGCCACGCTCAACCCGCGGGTCGCAGCGTCCAGCGCCACGCCGGTGCCGGTGGCGCCCCCGCCGACCACCAAGACATCGTAGGGCGCAGCGCCGGAGCGCAGCCTCCGGAGTTGCTCTTCGCGATCGGGCCAACCAGGCCTCATCCTTCCACCCACCTTTCGGCGCGCCCCAATGCGCGTCTCCAGTCGTGCAGCAGCTCGTCGCGTCGCGTCGCCGGCATGGCGGGTTCGAAGCGTCGCTCTGCCACCCAGTGGCGTGCCAGCTCCGCCCGGTCGGCCCAGAAGCCGACCGCAAGCCCGGCCAGGTAGGCCGCGCCGAGCGCGGTCGTCTCCGTGACCTTCGGCCGTACCACGCTCGCTCCCAGGACGTCGGCCTGGAGCTGCATGAGCAGGTCGTTGCGCGCGGCGCCCCCGTCGACGCGGAGCTCACGGATGGCGCTGCCGCTGTCGGCCGTCATCGCGGCCACCACGTCGCTCACCTGGAAGGCGATGGCTTCGAGCGCCGCGCGCGCGAGGTGTCCGGCGGTGCTGCCGCGTGTCAATCCGACGATGGTGCCGCGGGCATAGGCGTCCCAGTGCGGGGCTCCGAGGCCGGCGAAGGCGGGTACCAGGTAGACGCCACCGTTGTCCGGCACGCTGCGCGCCAGGTCCTCGACGTCCGCTGCGGTGCGGATCAGACCCAGGCCGTCGCGCAACCACTGCACCACCGCACCGGCGATGAAGATGCTGCCCTCGATGGCGTAGGCGGTGGCGCCGCCCACCTCCCACAGCGCCGTCGTCAGCAGGCGATTGGCCGATGCGACGGGCTGTGCGCCGGTGTTGAGCACCAGGAAGCAGCCCGTGCCGTAGGTGCTCTTCACCTGGCCCGGCTCGAAGCACGTCTGCCCGAAGGTCGCCGCCTGCTGGTCCCCAGCCATGCCCGCCAGCGACACGCCGGCGAGCGCCCCCTCGCGGATGGCGCCGTACACCTCGGAGCTCGAGCGCACCTCCGGCATCATCGCCCGCGGGATGTGCAGCCGATCGAGCAGCAGCTCATCCCAGTCGCCTTCGTGGATGTTGAAGAGCATGGTCCTGCTGGCGTTGGACACGTCGGTGATGTGGAGCTCGCCGGCGGTGAGGCGCGCCGCCAGCCAGCTGTCGACCGTTCCGAACGCCACCTCGCCGCGCTCGGCGCGCGCCCGCAAACCATCGACGTGCTCCAGCAGCCATGCCAGCTTGCTCGCCGAGAAGTAGGCATCGAGCACCAGGCCGGTGCGAGCCTGCACCTCCGACTCGAGCCCGTCGGCCCGCAGCGCCTCGATCATGTCGGCGGTGCGGCGATCCTGCCACACGATGGCGTTGTGCACGGGCTCCAGGCTGCGGCGGTCCCACACGATCGTGGTCTCCCGCTGGTTGGTGATGCCGGCCGCCGCGACGTCCCGCGGCGCGACTCCCGAGCGTGCCAGCACGTCGTCGATCACCGCCGCCTGCGAGCTCCAGATCTCGGTCGGATCGTGCTCGACCCAGCCCGGCCTGGGGAAGTGCTGCTCGAACTCCCGCTGCGCCACTGCCCGCGGCATGCCCTCGCGGTCGAACAGGATCGCACGGGAGCTCGTCGTCCCCTGGTCAAGCGCGATCACGTACTCGGCCACGACCGCCCTCCCTCCGACCCCGCACACCCTCGCACGGCCCCCGGGCTCTCCGGGCGCGGTCGCCAGCCGCCACCACGTCTCATGCCCCCAGCAGGTCGCGCAAGCGCAGCCGGACGTAGTCCCGCTCACCGCGCAGCGCAAGCTCCAGCGGCTCCTGCGCTCTGGGCAGCAACCGACCGCGGCCGTGGATACGGCACTCGACGCGTCCGACGCGGAAGCGCTCGACGAACACGCGTTTGACGGCGTCAGCCGGAAGCGAGCGGCTGGAGAACGCCTCGAGCGAGAGCTTGTGCAGCGGCGCGAAGGTGTGGATGCACAGCTGCGATTCGGCGGCCACCAACGCGCCGCTCACCCCCTCGCGGCCGTCGGGCGACGCCAGGATGGTCACCCTGCTCACGCTGCCGGTCTCGTTCATCAGCTCGCCGAGATCCGCCAACACCGACTCCACCCCCCCGGCGTCCGTGAGCAGCACGTCGTCGGCGCGAAAACCGTCCAGGATGAGGTGGGTACCGTAACCCAGGGGGTCGACGCCGTTCACCATGCTCAGGTTAGCATGCGCCGCATTCGGTCGCGGCCGAGAAGCCCCGCCCCCGACGGCGCTCACGCGCCCGCAGCAGCGCCGTCAGGGGCCGCTGACGGCGCTCACGGCGTGCTGCAGCGCACCGGCCACATCGCTGTCGGGAGAGCCCAGGATGGTGCCGAGGGCAGCGTCCATCGGTCCCCACACCGCCCCCATCGCAGGCACGTTGGGGATGGCCACGGAGTCCGCGAGCGCATCTCCGAACCCCGTCAGCACCGCGTCCCCCTTGACGCGGGCGAGCGCCTGGCGAGAGGCCGGGATGCGGCCCGTCCGCGTCGCCAGGTCCGCCTGCGCGGTGGGCTGCGTCAGCCACTTGGCCAGGTTCGCGGCGCCCACCTTGTCGCCGCTGAACCGGTTCAAGAGCACGCCGTCGACGTTCATCAGGCCGCGCCATGGCGTGCCGTCGGCAAGCGGCGGCATCGGCACCACGGTCACCGGGATGTGCGCCTTGACGATGGCCGGGATGAGCCATGGGCCGTCGTAGGTCATGGCCACCTTGCCTGCCAGGAACAGCTTCTGGATCGCGCCGTAGTCGACCTCGGGCGGAAGGAGGCCGTCCTGGAATCGCAGCGCCTTCAGCTCGCGAGCGCCGGCCACGCTGCCGGGCGATGCCAGGCCGATGTCATTGGTGTCCGGCCCGCCTTGGGCGTTGGCACCGAAGACGTAGCCGCCGAACGTGCGGATCCAGGCGTAGGCATAGTAGAAGTTGGCCGCGTCGAAGGCGAAGCCGTAGCGCCCGCCGCCTGTCAACGACGCAGCCAGCTTCTTGAGGGCGGGGTAGCTGGTCGGCAGATCGGACACCAGGTTCGTGTTGACGATGAGGGCCGGCCCTTCGACGCTGAGCGGCAGCCCGTAGAGCGTCCCGAGGTAGCGGAAGGCCCGGGCGGCCTGCGGGCTCAGGCCGTCAAGGTACGTCTGGGTGGCGAAGTCGCTCATGTCGGCGAGGACGCCGTCGTCGGCGAGGGCCGAGAACTGGTCGTGCGGGATGCCCACGAACAGATCTGCGGCCGTCCCCTTCTTGGCGTTCAGCGCGGCCTTCTGTTTGATGTCGCCGAGCTTCATGGCGGTTACCTCGACGTGCCGGTCGAACGCTCCGCCGTACGCCCGCGTCTGCTCCTCGAGCCAGGTGAGGGCCGCGCCCTGGTAGGTGGTCCAGACCGTCAGCGTTCCGCCCGGGCCTGCCTCCGTCGCCGGCGCCTGGTTGGTGGACGGCGGGCCGCCCGGGGGCGGATTGGCCGGCGGCTGGTTGGCTGGCGGCTGACTCGTCGCACTCGGTCCGCCGGCCCCGGACGCGTCGGGCGTCTCCGTGGCTTGCGATTGTGCCCGAGCCGCCGGCAACGCAGCGAGCGCGAGCACCAGGGCGGCCAGTGCCAGGGCGGCCACCGACGCGCGCCGAACGCCGCAGCGCCTGCCGCCGTCCACGCTTCGGACGCCGGGCCGCCGTGCCCGTGCGACGTCAACGGGTGATGTTGGCGTTGGCTCGCTCGAGGGTGCCGACGATCGAGTCACGGCCTCCAGCCTAGCTCGTGAGGCGACGGCGGTGTCGGCGGCCGGCCCCGACAGCCTCACGCGCCTCCCTTCTCGGCCGCCAGCGCCAGATCGAGCTGGGCGCGCCGCTCGCGCTCGCCGGCCGCCAAGCGGTAGCGACCCGACGCCGTACGCGCAATCAGCCCGCGCAGCTCCAGGCGGGTCAGGCGCGGGGCCAGGTCGGCCGCTCCGGCGCGCAGCGCCAGCCCGAGCGCATCCAGCGTGGCTTCGTCGACGCCATAGAGCACCTGAAGCACACCTGCGTCGGCGGCGCTCAGCCCCAGCGCAGCGGGCGGCCGACGCGCCGGCAGGGGCTTCCGGTCGGCGGCGTACGCCGGGTCGCCCGGCTCCGCCCGGAAGCGGAACAGCACGTCTTCGAGCTCGGTGAGCACCAGGGCGCCGTCGCGGATGAGCGCCAGCGTGCCGGCGACGCTGGGGTCGCCAAGGCGGCCGGGGCAGGCGAACACGTCACGGTGCTGCGCGCTGGCGTACTCGGCGGTGCTGTTGGTCCCGGAGCGGATGCCCGCCTCAACGATCACGATCAGGCGAGACAGGCCGCTGACGATGCGGTTGCGCAGCGGGAAGGCGTGCGGCTGTGGGTGCACATCGGGTGCGTGTTCGCTCACGAGCGCGCCGCCGGCCGCGAGCAGCCGCTTTGCAAGCGGGCGGTGGCTCGGCGGATGCAGGTGGGCGTGACCGCCGCCGAGCACCGCCACGGTGCTGCCCTCCGCCTCGAGCGCACCGACGTGCGCGGCCCCGTCGATGCCCAGCGCGAGCCCCGAGACCACCGTGACGTCGAGCCGCGCCAGCGCCCCGGCAAGCTCGCGCGCCAGCGCAAGACCGCGCCCGGTGGCGCGGCGCGTGCCGACGACAGCGGCAGCACGCACGCGCGGTGCCGTGACGGCAAAGGTGGCCGGCAGGGCGCCCTGCAGGTAGAGCAACGGCGGAGGAGGCTCAGGGGCGTACCACAGGGGCGCGGGGTAGCGAGCGTCGTCCCAGCACAGGACCTCGACCCCGGTGTGGCGCGCGACGGTAAGCTCACGCGCGGCCCGCGCGCGATCGAGCGAGCCGGGCAGGGCGCGGAAGAGCGCCGACGGGAAGCCGCTCGGCGCGGGGGCGCCACGCTCCGCTCCGGCGACGGCGGCCGCCAGCGTGCCGTACACGTCCCGCAGGAGCGCCAGGCGACGTGGCCCCATGCCGGCGACGTGCAGCGCAGCCGCCGTGAGGAGCGCGGCGTCGTCCATGCCCCATGCTGGCAAGTCGCGGCCGGCCGCGGCCGGCGGCCTCCATGCATGCCGAGGTGCGCACGGCAGCTCGCGACGCTCTACCAGACACCATCGCCTTGCGTCTGCAGCGCGCACACAGGCGAGACGGGACGATCAGGCGAGCTTCCAGCGGCTCCCCTCGGGCGTGTCCTCGACCTCGATGCCGAGCTCGTCGAGGCGCGCCCGCAGGGCGTCGGCCGCCTCGAAGTCGCGGCGGTCGCGGGCCCGCTGGCGCTCGTCCAGCAGCATGCCGATCAGGCCGCTCAGGAGCCCACGCTCCTCGCCGGCCACGTCGACGACCGGCGGGATGCCGAGCACGTTGCCCAACAGCTCCTCGAACAGCTTCCGGCCCGCCGCCCGGTAGGCGCCGGAGGCCCCCTGCTCGAGGCGCCTGTTGATCTCGCGGGCGGCGTCGAACAGCACCGCCACCGCCTGGGGCGTGTTCAGGTCATCGTCCATGGCGGCGGCGAAGCGCTCCCGCTCGCGCCCGAACGCGCCCGCCTCGGCCGTCTCGTCGCCGTCGCCGAGCGCGCGGTAGCTGTCGCGCAGCCGCTTCAGCCCCTGGTCCGATGCCGTCAGGCTGGCGTCGGAGAAGTCGGACACGCTGCGGTAGTGCGATCGCAGCAAGTGGAAGCGCACGGCGATGGGGTCGTAGCGCTCGAAGAGCTGCGCCAGGGTGACGAAGTGGTTCTTGGACTTCGCCATCTTCTCGCCCGCCAGCGTGATCATGTTCCAGTGCAACCAGACGCGGGCGAAGGGCTTCCCAGCGGCCCGCGCCTGAGCGATCTCGCATTCGTGGTGCGGGAAGATGAGGTCGAGCCCGCCGCCGTGGATGTCGAACTCGTCGCCCAGATACTTGGTGCTCATCACGGAGCACTCGAGGTGCCAGCCCGGGAAGCCTTCGCCCCAGGGGCTCGGCCAGCGCATGATGTGACCGGCCTCGGCCTTCTTCCACAACGCGAAGTCGCGCGGGTCGTCCTTGTCCGAACGCACCTCGACGCGCGTCCCTTCCACCAGCTCGTCGGGGTCGCGCCCCGACAGCTCGCCGTACGGCTCGAACGCCGACACGTCGAAGTAGACGTTGCCGTCCTTGACGTAGGCGTAGCCGCCGTCCAACAGTGCGCGCGTCAACTCGATCTGCTCGATGATGTGCCCGGAGGCGCGCGGCACCACGTCGGGCCGTTGCACGTTCAGGCGCGCCATGGCGTCGAAGTAGGCCCAGAAGTACTTCTCGGCGACCTCCATGGGCTCGATCCGCTCCAGCTGCGCCCGCTGCTGCAGCTTGTCCTCACCCTCCTCGACGTCGCTGAGATGGCCGACGTCGGTGACGTTCGACACGAAACGCACGCGGAAGCCGCTGTGCCTCAGCCAGCGCCGCAGCACGTCGAACACGACCGGGCCGCGCGCGTGCCCCAGATGCGGCTCGGAGTAGACGGTCGGACCACACATGTAGATACCCACCCGGCCGGGCACGACGGGCTGGAACGCTTCCTTGCGGCGGGTCAGGCTGTTGTAGAACTCAAGCGCCATGGCACTCCTCGAGGATGAACGCACGGGCGACGCCCGCACAAAGCACGGGTTGTCAGGGGGACCGACGTCAGCCGTACCGACGCCGACATCGCGCGATGAATGCCGTGAACCGCGATGCCATGGCCCAACTCTAGCACGGCGAACACCGTCCAGAAGGGTAGACTGACGTCCCGTGGCCTACCGTACCCTGGCGCGACGGGCCGTGCACGAGGACGAGGTGATGGGCTCGCGCTTCATCGCCGTGGTCGCGAACGTCACCGACCCTGACGGCGCCGCCGAGCTGCTCGCGGCCGCCCGCCGCGAGCATCCGGACGCCAGCCATCACTGCTGGGCCTATCGCATCGGCACCGAACAGCGCTTCTCGGACGACGGCGAGCCCGGCGGCACCGCGGGCAGGCCCATGCTGGAGCTGTTCTTGAAGCGCGACCTCGATCACGTCGCAGCCGTCGTCGTACGCTACTTCGGCGGACGCAAGCTCGGCGCCGGCGGCCTCGCGCGGGCGTACGGCGGCGCCGTCGCCCGCGCGGTGCAGGCGGCGGGCGAGCGGGAGGTGGTGCCCAGGCGCCACGTGCTCGTGCGCTGCCCCTTCGCGCAGCTCGACACCGTGCTGCGCACGATCGACGGCTTCGCCCACGTTGGTCGTGGGGTCCCCGAGTTCGGCGCGGACGGCGTGAGCATCACGCTCAGCCTGCCCGAAGCCGACGTTCCAACGCTCGAGCAGCGCCTCGCGGATCGTACGCGCGGCGAAGCGCGCTGCCAGCGCCTCGGAGTCGGCGACGAGCCCGCTCCGCCCGGTTGAGTCGCACCGGCCTCGGCCACCGGGGCAGTCGGACGCGGGGAACATCAAGGAAAGCTGAAGCGTCCGTTACCCGCTCGTCAAGGCCACGATGGCACGATGGTGTCACATGCGCGCTCGCCTCACCGTTTCGCTCCTCGTCGCCGGGGCGCTGGCGCTGCTGCTCAGCTTGAGCGGCTGCGCGCCCGCAGTCGGCGGCCAGCCGCTGGTGGCTGTGCTCAACGGCCCCGCCGAGGGGCGCATCCAAGGATCGGCGGAGCTCCTGCAGAGCCTCATGAGCGATCAAGGGCCCCTGGAGTTCGGCTTCGTGAACGCTGCCGCCATGCGCTTCGCGGAGACCCACAACGACCTCTTCCACGACCGCGCGCTGACCTCGGGCGGCCGCATCGCACGCAGCTACGGCGCCCCGTACGCGGTGCTGATCGGGGCCTCTACCCTCGACCGCACCGTGACGCTGTCGCACGACAAGAGCGCGCGCAGCGTCGATGTCACGGTCCAGATCGAGGCCATCGTCGTGAAGGCCTCGACCGACAAGGCGGTGGCCCGGATCAGCTCGCAGACCTTCGAGCAGGTGCGGGTGGAGAAGACCGACACGGCGCTCCCACCGATCGGGAAGGATCCCACCGTGCAGACGCTCCGCGACCAGGCCGAGGCGAACATCGCTCCGGCAGTTGTGGGCGTGCTGTGGAACCAGCTGGGCATCCACCCCTCGGCCGGGGCCGGCGGTTGACCGAGCGGCCGGGCTCGGCGCGACGCGCGCGGTCCGGCTTCACGCGCTCTCGACACGGTGTGCCGGCGCACCGCGTTGCGCTCGGTGTCGCCCTCCTCAGCGGAAGTAGTTCCGGATCACGTCCTGGTACTCGAGCGGGATGTCGCCCTGCGTGAGCGCCTGCTCCGCGGCGCGGCGATAGCTCTCCAGCGAGCTGCCCGGCGGCAGGGCGCCGCTCGCCACGCCCGGCAGCCGCAGCGCACCGGCGGCGTTCTGCCGGCCGGCACCGAGCTGGCCGGGAAGGAACTGCGGCGCCTGGCTGCTTCCGGACGCGCCGTACCCGGCAGCACCGGGCGCGCCGGGGGCGTTGCCACCGGCGTCACCGCCACCGGCCTTGGGGCCGCCCGGCCCCGTGCCTTCGCCAGAGGGAGCCGCGGCGGCGTTGCCCGGCGCGCCCCCGCCTTGCGGTCCGCCCGCCTGCGGCGCGGGAACCGCGTTCGATCCTGCCGTCGGACCACTCGGTCCGTTGCCGCCGGGACGCTGGCCCGACGCGCCCGGCGTTTCCCCGCCCGGGGCGCCCTGGTTCGCCGCAGGCGGACCGGCCTGCGCGCCGCCTCCGCCGTTCGCGGCGCCGGCGCCGGGCTGTTCGGCGTTGCCGTTCCCCGGCGCGGCTTCCGGGCGCGAGCCGGCGTCGCCGGCAGCCGGCGCCTGAGAAACGGGCGGGCCTCCCTGGGCGGATGGTGTCGCGTCGCCAGTACCGGTGCTGCCGGGGTTCGCACCGGGCTGAGCGGTGCCCGGCGTCGTCGCACCGGAAGGTGTGCCCGTGCCGGAGGGAGTGGTTGTTCCCGATGGCGTCGAGGCGCCCGGCTGCAGTGGCGGCGCAGGCGTGTTGGCGCCCGCCGGAGCCCCCGTCCCGGGCGCCGCGCCGCCCGGCGCCGGCGCGGCGGGCTGCTGAAGACTGCGGAGGTAGCGCGAAAGCACCTGCTGATCGCTGGCCGTGCCCTGACCCCTTCCTCGGGCCCCCTGGGTACCGGCTCCTGACGGGGTCGTCGGCGTGCCTGCCGACGGTGCACGTGGCGGACCCGGCGTTGGCGGCGTCGTCACGCCGCCCGGCTGGCGAGGGCCCGTCTCCGCCGCAGGCGCAGCCGGACCCGCCGTGCCGCGGCCGCCCGCCGGCCCGAAGTGTCGCCCGCTGAGCGGGAACAGCAGCAGCGCGAGCGCCGCCGCCAGCGCCGGCAGCCACCACGCCGGCAGGTCGGGCAGGCGCACGTCGCGCACGCTGTCGACCGCCCGCGAGCGCACCGCCGCCACGAAGCCGAACGGGTCCTCGCCCGACCTCAGCTCCAGCGAGGTCTCGTAGGCAAGGCCGCTGCGTTCGCGAATGTAACGCAGAGCACGCCTCGTCTCGCCTCGCACCGGCAGCGCGGCCGCCACCACGAAGGCCGCGCCGAGCGCCGCCGCCTGCAGCCACGGCCGCGTGCCGAGCGCAGCGGCCACCACCGACGCCAGCAGCGAACCCAGGCCGCCGCGCAGGAGGCGAACGTTCCACACGCGCCGCGCAGCGATGCGGGCGTGAAGGCGGAACGCCTCGGCCTCGCTCGGGCGGCTGGCACGCCGGCGCAAGCTCGGCTGGATCATGGCGCGCTCCCAGCCGCCGGGCCACTGCCGTCCCCTTCGCCGGCGCCACCCCTGGTCAGCAGGGCAGCAAGGCCCGTCAGGACCGCCATCGCCACGACGTGTGCGACCGAAACGTGCAGGCTTGTCGTGACCGGGTTGAAGGCGTCCAGTCCGAGTCTGAAATCGAGCCAGGCAGATGCGAGCAGCACGCCCGGCACCAGCAGCATCAGCAGGGCGCGGAGGCGCGCCCAGGCAGCGACCCTACCCAGCAGCAGGCCGAGCCCGAAGTACCCCATCGCCGCCAGGAACGGCGCGAACGCGGTCCACCACAGGGGCACGTCGGGAAAGCTGGCTGCGTAGGTGGCGACGTCGAATGGCTCGGAGATCGCAACCAGCACCAGCATGGCGCCGGCGGTGGCGCGTTGCCGGCGCCGATCGCGGCGAGCCTCGGCCGCTCCCAGCCCCATGGCCGTCAACGCGATCAGCGTCGAGCGCACCGGCGCCAGCGTGAACCACGCTTCGTTGCTGGCGCCGGCGCCGGGCCAGCGCACCGCCATCACGAACATCAAGGTGCCGAGGAACAGCGCCACCACCTGCAACAGCTCCGCGCTCCTCACCCGCGCCGCCACCGCCGACAGCATGCTCATCGTGCCCCCCCGGCGGCGGACGCGAGCGGCGGCAGGGCGACCCACACCGCCTCGGGCCCTTCGGCAAGCGCCGTCCCGGGCGGCAGCACCGCGGCCAGCCGCGCCATCTCGGGCGGCCGCGCTCCCTCCTCGCCCGGAGCCGGCGTCAGCGACGCACCCGCCTGCAGGGCCGGCTGGCTCCCAAGACCCACCACGTAGACGTTCTGGAACGCCGTCGAACCGGCATTGAGCAGCTTGCCCCCCTCGAAGCGCAACGACGCCGGACGCAGCCACGACCGCGAGGCGAGCACCACGCCCTGCCAGCGCTCCAGGGCCACGTGGGTACCGGCGGCGTCCACACTGTAGAGCGCCGGCGTGAGCGGGCGCGCTGCGCCCGGCACGCTGACCGTCCCCGCCGGCAGAGTGATGCGCTCCTCGACGCCCAGCGCCAGCGCCAGCTCGCCGCCGCCCAGCATGACGGTGCGGTCGCCCGCCACCACGGCTGCCGGCGGTCTCAACAGGCGCCAGCCCGCCAGCGACACGATCAACGCCAGCGCCACCGCCGCCGCCGCCCCCGGGGTCCCCGCGAAACGCAACGCCAGCAGCGCGATCAGGGCATACGCCGCCGCGAGCGAAAGCACCAGCGGCTGCGGCGCCGAGCGCGGCGCCTTCACCAGCGGCGCGGAGGTCAGCGCCGTCACGAGCGCCGACCGATCCGGCTTCCGCCACGACCTCAGCGCCGCTTCGACGGCGGCCGGATCGTCGGCGACGATGCGCACCTCGCCGGCTCCCAGCCGGTCCGCGCCGGCACCGGCCAGTCGGCCGAGCCCGGCCTGGCTCGCCGGCAGCGTCCCGGCCAGCAGCACCTGGGCGCCGCCGGCCGCGGCCGCCGCTATCGAGGCGGTCTGGGGTGCGGCGGCGGTGCCGTCGAGCAGGAGGGTGGCCACCCCGTCGTAGGCCGCCACCCTTGCCGGCAGCTGCGACGCGGCCACGTCGACGAAACGGGCGTCTGCCGCGAAGGCGCCGCGCCATACGCCCGGGGCGGCGGACACCACCACCTGCAGCGGCCGGGCATCGGCGTCGCGGGCGCCCAGGCTCCCGCTCGCCAGCACACGATCGGTCGCGGACAAGGTCCAGCTCAGCGTCTGGAAGCGCGGCACGTAGACGTCGTCATCGAAGGCCGTGACGCCGCTGCCGCCAGGAACGGCCGCGGTGTAACGCACGATCCGCGGACCGGTCATCAGGGTGCCCTCGTCGATGCGCAGCCTCAAGACGCACGGCCCGGCGTCGCGCACCGTCACCTGCAAGGGGTTCCAGGCACCCGCCACCAGATTTCCCCCGAGTCCGAGCTCGACGCTGGCCTGCGCGCCCCCGGCAGGCTGCGCGAATCCCACCGCAAGCGCCCCCGCCACGGCCGCGAGCACCACCACGGCGACCGTGCCAGGGAGCCGCCGGAGAACGCCCCTGGCAAAGCCCAGCGCCATGCACGACGGCGCGTTCATGTGTCTGAAGTATACGAGGGCATCCCGCTCGGGCGTGCCGCCCGGCACCGGCGCCCCGGAGCGCTACGGTGCCGCGGAGGTGACCACCGGGACCGTAGACCTGACCACGATGGCGCTCACCACATGCCGCTCCGACGTGCGGTTGACGGCCTTCCCGTCGACCACCATCGTCGAGCTCGAGCCGCTGTCCAGGCGCATGGCGGCTCGCGCCCCGAGCTGGAGGAACAGCGGCACCAGGTCCGCGGCGCGCATCGACTCCGCGACCACCAGGAGCACGGTGCCATCTGGCTTCACGCCGATCGCCGACTGCTGCGTGACGGCGTCGAGGATGCGTTGCCCCTTGGGGAAGCCTTCACGCGTCGGGTCGTAGGCCGGCTGGCCGTTCTGCACCAGCATCGGGCCGGCCTCGACGGCGTAGGGAGCCGTCTCGAACGCCTGCGGCTGCAGGCTCAGATGCAGCGCCACCGGCGCGCCCGCGTCGACACGCGCCAACGCGCGCTTCTCCGGCGGGTAGACGAGCGCGAACCCCGACCGGGGGACGCTCCTGGGCCCGACCATGTTGCCCAGCACGACGCCCCGTTGGGCGGTGATCACGCCCAGCCTGGGGCCGCCCACGAGCGCGCCCGCCGCCGTCGCCACCCACACGCCGTCGCTTCCACTATCGCCGACGTCGAGGTTGGAGGTGCCGACCTGCAACGACAGGTGGGCCTGATCGAGCCGGGCGATGATCGCGCCGCTCGAGCCGAAGGCCACCGCAGCGCGGTCCGCGGTGGGCAGCGACAGGAGGCCGTAATCCACCCGCAGCAGACCCACCGCCGCGAAGGTGTGGGGGTCGAAGTAGCCGGCGTTGACGCCCGCCACGGCGCCAGCCGCGAGCTCGGTCAGCGTGCGCCCCCGGCCGCTGGTTCCCACCACGCGCAGCTCGGCATCCCCCGGCGCCACCGAGACGACGTGGACCACGCTCTTCCCCGAGCTCGAGGGGGCATTGAAACGGTGGTAGGTGACGCCGGGCGCGAGCGTCCGCTGAATCTCCGGAAGGTCGGCCTGCGTCTGCGGCACCACGTCCACCACCAGCCGCGCGGGGTGGCCGAGAGGGAACACCTTGTAGTGGAAGGCCGGTCCCGACACGCTTGCCTGCACGCCGCCCGGCTCCGGGTCGACCGTGACGTCCACCCCGCGGTACGGCTGCGGCGACTCCGCAGGCAACAACATCGGGGGCAGGTGCAGCTTGAGGGGGTTGCCCTTGGCCACGTCTCCTTCGAACTGCAGCCCGCTGAGGTCGCCCTCCGTCATGCCGCTGACGTCCAGCACGATGCGCACCTCGCCGTCGCCGCCGAAGCGGATGCCGTCGAGTCGCGGCAAGCGCACGCCCAGGGCGTCGAGGATCGAGCCATCGACGAGCACGCCGCTCGGGGTCACCTCGGGGGGGTCGGCCTTGACGCTGCCCAGCCAGCCGAGACCCTCGACGTAGGTGAGGGTGATGCCGCCGTAGCTGAGGGTCACCGCCCCATCGGATTGCGATACGGCGGCGCCGGGAAGACGGTACAGGGGAACCCCCTGCGCCACCACCGCGCCCACCGGGGCGACGAGGAGGAGCAGCATGATGAGGGGGAGAAGACGACGAGCCAGCACCTACATCCCGAGTCTTGCAAGTCCGGCCGCCCGGGAGATGAGACAAACTTCCTATGCCGGCCCTCGATTAAGCCGACCGACTCACAGCGAGTGGAACAGCTCCAACAGCGGCTCGACTCCCACCGGCGCGCCGAGGATGTGGGTGAGCCCCAGCTCGATGAGGTAAGCATCGACATCGAAGCGGTTGAAGGTGAGGGCGCCGACGCTCATCGCCCGGCGCCTGAGCGCCGACACCGGCTCGCCGACCAGGTCGAGGAGCGTGAGGTGCGGGCCCAGCAGGCTCGCCGGCACCGGCACCCCGGCGTCCAGGCGCACCAGCAGGTCGGCGCGCTCGAGCAGCGTGGGCACCAGCGGATCGTTCGCGGAGCGCGCCACCACGCCGGTGCCTGCCGCGAGCTCGGGCAACGCGCGCTCGGCATCGGCGGGGCTCCCGGCGAGCAAGGCGACCGACGCAGCGCCCAGGCTCGACAGCTCGCGTGCCACGCCTCGCGCTGCCTGCGAGCCCCCCAGCAGCACGACCTCCGCACCCTTGGCGTCCCAGCGCGAGGCCGCCAGCAAGGCCGCCGCCGCCCGGCCGAGGTTGTACTCGGCGATCACCCCGCCCGGCGTCACCGTGACGGTGTCGGCCCCACCGACCTCCTCGGCATCCAGCGACGACCGGCTCGCCAGTCTCAGAGCGTCGCCCTGGGCGTCGGGGTCCAGGATGAGCGCGCCCGCGAAGTCGAGGCGTTCGAGACCCCGGAACAGCCCGTCGACGGCGCCTCCGGCCACGGGCTGCAGGTGGAAGCGCGCCTGAGCGTCCCTGAAACTCGACAAGGCGTGTCGGATGTCCGGATCACCGCTCACGACGGCCACGAGATGCATGGAGCCCAGTATAGCCACGGCAGCCGGCATCGCCGCCCCTGGGGCCGGCGGGAGCACGTCTGACACGGGCCGCGCACCGCTGGCGCCGTGTTACAGTGGCGCATGGCCGGCTCGAGTCTCCGGTTGGATTGCGCCCGTACGCTCGCTCGCATCGCGCGCACGCTGCGGCGAACGCGTCGTTGACTCGGACCCGGCCCCAAGCTCCCCTTCTAGACGACCACGACCCCGCAGAGGTGCAGCATGCATGTTGTTCTCCCCGACGGTAAGCGCCTGGAGGTCCCGGCGCACGCCACCGGCGCAGACGTGTCACGCGCCATCGGTCCCGGTTTGGCGAAGGCGGCCCTGGGCATGGAGGTGGACGGTCGCCTCGGCGACTTGCTGAGCGAGGTGCCCGACGGCGCTCGCATCTCCGTCCTGACCAAGAAGGACCCCGCCGTCATCGACCTCATGCGTCACACCCTGGCGCACGTGATGGCCCAGGCGGTCACCGAGTACTTCGTCCAGCAGGGGTTCGACGCGAGCGCGGTACGCATGGGGGTAGGGCCGGTGATCGAGGACGGCTTCT
>Ga0307441_1000331_pt1 | contig 17797 bp, 15 predicted proteins | sample SalMarWE160420MG_FD_202149 | JGI IMG/M metagenome (GOLD analysis project Ga0307441, IMG submission 202149) | Salt marsh sediment microbial communities from the Plum Island Ecosystem LTER, Massachusetts, United States - WE1604-20 | ecosystem: Environmental > Aquatic > Marine > Intertidal zone >... | reverse complement strand
GATGGCCCGCAGCCGCGCCCGCGCCTCGCTCTCGAGCGAGCGTGGCCTGACCCCGGCCGCGGCCGCCGCGCGTGGGTTGGGTGTGAGCACCACTGCCCCGGCGACCGGCCCGAGGTCCGTCCCGCCCACCTCCGGCACGAGCACCACCGTGGGCGGCTGGTCGGGTCCGGCTCGCGCGTCGATCGCCCTGCTCAAGCGCTCCTCCAGTGCCGGGGCGCCCGCCGCCGACCGGGCGTCGGGCCCTCTGCCGCCACGGTACCGCGCGGCTCGAGCCGGCGTGACCCACGCTGCGGCGTGCGCAGCCCGGAGCGCCGGCGGTCATGCACGCGTCCCGCCGCGACCCGAGCGCCAGAACCGTCAGAAGATGAAGGCAGCGTTCACGACCCTGGGTTGACGCTCATGGAAGGGCTGTCTATGCTCCCACAAGACGCCGGGGCCGACCGCCCCGGTTCGTCACCGACGGGCAACGCCGCACCATCAGGCGGCCCGCGCCTCGATCCCCGCGGCGCGGCTGCCGCCGGCCCGCCGGCAACTCCCAGCGAATTCCGGAGGTGCGCATGAAGCATCTCGAGACCACACGCCGCAACCCGAGCCCTCTGCCAAGCGCCGCGAACCCGCCGTCCACCGGCTGGCTCGCCTCGTTCCGGTCGTGCCTCGGCAAGCTCATCCAGACCTGGCGTCCCGGCCCGACGTCGCCTCGGCACACCGGCCCGGTCCACCCGCGGGGGCGAGTCACCGACGCGCACGCACGTCTTGTCGCGCTGTACACCGAGGCGTCCACGCTTCACGACTGTGCGCTGGTCGAGACGCGCGTGGGCGAAGACGCGCTGTCGTACGGCGACGAGCTGAAGGCCGCGCAGCACTTCGCCTACAGCCGTCATTACCGCCTCCGCGCCCAGGAGACGCAGACCAGCATCGGCATGGAGCTCGCCCGCTTGCAGCGGGAGCGGACGGACTGGCAGCAGCTCTCGAGCACGGCGCTCACCCGTGCCCGCGAGCGGCTCTACGGCTCGGCCGAGCTGGCCGGACGACCGCAGTTCGACTAGCGGGTTCCGGCCCGGGCCCGCGCCGGGACTTGGGCCCGAGCCTTCCCCGGGCGCCCGTGCCACGCCCGCCCGTACAGGCTTTCCCCGCCCCGCGCGGCTACGCCGGTGCAACCGCCGCGTCGTATGCGACGCGGCGCGTCCGGCGGCGCGAAGCGGGGCATTCGACCCGCCGGTGGCTGCCGTAGGATGGGGCGTGGACGATGCGCACGCGGCCGCGCTGCTCTCTCGGCGCGCGCTGAACGCGGAGGTCGACGAGCTCGACGCGGAGCTACGCGCTGCGGGCTCCCAGGAACGCGCAGAACAGGAGCGGCGTTACCTCAAGAGCGAGCTGGTGCACTACGGCGCCAGCGTGCCGGCCATCCGGCGGGTGACGCTCGCTTTCCTGGAGAAGCGCCGCGAGGGCACCGGCGGCGAGCCGGCCCCGGCCGAGCTGCGGGCGCTGGCAGAGGCGCTGTGGGACGTGGGCGTGTTCGATCTGCGCTTCGCTGCCGCCGAGCTCTTGACCGCCTGCGCCGGATCCCTCGACGTGGCCGACCTGAGCTGGCTGGAACCGCTGCTGCGTCGCTCCCACACTTGGGCGCTGGTCGACGGCCTGGCAGTGGACGTCGTGGGGAACGTGCTGGCACGGCGGCCGCGGGCCGCGCCAGCCCTCCTGAAGCGCTGGGCCCGCGACAGCGACATCTGGATCCGGCGAAGCGCGCTGCTGAGCCTGCTTCGGCGGCTGCGCGCCGGTGACGCCGCCGCCTTCGCGCGCTTCACCGCACTGGCCGATCCCATGCTGGATGACAGGGAGTTCTTCATCCGCAAGGCCATCGGCTGGAGCCTACGGGAGTATGCCAAGCGGCAGCCGCAGGCGGTGTACGACTGGCTGCGACCCCGCGCGGGCCGCGCCTCGGGTCTGACGCTGCGCGAGGCCTCGAAGCCGTTGCCCCGAGAACGGCGCGACGCGCTCCTCGCAGCCCACAAAGGCGACCCTCGAGGCGGCAAGCGCGCCTCGCCGCGGGGCAAGGGCGCCTGACGGACGCCGCGCGCTCGAGCGCACTCAGGCGACGCGCGGGTCGTGCCGCGCAAGACCACGTCACGCGCTGCCACACGTTGCCACGCCCGAAGCAGGGGCCGGCCGTGGCGGCTCGCGACCCCTGCCGCCCCTGACCGCCACGGGCTCGCCGCCGCCTCATGCGCCGCCTCATGCGCCGACGCTGTCGCGACGCGCCGCGACCGGTCGCTGAAGCTCGGCCTACAGCAGCTCGACGACGGTTGCCTCGCCCTGACCAACACCCACACACAGCGTGGCCAGGCCGTAGCGGACGAGCTCGCCGCCGGCGGCACGGCGCCGCATCTCGTGCAGCAATGTCGTCAGGATGCGCGCGCCCGAGCAGCCCAGCGGATGGCCGAGCGCGATGGCGCCGCCGTTGACGTTGGTGATCGCCTGGCTCAGAGCGAGCTCGCGCATCACCGCGATGGCCTGAACCGCGAACGCCTCGTTGAGCTCGACCAGGTCGATGTCCTCCAGGCCGAGCCCGGCGCGCTCGAGCGCCTTGCGCGTGGCGCCGATCGGCCCCAGGCCCATCACGCGCGGGTCGATGCCGGCGGCGCCGGAGGCGATCCAGCGGGCCAGCGGTACCACCTTCAGCTCGGCGGCGCGCTCGGCCGACATCAACACCAGCGCCGCGGCCCCGTCGTTCAGCCCGCTGGCATTGCCGGCCGTCACTGTGCCGCCCTCGCGAAACGCGGGTGGGAGCCTGCCCAGCGCCTCCAGGTCGGTGGTCAGCTCGAAGCGCTCGCCGATCCGCCGGCAGCGCGGGTGCTCGTCCACGTCGACCGTGACGGCATCCGAACCCTGCCCCGGAACGGTGACCGGAACGATCTCGTCGACGAAACGGCCGGCGTTCATGGCGTCCACGGCGCGCGCGTGGCTCTGCAGGGCGAAGCGGTCCTGCGCCTCACGGGTGATCTCGCCACCGCGCAACGAGCCGTCCCGGCTCCGCAAGTAGACGTTCTCCGCGGTCTCGCCCATGGCCTCGAGCGGGTAGCGCGCCCGCAGCGCCGGGTTGGGGTAACGCCACCCGAGCGTGGTGTCCCAGGCGATGACGTTGCCCGAGGGCCCGAAGGCGCGCGCGTTCTTGGGGAGCGAGTAGGGCGCGCGCGTCATGCTCTCGACGCCGCCGGCCACGAACACGTCGCCCTCGCCCACGGCGATGGCGCGCGCCGCTTGATTCACGGCGTTGAGGCCGCTGGCGCACAGGCGGTTCACCGTTACCCCGGCCACCGTGGCCGGGAGCCCGGCCAGCAGCACCGCCATGCGCGCCACGTTGCGGTTGTCCTCGCCGGCCTGGTTGGCGCAGCCCAGGTAGACCTCCTCGACCTGCTCGCCCGCAACACCCGCGCGCGTCAGCGCTTCCTTCACGACGAGGGCGGCCAGGTCGTCGGGCCGGACCCCGGCCAGCGCACCGCGAATGCGCCCGATCGGCGTGCGCACGGCGCTGACGATGACCACCTCGCGCATGGCGTTCGCGCGTGAGAAGCTCATCGCAGTGGCCCCGCCTTCGGGGGCGTCCAGCTGAGGTCGGGCCGCACGCCGAAACGGTACCGCACCCGTGCGTCGTGCATGCCACGAACGTGACCGGGTGCCGCGGCGGCTCAGAGCGCGCCGCCGGCGCGACTCGGCGTGATGGGACAGGCGTCCCTGACGCGGGCCCGGCGCAGGCGCTAGCATTTATTGGGAAGTTTGGTTTTTTGGGATTTTTTTACCGGGCGGAAGCATGGAGCTCACGAGACGCCAAGAGACGTTCATCCGCAACCTGGTCGACCTCTACGGCGAGCACGATCGCCCGATCCACTACCCCGAGCTGGCCGAGCGCCTGGGCGTGAGCCCGTTCACGGCCTACGACATGCTGCGCCTGCTGGAAGAGCGCGGCTATGCGCGTTCCGAGTACCACCTCTCCGATGCCGCCCCCGAGGACGGCAAGCGTCAGTCCGGCCGCTCGATCATCGTCTTCGCCCCGACCGACAAGGCGCACCACCTCATGGCGGACCTCAGCGCCGAGGCGCCGCCGGGCGACCTCGAGGGCGTCAAGCGCGTGCTGCTCGAGCGCGTACGCAGCGGGCGCTTCCCCGACGTCGAGCTGGCGCGGGAGGTGCTGGCTCGCGTCCCCCAGGACGAGTCGCCGGTCCTGCGCTACTGCACGGAGGTCGCCACGGTCCTGACGCTCCGCGTGTGGCGGGCCGGGCGCTGGCAGCACATGCGCGAGTACCTGGAGCCGCTGTTGCTTACGGCGGAGGCGGCCACCCGTGAGAACCTGCTGCTCTTGGCGGGCTTCGCGGTCGGCGCGCTCGCGGGCCGCGCCGACGGCGACGCCGCCTGGCTCGATGAGATGTCGCAGCACACCCAGAGCTACCTGGGTTTCGTAAGCGAGATGGGCGGCGACGATTGTCGCCGGCTCGCCAGCAACCTGAACGCCGCGCTGTCCCCGCTCCTCGGCGGCGCCGGAGGCTGACGCCGGCGGCGCCCACGTAGCGGTCGCCGCCCGACTCGACACACCCTGAGGGATGCCGGACCGGGAGATCCGTTGAGACGGATCGCGAACCTCGCTCTCGCTCACAGCCGCCTGGCGGTGTCGGGCTTCGTGCTGGTGACGCTCGCGCTGGGCGCAGGGCTGCTGCGCCTGGGGCTCGACAACTCGATCGACACGATGGTCCCCGACGACTCGCCCGTCACGACGCTCCAGCACCAGGTGGCGTCGAGCTTCGGCGCCGGCAAGCTGCTGGTCGCGGTCGTGCAGGGCGACATCTACACACCCGAGGCGCTCACCGAGCTCGGCCGCGTGACGGCCGCGCTGCAACGGGTCGACGGCATCCGCCGCGTCACCAGCGTGGCGAACGCCAGGCGCATGGAAGACGACGGCGGCTTCCTGCGCATCGAGAACCTGGTCGACGCGCAGCACCTGACGCCAACGGACATCGCGGGAATCCGCTCCTTCCTGGCGACCTCCGACCTCTACGGGCACGGCCGATTGGTCGATGCCGCCGGCACCGCCGCGGCCGTGGTGATGGAGATCGACGACGACGCCGACCCTCAGACGGTGCTGACGGCTGTCCGGCACGTGCTGGACAGCGACTGGTCGGGGCCGACGCACCTGGCCGGAAGCCCCCTCATCGAGGTCGAGATGGGCAGCACCGTGCGCCATGACCTGCCGCTGCTGGCGGGCCTGGCCGCACTGCTGATCGTAACGATGCTCTTCCTGAACTTCCGGACCGTCCAGGGGGCGCTGCTGCCGCTGCTCACGGTCGCCATCGGGCTGACGTGGTCGATGGGAGCCATGGGATGGCTGGGCGGGAAGCTCACCACCCTCAACATCATCGGGCCCGTGGCCATCCTGGCCGTCGGCAGCTCGTTCTCGCTGCACCTGCTCGGCCGCTTCTACTTCGAACTCGGGAAGGGCCGAGATCGCCGCGAGGCGGTTCGCCTCGCGGTGAGCGAGACCGGCCTGGGCGTGCTCATCTCGGGCATCGCCATCGCCGCCGCGATGGCCACCTTCGTGCTGTCGTCCATGCCCACCGTGCGCGTCCTGGGGTTGTTCACGGCGGGCGGCGTGCTCGCCACGCTGCTCGCCTCGCTGCTCCTCATGCCGGCGCTGCTCGGGCGGCTGCCCGCGCCGCCCCGCCTGCCCGATCCCGAGGCCCCGGCCGTGCTCGGCGCGGTCCTGCGCCGGCTGGCGCGCTTCGTGGCGCGCCGCCGCTGGACCGTGCTGGCCGTCGCGGCGGCATTGGCCGTGGCGGCCGCCGTGGGCGCCGCTCGCATCGTGCCCAACACCGCGTTGCTCGACTACTTCGGCAAGGACTCGCTGGTGCGCCAGAGCTATCGCGTGGTCGAGCAGACGTTCGGCGGCGCCAGTCAGATCCAGGTCCTGGTGCGGGGCGACCTCGACGACCCCACCCTGCTCCGCGCCATGCTGGCCTTCCAGCAGGGTGTCGACGCGCTGCCCGGCATCGCCTCCAGTGCGTCCATCGCCAACGTGTTGGAAACCGTCAACGAGACGCTGACCGGCGCGCGGGCCCTGCCGGCGACGCGCCAGGCGGTGGCGCAGGAGCTGCTCGTGTACCAGCTCTCGGGCGACGTCGCCGACCTGACCCGCTTCCGATCGCTGGACGGGACCCAGGGGCTGATCGAGATCACCGCCGCCTCCAACACCACCCGGGAGCTGAAGGGGGTCTATCACGACATCCAGCACGTGGCGGCGCAGACGATCGGCGGGCACGCGACCCTCGGTTACACGGGCTCGGCGCTCCTCCAGCTCGCCATCGAGCGCGCGCTGCTCCACGACTTCACCGTCAGTCTGACCGTGGCGATCGCCCTGGTGATCCTCATCGACAGCCTCGTCCGCTCCTTCCCCGCCGCGCTCGTCACGATCCTGGCGCTGCTCCTCACCATCGCCCTGCAGTACGGCGTGCTGGGTTACATCGGCATTCCGCTCGACCTCGCCACCATGCTGCTCGGTGCGCTCGCCATCGGCGTGGGTGACTACGCCATCCACCTCACCGTGCGTTACATGGAGGAGCGCCGGCGTGGCCATGGGCCGGAGGTCGCCATGGAGCGGACCCTCACGACCTCGGGCCGGTCGATCGCGTTCACCGCGCTCACGCTCGGCGCCGGCTTCGCCGCGATGCTCATCAGCAACTTCGTCCCCATCCGCATGCTCGGCTCGCTCATGGTCTTCACCGTGGCCGCCATCGGCATCACCTCGCTGACGCTGCTGCCGGCCGCCTGTCTGGTGTTCCTGCGCAACCCGCGGCCGCCCAGGGCCGTGCGTCGGGAGGTGTCCACGCATGTCTAGGCACGTACGCATCGCCTTGCTCGCCATGCTCCTCGTCGGGGCCTCGTCACCGGCGCTGGCCCAGGAGTACGCCACCGGGGACGAGGTCGTGGCGGCCATGGACGCCAGGCCCGCGCCGGCGGCCATGATCTCGACCATGACGATGACCATCGCCACCGCCTCCGGCCAGAGCCTGACCCGCGAGATGCAGATCTGGACGGCCGGCGCGGGGGACGAGGAGCTCGTCAAGTTCATGGCGCCGGCCGACATCAAAGGCTCCGGCTTCCTGTCGGTCAAGGCGGCCGACGGCTCGACGCAGTCGCTGGTCTACCTCCCCGCCCTGGACCGCGTGCGCCGCATCGCCGGCAGCCAGAAGCAGGAGTCGTTCTTCGGGTCGGACTTCTCCTACGAGGACATCAGCGACCTGCAGGGCGGCACCCACGCGGACTACGACAACGTGCTCGAGGAGGTCAAGCCCGGCCCGGTCTACGTGGTCAGGTCGACGGCCAAGCCTGGGGCGGGCGCCGCCTACGAGCAGCTCGTGATGGAGGTCCCGGAGGCCACGCTGCTGCCGAGCCGGGTCGAGTTCTACCGCGGCGGCGCGCTACTCAAGGTGATGACCATCGACGCCACCACTACCGTGGATGGCTACCTGCTGCCGAGCCGCTTGCGCATGCACAGCCAGGCCGGCGGCACCACCACCACCATCGAGCAGCGCGACGTCAAGGTCGAAAAGACTCTCCCCGACGAGATCTTCACCGAGCGCTTCCTGCGGAGGTGAGGCGTGCGACGGTTTCTGCTTGCCATCCTCTTGTTCGCCTGCTGCGGTCTGGCCGCCGCCAAGCCCGGCGTGGACGTCGGCGGCGAGCTGAGCAGCGAGTTCGGCGTCGCCTTCGACGGCACGGTGTCGGTGGCGTCCGCCACGCTGACGCTGCGCGCCAGCGGTGAGGTCGGTGCCGGGCTGTTCCCCGACGCCAGCTTCGAGGCCGAGCTGATCGGCAGTTACGACGGCGCCGCCGGCGGGGGCGAGGTCCGCCTCGGCAAGGCGTACGCCACCGTCTACCTGAAGCAGTTCGATGTGATCGCCGGCCAGCAGATCATCGCCTGGGGAACGACCGATGCGGTCAGTCCCGTCGACGTCCTCAACCCGCGTGACCTGTCGTTCCCGGTCGCCGACCCGGCGGATGACAAGCTCCCCATCCCCGCTCTGCGCGTGATCCTTCATGCCCCCGAGGGGCTGACCGTCGACAGCGTCCTGGTGCCGGTCTTCGAGGCGTCGGTGGCTCCCGCCGCACGCTGGCAGACGACGGCGGCCCCGGCGTTGCCGCCGGGCGTGCAGATCGTCGGCCAGGAGCCCACCGACGACGAGCGCCCCGGTGTCGAGCTCGCCAACGTGCAGTTCGGCGTCCGTGCCACACTCGATCTCGACGTGCTGGCGGGCGCGGACGTCAGCCTGGCGTACGTGCACGGCATCAAGACCGTTCCGACCGTGAGCATGCGGCTCGTGCCGACCCCCACCGCCGGCGAGTACTTGGCCCAGAGCGTGCTGAGCTACGATCGCTACGACCTGGTCGGGCTCGACTTCTCGGCGGCCACCTCGTGGGCGGTGTTCCGCGGCGAGGCGGCCTACACCTTCACGCACGACCCGAACGGCACCGACCCGACGATCGGCAACCCCGGCTACCAGGCCGTCCTCGAGGTCGAGCACACCTTCCCGAGCGGCCTGCTGGGCCAGCTCGAGGCCATCGTCGAGCACACCCGCGCCGACCAGGGCGGGACCGGCCAGACCACTGTCAGCGGCCTGGTGACGCTGCACTACGAGCCGAGCGCCCGCGCCAGCCTGGAAGCCAGCTGGCTCTTCGATCTCAGCGACGGCAGCGGCATGCTGCGCCCGCACCTCGATTACGCGTTCGCCGACGGCGTCCACGGCACCGCGGACCTGTACGTCTTCTACGGCAGAGACGGCAGTCGTTACGGCGCCTGGAAGGACAACGGCCAGCTCAGGGTCGGCCTCACGTACGCCTTCTAGGCGCGCGTTCCGCGCCGGCAGCGCCCAGCCGCGCGGCGGGCGCGAGCGCCACTCACGCCGAGCGCACCCACTTGAAGCCGCCGCAGCTGCGGGCCACACGGTAGGCACCGGTGATGTGGCTGATGTAGACGCGCGCCCGTTCGTCGGCGGCGCGGGTGGCCAGCGCGCGTTTGCTCCCCGCCATGGCTTTGGCATCCACCCAGCGCACGTCGGGGCCGTTGCCCCGGAACTCGAGAGCGTGATGGAACAGGTCGCCGACTACGTACACCACGTCGCTACCGAGCTGGGCGCGGGCGAGCTGATGACCGGGCGACTCGCCCGGAGCCGCCACCACGCCGAGGCCGTCTCCGAGGTCGGCGTCGCCGTCGACCAGCTCGAGAAGGCCGTGCGCCTCGACGACACCCACGGTGCGCGCCGCCAGGGACACGTCCTCGTCCGCGGCGGGCGGCCAGTCGCCGCGGCCCAGGTAGTGGCGGGCGTTGGGGAAGGTGGGCCGGGCAGCGCCCCCTTCACCGTGGGCGAGTGCCCCGTAGTGGTCGAAGTGGAGGTGGGTGATGATGACGTCGGTGACGTCCTCGGGGGCGATGCCGCGGTCGCGGAGCTGGGCCTCCAGCGGCGGCGGCGGCCGGTAGCCCGGGAGCAGGTACGCGTCGGGGGTGTCGCGTTCGTCGTAGTGCGGCGCGTCCACCATGACCGAGCGCCCCGGCAGAGCCAGATGGAACGCCTGCACGGGGATGACCGCGGCGGCAGCGGGCACACCCCGGGCTGCCTCCGCGCCGTAGGCCTCGGCCAGGTCGAACCGCAACCTGCCCACCTCGAAGACGGTGACCTGTACGCTGTTCATGCTGGCGTCCCCCTCAACGCGCCCCTGGCCGACGCCGGCTAACGCCCCAGGACCACTGCGAACATGAGCGGCACCACGATCGTGGCGTCGGACTCGACGACGTAGCGGGGCGTGTCGACGGTGAGCTTGCCCCACGTGATCTTCTCGTTGGGAACGGCACCCGAGTAGGAACCGTAGCTGGTGGTGGAGTCGCTCACCTGGCAGAAGTAGCCCCACACCGGCACACCCGGCCTTTGCAGGTCCTGCTGGAGCATCGGCACGACGCAGATGGGGAAGTCTCCTGCGATCCCCCCGCCGATCTGGAAGAAGCCGATGCTGCGCTCCTGCGCCGCACGGGTGTACCAGTCAGCCAGGAACGTCATCGCCTCGATGCCACCCTTGACGGTGCCGACGTTCTTGATCTCGCCGCCGATGACGTGCGCGGCGTACATGTTGCCGGTGGTCGAGTCCTCCCAGCCCGGCGTGACGATCGGCAGGTCCTTCTCGGCCGCGGCCACCAGCCAGGAGTCGGCGGGATCGATCTGGTAGTGCTCCTCGAGCGCGCCCGAGCGGATGAGGCGGTAGAGGAACTCGTGCGGGAAGTAGCGCTCGCCGGCGTCGTCGGCACGCCTCCACTCGGCCAGCAGCGCGCCCTCCAGCCGGCGCATGGCCTCCTCCTCCGGGATGCAGGTGTCGGTGACGCGGTTCATCTGCCGCTCGAGCAACCCCTGCTCGTCGCCGGGCGTGAGATCGCGATAGTCGGGAACGCGCTCGTAGAAGTCGTGCGCGATGAGGTTGAACACGTCCTCCTCGAGGTTGGCGCCGGTCGTGCTGATGATGTGCACCATGTCCCGCCTAATCATCTCGGCCAGCGACAGGCCCAGCTCCCCGGTGCTCATGGCGCCCGCCAGCGTGACCATCATGGCGCCGCCGCCGCCCACGTGCCGAGCGTAGGCGTCGGCCGCGTCCACGAGCGTGGCCGCGTTGAAGTGCCGGAAGTGGCGCCGCACGAAGTCGCTGACTGGCGCGTCGGTGCGAACGGGTCGCGTTGCGGTGCTCATGATGGCCCCATCCTATTCGCTGGCGTCACCGCCGGCCGGTCCACCGCCCGGATGTCCGAGCCGGAGCCTGGCCACCGAGGCGCGGGGATGAGGAAGGCGGGTGGCGGCTACCATGGACTCGTGCATCCGGACCCCGCTCTCTCGTGGCGGCTGTTGCGGCGCGAGCGCTTCCGTGACCCGGTCCCGCAGACCCGCTGGAACGAGGACACCTACGAGCAGATCACCGACCCGTTCGATGAGGGCGGGGCCTACTGGGACTACCGGTCCATGCCGGGGCCGGCCCAGTGGTCGGGTGAGTGGATGCCGGCGCGCAACGCGCTCCCTCCGACGCCGCCGTTCCGCTCCTTCCGAAAGCACCTTGCCTACGGGGACGACGGCTGGCTCGGGCTCGAGCTCTACGCCCGCGATCACGACAACGATGGTGTCATCTCGGCAACGGATGGCGACCCGGCGTTCACGGCGGTGACCAGCGACGGCACGCCCGCGCTTCGGCTCGACACGCCGCGACACACGGATGCCGGTGTCGTGCACAACAGCCGTCCCCTGCCGCGCTTCTACCGCGTGGAGCTGCGCGTCGGCCGCCCGCATTTCACGCTGGCCGAGCTCGACGGGAGCGAGCTGGGCGGTCCCTGGAGCGACGCGGCCCAGGGGAACGGCCTGTACCTCCTCGCCATCCTCGATGCCATGCCGGTGCCGCACAACAACACCTGGATCCATCCGCGCAAGATCGTGTCGATCGATAGCTTCGTCACCCCAAGCATCGCACGCGCCTCCGGCTGGGAAGGCCCGGTGAATGTGGAGTACATGGGCCTACGCGACTACGGGGCCAGCGATGCCGTTGCCAGGGCCAACGACTTCGTGTACTACCTGCACTGTCTGGGAGGCGAGGACAGCCGTTGGCACCCAGACAACCGGCCGGTCTGTGGCTACCGGCCAGACGGCTGGTACGAGGTCACGATCGAGAGGAACACGGTCGGCTTCGAGCTGTCCATCGCCGGTCGTTTCGACGGCGAGTCGCACGAACGCGTGGTGCGGGGAAGCATCGCGTTCGACGAGGGCATGGTGTGGCACGGCAATCGCCCCGGCGAGCCCGAGCCGGATTTCGCCACCAATCCGGCCACGTGGCCGTCCGGAGGGCACCCGCACTACTTCGTCTTCGGCGTGCCCCACATCAACTGGTACCGTGGCCACGCTCACTTCGCGGACCTTCGCCTCTATGAGGGCCTGCCGGTCGAGCCCGGCGGGGGCCGGACCTGACATCACCCGGTCGACAGGGCGTCTCGTGCAGGCTCCGACCCCTCGCTGTGTACTCGATGTCTCAACGGCCAAAACCCAAGGTCTGCCAGCACCAACACAATGAACGTGCGGCTTCCGGAATCCAGAATGCCATTCCGCATATCGGAAGTAGCGGAGGGGGAGCATGGGCACGCCGCGAATCACGACCGCGACGAACCAGACCGTCGACCGTGCGCTCGACGTGCTCTTCGCGCTGCTGCGTGCCGGCGCGCCGGTGGGGCTCGGCGAGGTGGGCAACACCTGTGGGCTGGCGCCCTCCACCACGCACCGGCTGCTGTCCAGCCTGGTACGACGCAACCTCGCGGCACAGGACCCCGTCACGAACCACTACCGCCTCGGGCTCGGCCTGCTCGAGTTCGCGAACGCCATCTTGAATCACTTGGACGTGCGCGAGGCCGCGACGCCGGCCCTCAACGAGCTTTCCGAGCTGACGCAGGAGACCATACACTTGGCCGTCCTCGACGGCCTGGATCTCGTCTACATCGACCGTCGGGACACACCCCACGCCATCCGCCTGAACACCAGCATCGGCAGGCGCACCACCCCGCACACCACCGGCGTGGGCAAGGCGCTGCTTGCCTTCAGCCCGCCTGGCACGCTTGAACGCTACCTGAGCGAGGCCTCCCTCGCGCCCAAGACCGAGAACTCGATCACCACACCGGAGCGGTTGCGAGCCGAGCTGAAACGCACCCGCGAGCGCGGATACGCCGTTGACGATCAGGAGGACAAGCCGCACATCCGCTGCATCGCGGCGCCCATCCTGGGGACTCGCGGCCACGCCCTCGCGGCGGTGAGCATCTCGGTACCCGATTCACGACACACGCTGCGATCGCTCGAACGGTGGCTTCCAGAACTACTGGAGCGCACGCACCGTACGAGCATGGCGATGGGCTTCACAGGCGCCGTCGCCGAAGGGGGGTGAGCGCCCGCCCGGCCGCCGCCGTGACGTACGCAGGTCGGCGATACGGGACCAACACGAGACGCCAGGCAACGCGTCGCGATCGCATGAGGACCACTCCTTAGGAGGGAGAACCGACGATGCTAAGGCGAATCATCTTGATGCTGGCCGTAGCAGTCGCGGGGCTGGCCATGGCCCAGACCGAGATCCGCGTGATCTCGTTCTCGCAGGGCTTCGCTTTCCCCGACCTGTTCGGCACGTCCGGCACCGAGAAAACAGACATCCTGAAGCAGTTCGAGCAGGCGAACAACATCAAGGTCACCATCGAATGGGGTGACGAGGCGTCCGTACGGCAGAAGGTGCTCACCGACCTGATCTCCGGCGGCGGCCGCTACGACATCATCCTGCTCGGCTCCGACGGAGCCGTCCAGACCTATGGCTATGCCGGCTTCCTCGAACCGCTCGAGGGCTACCTGGCGAGCGGCGACTACAGCCAGTACATCGACATGAACGACGTGTTCCCCTCGATCACGGAGGCGAACACTGTCGACGGGCACCTCTACGGCCTCTCCTACTACGCCTTCGGCCCGGGCATCATCTACCGCACCGACCTCTTCAAGAAGTACGACGTGAAGGTCCCCACCACCATTCCCGAGCTCGAGACCGCGCTGCAGCAGCTCAAGGACGGCTTCGCCAAGGATGGGATCACGGACGTCTACCCCTTGACGATGCGCGGCGCGCCGGGCGAGGAACCCACGCTCGATCTGGCGGGCTTCGTCTACGCCATGGCCGGCTACCCGGCGTGGTTCGAAGGTGGCGCCGTGACGCCGGACCAGATCCGGGCGACGCAGGCCAAGCCAATCTTCACGGGCGACTTCAAACCCGGCTTCGCCGAGTTCGTCAAGCTCGCCCGCGAGTACGGCCCTCCCGGTATCGCCACGCACACCTGGGTGGACATGATGAACATCTACTCCCAGGGTAAGGCGGCGATGCTCCTCCCGAGTGCCATCAACGGCTACGCTGCCTTGACCTCCACCGAGAACAAGACCGTGCTCGCGAACAGCGACTTCGCTCCGATCGTCGTTGGCCCCACCGGCAAGCCCGTGGAGAGCTTCTGGTCGTTCTCGTTCGGAATCAACAAGGCGAGCAAGCACAAGGCGGACGCGATGAAGGTGCTCGCCTTCCTCACCGGCGAACGGTCCCTGCAGGAGTTCGCCAACCGCACGCAGTGGCCCGCGGTCCCCTTCGAATCGGTGATGAAGAGCCAGGTGCTGATCGACAAGTGGGGCGCTGAAGAGGTCGCCCTGAACGCGCAGGCGATGGCGAACGCCAACCCCAAGTACTTCCCCTACATCCCCGAGCTGTCCGACTTCATGGACCGCATCGGCACCGCCGCCTCCAAGGCCATCAGCACCGGTGACGTGGACGGCGCACTGAACGACCTCCAGGCCTGGGCGCTGCAGCGCATGCAGCTCGCCGGCTACTACAACTGAGGCTCGCAAGGGCACCGAGACTTCGAACGTGCGTGGGGCTCCGGCACCAGGCCCCACGCACCCCGCGAGAGACCGCGAGATGGCAAGACTCCAGCGCCTAGCACGCTTTCCGCTCGGTTTCGTGTTGCCGGCCGTCCTCGTGCTGGCAGCGATCGTGGCGTTCCCGACCGTCTATCTCCTCTACTTGAGCGTCCGCCACTGGGTCATCATCGAGCCCCTCCGGTACTTCGATGGCCTGGGGAACTACGTTCGGGTCTTGCGCTCGCCGGACTTCTGGAACTCGGCACGCGTCACGGCGTTCTACATCGTGGCCACCAGTCTTGCCACCCTCGTGCTGGGAATGGGCCTGGCGTTGTCGCTGAACCGCTCGTTCTTCCTGCGGGGGGTCGTTCGCGCCCTCGTCGTGCTGCCGCTGCTCGTGCCGCCGATCGTCTCGGGCTTCGCGTGGAAGTTCCTGTTGAACCGCGAGATCGGGGTGCTCGGGAGCTACATCCTGCCTGCCCTGGGTGTGAAGGCGAGCCTGCTCGCCGACCCCAACCTGGCGCTCTTCAGCGTGGTCATCGCCGACATGTGGAGTCGGACGTCGTTCATGTTCCTGATCTTGATCGCCGCGTTGCAGTCGATTCCGGGGGAGCTCTATGAGGCGGCCCGCATCGACGGCGCGTCCATGGTGCAGGAGTTCCGGCACATCACCCTGCCGCTGCTCGTACCGGCCATCATCATCGGCCTGATCTTCCGCTCGATCGAGGCCGTGAACACCTTCGACCTCATCTACGTCATGACCCAGGGCGGCCCAGGCACCGCCACCATGACACTGTCGATCTACGGCTGGAAGGTCGCCTTCACCTCGTTCGACATCGGCCGCGGCGCCGCCATCGCGGTGATGATGCTCGTTGCCACGGTCATCGGCACGACCGTGCTGATCCGGAGGATCCGGCGATGAAACGCCTGAAGTGGGGCAACGTGCTGGTGACGGCCTACCTGGCCGTGTATCTGCTGTTCGTCCTCTTTCCCATCGTCTGGCTCGTGCTCGGCTCGCTCAAGTCGCGCTACGAGGCGCTGCTGGTTCCACCGAAGCTCATCTTCCGGCCGACGCTGCTCGCCTTCGACAAGATCCTGTCGGGCGGGCTGCTGCACGTCTTCGGAAACAGCCTGACCATCGGGCTGTCCAACGTGGTGCTCGCGATGCTACTGGGAATCCCGGCGGCCTACGGACTGTCGCGCATGCGAGGCAGCGCACGCAACAACATCTCCTTCTGGATCCTCTCCATCCGGATGGCGCCCGCCTTCGGATTGGTCATCCCCATCTACGCGCTGATGCGCGGCCTGCACCTGCTGGACACCTTGCCGGCGGTGATCGTTGCGCACCTCACCATCAATCTGCCGCTTGCGGTGTGGCTTCTGCTCAGCTACTTCGACGAGCTGCCGGAAGACATGGAGGAGGCCGCTCTGATCGACGGCGCCAGCCGGCTGCAGACGCTCACGCGCGTCATCCTTCCCCTGAGCGGGCCGATGCTGGTGGCCGTGGGGCTGCTGGTGTTCGTGTTCTCCTGGAACGAGTTCCTCTTCGCCTTCATCCTGACGTCGAGCCGGGCACAGACGGTGCCCGCCCTGATCGCCTCGCTGGCGGGCACCATGAACTTCGACTGGCCGCTCATGAGCGCCATCAGCGTGGCGGCGCTGGTGCCGGCATTCGTGGTGGTCTTCTTCGCGCAGCGCTCGATCACCGAGGGTTTGACGATGGGTGCGATCAAGTGAGCCCGCCCGGATACACGGGCCCTGGAGAAACGGGCGCGACTGGGCGGGCGCCCGCGGCCCGGAGCCCTCGAGACTCGGCGGCTGGCGGTATGCGCTCCGACGAGCTCAGCGATAGACTGCGCTCGGCAGAGCGACGCGTCGCCGGCAAAGCCACACTCGTCACCGGCGCAGCCAGTGGCATCGGAGCCGCGATCTCCCGGCACCTGGCCGCGCTGGGGGCTCGCTTGGCCGCGCTCGACAGGCGGCCGCGCCTGGACGTCCCGGCGGAGGTCTGGCTCGAGGCGGACGTAGCCGATCCAGAGCAGGTGGCCACGGCCGTGGCGCGTGCGGAGCGGGCCCTCGGGCCATTGGACGCTGTCGTAAGCAATGCCGCCGTCACGGACCTGTATCACCACCAGCTGCAGGACCTGCCTGTCGCCACCTGGGACGAGGTATTCCGCGTCAACGTGCGTGGAAGTCTCATCGTCGCCCAGGCGGTGCTCCCCGGCATGCTGCGCCGGCGCTCCGGAAATCTGCTGTTCGTCACCTCGTCGCTGGGCCAGCCGAAGGGAGGTGTCCCGGGCGACGCCGTGTACAGCGCCTCCAAGGCCGCGGTGGAGATGCTCGCCTGGGTTCTGGCCCAGGAGACCCGCGAGTCTGGCATCAACGTGAACACCGTCTACCCCTCGGTGAAGGTGGACACCGGCTTCTTCAAGCACCTGAGTGCTGCGGCGCGCGCCGAGCTGGCCCGGCCGAACCTCCTCGACGAGACGGTCGCGTTCCTGGTCGGCCTACCGGCTGGCACCATCACCGGCGAGTCGCTGTCCCAGCAGCTCTGGGACGACGACCCCGCCTACGCGGCGGTGATGGTGGCGCGCGCCGAGCTCGGCAGGCACGACGAACGGAGGACCACTTCATGACGCTCGGCGTCTACGCGGCCGCGCTCACCCCCTTCACCCCGGACGGCGACCTCGCGCTCGAGGTGGTACCCGGGTACCTGGGTTTCCTACTCGAACGCGGCATATCCGGCTTGCTCGTCCTTGGCACCAACGGGGAGTTCGCCTCGCTCACCAGCGAAGAGCGCAGGTCCGTTCTGGAGGGCTATCTCGACGCGAACGCCGGGCGAGTGCCGGTGATCGTGAACGTGGGCGCCACAGCCGTGCCGGACGTCCTCGCCCTCACGCGCCACGCACGCCTCGCAGGGGCCGACGCAATTGCGCTTCTGCCGCCCTACTACTACCCGCTCAGCGACGCGGGCTTCGAGTCCTTGGTCGACACCGTGGCCGATGCGTTCGGTAGCTCTGTCTACCTCTACAACATCCCGCGCTACACCGGCTACGCCATCCCGGCGACGGTCGTGGCCCGCTGCGTCGGCCGCGGGACGGTGCGGGGCCTGAAGGATAGCTCGCAGGACACCGAGTACCTGGCAGCGGTCCACGCCCTCGCGCCGTCGGCCGAGCTGTTCGTGGGAAGCGACACCACCCTGGTGGAAGGGCTGGAAGCCGGAGCGAACGGCGCGGTTTCGGGCTTGGCCAACACCTATCCCGACCTCGTCGTCGCCGTCTACCGCGCATTCGGCCGCCGGTCGCCAGATCTCAGCC
>Ga0307441_1000330_pt1 | contig 17885 bp, 10 predicted proteins | sample SalMarWE160420MG_FD_202149 | JGI IMG/M metagenome (GOLD analysis project Ga0307441, IMG submission 202149) | Salt marsh sediment microbial communities from the Plum Island Ecosystem LTER, Massachusetts, United States - WE1604-20 | ecosystem: Environmental > Aquatic > Marine > Intertidal zone >... | reverse complement strand
ATCTCTTTTTCCGCTATCTCTATCCCCTTTCTGCCAGATTCGGCAAGAGAGATATCTTTAACCTTATATAGCATTGTCTTTTCTGTAACTAATTCCATTTGAAAAATATGATTAAGGATGCAAAGGTAATAAAAATCCACTTTTGTTTATTTAAGCAATTGCATGGCTCTTGCTTTATCTTTTTCCATTTGTTTGGCGAGTTGATCAGTATTGTCAAATTTTATTTCATCCCTTAACCTGTACCTGAATATTATTTCAATTTCCTTTCCGTAGATATCGGATTTAAAATTAAAAATATTGACTTCGATCGATCTTGATCCGGTTGTTTTATTTACCGTGGGATTCTTCCCTACACTCAGCATTCCCGGATATTTTTTACTATCTATCTGAATATCTACTGCATAGGCTCCGTCGCATGGTATAAGTTTATTCTGATCACACGGTTTTATATTTGCCGTCGGATACCCTATTTCTCTTCCTATTTTCCTGCCTTCAATTATCGTCCCCTTTAATGAATAATTGTAACCCAGCCATTGTTTTGCTTCATTCAGCCTGCCTTTTAATAATGCTTCACGTATCAGCGATGAGCTTATTGTCTCTTCGCCCGTTCTGAAGCCTTCTATCTGTTCAACTTTAAATTTCAGGGATGATACACATTTTACTATTGTATCATAGTTGCCTTCTCCATGATACCCAAGATGATGATCATGACCGATAATGAGATATCTTGTTCCGATTTTATTGATAAGTATTTTTTCAATAAAATCGCAGGCTTTAATCCTGCTGAACTGTTTCGTGAACCTTATAATTACCAGGTGGTCTGCACCTGCTTTTTCTATCAGCATCTTTTTTTCATCCAGGGTAGAGAGGAAGAATATCCCTTCAGTTTCTTTTTCCAGTACCAGCCGGGGGTGAGGGTGAAAAGTTATAACGACCGATTCTCCTTTGACCTTCCGCGCGCGTGATACTAACAGGTCAAGCAGCGCCCTGTGACCTGAATGAACACCGTCAAATATCCCAAGGGTTACAACAGGATTGGTGAACATAAGATTCTCGTATCCCTCATGAATAATCATAAAATGAAATTAGTCCTGTAAAATTAGCAAAGCGCCGGGATATGACATAATATAATGATTTTGTTTTTGTATTTTTATCGTCAGTCATTCAATCATACTACCAAATGAGGAACACCAAATTTTACAATGATGACAGCTGGCTGAAACCATTTACCGGTATTATTGATGCCCGTATCAATCAGTGTATTCAGAAAGAGAGGCACCTGGCAGGCAAGTCTTCACTTTCTGAATTTGCAATGGGACATTATTATTACGGACTTCATCGTACAGGTGATCAATGGATCTTCAGGGAGCGGGCTCCCAATGCCACAGATATTTTTATCATCGGAACTTTCAATAGTTGGGAAGAAAAACCCGACTACAGGTTAATAAAAATCAATCAGCATGGAGACTGGGAGATTACTCTTCCGTTAAATGCACTGAATCACATGGATCTTTTTAAGCTGTCTATCCACTGGGAAGGAGGAAAGGGCGAAAGGATCCCTTCATATGCCAGGCGGGTGGTTCAGGATGACAGCACCAAGATCTTTTCCGCACAGGTCTGGAGTCCTGATGAACCCTATAAATGGAAGATTGAGAATTTCAGTCACGAGGCCACAACTACCGTAATATACGAAGCTCACGTCGGGATGGCAACTCAGGAGGAAAGGACAGGTACATACCATGAGTTCGCCGAGAAGATTATTCCCATAATAGCCAGGGCGGGATACAATACTATCCAATTAATGGCTGTACAGGAACATCCCTTTTACGGATCATTCGGATATCATGTTGCTAATTTCTTTGCAGCTTCATCTCGTTTCGGAACACCTGAGGAACTAAAGGAACTTATTGACAGAGCCCATATGGCAGGGCTCCGGATTATAATGGACCTTGTTCATTCTCATTCAGTTAAGAACACGAACGAAGGGCTTGGACTCTTTGATGGATCTCCCGGTCAGTATTTTCATAACAACGAACGTAGAAACCATATCGCATGGGATTCCCTGTGCTTTGACTATGGAAAGGATAATGTAATCCACTTTTTGCTGTCAAATTGCCGGTACTGGCTTGAGGAGTTCAAATTTGACGGATTCCGCTTTGATGGAGTAACAAGTATGATCTATTATGACCATGGTCTTGGAAAGAATTTTACCACCTATGATGAGTATTTTGATGGTGGTCAGGATATTGATGCACTGGTCTATCTGTATCTCGCCAACAAAATGATCCATGAATTCAGTCCTGGAGCACTGACCATAGCAGAGGAAATGAGTGGAATGCCCGGTCTTGCTGCCGGTACAAACAGAAATGGATACGGATTTGACTACCGTCTCTCCATGGGGGTTCCCGATTTCTGGATAAAGCTCGTTAAGGATACTCCCGATGAACAGTGGGATATGGGAAAGCTTATGCATGAACTCACACAACACCGTCCGGAGGAAAAAATAATATCATATTGTGAATCGCACGATCAGGCTCTTGTTGGTGATAAAACACTAATCTTCAGGATGATCGATGCAGAGATGTATACCGGGATGACAAAATCACACCATAGTTTTACTATTGACCGTGGCATTGCGTTGCTTAAAATGATACGTCTTATTACATTCAGTACATCAGCAGGCGGATATCTGAATTTCATGGGAAATGAGTTTGGCCATCCGGATTGGATTGATTTCCCTCGTGCAGGAAATAACTGGAGCTATAAATATGCCAAAAGGCAATGGCATCTTGTTGAAGATAAAGATCTTAAATACCACTATCTTGCCAACTTCGACAAAGATATGGTGAAGCTCCACAACGATTTCAAGATACTCGACATCCCCTATATTGACAGGATATATGAGAATAGCCATGATAAGGTTATAGCTTATTCAAGAGGCGAGCTGCTGTTTGTTTTCAACTTCAATCCCGTATCATCTTTCACAGATTACGGGATCCCTGTTAAAAGTAAATTTAAGATCGTTCTTGATTCTGATGATCCGGCATTCGGGGGTTTTGACCGGATAGACAGAACTGCTATATATGCTTCTGTCAAAAAAGCGGAAAGGCTGACCCTTAATGTCCCCTTCTACCTGTATCTCTATCTTCCTTCCCGGACTGCTCTTGTCTTAAAGAAAGAACCTATAAGGAGAGCTACTGAAATTTAATCAATCCATCTGAGCAGATAAAAATCCTGTTTGTGGGGTAGATCTTTATGTTTAGGATAAATTCGTATGCCATAGAAAAATGTACCTGCCTTTTCAGGTACAAGACTTGCCCTGTAAAGGCATTTCCCGCTCTTGCAGCTTATTATTTCAAAATCCTCGCTGGCAACAAATTCATGTTCACCCTGTTTGTTCATGTGGGTAATAATAAATTCCACACCAACATTTTCTTCAGGAATCTTCTTGACATTGAGTGCAATTTCAGCTTTGTAGTCATGGCCTGAATGATATACATTTTCCTCCGGTTTTTCAAAGCTGTAATTCAGAACCTCAATATTATCCCATTCTTCAATCATTGTTTTCTTCCACACTGCAAGTTCTTTTGCCTTTTCAAAATTATTTTTCGTGAGGTATTTACTTCGCGTGAACAGTCTGGAATAATATTTTTCATAGTAATCATCCAGTTGTCTCTTCATAGTAAATTCCGGTGCAATCTTCACCATGGTGTTTTTTATATGGCTGATCCACTCAGCCGGAATACCATTGTCATCAAATGAGTAATATGCCGGTACTATTTCATATTCAAGCATATTATAGATTGTCTCAGCATCAATATCATCCTGGAGATCCTGGTTATCGAAGGTCCTCTTCTTGGGAAGTGCCCAGCCTGCAAATGCCCTGTAGCCTTCAACCCACCAGCCGTCGAGAACGCTGAAATGGATTGTCCCGTTCATTACTGCCTTTTCGCCGCTTGTTCCTGAAGCCTCCAGTGGTCTTGTCGGTGTATTCAGCCATATATCAACACCCCTGACAAGGTATTTTGCCATCTCAATATCATAGTTTTCAAGGAATATTACCTTTCCTGCAAACTGGGGCATCTGGGATACTTCAAATATCCTTTTGATAAGGTCTTTCCCCCCGCCGTCATGAGGATGTGCTTTACCTGCATATATAAACTGAACCGGTTTATCCGGATTATTTACAATACGGTCAAGTCTGTCGAGATCTTTGAACAGGAGTGAAGCTCTTTTATATGTTGCAAAACGCCTGGCAAAACCAATAGTCAGAGCCTTTTCATCAAGATGGCTGCTTATGTTAAGCAGAGTACGGGGACTCACATGTTTCTCCATCATGTTTGTCTGAAGCCGTTTGCGGATGTTTGAGAAGAGGTTCTTTTTAAGATCTTTTTTGATCTCATAAATTCTTCTATCATCGATAGTGTAAAGCTTTTCCCAGAGCGACCTGTCGGTCTGGTCAAAATTTATACTTCCTGTAAGCTCCTTATATACCTCTTTCCATTCCGATGCTGTCCATGTAGGATGGTGAACACCGTTGGTCACATACCCTATAAAAAGCTCTTCCTTCAGGTAACCTGGCCACAACTTATTGAATATTCCCCGGCTCACCTCGCCGTGAAGCTTACTTACGCCGTTGACCTCCTGCGACATCCTTGTTGCCAGGTAGCTCATATTGAATTTCCTGTCAGTATCGTTTTCGCATCTGCCGAGAGCCATCAGCTCTTCCCAGGAGATATTCAACCTGCTGTGGTAGTGAGATATATATTTCCTGAGCAGGTCCTCGTCAAAGGCATCATGACCGGCGGGAACTGGTGTGTGAGTAGTGAAGAGTGTTGAGGCTCTTACAGCTTCAACAGCCTCTTTAAAGGTAAGATGATGTTCATCAATCATTGTTCTTAGTCTCTCAAAGCTTACAAAAGCTGAATGGCCTTCATTGCTATGAAATACATCAGGTTTTATTCCCATGGCAACCAGGGCTCTCATCCCTCCTATTCCAAGAATAAGTTCCTGCCGCAGCCTGTTTTCATTATCGCCTCCATACAGATGATGAGTAACAGTCCTGTCTTCAGGTGTATTATCTTCATTATCGGTGTCGAGAAGTAAAAGCCGTACTTTACCGACCATTGCTTCCCATACACGTATTATTACCGTTCGGCCGGGCCAGACCAGGCTCACAGACAGGTTATTTCCATCCTGGTCCTTTATCGGATTGATAGGAAGCCTTGAAAATTCTTCTGCTACATATACTGCAAGCTGCTCTCCTTTAGGTCCCAGTTTCTGCTTAAAGTAACCGAACCTGTACAACAGTCCTATTCCTATAATATTGATATTAGAGTCGCTTGCTTCCTTGAGGTAGTCACCGGCAAGAAGACCAAGTCCTCCGGAATATATTTTCAGGCAGGGATGTATTCCAAACTCCATGCTGAAATAGGCTATACAGGGTTTTTCAGGATCGCCCGGGCGGTTCATGTATTCCATGAATTCCTTATCCGTCTTTTCGAGGTCGGTAACAAACTCTTCATCATCCTCGAGAACCAGAAGTCTTTTATAATCAATCTTTTCGAGAAGAAGCTTCGGGTTATGCTTTACATCTTCCCACTGGGAGGGATCCATTCTTTTAAATAACTGTTCAGCATTACTGTTCCATGACCACCATAGATTATTTGCCAGAGCATTAAGAGATGCCAGTTTTTCAGGAACGTCGCTCTGAACATAGATATCTTTCCACACCGGAACCTGATGAGGTTTTCGAACAGGTATACCCGGAGCCTCTATAAATCGGGCAAATTCTCTTGGTTCCTCTCTTCTTGGTGTGCTGTGTTCAAGAGCAATCTCATATGCCTTGAAGTAATACTCTACAAGACTGTCCCACATGGCAATCCTTGATATCTCATGAGCTTTTTCCCTTGCCTCCAGCACCTCTGCCTCAGAAAGACCGATAAACATAGATATGAAATCCTTAATATCTGACACGACCTTGCTTTCATTGTTGTCAGTACGTTCGATCAAGGCAATACCATTACCCGGATTTTCAAAATATTTTCTTACCCAGAGTCCAAAGCCTGACAATAAAGTTGTAACAGTAGGAATTGAAAACATCAGGCTTTCAAGGGGTGTATATCCCCATGGTTCATAATATGATGGAAATACTGACAGATCGAAGCCGATCAGGAGATCGTAATATGGTAAATTGAATATGCCGTCATTCCCATTCAGGTAAGAGGGCGCAAAGATTATCTTAACTTTCGACTTCTGATCATTACTCAGATTATTGGCATGAATCTGCTGCAGCACCGGGTCTGTACCAGGATAGTGCAGACTGTGAGTGAGATACCTGTCACCCCCGTTTGCAGGTCCATTATTGTACAGAATATCAACCAGGTCCTGGCGCGGCCCTTTATGGTATGCAGGCATCAGGATAAATGCTACACACTCCTTGTCAAGGTTCTCATTCTTATTGAGCTGACCAAGAGAATCAATAAAAATATCAATTCCTTTATTTCTGAATTCATACCTGCCGCTGTTTACAACAAGTACACAATTATCCGAAAGGGTGTATCCAAGAATAGCCTCTGCAACACTCTTTAGTTTTGACCTTGCGGCAACTCTTTTCTCATCAAAAACATCACTCGCCGGAATAAATGAATCTTCAAAACCATTGGGAGTTACGATGTCAACATCCTTTCCCAGGAAATGGCTGCACTCTCTCGATGTTATCTCACTGACTGTAGTAAAGACATCTGCTACTGAAGCTGATAATTTTTCAAGTGACTGTTTTGCAACAATGTTGAACTCACGGGCTATCTGTGCGGGATTATATTCCTTCATCTTCCCGTATAATGGCCGGTTGTTGCCGGCAATACATCTGCCAAGGACTGTTGCATGAGATGTAAAAGATGTGGCAATCCAGGGTACCTGCTTTTCAAGATATAAAATCCCTGTGCCGGTCATCCACTCATGGAACTGGGCGACAATATTATTATAGTCAGGATAAAAAGAGGTAAAACTCTCTATAAGCTTACCTGCAGCATATCCGAAAAGAGCAGGTTCAACATAATCCCACTGACCTGAAATACTATCAAGCTTGTAGGTTTCCCAGAAGTATGCAAATATCTCATTTTGCTGTCCGAAATAGGGAGTGAAGTCAATAAGAAAAACAACAGGTTTGCCGGCAATATTCCACCTTCCAATCTTGACTCTTAATCCTTCCGATTCTGCTCTTCCTTTCCATTCGGCATACAAAGATTCATCCGGTATGAATTCCGGGTTTTTAACATCTTCTCTCCATACATCCGGACCAATAAGTATATAGTTATCACCGATTTCGTCAACAATATTAAGTGCTTTTGTTGAGATGACAGTATGTATGCCTCCTACCTTGTTGCATACTTCCCAACTGGTTTCGAAAATAAAATCAGCCTTCATGGTAAGTGTTTCATAATATGTGATTCAGTTATTTGGTTTTTTTTGTTCCACTACCGGTTTTTTTCGATGTGGTTTTCTTTGCAGCAGTTTTTCTGTTTGATTCTGTCAGCAGTTCATGAGCCAGTTCCTGTAAAGAGGTCTTTGGTTCTTTTTTTACAGCTGAGGGTCGGCCGGGTTTTATTTTTGGAGTCCTCCGTTTAGTTAGTTTTTCAATTTCATCTGACTGCTGTTCAATGATTTTTTCCTTTTCCACCAGCAACGCTTCGAGTTTTGAGAGCTGTTCCTTATCATCTACGGCAGGAAGGCTTCTGTTAACCCTTATTTCAAAATCGCTCAGCACGTTCATATAATTCATAAATGCATCATACGGCGTCTCATATGGATTGAAATATGCATGTACGGCGCCATCTGAAAAGAACTTTGTTGCCATGTAATAAAAGTGGTCGCTGGACTGAAGGTATTCAAAGTCCTTTGCCAGTTGCTCATCGTTATCGCAAATCTTTACCTTTTCAGATAATTCATATAGCTTATTGAGAGCGGCTACCTGCAGTTCATTACCAAGCCATGCAGTTATATCACGCTCTTCATCGGCCCATGAAATGGGTGAAGGAACACTTATGGCAGAAACAGGCTGTAATGTGTCAGCAATTTCTGTCGGGGTCATAAACTTAAATGGTGTTTTTTTAAGTATTGCTCCCGGCAGATGGAGAAGAAAATCAAATATCCCTGTCTCCTTCCAGTTATGTTCTCCAAATGTTTCATAGTCGAGAAAAATATTTATCAGCTCGCTTTGGGGTGCAAGTTTACTAATCCACGAAGCATATTTTTCTGCTGTCAGAGGCCAGGCGCTCCAGTTTCTATTTGAGAATCTGAAAGCTATATCATCGCTCAAAACGAAGTTCCTTAAGAGTACCTTTAATCGTGGATTTATTGAGTTACAGTACAGATAATTAGGGCTTTTCCATCCCAGTACATGCTTGGCGCCTTCAGTAAGCATCGACTTGAAGCCCATATCAGCAACCCATGAACCGATTTGATCGGAATATATTAACTCTGTATTCCTGAATGATGTGGTCTCAACGCCCAGGTATGTTTTCATCATCTCCCTGTGGATCCTTACCTGCTCTTCAAACTGAGCCCTGTCTTTCAGTGAGGCCAGTGAATGGGAATCTGTTTCGGCAAGAAATTCCACCATCCCGGTTTCAGCAAGCTCCCTGAAAGAATCAAGTACTTCAGGGGCATATAACCTGAACTGGTTTATAACTATTCCCGAAAGGGAAAAAGTCACCTTAAACTTCCCTTTGTGTTTCTGAATGAGATCCATAATAATCTTATTGGCAGGGAGATAACATTTCCCTGCGATTTTTCTCATTATTGACTCATTCGAGTAATCATCATAATAATAATGATCAAGGCCAAGGTCAAAGAACCTGTAGCGTTTTAGTCGGAAAGGCTGATGAATCTGAAAGTATAAGCATATTGCTTTTTTACCTGCTGCGCTCATATCTTAATACTATTTTTTCCAAATCACTCTTTCATAAATATCCTTAACATGTTTAGCTGAGTTATCCCATTTAAGCCTGATAACTTCCTCCTTGCCGTTTCTGATGAACATACGCGCCAGTGCAGGATAGTTAAGAATACCATAGATAGCGTCAGCCATTGCATCGATATCCCAAAAGTCGGTTTTAACTGCATGGGTAAGTATTTCAGCCACTCCCGATTGTTTACTGATTATTACAGGGACATTTGATTGCATAGCCTCCAGTGGGGATATTCCAAATGGCTCTGACACCGAGGGCATAATATATACGTCACTCATAGCCAGCATTGTAAATACATCTCTTCCATGCAGAAATCCCGTAAAATGAAAACGGTCGGTTATTTTCAATGATGCTGCTCTTCTTATCATCCTGTCCATCATATCTCCCGAACCGGCCATCACAAACCGTACATTGTTCATCACTCTGAGGACTTTATAGGCAGCTTCGATGAAGTATTCCGGTCCTTTCTGAAGAGTAATCCTCCCAAGGAACGTTACTACCTTATCATCGAAGCCCTTTTTCACCACTATGTCGTCGGCAATATGAACAGGTTCTACAGCATTATATACTGTTTCTACCTTATCAGGGTGAATGTTATATTTATTAATTACAACATCACGGGTAAGGTTACTGACCGTGATTATTTTGGATGCGGCATCCATACCGTTTTTTTCAATGCGGTAAACATCCGGATTGACATTACCCCCGCTTCTGTCAAAATCTGTGGCATGAACATGTATCACAAGGGGTTTCCCGGAAACTTCCATTGCTGCAATCCCTGCAGGATAGGCAAGCCAGTCGTGGGCATGTATAATGTCAAACTCGTTTTCTTCGGCTATTACTGATGCCACTATGGAATATTTATAGATATCATCCATCAGATTACTGTCGTATCTTCCTGAGAAATCAATCATCCCCCTGTCGTCTGTCTGGACAAAGAGCCTGTGTCCGCTTACTTCTGATTTCACAAGTTTCCAGAAATCTTCAGGATCTATGTATGGGACAATCTTTGATGATACTTCTATCTTTTCAACAGGTCTTCTGGTCCCTTTGTAAAAAATTTGTTTGAAAGCAACCGGCACCTTATTTGCGCCTACCAGGCGTACAATCCCCTGCTCCTCATCTCCCCATGCTTTAGGAACAACAAAGATGACTTCCAGGTTGTCGAGCGTGGACATTCCTCTCGTCAATCCAAAACTGGCTGTACCCAGACCGCCTGAAATATGCGGTGGAAACTCCCATCCAAACATTAACACACGCATCTTCTTCTCCTGTTAAAGATTTGAATATTTATTTTCAAGAAGATCAATAATCCTTAATACCTCCCCAATGCTCCATGCCTGGGAAATTGCTCCCCTCGGCGTATGCGGCGGATCTCCGTCATGTATTTCTGACAGAGTGCTTACCCCATGCTCCGCCATCACCTCTTCAAGCCCGTAGATCAGGTTCTCAACCTTTTGAACACCCTGGGTTCCATACACTCTAAGCCAGCCTTCGCAAAAAGGACCTAAGAGCCATGGCCAGACCGTTCCCTGGTGATATGCATTATCTCTCTCTTCCTGATTGCCGCAGTAGGTTCCTTCATACAACGTGTTAGCCGGAGATAGAGACCTTAAACCTCTTGGTGTAACAAGCTCTTTATCAGCAACATCCAAAACCAATTTCATTTGTTCCTTATCAAGCATGGAGTAAGGTAAAGACACTGCAATAACAATGTTTGGCCTGACAAAGAAATTGCTGCCCTCTTCATCATTGACATAATCGGCCAGGCAGCCTCTTTTTCCATCCCAGAATATCTCAAGAAATGATTGTTTGATCAGCCCGGGTAAATATTCAAACTCTTTTATAAAATTATTATCCTTTTCAACTTTTGCCATTTCGAGGGCGAAGCATACAGCATTATACCATAATGCATTTATCTCTACTGCATAGCCTCTTCTCTGTGTTACCGGAACACCATTGACAACGGCATCCATCCATGTAAGAGCTTTCCCGTGAGCATCAGCATAAACAAGGCCGTTTTCACGTACATGGATGTTAAAAGCAGTACCTTTCTTGTAGGCTTCCAGAACAGATTTGGCAGCTGTACCGTAACGTTCGCAACAATCAGATCCACCATTCAGGACATACTGCTGGAGTGTCCATAAAAACCAGAGAGGGGTATCAACAGAATTGTATGCGTAATTTCCTGCTGACCCCATATTGGGGAAGAGTCCGTTTTTCATTCTTTTTACCTGAGTGTCAAGAACATCCCTGTATAATGCAAGCTTTTGACGCGCCAATGCAATACCGGGAAGGGATATGAATGTATCCCTGCCCCATGATCCAAACCACGGATATCCGGCAATTATCAGAGTATCTTCTCCGTGTTTTTCAACGAATTGCTGAGCAGCATTTTTCAGGCAGTTAATAAAACAGTTACGTGGAATTTTACCGGCAACTGTTCTGGTGAATTTTGCCTTTAATCCTGAGGGTTTTTCTTCGTGTGTTGAAGCAGAGAATACAATACTGTCACCCTTTTTTGCATCCAGTTCAAAGAATCCGGGAGTAAAAAGATCTTCAGAATAATCATACCCTCTTTTTTGTTCCTCAATATATTCCACTCCAAGATACCAGTCGGGTACATGTATAAATTCAACCGGTGAGGTAAACTGCATGTGCAGCCATGGGAAGCCTTCATACATTTTTGATTTGATCCCGTTTTTAACGGGTTCTGATTTTGTATTTGCTGCAAGGTTTGCATGTGTAAGTTCGTGAATGCTGCGGAAAGCAAGGAGCGGCCTTATTTGCAGCTTCATTGACTCTGTAGCCTCAAGAATAGTGTATCTTACCAGTAACTGTTCCTCATAATGTACCAGGAGCCTTTCAACCTTAAGCAAAACACCTCCAACCCTGAATATCCTTATCGGTATCGTCTCTGTTTCAAAATCCTCTACATATTTATGCCCTTTGGGACTGAAATAATCACCCTTGTATTTTCTGATCCCGATGTTGAAGCTTTTATCGTGATTGACAACTGTAACGTCGAGAGAAGAGAGCAGAACATGCCTGCCTCCGCCAAGCTCATCAACAGGACAAACAAGTAATCCGTGATACTTGCGGGTATTGCACTCCACAATCGTTGTTGATGCATAGGAGCCCGCCCTGTTGGTCCTTATTATTTCCCGGCAAAGTGAATATTCCAGATTAACAATCTGGCCTTTGTCAAACTTAATGTAGCTCATACAATACCCATGTTATATTAAATAAAAAGTCTTTTAAGTTAAATAATAATATTCAACATTGCAAACCTGTTTTCCGGTTAAGATTTTTAATTTTCACCCCGTTTCCGGGGAATAAAAAAAGAATAACTTTGCTATTCAATAATTTTTACTAATTATCAATTAATAGTTCGTGTAATGAATAAAAAACTATTATGGTTCCTTGTTGCCGGTCTGGCAATTTCAGGCTGCAAAAATAATATAAATGAAATAAATGGCAAATTAATAAATACATCAAAAGGTGAATATATTTTTCTTGATGAATTCAAAGGAAATGAGCTTATTACGGTTGATTCTGTCCGCGTTTCAGAGGATGGCTCTTTTTCCCTGACCAGGAAAATAGGTTTTCCCTCCTTTTATTTAATTAAAACAGATAATTCTAATTTTCTTACCCTGCTGCTTGAACCTGGTGAGAAGATAAATTTTACAGCCTACTGCGATTCTCTTAATTATCCAATATCTCTTTCAGGTTCAAAAGGCAGTGAACTCATGGCTTCCTATAACCAGGTGCTCCGAAATACCATTAGGAAACTTTCAGCCTTGCGGGATATTTACATGAAAAACCTCGGTAAACCTGAGCTTCCTCTTATAATGGAGAGACTCGACAGTATGGCACAGTCATACCTGGACGAAATTAACCTGTACACCAGGAAATTTATAGATGAAAATATCAACTCCCTGGTCAGTCTTGTTTCTTTATACCAGCAGGTGGCACCCGGTGAATATGTGCTTCATCCACAAGATGATCTTGATTATTTTATAAAGGTTGATTCATCCCTTTCATTATTATACCCTGATTATGTGCTCGTTAAATTACTTCACGAACAGGTCGGGGAATTGATCTCGGCCACTGTCAAACAGGATCCTTTTTCACGGATACCATTAGGTACAGAAAAAGCACCTGAAATTGCTTTACCTAATCCTGAGGGCGATACAATTAAGCTCTCATCAACAAGAGGATCGGTGGTTCTCCTTGATATCTGGGCAGCCTGGTGCGGACCCTGCAGAACAGAAAATCCCAACCTTGTCAGATTATATGATCTTTACCATGACAAAGGATTCCAGGTCTACCAGGTTTCGATTGATAAAACCCGGGAGGCGTGGCTCAAAGGAATTAAGGAGGATGGTCTTGAAAAATGGATACATGTCAGTGATCTTAAATACTGGAGCTCCATGATAGTACCGCTTTATAAAATTGAATCCATCCCGGCTAATTTCCTTCTTGACAGGGAAGGTAATATAATTGCTGCCGGGCTGAGAGGAGAGGCTTTGCAAGATAAACTGGCGGAAATCTTTGAAAACTGAAACTAATTAATATAACCAAACTGTCTTACAATTGATCAGTTGATGAAAAAATACTTAATAATTTTAATACCGTTCCTGGTACTTTTTGGATGTAAAAGAAATCTTTTCATTATTGAAGGTTCAGTAAAAAACAAAAGTCAGGATTATCTTTATATCAGTAAGGTTGACATCAATATACCGGTGCTTATCGATTCCTCAAAAATTGATAGCAAGGGCAGCTTCAGGTTCAAAATTAAAGCCTCAGAACCCGACTTCTACCAGATCGGCTACTCCGGTGTTAATTTTGCCAACCTTCTTGCGGAACCAGGGGAAAATATTATTATTGATTTTAACAGCAACAATCTTTTCGAAAACTATACGGTCACCGGCTCCAAAGGCTCAGAACAGATGCAAATGCTTGATTCAAAATTGCTTGAGACAAAGAAAAAACTTGATTCCCTGAGTATCCTGTATGAAAGGGCTTCGACCGAGCCGGAATTTGAAACAAAAGGTCTGCTCCTTGAACAGGCATATCTTGAACTCATAAAACAGCAAAGGAAATTCAATATAGATTTTATTATAAGCAATTTAAGCTCACTCGCTTCAATAAAAGCACTTTATCAGCAAATCGATGATGAGACTTATGTTCTTTATAACACACGGGATCTTCAATACCTGAAAATCGTTTCAGATTCCCTTAAACATCATTTTCCGGAATCGAAACATACAAAAGCCCTGATAAGCAATTTTGAAAAGGAAATGAACCTGTTTACATCCAGAAAGCTGCAGATGACAGCAAATTCACTTCCGGAGACTATACTTGATCCGGAGCTCCTGGATATATACGGCAGGAAAATCACACTTTCTTCGCTCAGGGGCAAATATGTGCTCCTGGCATTTTGGTCCGCAGAATCAAGGGAGTGTGTTGCGGATAATCTCCAGTTGAAAGAGTTTTACAAAAGATATAACAGGATGGGATTTGAAATATATCAGATTAATCTTGATGAGGATGAATCGGCGTGGAAAAATGCAGTCAGGTTTGATGAGCTTCCATGGATAAGTACAAGGGAAGATGATCCTTCAAATCCGAGAAATGCAAGGCTTTATAATGTGAAAAACCTTCCCGCTAACTATCTTTATGATCCGGAAGGAAATATAATTGCATCAAATCTTCATGGAAGGAACCTGCAAATAAAACTAAACCAGATATTCAGTAATTAGACGTTAATTGTGGCTGACTCCGGGAAAATATTCTTTGCATCCGATTTTCATTTAGGGCTTAATGCAGGTTCACCACCTGTCGATCGCGAGAAAAAAGTTGTGGCATGGCTTAATGATATTGCTCCACAAGCAAATGAGATCTATCTTCTTGGTGATATCTTTGATTTCTGGTGGGAATATAAGCTTGTAGTGCCACGTGGATTTACGCGTTTCCTGGGTACTGTATCATCAATTACGGATACAGGAGTTCCGGTACATTTTTTCACAGGGAATCACGACATGTGGATCAGGGACTACCTTTCAAAAGAATGTGGTATGACACTGCATAAGGATCCTCTGATGACAACATTTAACGGGAAAAAATTTTACCTGGCCCATGGTGAAGGGCTTGGTTCAGAGAATGCCGGTCTTAAAATACTTCTGAAAATATTCCATAACAAACCACTCAGGGTACTCTATTCCGCTCTTCATCCCTGCCTGGGTGTAGGATTCGGGCACCGATGGTCATTGAACTCGAGACTGGGCAAGGGAATCTCCACAGATTTTTTGGGCGAAGAAAAAGAGGATCTGATCAAATATGCCGGTATTATTTGTAAAACCGAAAAGATAGACTATTTCATATTTGGTCACCGTCATCTTGCAATGACTCATAAGATGAAAGAGGGGGCTGAGATAGTGTTTCTTGGTGACTGGATAACGAACAGCAGCTATGCTGAATGGGACGGTAATTGTCTTATCCTCAGGGCTTTATCTTAAACATTCCGAGCTTCAACCTTTACGGTAAGAATGAAATAAGAGTAAAGGTCGTTTATTTTTTCAAATTCGTACAGAAGCTTACTTCCTGATTTCCTGGCCATATCGATAAGCCCCATATTACCTGTACTGTCACTGCCCGATGTCTGGTCCGAAAGAGAATTCATGTATAATTCCTTCAGCCCTTTCCTGTCATACTTATTAATTGTATCCAGTTTTTCTTTCAGATCATTTACACCGGCTTTAGGGATTAGATTGCCCGTAGTCAGAAAATATGTTTTGCCTGTCAGTCTGATCATTGCAACCGGCATGCCATATTTGTCTTCAGGTTCCACTCCCGGACTGTATTTTGCAACATTCTCTATAATTTCCACAAGTATGCTGAAGACTCTCTTGCGAAGATTTGACATGATATCATTTTCATAAAGCTGTGCTTCCGTAAAAGAAAGGACCTCTTTACCCACTTCGTGCGTAATATGTCCCGACCAGATAAGGTAAATATTATTTTCTGCCATTAATCTTTCGAGTTGTGCAACGGCTTTTCCGTGAAATGGTTTTTCTTCATTGCTAAAATGCATTCCAACTCCTTCTGAATCAACTGTTTTACTCAGGATGAAATATGAATTTTCCTTATCGAGAGGAACAAAGTCATAATCAAGTTTATTGCCTGTTTTCTTTGCCATTTCGATGAGACCCAATCCTGCTCCCCCTTTGCTGCTGAATTCCGAATTGCTCAGCATTTGCCTGTAAACAGATCTGATTTCACCCGTATTAAGATTATTTATTTCATCCAGACGCTTTTTTAGGTCCTCAATATTGGAGCTCGAAATAACATTCCCGGTTGTTACGGTATAACCACCGGTGACCTTTGAATAGACGACAAGCGACATGCCTGCATGCTGACTGCCGTTACTGTGTCTGGATACATTCTGGAGACTTTCGAGAACAAACATGAAGAGCCTTTTCCTCCCTACAAATCCAAACTCTGAATTCTCCATCTCTTTCTCAAGCAGCATGAGAAGAGGAACAGAATTATCCCGCGTTACAACACCCCTGTAAACAAACATCAGGCGTTCCTGCATCATTTTATTCCTGATTTTTCGAGTGAGTTCCATTTATAGAAGAACCGGTACAATTAAGGAATGTCAAAGTTAGAAAAAAAAAGATGACTCTGCAAAATAACAAGCGAAGAGAATAAGATTTAATACCCATGATCATAACCGGTTTTTATTCATACCTTGCCTGCATAATCATTGGTATAAATCATCGGATTTCAAATGTTTTCCAGGTTATTAAAATATATTGTGCCGCCATTTACCTTCAGAGTATTTTTCAGGCGTATATTTTATTCTAACCTGAAAAAAGTACCTCTTGACAAGCCTTTGCTTTTTGTCGGCAACCATCAGAATTCTTTCATGGACGGTATACTTGTCGGATCATATCTGCCTCAGCCGATACATTTCACTATGCGGGCAGACATGTTCAGGAAAAAGATAGCCAGATTCTGTTTACGGGAACTGAATGTCGCACCGGTTTACAGGATTGAAGAGGGATTTGAGAACGTGCATAAAAATCTTGAAACATTCACCGGCATATATGATATACTCCGGAAAAATGGAAATTTCATCATGTTCTCCGAAGGAATCTGTGTTCAGGAAAAACGCCTTCAGAAGCTCAGAAAAGGTACAGCCCGTCTGGCTTTCGGGGCTGAGGAGAAGTTTGGACTGGATGTGAATATTGTTCCGGTCGGGATAAATTATACATACCCCGCACGGTTTCGCAGGGAGGTCATGATCAACTTTCACGATCCTTTCAGCATCAAAGAGCTTACAGATGTGTACAAAGAACATCCGGCCAGGGCATTGCTTGCCTTTAACAATAAATGCGAAGAAGGATTGCGGAAAGAGGTGATAATAATTGAGGACCCTGAAAATGACTGGCTCGCGGAACAGCTTCTAAAAATGGGAAGGAATAACATGATAGTGCCCTTTTTTCGTTGGCGCTTCAACACTGACGACAGAAGAATTATGGAAAAAAACCTTGCCGACAAGGTCAATTATCTTTCAAAAACATCGCCCGATGAGCTTGAATCACTGAAAGTAAAAGTCCGTACTTATACTGATAAGCTTAAATCTGCAGGGCTGTGGGATGAAAATTTTGCGAGAAAGCTCGACTGGGGTTTATTGAGATATTTTGTCATCATCGCGGGTTTTCCTGTTTTCCTTGCAGGATATATCAGTAACCTGATCCCCTTCCTTGTCCCAAGGTCAATATGCGACAGGCTCATAAAGGATCCACGGTTTTACAGCTCGCTATATATAAGTTCAGGAACCGTATTGTACTTTATTTATTTCCCTCTTATACTGGTCCTTGTAGCAGTTTTTGCCGGATGGAC
>Ga0307441_1000329_pt1 | contig 17945 bp, 17 predicted proteins | sample SalMarWE160420MG_FD_202149 | JGI IMG/M metagenome (GOLD analysis project Ga0307441, IMG submission 202149) | Salt marsh sediment microbial communities from the Plum Island Ecosystem LTER, Massachusetts, United States - WE1604-20 | ecosystem: Environmental > Aquatic > Marine > Intertidal zone >... | reverse complement strand
GCCGGCTACGTGTCGAAGAGGACGGTAGCTGTCCAGTTCTTACCCTGTTGTGCAATCGTGAGGTCGTGTCTGGTGACGGCTTTGACCGGTGATCCGCGAAGAGCAGGCGGGTTCGTGCCTCCCACGACGGCGACCAGTCCGCCTGTGCCGACCCGTACCTCGAACGAGCACCACACCGTGTCCTCTGTCTCGAATCGATACAGCGTCTCGGACAGCCAGCCGTACAGCACCTCTTCCCGATCGGATCCCTGGATCTCGATGTGCCTCGCTCGATCCGGCCGCGTCAAGGACAGGTCGAACATGAGATCGAACATGCCGTAGGCAGCGTTCTCGAACAGCTCGTTCATCGACGTGCCATAGGCGATGATTCCGGCGTCGCCTGTGTGATCGATAGTCTCGTAGCGCACCGCGTCATTGTGGCAAGAGCGAGCGTTGCTCGCAGTTGGCAGCCCTCAGCAGCAACGGGGAGCCCTAGGGCCGTTTCGAGGAGCCAGAGAACGGGCCGCGCCTCAACGGCTTCAGATACTCGGCGCCAGGAGGGAACCGGACACGCGAGCTGTACATGCTCGCGATCGACAGCCCGACCGCGGCGAACACGATTCCGACCGTGGCAGCGACTGCTCGGGTCGCAGTGAACAGCGCGACGTGGAGCCCAATCTGGAGCTTCTGCCCCACCCACACGCCGAGAATGATCACCGGAAACCACCACCACGCGAACCCGGACTCCCAGCTCTTCCCATCGAGATGGCGGACCCCCAGCCATCCAACCACCATGATGAGCGCTCCGAAGACCACCGCCCACAACACCTGACCGAGTTCGACTGTCACAGGAGCCGGACTGAAGAAGGCCGGTGTGCCAACCGCGGCGCCAATCATCGCGAGGGACATCCCGGCCAGCTGCACCACGAGAGACCGTGCCCACACGGGCAGGAGCTTCTCGTCGACGGCCAGCCGTTCGGCGAGCTCGATCGGACGGCCGAACTCGGCAACTGGATCGGCCCCCGACTCTTCGAGGTGGTCCGCGATCTCTGCGACGCGTTCACCGATCCTCTCTCCCCTGATGCCGCACTGCCGCATCGCTCTCACCAGTTGCGATAGGTACGTCCAGTTCTCAGGCGTCATGATGGGCCCCTTTCATCAGCCTCGATGCTGCCTCGGACATCGAAGACCACGCGGACGACTCCTCCTCCAACACCCGCCGGCCGTCCTCCGTGATCACGTAGTACTTGCGGTTGGGACCGCTCTCGCTCTCGCGCCACGAGGTAGCGACGAGCCCGGCATCCTCCAGCTTCGACAACGCCGGATACAACGTTCCCCCTTTCACTTCGCCGATCCCCTCATCCGCGAGGTGCCTGGCGATTTCATACCCATAGGCTTCTCCTCGCGACAGGATCCCCAGCAGGCAGAGGTCGAGCAAGCCCTTGAGCCACTGCCCTCTCCTGTCGGTTCTTCTCGCCACGCGCACCATGCTAGATAGGTTACCGATCTAGCAAGGACGGGTAGAGCCAGGCTCCTCAGGAGCCCTCTTGGGAATCCCTCAGCCTCACGCTCGAACCGGGCGATACTCCTACTCATGGACAACGCCGCCGATCTCAAGGTGCTGCTCGCATCGCAGTACCCGTTGCTGGTGGTCGCCACCGACGAGGAACCGCGGTTTCTGGACCTCCTGAGGAGCGCCACCGGAGAGCTGCACATCCCCGTGTGGACATGGTCCGTGGCCCAAGGCCTCATGAGAGACGGCCAGCAACCGCAGTATCAGAGCGCTGATCCGAACAGGGCTCTCGGCTTCGTTTCGGAGGTGTCGACCCCTGGAGCGTTCGTATTCGCCGACGCCAACCCGATGTTGAAAGATCCCGTTGCGATTCGAAGGATCAAGGAGCTTGCGCAGCGCCCCCGGCGGCGTCAGACACTGATCTTGACCGCGCCCCACCCGGACTTGCCCGAGGACCTCGAAAGCCTTGCACATCGCTGGCGTCTCCGACCTCCCGGAAAGGACGAGCTGGTGAAGCTGATCCGCTCGACTGTCCGCGGGCTCGCCGACCGAGGATTCCCGGTGTTGGTGGGAAGCGATCGCATCGAGGAGATGGCCGAGGCACTCAGAGGCATCACACTCGAGGAGGCAGCTCGCCTGATCAGGCGCCAGGTGCTCGAAGACGGCATGCTTGCCTCGATACCGGAGCTGCGATCAGCGAAGGCGGAGCTCCTCAACACCGACGGCGTCCTCGAGATCGTCGATGCGGCCGCCGGCACACTCGACGAGGTCGGCGGTTTGGAAGGACTCAAGTCGTGGCTGCGACTGCGTCGGATCGCTCTGGATACCCCGGATCTCGACCCACCGCGGGGCATCCTGCTCACCGGTGTGCCCGGGTGCGGCAAGTCGCTCATCGCCAAGACACTCGCCCGGAGTTGGGGGCTTCCGCTTGTGCTTCTCGACCCGTCACGCCTCTACGACAAGTACATCGGCGAGTCCGAACGTCGTCTGGATGCGTCACTGCGCACGATCGAAGCCATGGCGCCGGCTGTTCTGTGGATCGACGAGATCGAGAAGGGATTCTCTACGAGCACATCGGATGGAGGTGTCGCCCGCCGGCTGCTCGGCACCTATTTGCGCTGGATGCAGGACCACAGTGGCGAGGTCTTCACGGTCGCGACAGCCAACGAAATATCCGCCCTCCCACCGGAGCTTCTCCGCAAGGGTCGGTTCGATCAGATCTTCTTCGTGGATCTCCCCGACGCGGCAAGCCGCCGCGAGATCTTCCGGATGCACCTCGCGAAGCGTGGCATCGACCCCGAGCAACTCGCCATCGACCATCTCGTCGACCAAACCGAAGGTTTCTCGGGAGCAGAGATCGAGACAGCCATCGTCGGAGCCCGATACAGAGCCGCGGCCGACGGGGGTCCGATGACCGTCGACCAGCTCGACGCCGAGGTCTCCTCGACCGTGCCTCTGTCGGTGACCCGGGCGGAGGACATCGCCGCTCTTCGGACTTGGGCACGCGACAGAGCCGTGCCCGCCTAGTGGCGGCCGTCAGGAACGCGGCGAAGGTTGATGTATTGGTGCACGAGGAGCGAATGACACGCTCGGTCGGGTAGGCTCACGCCATGCGATCCAGACCCGCCATTGTCCACATCCAAGAGTCTCTCGAAGGTGACGATGCGGCCGTCACCGTCACCTTGTCATGGGAAGAAGAGGAGTTCATCGGCAAGGCCACCGGAAACCCCGACCTCACAATCCGTCCGCGCCTCGTCGGGGAAGCGACCCTCTCGGCAATCCAGCACGCGGCCCACGACGCCCTCGTTCTCGATCTCGCGGCCATCGCAACCCAAGAACTCGGAGTTGCTCGTGTCGCACTCGCCCAAGTCGACATCCGCAACCTGGACGAGCGACTCGTGGGAAGCGCACTCATCAGGGACGACGACCCCTCTCTCGCAACGGTTCGCGCCGTCCTCGACGCGCTCAACCGGAGACTCCAGCTCCTCGACGAGTAGGGGCCGCCCACAGGCCATGGGCCGGTACTTCATATTTCGCACTTCGCCCCATGCGCCGCGAGGTCTGAGGGCGACTATGGCCGCGTTCTGGATGATGACTGATGACTCGCGACTGGTCTCTGGGTCTCGCCTGCTCGCCGTGTTTCACGCCCGTGCTCCGTGCCGCATTGCGTGACTTCGCAGCGGTTGCGGTCGCGTTTTGCTGGTGGCCGGCGACCGGCCGCTGGTAGCTGGTAGCTCGTTGGCCGAATCGGCCTAGCGCAGCAAGCGTTTCCATGCCTGGTCAGAATCTGATATACTTATAGTCAGATTTTTTACACAGGTACTATGGACTTCGAACGATTCACCCACAAAGCACAGGAAGCACTCGCCCAGGCGCAGAAGGCCGCCGAGCACGCCCGATCCATCGAACCGGTGCACCTCGGCCTCGCGCTCCTCGCCCAAACCGATGGCATCGTCTACCCCGTCCTCACGGGGCTGGGAATCCAGCCCCCCGTCCTGCGCGCGGCTCTTCAGGAGCATCTGGAGTCACTCCCCAAGGTGTACGGAGGCGAGCTGTCGATGTCACAGGCACTGCTTCGAGTGCTTCAGGCAGCCGACCACCGGCGACAGGAAATGCGAGACGAGTACGTTTCCGTCGATCATCTCCTCCTCGCACTCGCCGGTAGTGACGATCAGACGGGACACATCTTCCGGGATCTCGGAGCAACACCTGACGCCATCCTCGAGCGACTCACCGAGGTTCGCGGCAATCAGAGGGTCACCTCACAGGACCCCGAGTCGACGTTCAACGCCCTCGAGCAGTACGGCCGCGACCTGACAGACATGGCACGCAGTCAGGATCTCGACCCTGTGATCGGACGGGACGAAGAGATCCGCCGCGTGATCCAGGTCCTGTCCCGCCGTACCAAGAACAACCCCGTACTCATCGGCGAACCCGGTGTCGGCAAGACAGCGATCGTCGAAGGACTAGCCCGACGCATTGCCGACGGAGATGTCCCTGAAGGACTCAAGTCCAAGCGAATCGTCGCACTCGACCTCGGTGCGATGGTGGCCGGAGCCAAGTATCGAGGCGAGTTCGAGGAGCGCCTCAAGGCCGTACTGAATGAGATCAAGACCGCGCACGGCGAGATCATCACGTTCCTGGACGAGATGCATACCCTGGTCGGTGCCGGAGCTGCCGAGGGTGCGATGGACGCCTCGAACATGCTCAAGCCCATGCTGGCGCGTGGCGAGCTCCGAATGATCGGCGCAACCACTCTCGACGAGTACCGCAGCCACATCGAGAAAGACGCCGCGCTCGAACGGCGGTTCCAGCCAGTGTTCGTCGAGCCCCCCAGCGTGGAAGACACGATCGGCATCCTCCGTGGTTTGAAGCAGCGCTATGAAGTTCATCACGGTGTCCGTATCACCGATGCGGCGATCGTGGCCGCCGCAGTGCTGTCGGACCGATACATCACCGGACGGTTCCTTCCGGACAAGGCGATCGACCTGATCGACGAGGCGGCATCGAAGCTGCGGATCGAGATCGACTCGATGCCTGAGGAGATCGATGATCTCGATCGGCGCATCAAGCAGCTCGAGATCGAGCGGGCGGCTCTCCAGAAGGAATCCGACGAAGCCTCCAAAGACCGACTCGGGGCCATCGAGAGGGACCTGGCAGACCTGCGTGAGCAGATCGACGCACTCCAAGCACACTGGCGGCTCGAGAAGGCGGCGATCGGGGAGATCCAGTCGCTGAAGTCACAACTCGAACAGACGGAAGCCGAGGCCGAACAGGCGGAGCGTTCCGCGGATCTGGAGCACGCCGCCGAGCTGCGCTACGGAACGCTGCCACGTCTCACAGAAGAACTGGCAGGTCGACAGGCGGAGTTGGAGAACCTCCAGGCGGCCAACAAGATGCTCAAGGAAGAAGTCGACGAGGAAGACGTTGCCGAGGTGGTCGCGCGGTGGACCGGAATCCCGGTAGCACGGCTGATGGAGGGTGAACTGGAAAAACTGGTTCACCTCGAGGAGTACCTGCACACCCGCGTCGTTGGCCAGGACGACGCCGTCACCGTCGTCGCGAACGCCATCCGGCGAAGCAGGGCCGGCATTTCCGATCCAAATCGGCCCATCGGATCGTTCATCTTCCTCGGTCCGACCGGCGTTGGAAAGACGGAGCTGGCACGTGCACTCGCCTGGTTCATGTTCGACGACGAACGCGCCATGGTGCGCATCGACATGTCCGAGTACATGGAGAAGCACACGGTCAGCCGGCTGATCGGTGCGCCCCCAGGCTATGTCGGCTACGAGGAGGGCGGTCAGCTCACCGAAGCGGTGCGCCGCCGCCCCTACTCGGTGGTCCTCCTCGACGAAATCGAGAAGGCTCATCACGATGTCTTCAACGTGTTGCTGCAGGTCCTCGACGACGGCCGTCTCACCGATGGCCAAGGAAGAACGGTGGATTTCACCAACACAGTGCTGATCATGACGTCGAACTTGGGTTCGGAGTTCATCGAGCCCGATCTACCCGAAGAGGTGGTCCAGGAACGAGTGATGAGCGCCGTGCGTTCCTCCTTCCGGCCGGAGTTCCTCAACCGTGTCGACGACATCGTCGTCTTCCATCGCCTGAGCAAGGAAGATCTGCGGCACATAGTGAGCATCCAGATCGAACACCTGTCGCGCCGTCTTCTCGATCGCCGAATCGAACTGTCCCTCACCGACAGGGCGCTCGACTGGCTTGCCGACAACGGCTACGACCCGGTGTACGGCGCGCGACCGCTCAAGCGTCTCATCCAACGGCAGTTGGGAGACCGGCTCGCGCTTGCGATCCTCGACGGCGAGGTCGCCGACGACAGCACCGTCAAGGTCGATGCCGGGCCTGATGGGCTGGCATTCGCACCCTGACCGAAGGTCGAAGTTGCCCGATTTCCACACAGTGCCCGTCCGGTGCACGTAGTTTCGCTAGTAGCGAGAGACGGGAAACTGATGAGACGTGTATCGGGCTTGCTCCTGATGGCTGTCGTCGCGCTCGTGGCAGCATCGTGCGGAGGCGGAGCCGCTCCGACAACGACGGCAACGACGACCACAGCTTCCACTACGACCACAGCGGCGCCGACTACCACGGTGCCCCCGGCCCGTCCGCGGCAGCTTCGCTAAAGGACGTCAAGGGTGCCGTCGTCCGGATCGTTGCCGAGGGAACCTTCGTCGACCCAGAGGCGGGTGCTCTCTACAACACGGCTGGCTCCGGATCAGGTTTCATCATCGACCCTTCCGGTATCGCCGTCACCAACAACCACGTGGTCACCGGAGCGGCGTTCCTCCAGGTCTACGTGAACGGTGAGAACAAGCCGCGAAATGCTCGCGTGCTCGGCGTCTCCGAGTGCTCCGATCTCGCAGTCATCGACATCGACGGTGACGGCTTCCCCTTTCTCTCCTGGTACGACGGACCGGTGACGGCTGGAATGAAGATCTACGCGGTCGGGTATCCCCTCGGTACCGAGGAGTACACGGTTCTCGACGGAATCGTCTCCAAGGAGAACGCGGACGGAGAGACGAGCTGGGCTTCGGTCGATCACGTGATCGAGGAGTCGGCAGACATCCTCCCCGGCAACTCGGGTGGCCCCGTGGTCACCGAGAACGGTCAAGTCGTCGGGATCAGCTACGCCGGTGACCAGGCCGGCCAGGCGTTCGCTATCGCGGCGAGCGAGGCACAGGGCATTCTCGACCAGCTCGTGGCAGGCCAAAACATCACGTCTCTTGGTATCAATGGGCAGGCGTTCATAGGCGATGGATACTCGGGAATCTGGGTGGCGTCGGTCGAGTCGGGGTCGCCGGCACAGAAGACCGGCATCGAGGGTGGGGACATCCTCACTGCGCTCGAAGGACTCGTGCTCGCAACGGGCGGGACCATGGCCGACTACTGCGACATCCTCCGTTCGCATACGCCATCCGATCCTTTGACCGTCGAGGTGTACCGGCCGGCGACCGGCGAGTATCTCGACGGCACGCTGAACACCGACAGGACGCTCGAGGTTGCGTTCGCACTCCAAGAAGACGTGAATGTGACCGACACCGGCACGTCCTACACGGACTACATGACCATCTACGACGACATGGGAGTTCTGTCGGTCGACGTACCGGTGGAGTGGACGGATACCTATGGAGGCTCGTGGATCCTCGACGATCAGGAGGTGGGCCTGACCATCATCGCCTCTCCTTCGATTGATGACTTCTACAACTACTGGGATGCTCCCGGGCTCTTCTTCGGGGCCTCATCCGACTTCGTCGGTGTCTATGACGAGACCGACTTGCTCGCCATATTCGATTTCTCCGATTCCTGCAATCCACCAACGCGCTACGACTACGACGACGGTCTCTACGAGGGACTTATGGACATCTATGAAGGATGTGGCGACATCGGTGCAGCCTTCGTGAACATCGCAGCGGAACCGGCCGACGGCGCCTTCCTCGTGCTGCTCCAGGTACAGATATCCACCGACGCCGACTTCGAAGCACTCGATAGGGCGATCAGTACGTTCTATGTGACCCCGTAGCGCTGCGACAGGATCGAGCTACCTTGCGGTGCAAGGGTCCTTCGACTATGATGCATTGCATGCTAGGAGGTACATGGGCGTCGAACACAGCTCCCAACTACTCAAAGGCGCACTCGATCTCTGCCTGCTGGCAGTGATCTCGGAGGAACCCAGCTACGGCTACGAGATGGTCCGCAAGCTCCAAAGGCGCGGCCTCGCGCTGGTGAGCGAAGGAAGTATCTATCCGTCGCTGAGCCGCCTCCAGAAGCAGGGTCTCATCGAGGGCTACAGGGTTGCATCCAAGGAGGGGCCGAAACGGAAGTACTACCGCATCCGCTCCGAAGGTACCGCGAGATTGGCGGAGTGGGGTGCATCATGGAGGGAGCTGGTTCGAGGCGTGGACGCAGTATTGAAAGGAGGTGCCCATGTCCAGTGACGTGATGAAAATCGTCGAAGACTGCGAGCGGTATTGGATCGAGACACGGGTACCCCGGCGCGCCGTCGACGAAATGAAGGCGGAACTCGAACAGCACCTCAAACTCGCCGCCGCAGAGGGCAAGGCCCCGGAGGCGGTTGTCGGCGCCGACCTCGCCCGATTCGCCGAATCGTGGGCAGAAGAGCAACGTGACCCGGTCGACAACCCAACAAAGACATGGAAAACGGTGACCAGCAAACGCCAGAGACAATCACGCTTCGGCATAGTCTTGATTCTGGTGCTGGGCATCATCGGCATCTCCGCCGCAGCGTTCAACGGAGGGAGCAACAACATGGACAACGAACTGTGGAGGTGGGTCTGGATTGCCGCCGCCTTCGTATTCGGCGTCGGTGAGGTATTCACGGCCGGATTCTTCATCTTGCCGTTTGCCGTCGGCGCTGTCGTCGCGGCGATTCTCGCCTGGCTGAACGTGGCCGTGGGCATCCAGTGGGCGGCCTTCCTGGTCGTGTCCTTCCTGGCCCTCATCGGCCTCAGGAGGCTTGCACCGGCGGACGAACCGCAGCCTTCGGTCGGAGCGAACCGGCTGATCGGCGCGGTAGGAAAGGTCCTCGAGACAGTCGAACCCATTCACGATCAAGGCCGTGTGAAGGTCGAGACCGAGGAGTGGCGGGCGACGGCCGACATCGATCGGATCGAAGAAGGCACGACAGTTCGGGTCATCGCAGTCAGAGGAACACGGCTCGTTGTCGAGCCTGTCGAGGAAAGGTAGCAAATGGACTTCTCACCAGCAGTCATCCTGCTGATCGTCATCGCAGCGTTTGCGATCTTCTACGTCGCAAACGCGATCAAGATCGTCTCGCAGTACCAGAAGGGTCTGGTCGAGCGCTTCGGCAAGTATCGCCGCATCGCAGATCCGGGCCTGAACTTCATCATCCCGTTCATCGAGCAGATGCGCAGGGTGGACATGCGAGAACAGGTCGTGGATGTGCCACCGCAGGAAGTCATCACAAAGGACAACGTCGTCGTGACCGTTGACGCCGTTGTGTACTACCAGGCGACAGACCCTGTGAAGCTCAAGTACAACGTAGCGAACTTCATCTTGGCTGCGACCAAACTCGCACAGACGAACCTTCGTAACGTCGTCGGCGATCTTCAGCTCGACGAGGCGTTGACCTCACGGGAGAAGATCAACACGCAGCTTCGCCAGATCCTCGACGATGCCACCGACGTCTGGGGCACCAGAGTGGTGCGTGTCGAGATTCAGAGGATCGAGCCGCCACCGGATGTCACCAGCGCCATGCACCGCCAGATGAAGGCGGAGCGGGAGCGGCGTGCCGTGGTCACCGAGGCCGAAGGCCAGAAGCGCTCAGCCATTCTCCGCGCGGAGGGTGTCAAGCAGGCCAGGGTCTTGGAGGCGGAAGGTCAGGCAGAGGCGATCAAGCGGGTCGCCGAGGCCGACAAGTACCAGAAGCTCACGGTCGCCGAAGGTGAAGGACAGGCGATCGAGCGAGTGTTCGGGGCGATCCACAACGGAGATCCCACGCCCGACCTGATCACGATCCGCTACCTGGACGCTCTCCAGGGCATGGCGGACGGGAAGGCCACGAAGATCTTCCTGCCCGTCGAGACCAGCGGAATCCTCGGCAGCCTCGGCGCCATCAAGGAGATGTGGGCAGCGGAGGCGGATCAGTCACCGCCGTCACCACAGCAGTAGGAGCAAAACACCACCCAGGGGTGGCGGGCCTCGCCCGTCACCCCTTCAGTTCGTCCCAGCGATTCCCTTCGGCCAGATCAATGACGGTCCAGGCCATCGCCAGCGCTCCGTCGCGGATGGTCTTGTCACCGCTGGGTGTGATGGTCGCAGCAGCGAACTCGGGCTGATGATTCACCGCATCGCCTGCGTCGATGGCCATGAACGGATGAATCGCCGGCACGACGTGGCTCACATTGCCCATGTCGGTGGAGCCGCCGGTCGGCATATCGGCCCCCGCCGCCATGGTCCGACCCAAGGCCGACGCGTTCTTCGAGAACAGGTCGGCCATCACCGGGTTGCTGATGAGGTCTTCGTACGGGTGGCTGTTCTCACTTGTTTCCCACGTGCAGCCCGTAGCCAGCGCAGCGGCCTCAAAGCACGCGAGCACCTTGTCCGACAACACCGCAAGCCGTTCCTTGGTCTGCGATCTGATGTACCACGAGGATCGCGTATAGCTCGGGATGATGTTGGGGGCGTCGCCTCCATGCGTGATGATCCCGTGGATCCTGTCCGATGGGAGGGTCTGCTGGCGGAGTGTGGACACGTTCACGTACGCCTGCACGAAGGCATCCAGCGCGTTGATTCCCCTCTCGGGGGCGCCCGCGGCGTGCGAGTCCTTTCCGTGGAACTCGAGATCCAGGTGTCGCACCGCGAGGACGATCGGATCGAGGACGTCATCGGGGCTTGGATGGACCATCATCGACGCCGCCGCACCTTTGAACGCTCCTTCGTTGATCAGATCGACCTTGCCGCCCTTCATCTCTTCGGCGGGTGTGCCGAGCACCGTCACTCGGATGCCGAGCTCATCGGTGAGTGGAGCAAGCGCGAGGCCTGCACCAAGTCCGGAGGTCGCAATGATGTCGTGCCCGCATGCGTGACCGACTCCTGGAAGTGCGTCGTACTCGGCGCAGATCACCACCTCGGGTCCCGACGATCCGGTCTTGGCCACGAACGCCGTGTCGATCCCGTAGGCGGGGTATTCGACATCGAACCCCTGATCGGAGAGGTAGGCGGCGAGTTTCGCCGACGTCTCAAACTCCTGGAACGCGATCTCCGGATGTTCATACATCCAGTGACTGATGTCGATGAGATCTTTCTCGACCTCGGAGAAGTGCTGCTCGGCCCGCTGTTTGAAATCCACGTGATACCTCCAGTCGTTCCGACGCTACCACCCGCAGGACAGCACCCGGCTACGCTGCCCGGGTGAAACGAGGGATCCTGGCGATATGCCTCCTTGCGGCCGCGTGCTCGTCGAACGCACTCCCCTCGACAACGTCGGCCACTCCGACGACGGCCGACACCACCTCCACAACCACGACAACGGTCGACCTCGTCGACGCGTGCAATCCTCCGACGTTCCTGCCGACCGTCCTCCCGGCCCGAGTTGATCCCACCGCGCCGGCTAGCAGCGCGATCCCACTCGATCAGTTCACGACCATCCCGGGCACAACGATCCACATCTGGTCCGACCCCGAGGAAGCGCCGGTCATGGTCATCGTCCGGGGTGCGCTTCCTCCGGAACAATGGGTCTCCACACCTGAACACATCACGATCAGGGGCGTCGATGCCGCGTTCGGACCGCTTCCCAACGACTACTGGGGTGCTGCGTGGTTCGAGGGTCCCGACACGTGCGACGAATACAGCGTCATCTTCTATCCACCGGTCGACGTCGATGAGGCGAGAGCCGTGGCGGAAGGCATGACGGGGACTAATCAGTCATAGACCGTCAGTCGGCCCAGCGTCGCCCAAGACAACTCTGGCGCTCGCACGCGGAAGCCGACGCCAGAAGAACGAGGTGGTGCCGGCTTCGAAGCCGGCACCACCGTGCCCCTTCTCTCAGTTGTCGTCGCCGCGGTGTTCTCCGTCTCGGTCGTCGCGATGATCACTCTCATCGCAGTCACCGTTCTCGCCCTCCACCTTGACCTTGATGGTCCCATCCTCGAGTTCAGCTTCGAGTTCGACCTCACGGTCTTCGGACCGGAACACGATCTCTACCTCGCCATCCTCAGACTTCTGTGTGTAGGCCCAGGTCGTCTCAACCCTCGTCACGATCAGTCGACCGTCTTGCACGAGCAACCAGACGGTGCCTGCATCACCGGCGGAGAACGCCGTGCCTCCGGCGTCCTGTCCTGCCGCAGCGGGACTCGTCGTGGTCGTTGTGGACGCAGTCGTGGTCGTTGTGGACGCCGTCGTGGTCGTCGTTGCGGGCTTGTCCGACGCGTCACCGGGGAAAGTACCTGCCTGGATCTCAGCCAGATTCGACACCCCATCGCCGTCCGAGTCGACGCTCTCAATCGCCGCAAAGCTCACGCCTGCGTTCATGAGAGCTCGACCGTATGGATTGAGGGTGCTTATCGACGGGGTCCCGTTGTGACACGTCGTGCACGAGGCCAGCTTGGAAGACGGACTGTACCTACTCACGAACGAGCTCATGATGGAACTCGTCGCGGCCGCCCTGTCGTTGCCGACGACCAGTATCACACCGATGGCCGCCACGATCAGGGTGGCAGCAGCCAGGAGTCTCTTCATCATTCCTCCTTCTCTTCGGGCACCACCCTCTCAAATGGAACGTTGTCGCGTCCCCAGCGAGGGGTTAAGAAGGAGCTAAGAAGCGCCTCGGGTCGGAGTGGATGGCGGAGAGCAGGCAGGCAGACCGTCGCGGGAATCCTGTGGACCTCCGAGTACCAGATCTTGTAGTCGTCCGGCGGCTACAAGATCTGGCTCAGGAACAGCTTCGTGCGGTCGTGTTCAGGGGCCTCGAAGAAGTGCTCGGGTGTGCCCTCTTCGACGATCTGGCCGTAGTCGAAGAACATCACCCTGTCGGCAACTTCCTTGGCGAACCCCATCTCGTGGGTGACCACGATCATCGTCATACCGGAGCGGGCGAGTTCCTTCATCACATCGAGAACTTCCTTGATCATCTCCGGGTCGAGCGCCGACGTCGGCTCGTCGAACAACATGATCTTGGGATCCATGGCGAGCGCCCGTGCGATGGCAACTCGCTGCTGCTGACCCCCCGAGAGCTGCCCAGGGTACTTCTCGGCCTGCTCCGGAATGCCAACACGCTCGAGGAGACGCGTCGCCGTGGCCTCGGCTTCGGTCCTCGTGCGCTTCCTCACCCAGATCTGGGCCAGCGTGAGGTTGTCGATCACCGTCAGGTGAGGGAACAGGTTGAACTGCTGGAACACCATGCCGGTCTCGGATCGAATCTTCTCGATGTTCCGCAGGTCATTGGTCAACTCGACCCCGTCCACCATGATCGTGCCGGCTTGGTGTGTCTCCAGGTGGTTGATGCACCTGATGAACGTGGACTTCCCGGACCCGGACGGGCCGATCACCACGACGACTTCCTGTTCTTTGATCGTGGTCGTGATGCCGCGCAGCACGTGGAAGTCGCCGTACCACTTGTTCAGGTCCTCGACGACGATCATGTCTCGCTGACTCATCTCCACCCTCCACTCACCGTTCGCCAACTCCCAACTTCTTCTCAAGCCGCATGCTCGCCCGGCTCGTCCCGAACGAGAACACCCAGTACACCGCCACAGCGAACAGCAGGCTCTCCTGCTGGCTCCCCAACGATCCGGTTTGATTGGGGACGACTCGCTGAGCGATCTTCAGAAATTCCGACAGGCCGACGATCGAAACCAGCGACGTGTCCTTGAACATCGTGATGACTTGCCCGACGATCGCCGGGATCACTGCCCTGAGCGCCTGGGGGAGCGTGATGAACACCGTCGTCTGGACCGTCGTGAGACCGAGTGCCTGGGCCGCTTCCTTCTGGCCGTTCGGGATCGACTGGAGCCCGCCCCGGACGTTTTCCGCAAGGTAGGCGCCGGCAAACATGCCGATAGCGATGATGACGGCAACGACGTTGTCCAGGTCTACGTCCTTGGGCAGGAATCGCTTGATGACCAGGACCCCGAAGAAGAGCATGGTGATCATCGGGACACCCCGGATGATCTCGATGTACCCGGTGGACAGCAGCCGAAAGATCGGCATCTTGGATGTCCGGCCGAGCGCGAGGGTCACGCCAATGGGGAACGCCAGCGCTATTCCGGCAATCGCCAGCAGGAACGTCAGGTTCAGGCCACCGACGAAGTCGCCGTGCACCGGAATTCCGGTGCCCGCCATAGCGACCGCCATGAAATACGAGATGAGTAGGTCGGTCACCACCCAGGCACCCACGAGCCCGTTTCGTCCGCGAGCCGTCCCACCGAATGTCGAAGCGACGAGGCCAAACACGGCGAGTGCCAGCAGGAGGAACCTCGGCAGCATCGCCAGGGGGCCGTCGGCGATTGCCCACTTCAACTGGTATCGGAGATTCGCCGCCAGATCAGCCGATGACGCCGGCGATCCGTTCGACGAGTGAATCCGTGTCCAGACCAACCGACGCGAGGACATCTGACGCAGAACCAAACGGGAGGAATCTGTCGGGAAGGCCGATCGCGTGGACCTTCTCCCCGCCCAGCTCATCCATCACGCCTTCGCCAAACCCTCCCGCGAGGACGTTGTCCTCGATCGTGATGACATGAGGCACATCCGCGGCCCACTGATGCATCCGCGGATCCATCGGTTTCACCCACCGGGCGTTGACAACACCAACAGAGAGCCCCCGCTGTTCGAGGATGATCGCGGCCTTCATGGCGGGCTCGACCATTCTGCCGACGGCGAACACGACCCCGTCGCTGCCAGGCCGGAGTTCCTCCCACACCCCCACCTGCAACGGTTCGACAGGCAGACCAGGAAGAGACGCGGCAGGCTCCTTCGGGAAGCGGATAGCTATCGGCCCTTCGGTGTCGACGGCGGTCCGAACCATCGCGCACAACTCGACCGCATCGGAGGGCGCACCGATCACCATATTGGGAATCAGACGCAGATACGACAGATCGAACGCACCGTGATGGGAAGCACCGTCGGGTCCCGTGACGCCTGCCCTGTCGACGAGAAACACGACAGGCAGGTCGTGCAAGGCAACGTCCATCATCACCTGGTCGAAGGCACGCTGGAGGAAACTCGAGTACACGGCCACGATCGGCCTCAGTCCGGACATCGCCAGGCCGGCACCGAGCGCAACCGCGTGTTGCTCCGCTATCCCCGTGTCAATGACCCGTTCCGGGAATTCGTCTGCCATCTGTGCCAGCGGGGTGCTGGAGATCATCGCCGCGGAGATCCCTATCAGATCGTCCCTCTCTCGGGCGGCGTGGAGAACGGCCGCACCCGCAACATCGGTGAGCTTCAGTTCGGAGTTCTTGGGCAGGCCGGTCGGGACGTGGAATGAACCCACCCCATGGAGCTTGTCGACGTAGTCTCGTATCGCCGGTTCGTAGCCTTTGCCCTTTTCCGTGATGAGATGCACCACGGTGGGCTCGTCGTAGGCTCGGGCACGGTCGAGGGCTTCCTCGATCGCCTTGACGTCGTGACCATCGATGATCCCCGAGTACTTCAGTCCCATCGCATCGAACACGGTCGCCGGTTCAACCAACTGCTTGACGCTCTCCTTGAGCCGCCGCGCGGCCTCGTCTGCGCTTTCTCCGACTCCTGGGATGCCTCTGAGCATCTTGCCGAGTGTCTTCTTCGCCCACTCGTATCGAGGATCGAATCGGATATGAGCAAGCGCAGCGATGCCCCCGACGGTTGGCGCGTAGGACCGTCCGTTGTCGTTGACCACGATCACCAGTCTCGATGGTCTGAGCACAGCAATGTGGTTGAGCGCCTCGTAGGCCATGCCACCAGTCAGCGCTCCGTCCCCGATGACGGCGACCGTGTAGTTCTCATCGCCACGCCGAGCTACGGCCAGCGCGTTGCCGAGGGCGTAGCTGAGAGCCGTTGACGCATGGCTGTTCTCGACCCAGTCGTGCTCGCTCTCGGCACGGTTCGGATACCCGGACAACCCCCCAAACTTGCGCAGAGACTCGAAGTCTTGCCGCCCAGTGATCAACTTGTGAACGTACGCCTGATGTCCCACGTCGAAGATGATCCGGTCCCTCGGGGAATCGAATCTGCGGTGGATGGCCAGTGTCAACTCGACGACACCCAGGTTCGGTGACAGGTGACCGCCAGTGTTGGATATCTGATCGATCAGATAGGCGCGAATCTCCTCACTGAGATCGGAGAGCTGCACATAGCTGAGCGCACGAAGGTCGCGCGGGTCGTGGATCTGTTCAAGAAGTGTCATAGTGCCACCAAGACGGGACGAGATCAGGTTAGTGGGTGCCAGTCTCCAGTCTCCAGTCTCCAGTGAGACGCGGCCAACCCTGCGAGACCGCAGGGCGGTCGTTCCGGTGAAGCCGCAGGGCTCTGAGCCGTTCCCTCCCACGGCGAAGCCATGCGAGCTGAGCGGTTCCCTCCCTCAGCGAGACCGCAGAGCCGAGTGTTGGGAGAGGTGTTCCGAAGGGACGGGGGGGGTCCTCGCAGCCCAAGAGAGGGTGGCTTCACGTTGATGCTCGATGCCGGAGAAGGCACCACCTACCAACCAGACTCGGTCGCCAGTCTCCAGCAGGAACACGAGCACAATTGCCGCGAAACCCTGGCGCTAGGTCCTCCCGACAACCGACAACGGCCCAAGACCCAGAATCTCACAGCCCGCAACCCAAACCCCATTACCACATGCATCGGGCAGGCGGCTCGCGTAGCATCGTCCCACACGGTGCCCTCGTGCCCGTGCGGAGAAGGAGGAAATACATGAAACGAATGAAGACCCTGTTGCTGATCACCGTCGCCCTCGCGCTCGTGGTGACTGCATGCGCCAAGTCCTCGAGCGGACAGTACGGGCTCGTGAAGGCCGACACGCTCACGGTCTGCACCGATGCGCCCTACGAGCCGTTCGAGTACCAAGACGCGAATGGGAACTGGACCGGGTTCGACATGGACCTGATTTCCAAGATCGCCGACGGCCTCGGGCTGAAGCTGGAGGTCACCATCCAGCCGTTCGACGGCATCTGGCTACAGCCCCAGGCAGGAGCGTGCGATCTGGTGGTTTCGGCGATGACGATCACACCGGAGCGATCGGCCGCAGCGCTCTTCTCGGACCCGTATTTCGACGCCGATCAGTCGCTGTTGATCCGGAAGTCGGATGAGGGAACACTGACCTCGCTGGCCGACATGGCCGGCAAGACGATCGGTGTCCAGACCGGAACCACCGGAGAGATCTACGCGCAGGAGAACGCGCCGGCAGATGCGACACTCAAGTCGTTTGATGAGCCCGCCGCAATGTTCCTTGCACTCCAATCGGGCGATATTGACGGCATCCTGCAGGACTTCCCCGTGAACTTGGACCGGGCCAATCAAGACCCCACCAATTTCGTGGTGACCGAGAAGTTCGCCACAGGAGAGCAGTACGGTTTCGCGACGAGCAAAGATCGCACCGCTCTGATCGACGCTATCAACAGCGAACTGAAGAAGCTGAGGGACAACGGTGGCTACGACGAGGTCTTCCAGAAGTACTTCCCTGGCGGATGAGCCACGTCACAGCAGGCATGACATGGGGGAGACCCGGTAGGGTCTCCCCCATCACTTGAACGGAGGAGAGGTGAGCAAGCGACAGAGATCCAGGCTCATACGGATCGCGATCTACATCGTCACAGTCATCTTCTTGGCACTGGTAGGACGGGCCATCGACTGGCCGGTCCTAAGAGAGGCGCTCTTCAACTGGGGAATTGCGAAGGAGCAGTTCCCGCGAGTGCTCACCATGGCAGCTCGAAACACGTTGATCTTCACCGCTTTCGGTTTCGGCGGGAGTCTCATTCTCGGA
>Ga0307441_1000328_pt1 | contig 17946 bp, 14 predicted proteins | sample SalMarWE160420MG_FD_202149 | JGI IMG/M metagenome (GOLD analysis project Ga0307441, IMG submission 202149) | Salt marsh sediment microbial communities from the Plum Island Ecosystem LTER, Massachusetts, United States - WE1604-20 | ecosystem: Environmental > Aquatic > Marine > Intertidal zone >... | reverse complement strand
TAATTATTCCAGCGCTTGTTATTCAGCTCCCCCCGGATACGCCGGGCGGTACAGAGAAGCAGATTAAGAAAAAAGAGGCTGAGGGGGAGAATAAACCAGACGGAAATAAAAATATGATGCAATCCCAGAAAAGTAACCAGGGAGGAGGCCGCGGTTTCGGTCGTCTGTGCGGGAAGAACCCCCGCCGGCAGCGGGTGCGCCCCGGCCTGGGGAATAAGCGTGGCCGTCACCATCAGGACGGCCAGATAGATGAGCAGGCCGGCGGTGAGTTTCAGCGAAGTGAGAGCTCGATATAAATATTGTAAGGCAGTCTTCATATTTACTGTATTATACTGATTTTACTATATATCAGGAGTTAAAAAGAGTATACCCCGGGAAAATGGTCCCGCAGGTAAATTTAAAATCGGCTGCGTGAACCGTCCGGGGAAAAGCGCAATGTTTGTACCACTCTGCGGCCTTTACACAAGCGGTCCGCCGGAATATAATGGGCGCTGCCGCTCAAAACCAAATATTTAATCGCCATGGCGCTGGATGCGGCCCACGGAGCCGAGGGCGGTGTTGCCTCCCTGGCGCGGCAGGCCATGGAGCACGGCGCCGATAAAGAGGAGATAATGGAGGCCCTGCGCATCACCGACTTTATCAGTGGTGTGGGCAGCGTCTATACCGCATCGCTGGGATTAAGCGAGGTTTTTTAAACCGAATAAACAGACGGAAAAAATCGAAAAACAGGAGCATGCAATGCAAAAAATAAGAACAAGTCCCGCACCACTGCTTTTCCCCCAGCCCGCCGTGTTGGTGGGCTGCAAAGCGGGCGACGACATCAGTTTTGCCGCCATCGCCTGGGCCGGGATCGTCAATTCGACGCCGCCCATGCTGGGAGTGGGCATACGCCGGTCGCGTTTTACCCATGAACTAATTTCAAAGGTAAACGTGTTTTCGGTAAACGTCCCGTCAGAGAAACTGGCGGTACAGACCGACTTCTGCGGTATTGTCTCGGGACGAGACATAGACAAAACCGCGGTCTGCGGGTTCAGCCTGTTTTACGGCGAAGCGGAGAACGCCCCTTTTATCGAGGAATGCCCCCTGAATCTTGGGTGCACGGTAGAAAAGGTGATCTCGCTGCCCACGCATGATTACTTTATCGGGAAGATCACCGAGGTGTACGCTGATGAGGACCTGAACACGTCAGCCGGCCTTGATTTTGAAAAGCTGAAACCCCTGGTCTATATGGGCAGGCATTACGCCACTGTTGCGGGAAACCTGGGGAAAACATTTTCAATCGGAAAACAGTTGAAGCAATAAGGAATATGTATGTGGGTTGAAGAGTACAAGGACAAACATTTTACCGAATTTTATTCATTATACCTGGACTGGGACATGGATTTTACGGTGAACAAAGAGGATGTGCAGACCCGCTTGGCCATGGTGCTTGATCATCCGGAAAACAGGGTGCTTCTGGTCACCGAAGGGGATGCCGTACTTGCCTATGCCCAGATAAGGGACAGTTACGATATCGGGCTTGAACCTTATTTAGAAATTATTCAATTATTGGTTAAAAAAAGTAAGCGCAGCAAAGGTGTCGGAAAACTGCTGTTACAGGAGATCGAGACCTTGGCCAGAAGCAAGGGCTTCTCCGGCGTCAAACTGCACAGTAATATTATCCGTTCACGCGCCCACGTGTTCTATGAACGGAACGGGTATAATTACTTTAAATGCTCCAAGTTTTATGAGAAAAACCTGCATAAATAGTGCTTGACTCTCGATATAAAAATGCGTATCAATTAATTTGAAAATGAAAACACAAGAAAAAACGTGTGAAATCTGGTTTGTTACCGGCAGCCAGCATCTTTACGGAGATGAGGTGCTGAAGCAGGTGGCCGCGGATGCAGGAGAGATCGCGGGTTACCTGGATAAGCATATACGCCTTCCGGTAACCATTGTGAAAAAAAGTGTTCTGACAACCCCTGAATCGATTACCCGGTTGTGTCTTGAAGCTAACAGCAATTATGACTGTATCGGCCTTATCACCTGGATGCACACCTTTTCGCCCGCCAAGATGTGGATCGCCGGATTGAAACTGTTAAGCAAACCCTTCCTCCACCTGCATACCCAGTATAACCGCGATATCCCGTGGGGGTCCCTGGATATGGACTATATGAACCTGCACCAGTCCGCGCACGGCGGCAGGGAGTTCGGGTTTATTGCTTCCAGGATGCGGATTGCCAGGAAGGTGGTTGTCGGGTATTGGAAGGATGCGGCAACCCTGGCGGGGATTGATACCTGGCTGCGAGCCGCCATGGCCTGGGATGATTCCCAAAAACTGAAGATCGCGCGGTTCGGTGATAATATGCGTGAGGTTGCGGTTACCGAAGGGGACAAGGTTGAGGCCCAGATGCGCTTCGGCTATTCGGTATCCGGCTTTGGTGTGGGGGAGCTTGCTCACGCGATCGGCGAGGCGGATGATACCGGGGCGAAACGCAGGATCGATGAGTACCGTGACGCGTACAAAATCGAGAAAAGCGTCCTTGATGAAAAATACGAGTCCCTGTACCAGGCCGCACGCATCGAAAACGGTTTACGGAGTTTTCTGGAACAGGGCGGATTCAAGGCCTTTACCACCACGTTCGAGGATTTGCACGGTCTGCGGCAGCTGCCCGGTCTGGCGGTCCAGCGTCTGATGGCCGACGGATACGGCTTTGGGGCCGAGGGAGACTGGAAAACCGCGGCCCTGGTACGGAGCATGAAGGTGATGGCCCGGGGACTCCCCGGCGGCACCTCTTTTATGGAGGATTACACCTACCACCTGCACCCCGACGGGAAGAAGGTTTTGGGCGCCCACATGCTTGAGGTCTGTCCCTCAATCGCGTCCGGGGTACCCCGGGTTGAGGTGCATCCGCTGTCGATCGGCGGCAAAGAAGATCCCTCCCGGCTTGTATTCGATGTTGCCCCGGGCAGGGGGTTGAATGCGACACTGATTGACCTGGGAAACCGTTTCCGGCTGCTGGTTAATGCGATAGAAGTGGAACAATCGCCTGAGCTCCCCAAACTCCCTGTGGCACGGGTTTTGTGGACACCCCTGCCCGGGCTGGAGATCGCGGCCGGTGCCTGGATCCTTGCCGGCGGGGCGCATCATACCGCCTTTTCCAAGGCCGTACGTCCGGAACACCTGGAAGATTTTGCCGAGATGGCGGGGATCGAGGTTTTGGAAATCGATGAACAAACCAGTATTTCCGGGTTTAAAAAAGAGCTGCGCTGGAATGAAGCCTATTATTCAGGTTTTCTGCGTTAACGTTCCCGGCAGCGATAAAAAAACATCGCGTTATAATTTCTCTTCTTCAAAAAAGAACTGGGAGAGCAGGTCTTTTTGCGAGCGCGCCATTTGATTGAGCGTCAATGCCACCTTACTGTCCTCACTTACCTGGTTGCTGATCTCCCGAATGGATGAGGTAACCTCCGCGATCGCTCCGGTGTTTTTCTGATTAATCTCATCCAGCATGGTCATGGCGGTGCGTACATTCTCGGATGCCGATTTCATTTTAGTAATTTCAGCCACAATATCCTCGGTATTGGTCTTGTTCTGTGTGGAGGCCGTTACTATGTCGGTAAGCATGTTCCTGGCGGTCTGCGACAGCCGGGAACTTTCGGTTATGTTATCCATGCCTTTGGTGATTATCACGGTGACTTCGTTGACATTGGCTAAAATTGTATCGATGTTTGTTTTGATCTCATCGCTGCTTTGTTCCGATTTCTCGGCCAGGGAGATTATCTCACCCGCCACCACCGTAAACTCCCTGCCTTGCTTACCGGCCCGGGCCGCGAGGATGGAGGCGTTGATTGCGATCAGATTGGTACGCATGGCAATATCATTGATCAGTGTCACAATATTCTGGATTTTCAAGGCATTTTCACTCAATTTGTTCATTTTCTCGCCGGCCAAGCGGGTGGCTTTGAGTGTGTTGATCATGGCGGTGTTGCTGATGTCAACAACCTCGGAACCCTTTCTGGCGGATTCCTGGGTTTTGTCCGCGCTGGAGTGACTCTGTGATGATTTTTCCGTGACGGTTGTAACATAAGCAAAGAGCAGGTCGATCTGTTCTTCGGTTTCGGTAAGCCGGTTCACCTGGGAAGCGACACTGTCATTGATCAGGTTCATGGTGTTGCTTATTTTGGCCGCCGCCTGTCCCAGTTGGGTGGTGGCCGCGGCCAGGTCCTCGCTTGCCCGTGACAGGTGCAGGGTGTTGTTGAACAGGGTGGCAAACATCCCCCGGAAACTCAAGGGTTCGGCGTTGAAGGTGGCGAATGCCACCCCTTGTTCGATGTATCCGTTGATATGCGGAATCATTTCCTTATCAAACAGCGGCAGGGCAATGGCCTGGTAGTGCCTTTCTACCAGGTCCCTGATGTACTTCAGAAAAATGGCCGTCTCTGTTTCCACGGCCCGGCCTCCTTCCGGAACTATGACGTCTACCTGCGTCGAGTATTCCTCTTGCAGAAGTCTTCCGGCGTCAAGCGCGCCTTTGTACACCGGTTCCCAGAAGTTCTTATCGTACGGAAGAAGAATGGCTATTTTATAATTCTCCTTTCGGCTGTTTTCCACCGGCGCAGTCAGGGCCTGCCGGGCCTTCTCCGACAGTATCTCTCCGGATTGGGGGTCCCAATGCTCCCGGTAGTTGACGCCGTTCACCTCTTCCAGATGGGTCAGCATTCTGGCGGTTGCCGGTATCTCTTTGTTTACCAGGTAGTTGTAGAGGCAGACAAGGGGGTTGTAGCCCTGCATATACGGATTCTGGGAAAGCGTGGCGGTGATAAGCCCCTGCTCCATGTAGCGGATGGTCTCCGCGGTAATATCGTGGGCAATAATGGCTATTGCTCCGGTTTTTCCCATGTCTTTTACCGCTTTGGCGGCCATGGATGGTGTTGATCCCTCGGTCACATAAATTGCCTTCAGGTCGGGATATTTTTGCAGCAGTTCACACGTTTTCTTATAGGTTGTTTCCTGGTCTTCATTTTCTTCCAAAACCTCTGCTATGTCTACTTCCGGGTAGATACCTGCCAGCGTACTGGTAAAGCCTTTTTTACGGATACTTTGGGCTGATCGGGTAAAGCTGTGCATCAACACGGCAACCCTGCCTTTGCCGTGAAGCAGGTTTCCCAGGATCTCGCCGCACATTTCCCCCTCTAAAAAACTGTCCGCGCCCACGTAGCAGAGACGTTTACAGGGAATCGAGGTGATGCTGTTGTAATCGTTTATGCAATCGATAAAACTTGTGACGATCTCATTGTACTGCCGGCCGATTCCGCCCAGATACCGGTTGTTTACCAGGTTTAGTGGTTTTGCCCGGACGCTCTCCAGGTTAACCGTGATGTTTCCCCGCGCCAGCTCGGAAAGGGCGATATTGAAGCGCTTCAGATCATTCTGTATTAATGCTTGCAGGGCACTCCGTAATTGTGCCGCCGGCCGTGTTATTCGTGTATGGATAAAGAAATATATGCTTGCACTTGATGAAAGGGCGAGGAGGGTTAAAAACAAAGCGGTAATAACGTGCAGGGGCTGGGAGAAAATATGCAGAAATCCCAGGACACATAGCAGAATAAAATTCGCTAAAATAGAAAGTTTTAGTACATCTATTTTAAAGCCGCCCATCCATATCCCCCTGCAGACGAGTTTACTATGCTTAAATTATAATCAATAGGGTTTTTTCTGACAAGGAAGTTTTTTATTTAGATTGTAGAGGAGAGGGGATTTTTTTCCCTTGACAATATCCGGAATATGTAGGTAGGCTGCTGAATTATGACTGATTTTTGTTTGGAGCGGATCATAAAAGCATTAACAAGAAGCAAAAGAGTATTTGACAAAATAATAGATATTTTATAAGATAAAAGAGTAGCGTGAACCTTAACGCAAGACAATGGCTTGAATATGATAACAATTAAAGATATAGCAAAAATGGCACAGGTATCTATCGGCACGGTCGATCGTGTTATTCATAATCGGGGCAGGTTTTCCGAAAGTACCAGGAAAAAGGTGGAAAAAATAATTCGGGAGACCGGCTACAAGACCAATATCATCGCCAGTCAGTTGGTGAAGGCCAAAACCCATAATTTCGGCATCATTATGCCTTATGCCCACCAGAACGACAATTACTGGCAGATATCCAAAAAGGGAATGGAGCAGGCAAGGGAAGAGCTGGCGCATTTCAAGATTAATTTCCGCTTTTATTTTTATGACCGCTACCTTGACAGCTCGTTTGTCGATGAATACAAACGGGCACTGGCAGATGAGAATGACGGATTTTTAATCGCTCCGGTTTTGTCCCACCTGATGGAAAAGTATTTGAATGAGTACCCGCCCACCATACCATATGTGCTGTTTAATGCTGATATTCCCAATAGCAGAAAGCTGTCATTCGTGGGGCAGGACTCATTTTTGGGGGGATTAACCTCGGGGAAACTCATGTCGGTACTCATCCAGAACAGGGGCAGCCTGGCGGTTATTGTCATTACCCCGCCTGATTATCATATAAATATCAGGGCCTCCGGATTCCAGGCTTTTTTCAGGGAGAATCCCATGGTTTCCATCCGTCAGTATTCGCTGCCGGATATAGAGGAGTTCAACGCGTTCGATGCCTTGACAAAAAAGATCCTTGATGAAAATCATGAGTTGAAAGGTATTTTTGTACCGAATGCATCCACCCATTATTTTGCCGATGCGATTACCTCGTTGAATCTGAAAAGAAAAATATTTATCATCGGGTATGATCTGATAAAAGAGAATATCAGGTGCCTGAAAAACGGTTCGGTGGATTTTATCATCAACCAGCAGCCGTTACGGCAGGGATACGAGGGAATTATGGCCCTTTATGCGAAGATCGTCCTGAAGTCCGAGGTAGGGCAAAAGAAACTGCTGCCGATTGAGATTATTACCAAGGAAAATATGGATTCTTACGTGCAACATTATCGTTTTGCGGAGAAAGACTAGCGGAGTTGTGATTTAAACAGGACCACGGGGAGGGGATTATTATTTTATTGAATGCGTTAACGTTAACACGATAAATAAAAGGAGTGGTTATGGAAGATAAGCATTTTGTTATCGGGGTTGATTACGGAACCGATTCGGTTCGCGCGCTTATTGTCGACGCGGCCGACGGTCGGGAGATTGCAAGCAGTGTTACCGCGTACAAACGCTGGACGGACGGATTATATTGTAACGCGGCGGAAAATCGCTTTCGTCAACACCCCCTTGATTATATTGAGGGGCTGGAGTATACGATCAGGGACGCCCTGGCCCGGGCCGGGGGTAATGCCGCGGCGAGGGTGGCCGGCATATCGATCGATACCACCGGTTCCACCCCCGCGGCGGTTGATAAAAAAGGCACGCCCCTGTCACTGCTTCCCGGATTCGAGGAAAATCCCAATGCCATGTTTATTCTCTGGAAAGACCATACGGCCATAAAGGAGGCCGGGGAGATAAATGAACTGGCCCGCTCCTGGAACGGCTTCGACTATACAAAGTATGTCGGCGGGATCTATTCATCCGAATGGTTTTGGGCCAAGCTGCTGCACGTATTGCGTGAAGACAAAGCGATAGCCGCGCAGGCTTTTTCCTGGGTTGAGCATTGTGACTGGCTGCCTGCGCTACTCTGCGGAGATACCAATCCATTAACCATGAAACGCAGCCGCTGCGCCGCGGGACACAAGGCCATGTGGCATGAGTCCTTCGGGGGGCTGCCGCCGGAAGAGTTCTTTGTGAAGCTGGACCCGAAACTTGCGGGCCTGCGGCAGCGGCTGTACACAGAAACCCGGACAAGCGACATGAAGGTGGGAAACCTTTCGGCCGAATGGGCGCAGCGCCTGGGACTGCATACAGAAGTGGCGGTCGGCGTTGGGGCGTTCGACGCGCATATGGGCGCGGTGGGAGGTGAGATACAACCGTACGTATTAAGCAAGGTCATCGGTACCTCCACCTGCGATATGTTGGTAATGCCGCTTGCAGAAGCGGAGGACAAGCTGGTGCCCGGCATCTGCGGCCAGGTGGACGGATCGATTATCCCCGGGATGCTGGGCCTGGAGGCGGGACAGAGCGCGTTCGGCGATATCTATGCCTGGTTCAGGGATATGCTGTTGTGGCCGGTCGGACATCTCCTTCAAGGGGAGCAGGGGCAAAGTCCGGCTTCCGATTTACACCGCAGGCTCATTCCGGAGCTGTCTGTTGCGGCGGCAAAAATTCCGCCCGGCGAGTCTGGTGTGGTGGCCCTGGACTGGTTGAACGGAAGGAGGACGCCGGACGCGGACCAGGCCCTGACCGGCGCGATTTCCGGCTTAAACCTGGGCAGCAGCGCACCCCGGCTGTTCAGGGCGCTTGTCGAGGCCACCGCGTTCGGCGCCAGGAAAATTACGGAACGGTTCACTGCCCAGGGTATACCGATTAAAGGGGTGATCGCCCTGGGCGGCATTCCGAAAAAATCACCCTTTGTGATGCAGGTGCTGGCGGATGTGTTGAATATGAAGATTGACGTGGCAAAGGCGGAACAGGCCTGCGCCTTGGGCGCGGCCATGTTCGCGGCGGTTGCGGCCGGTTTGTATGAAACGGTTTCGCAGGCGCAAAGCGCCATGGGCAACGGCTTTGAGAAACAGTACGTCCCGGAACAAAAGAATATCCGACAGTATGAAGCACTGTATCAGAAATATTCCCTGTTAGGGGGATTCGTGGAAAAGCAGACCCACAAGGAGTAAAAATGAGCGCGTATAAAAATATTAAGATAAAAGCCTTTGAATGTAATATGGAACTTCCCAAAAGAGGATTGGTATTTTATACATTCGGGAATGTCAGTTGTTTTGACAGGGAGATGGGGGTGTTCGCCATCAAACCCAGCGGTGTTCCCTATACGGACCTGAAACCCGATGATATGGTGGTGGTTGATCTTGAGGATAACATCGTAGAAGGTAATTTTAAACCGTCGTCGGATACCAAGACCCATGCCGTGTTGTACAAACATTTTCCCAAAATAGGGGGTATTGTACACACGCATTCCACCTACGCCGTGGCCTGGGCCCAGGCCATGCTGCCCATCCCCATTTTGGGAACCACCCATGCCGATCACCTGGCCACGGACATCCCGTGCACAGAGGTGATGAGTGACCGGGCGATCGAAGGGGACTATGAAAACGAAACAGGGGAACTTATTGTCGAAACCTTTAAAGAGCTTTCTTATGAGGATATCCCGATGGTGCTGGTGGCCTGCCACGGACCGTTTACCTGGGGGGCCACTCCGGAAAAGGCGGTGTACCACAGCGCGGTCCTTGAGGAGCTCGCAAAAATGGCATATCTCACCACGCATATCAATACCGGTGTCCCCAGGCTGAAAGAAACCCTGATCCGTAAGCATTATAACCGTAAACACGGAGTGGACGCGTATTACGGACAAAACGGGGTGTAACCGCTTGTAAAATGGGAATCCGGCGGGTGCCTAACCGCCGGCCCTATAATACCTCCTTAAGTAAGGGCTTCCCCTGAAATATGGGGAAGCCTTGATTTTTCTGTAAGTTATGGAATGAAAAAAACCGCGGGGCTTCGCGTCACTATAGAAAATTCACCATCGCCTTGATCACCCCGTCTTGGTAGTGCTCCACGAGGGCAAAGGCGTCTTGGACATCGTTCAAAGGAAAATGGTGGGTTGCCATAAACAGGGGGTCCACCGCTCCGGAAGCAACCCCGTCAATGGTAAGCTGTGTGCAATTGTTCTGTCTGCGAACATTTTGTAAGGTGATTTCATTGCGGCGTGCGGTATCGGCCTGAAACGAATAGGTGTTGGATTCGGGGATTCCCACAATCATTATTTTCCCGCCGGGTCCTACCAGGGACAACGCCTGGGTAAGCGCCTCCTGTTCTCCGCAGCACTCAAACACCACGTCAAGCAACCGCGGTTCCATACGGGAAATTATTTCGATAACATCCTGCTGCCGCGGGTTCCCGGTCCACGCGGCCCCGTTGTTACGGGCCAGCTCACAGCGGTAATCAAGCGGATCGGTCATGTAGATGTTTCCTGCCCCGAAATGCCGGCAGGCGAGCATGACGCTGAGTCCGATCGGGCCGCTGCCCAGGATACCCACAGACCTGCCTATGAGCTCCTCCGGTTTAAGTCCACCCGCCTGCAGTGCGGCGTAAAATCCGATGGCCAGGGGTTCGCAGAGAACCCCCGCGTCAAGCGAGACATTATCCGGAAGGGGATAACAACAGTCCGCCGGGAGCACAATATACTCCGCGAGTGCGCCTTCCATCTGTCCGGGGCAGCCCAGGAATTTCTGATTGCGGCAGGTATTGTACCTGCCCGCCTTGCATTGAAAGCAGGTATCACAGGATACAAGAGGGTCTACCGCAACCCGCTGTCCGGGATGCAGCGTGTTGACCCCGGGACCGGTTTCGGCTATCGTTCCCGCCGTTTCGTGTCCGACCGTAAAAGGAAATGTGATTACCTGTGAGCCGATTCTGCCCATTGTATAGTAATGAATGTCCGATCCGCAGACTCCTACCATTCCGACCCGGAGCAGCACCTCGTTTTCTCCCGGAGGTGCGGGCGGCGCTACATCGAATATTTGTAATTCCCTGACAGCGGTCAGTTTAACGGATTTCATATGGGTGCACGTTCACCCGATTATAGCATTTCTGCGGGCGGTGGTACAAGACGGGAACACAACAACGCTTTCTCATCAGCCGGGGATTGCTCACCGGCGCACCGACGGTTTTCAGTCCGCTTTTCGGGTTTTCCCGACCCATTGCGCTGAAGAAAAAATATCCAAAAAAAATATTTAATACCTCTTGACATAATTACGCCGGAACAGGTAGTATGAAACAAATTGAGTTATTTTTTTGACTGTTTGCGTCATCGTTAACGCAAACAACGGCGGATCCCGGACGGGAGGCCCGCAATAATTGGGCGGCAGAGGGATTTTTTTACCAGGGATGCGTTAACGTTAACAAAAAGGTATGGGTTGTGGACGGTAAAAAAAACTTCTTTTTAGGAATCCTTCTATGAGCAATATCGCATCGGTAAAATTAGGAATCGTCGCGGTGAGCAGGGACTGTTTCCCTATCGACCTGTCAAAACAGCGTAAGAAACGGGTACTCGATGCCTGCCGCCGCAAGAACGTGGCTGTTCACGACATCCCCACGGTGATCGAGAGTGAAAACGATGTGGAAAAGGCGCTTGAAGAAGCCCGCGCCGCGGGTGTCAACGCCTTGGTCGTTTACCTGGGCAATTTCGGGCCCGAAGGCCCGACCACGCTTTTGGTCCAGAAGTTTTCGGGGCCCGTCATGTACGCGGCCGCGGCCGAGGAATCGGGGTCCGATCTTATCGGCGGCAGGGGAGACGCGTATTGCGGCCTTCTTAACACATCTTACAACACCGGGCTCAGGAAATTACGGCCCTATGTGCCCCATTACCCCGTCGGAATCGCGGAAGAAATCACTGGTATGATCCAGGAGTTTATCCCGATTGCCCGGGTCATTATCAGCTTAAGAAACCTAAAAATATTCTCATTCGGCCCGCGGCCCCAGGATTTCCTGGCCTGCAACGCGCCCATCAAACCGCTTTACGACCTGGGAATCGAAATCATGGAGAACAGCGAGCTCGACCTGCTGGACGCCTACAGACAGACGGAAAAAGACAAGCGTATTGAGGCCGTGGCGGCCGACATGGCGGAAGAGCTTGGGCAGGGCAACAATTATCCCGATCTGCTGAAGAAACTCGCCCGGTACGAGATTGCTCTGGGTGATTTTCTTGAGCAAAATCTCGGCGCTTCGGCATACGGGGTTTTTGCGAACAAATGCTGGCCCGCTTTCGAGAAATACTTCGAGTTCGTGCCCTGTTACGTCAATTCGCGCCTGGCCGAGCGTCTTATTCCCGTGGCCTGCGAAACCGACATCTACGGCGCCCTGAGTGAATATATGGCGAGCGCGGCCACCGAAAAACCGGCCACCATCCTCGACATCAACAACACCGTACCCGCTGATCTTTATGAAAAAGAGCGGAAGGCGATCGGTGATTACAAACAGACCGATTTGTTTATGGGTTTCCATTGCGGCAATACCCCGTCGTCCTGTCTCGCCTCGCGGGAGATGAAATATCAGCTCATCATGCACAGGCTGATGGAGCCGGGCAAAGAACCGGATATTACCCGCGGCACATTGGAAGGCCGTTTCAAGAGCGGTAAGGCGACGATCTTCCGGCTGCAGGGCGCGGCGGACACGCGCCTGGCTGCATATATTGCCCATGCCGAGATTCTCGATATGGACCCGCAGTCGTTCGGCGGGATCGGCGTTATGGCGGTCAGGGAAATGGCCCGTTTTTACCGCTACGTTCTTATCGAGAAGCGCTTTCCCCATCATACGGGGGTAGCCTTCGCAGAGGCGGGACGCACGCTTGCCGGCGCCCTGGCCATGCTCGGCGTGGACGACGTTTCGTATAATTTACCGGAAAGCAGCTTATATCCCGGAGAATATCCGTTTCATTAATAGTAACGGGTAAAAGGGGATGACCATATAAAAAGTTATTATAAAATGTTGTATTGGTCCGGTTCGGATCAATTATCGCGGTTAAATAACCGCGAAAGGAGGTAATCATCTTTACTATCCTAGCAAAGGCGAAGCGTTTCCGAGGAGATTCTTCGTCGATTCATTATTCATCCCGTAAGGGAAAGGAGGAAGAATATGATGAAACACACTCAAAAAATTATGGTTATGTTAGCCATAATTGCCCTGGTAACTACCTTTATGGTATTTACCGGATGTGCGAAAGGACAGGAAAAATCGGGGCTGATCAGGGTCGGCATCGTCAATCTGCCGCCGGAAGAATCCGGCTACCGGCAGGCCAATGTTGAAGCCATGAACAATGTCTTCTCAAAGGCGAACGGCTATGACGCAAAACAGACCAACACCGGCGACAACAGCGAGCAGATCGCTGCGGCGCAAGGGTACATTCGAGATGGAGTGGACTATCTCCTGATCTCGGCCGCAAACGCGTCCGGATGGGATGACGTCCTAAAGTCTGCAAAAGACGCAGGCGTTAAGGTTATTCTCTTTGACCGTATTATTGAAACGGATCCCTCGAACTATCAAGCGGCGCTTGTCTCGGATATGGCCTATGAGGGGAAAACGGCAGTAGACTGGGTGTTGAAAAATGTTAAGCAACCGATCAAGCTGGTCCTTATTCGCGGGCAGTTGGGTTCCGCGGCTGAAATAGGTCGCAGCAAGGCAGTGCTCGATGCCCAAAAAGCAGGGAAACTCGAAATAGTGGCCGATGGAACGGGTGGAGACAGTTGGAGTCTTGAGGAAGCGCGCAAAGTGGTTGAGGCCGCAATTGCTGCAAAAAAGGATTTCAACATCATCTTCGCGGAGAACGACGGTATGGCGCAAGGCGGTGCTCAGGCGCTCGAGGCGGCCGGTATCAGTTTCGGCAAGGACGGCAAGGTCAAGATCATCGGTTTTGACTTTAACCGTTTTGCGCTTCGGAACGTACAGGAAGGTTACTGGGACGCCGACATGCAGTGTAATCCTCGTCAGGCAGCCGAGATTTCCAAGTGGATCAAAAGTGGTAATCTCCCCAGCGGAATCGTCTATCAGAAAGAAATTCTCCTTGATACTGCCACGATAACCGACGAAGACGTCACCAAATGGGGGATTAATGCTGATCCCGGTAAGGGTGTGGTGACAAGGTAGTTATTTTTTTGCTAAGGTTTTACAATCGCGAGGTTGTGTTACGCGGTGCGGTGTGCGGATCTATTCCGGCATACCGCATTGCGGTTAGTTTGTACAGTACCGGTAAGGAGGTCTTGGGTTGCTGTCGGAAAACATACTAAAAATGGAGGGTATCTGCAAAGCCTTTCCAGGGGTCAGAGCTCTGCATAACGTAGACTTCGCGCTTCGAAAGGGTGAGATCCATGCCCTTATGGGGGAAAACGGAGCGGGCAAATCCACACTGATAAAGGTCATAACCGGGGTTTACGGAAAGGACGCCGGTCGGATTGCTTTAAACGGAAGGCCGGTCCACTTTAAGTCGCCGCAGGAAGCGCAAAACTCAGGGATAGGCACGGTCTATCAGGAAATAGCGCTTTGCCCCAATCTGACCGTGACGGAGAATATGTTTATCGGTCGCGGCAAAAATGTTTTCCTTAAATGGAAGCAGATGAACGCAAAAGCGACCGAGCTGCTCGACTCGCTCGGTATTCCGGCGAGTCCGACCCAAGAACTTACCAGCTGTTCGCTGGCGATTCAGCAGATGATTGCGATTGCCCGCGCGGTCGATATGGACTGCAAGATTCTCATCCTGGACGAGCCGACCTCCTCACTTGACGAAGACGAGGTGAATAAGCTCTTCGAGCTCATGCGTGAGCTGAAAGCCCGGGGCGTGGGGATTATCTTCATAACCCACTTTATCGAGCAGGTATACAAAATCAGCGACAGGATTACGGTGCTTCGCAATGGAGAGTTGATCGGCGAATACGAAACATCTTTGCTTCCCCAAATCGAGCTTATCTCTAAGATGATGGGAAAGGCATTGGATGATGAAGCAAAAATAAAAAAACATAAGCCGCTTAAATCCGACAGCAGTGTGCCGGTGTTCGAGGCTACGGCTCTTTCGAGTGCCGCCGGGGTAAGGCCCTTCAACTTCACTATCCAAAAAGGCGAGGTAAACGGATTCGCCGGGCTGATCGGCTCAGGGCGCAGCGAAAGCGCTCGCGCAATCTTCGCCGCCGACAAGGTGACAGGCGGTAAAGTTAAAATTAAAGGTAAGAGAGTGAAGATCAAAGAGCCCATACACGCCATGAAACAGGGAATCGGCTATCTGCCGGAGGACCGCAAGGGCGACGGAATTATCGCCGAGCTTTCGGTGCGCGACAATATCATTCTGGCCTTGCAGGTCATGCAAGGCTTTTTTAGGCCTTTTTCGCGGAGCCAGGCTGAAGACTTTGCCGCCGAGTATATACGTAGACTGAGCATCAAGACCCCGTCCACGGGCACGCCGATCAAATCTCTTTCCGGTGGGAACCAGCAGAAGGTCATTCTGGCCCGCTGGCTGCTCACGCACCCCCTGTACCTGATCCTCGATGAACCCACGCGGGGAATCGATGTCGGCACCAAGGTGGAGATTCAAAAACTTGTACTGGGGCTTGCCGAAGAAGGAATGAGCCTGACATTCATATCTTCGGAAATTGATGAAATGCTTCGAACCTGTTCCAGGTTGATCGTTATGAAGGACCGTGAAATTGTCGGGGAACTCAGCGGAACGAATTTGACGGAACAAGATGTCATGCAAGTGATAGCCCAGGGAGGAGAGTGATTATGCGCAGATTGAAAGCACAGGTATCTCATCTATTCCTCCCCCTCTCGGTTCTGGGGCTCCTCATTGTGATTAATCTGATAAAGGGCGCCGATTACTTCAGTCTCACCGTAGTAAACGGAGCATTATACGGGAACATCCCGAATATCCTGTTCGGCGCCTCGGAGTTGGTTGTTCTGTCAATAGGTATGGCCTTGGTTACTGCGGCCTCACAAGGGCAGGACATAGGCATAGGTGCGAGCGCCACCATTACTTCCGCCGTATTTGTCATGTTTGTCCTCAATGCCGGTGAGGTCACATGGTTGACCATAACGGCGGGTTTCCTCATAAGCTGTGTGGCCGGGTTGGTCATCGGCGCATTCAACGGTATCCTGGTTTCGGGATTCAAGGTTCAGCCCATGGTTGCGACCCTCATACTGTTTATGGGGGGCAGGTCCATCGCCTTTATGATCGACGGCAAATTATCTCCCATACTGGCCAACGATATATCGAATCAAATCGGTACCGTAATACCGGGAGTGCCGATACAGACTCCAATAATCCTGACCGCTGTCTTTATCGCGCTCGCTGCGGTGGTACTCAAGACAACGAATCTCAGGCTCTATATCGAATCTGTGGGAATCAACCCAAGCGCTGCGCGTCTGAACGGTATCAACCCGAAAAAGATTATATTCTTGACCTTTTTGATTATGGGAATCTGTACCGCGGTTGCAGGTTTCATCGCGGTTAACAAGGCGGGACGCCACGACAGCGTCAATCTGCTCAAGTTTATCATGATGGACGCGATTCTCGCCGTGGCAATAGGCGGAAACTCGCTTTCCGGCGGAAAGTTCAGCATCACCGGTTCTATTATCGGCGCGTATACTATAGAGATACTGAACAGGACCTTGCTCAGGCTGGAGGTACAAACCGAAACCATTCCTGCCTTCAAGGCCGTGTTTATTATCATTCTCATGGCAGTTGCATCGCCTGTGGTCAGGGAATATGCCCAGAAAATCCTACAAAGGGTTCGAACCATGGGAGTCAGCGGCACCGAACGAAAGACAGGCACACCAAACGACGAAGCGGTTACGAGCCCGAACACACCCGGGAAGGAAGAGGAGTAGGATGGAATCTCTGAACGCAGCCAAACCAAGAAAAAGACTATCGAATTCGAATCTTCTGTTTATCATCGCCGGGGTCATATTTGTCCTGATGTACTTGTTTGCCATTATAAATTTTCCGGGCAGTTTCATGCAGTTTCAGACCTTCTTTGACCTGTTTAACCTGAACGCTCCGCTCATCATCCTGACGTTGGGCTTAAGCATAGTTATGATCGGAGGCGGCATCGACATTTCCATCGGTTCGGTATTAGGCCTGGTAACCATGGCCTGTGCCGTATTGCTGCAATCGGCAATAGGGAGCGTTTGGGGCGCCCTCCTTCTTGCGCTGGGCATCGGTATCGCGTTTGGTATCTTGCAGGGATTTCTCATTGCCTATCTTAAGATACAGCCGTTTATCATAACGCTGGCAGGGTTGTTCTTGGCGAAAGGACTGTTGACGACACTCCACAAAGATCCGATCAACGTGACCAATTCTGCTTTCGTTTCTTTGCGGGATTTTAGAATAACAATTCCCTGGCTTGGCACGGAAAACAGGCTGGGCCGTTTCATCCCGTGTGAAATCAGACCGGGCGTCATAATTGTGGTGGTCCTTGTTGTCCTCCTCGCCGTCCTGATGAAGTGGACGCGTTTCGGGCGTAATGTCTACGCAATCGGCGGCAACGAACAGAGTGCCAGGATGCTCGGTATCAACGTAAAGAGAACGAGATTCTTAACCTATGTGCTATGCGGATTGACGGCCGGTATCGGGGGTTTTGTGTTCCTCATGACAACGGGAGCCGGCAATGTCGGAAATGGGTCGTTGTTCGAATTAAAAGCAATAGCCGCGTCTATAATAGGCGGCGTGCTGCTCAACGGCGGCGTGGGGAACCTGCTTGGCGCACCGATCGGCACACTGACCCTGCTGATAATCAACGAGCTGATCCGTGTGTCGGGTGTCCAATCAAACTTTCAAGCCATAGTAAGCGGGCTCTTACTGTATCTCTTCATTGTGCTGCAAAGCGTTGTTATGTCGTTGCGCGACAGGAGGAAATTCAAAATTACTCTACCGCCCTGGCTGAAACCTCCCTGGCTGAAACTGCCCTGGCTGCGGGGTAAGAAAAAGGCCGAGAACCAAGGGTAGCCGAAAGGGCCTTGGGGTGCTGATCAGCCCGGCCGGGGAGATTGTAGTTGGGACTACCTCCTGCCTCCTTTTGTAATGAGCTGGTGAGAAATTACTCATATTTTTCACCAGCTTTATTTTTTTGTCACGGCGGAATAAGGGTATGTAATTTTCCCGCCCGGTTCCTTTCGGTTCCATGCCATGCGCCTGTATATTGCGCGCTTATATTCTGCGTAAGACTTGACACAATCCGCTCTTTTAAAGATTCTCTAACCTGTGGAAGATACTATGACATTTGAACAGTATTATCGGGAAGCCATGCAGGTTCCGGTGGAGGGCTGGGAGTTCTCTTTTCTTGACGGCTGCTATGTGGCCGAGGACCTGCCGTGGTCTTATACCAAGACAGCAG
>Ga0307441_1000327_pt1 | contig 17955 bp, 27 predicted proteins | sample SalMarWE160420MG_FD_202149 | JGI IMG/M metagenome (GOLD analysis project Ga0307441, IMG submission 202149) | Salt marsh sediment microbial communities from the Plum Island Ecosystem LTER, Massachusetts, United States - WE1604-20 | ecosystem: Environmental > Aquatic > Marine > Intertidal zone >... | reverse complement strand
TATACTACTACCATACTGTTATGGCGAAATCAAGTTCATTTTTCTTGTTTTTTACCCGTCAAACCAGAAGGGTATTCTAACATGAATCTGATCCACTATCTGTCGTTGTTTTCTCTGAATATTATACCCCCTTTTTACCATCTCTTTAATATCTTCAAGAAAATTTCTCTCCCAGTCGCTTACCTCTATCTGCTCAGCCTTTATAGCCTCATCTATTTTTAATAACATTTTCTCCATTTTAATGGCCTATTTTTATTTTAACATTTGTGTAAAACACCGTGTGGTTAATGTTGCATACGTATTAAACAATGGCTTTCTCTTACTACCTTACGGCTCACTCTTGAACAGACTCATGATAAATCTATTTTTAAACAAAAAAAGCTAAAAAATAAACAATATCAGCAGTATAAAGCCAATAAACACAAAATGTCTAAAAACACAGTCAAAGACGCACAAAACCATGGTTTTGATCCTAATCAGGGTCTCTTTGTTTTCTTCTTGGCCAAGGATCCAATTATCTTAGACAAGGCCTCCAAAAACATATCCCTCTCCCCTTCTGTCGGTGTCCTACCATGATCAGTATGAACTCTGACCATAAATGAACTTACAGCTGTCCCTGCAAATGCCTCAATTTTATTCAGGACCAAACTGTTAGCAATCTCAGCTATCTGGGCCTTCGTCAAATGAGTCCTCTGTCGCCTAACTGTCGTTGTCGATTTTATCATTTTTCCTTACCTCCTAAGCAAAGCGGACTTAACGTTAATAACCCATTCGGTTAACACGATCCGCCTCTCTCCTTCTTCTTCGACTTTAATTTACCGTTTTCGAACCAATACCAGACATCTACCTCAATCTTAATACCATCAATCTTCTGACCTGGCTTCTTAGCCTCAACACGCCTGACAACACCATCTTCAATGTCAGCAAGCACTATCCAAGAATTTTTATCTGATACTTTTACCTTACCACCTACACCAATATTAGCAGCTATACTGCTTTTGCCGGACGCAACTATCTGACTATTATTACCTGACACAGCCAACTTGCTAAAATCACCTGAAGCAGCCAACTTGCTACCGTCACCTGAAGCAGCTAACTGATTATCGTCACCTGAAACAAATAACTGGCTAAAATCACCTGACGCAGACAATCTGCTACTGTTACCTGAAGCAGCCAACTTGCTAAAATCACCTGAAGCGGATAATGTGCTACTGTTACCTGATGCAGCTAACTTGCTGTAGTTACCTAAAGCAAACAATATGCTGTAGTTACCTGATACTATCTCAACCCCTTGTTCCATATAATCATGACAACACTTTATGTACTCATCAAGCGTCATCTCCCTCAATACCTCAAGCTCAGAACATACACTCTTCCTCCTGCTAGGCTCTTCATGGATAACCTCACCTCGCATATCCACCTCGAAAAACCTAGACTCAAACAAACTCTTGTAATCTAAACAATTAAACGGATCTATACAGGCATGAAACCCCCTGCTAAATAACTCCACCTTACCCGTGATTTTGTAGACCTTGCCTATCTCATACTTATGATTATGACATCTTCTATATTTGTCCACGATCTTGTACGCCTTCATCCTTAACTCCTATCCATTTTTCTTTCCAACCTGGCGAATCCCATCTCTAAGACTCGCTATACTGTCCTATTCGTCCTTTAAATCGAACTCCTCTACGTCTGAATACAAAACATAGTCACCACGTTTTTTTAATTTTTTCTGTGGACGAGCCTCTCCTATCCAGTAATCAAAATCCGATTGACACTCAAAAACAGACATCTTAGTTATGTCACCATCAATAACGCATAGCCCAGTTTTACTGTACCCAGTAGCCACCCGGACTACCTTGTCTTTCGCATCAGACATCAATGACTTCTTTGACCTGTAAAACCACCATCCTTCATGTGTTGGTCGAATCATCTTTTTCTCCTTCCATAAGCCAGCCGCGTATCTCTCCTTTCTTGATACCATTAGCCCTCATCATTGGAGGTAAAGATTTGCAAAACAAATCTCCATATCCCTTTGTAACAAGACGCCTATCAAGAACGACCAAAACCCCTCTATCGGTAGCACTGCGTATAAGCCTCCCTGCCCCCTGCCTAAACTGTAGTACAGCTCTCGGCACAGAAATCTTAAAAAATGAACTCTTAAATCCACCTGCAGCGTCCTGCATAGCGTCAAGGACCGGATCCCCTGGAGTAGGGAAAGGTATCTTGTCTATTACCAAGCACGATAATGCCTCCCCTTTTACATCTATACCAGCCCAGAAACTCTCAGTTCCCAAAAGAACACTGTTCACATCCTCTTTGAATTGACGTACCAGTTCTGTTCTCGTTAATTCGCCATGAACCAATATTTTGTACCCAAGATCCTTTGATCTAACATGTTCAGCAACGTGTCGTAATACCCGGTATGAGGTAAACAGACCCAATGTTCTCCCTTCTGCTTGCCGAATAATCTCTTCCATTATTACCGCAACCTTATCAGGATATGTTTCCCTATCTTGCGGATCTGGCGCTCTCTCGCTCAACACTACAAGTGCTTGTCGTTTAAAATCAAAAGGAGATTCAACAATAATGTCCTCAGACTCCTTCATTCCTATTTCATTTTTAACGTAGTCACAATCACCGGCAATGGCCATTGTCGCAGACGTCGTTACCGTACAACATGTTTTCTGTATCATCTCCTCCCACAATAGTTCAGATACATCTAGCATTCTCTTGCACGCACGCATTGCCCCAGCCTTACCAAATCGTTCAATATAATAAACACCATTCGGATCGGAAATATTACCAAGTTCCTCAAGCTGGACCGAGAGTTTCTCTGCTTGTGTCTTAAGCTTACCGCACTCGACTTTGGCATCTTTTGTTAAGTGCCTTCCAGCTTCACGAAAACCTTCAGCCATATCCTTCGCCGCATTTGACAAAACTCTCGTAGGTATGACGCCAGTTTTTTTTACCCTAAGTGGTGTTTTTTCCTTACCATACATCTTAATCATAAAACTATTCAATTCGTCAGCAGCTTTAAAAGCATGATCATGTGCCTTAATAGCAGAAGCGTAAGATTCCTTATCCATTTTCTTTTCAGCTTGGCGAATCCTCTTTCTGAAACTCGCTATAAGTCTACTGACACGCTGAACAGATATCTCCCATCCAAAAAAAGAACGAGCGATATCTGCAATTTTATGGGCCTCATCACATACCAAATATAAAAACGGAGGAAAAAGAACGTCTTTCTCTGTAACCATTCTCAAAGAAATTGAAGCAAATAAAAAATGATAATTCGATACAATAACATGCGAAGAATTCATTTTTAATCTGGCCTTCTTGCCAAAACACTCTCCTAAAAATGGACAATTATCCCCATGACAATCATCAGCAGACGAAGAAACCATAGACCAATGATAAGGATCTGGCTCAAATTTCAATTCACTTCTATCCCCAGTCTCTGTCCTTTTTCCCCACTCGCACAATTCAACAAGTCCCTTCGGCATGACAGAATAGAAATTTTCTATTGGCTTATCTCCGACGTCTTCAGCTTTTCCAAAAGATCCCTGTGCGAACTCTTCACGGCAAGCCATCATTGCCCGCTTGCAAAAGTAATTATTAAGACCCTTTACTAAAATAAACTTAAATTCAGTAGGTAACGCCTTCTGTAAAAAAGGAAGATCCTTGTTAACTAACTGTTCCTGAAGAGCTATGTTTGCAGTGCAAACAACGATTCGACTACCGTTTTTTACAGCCTGTTTTATCCCAGGCAAAAGATACGCAATTCCTTTCCCACACCCTGTAGGACCCTCCGCTACAATATGACGATGATTTTCCATCCCCCAGGATATCTTCCTTGCCAAATCGATTTGCGATTTTCTGAATTCATAACCATCCATCGCTCTATCGATATATCCACCTACCCCAAGGACATCATCAATATCCCATTCCACAGGACCAGAACTTGGTCCTGTATCAGGACCCCTTTTTATCTCGTCTTGAACATCATCTTGATACTGTGTTTCATTATCCATATCTCACATCCTTTATCCCTTTATCCATTTATCCACTTAATTATTAACGAACTTGATTTCACATCTTTTAGTACGCTATGTCAAGCTATAAGTCATCTATATCATCTCCATATGTCGGATTAATCATATCTAGAGCCTGCCCCAATACGCTCGGGGCAAACCACCTAAGTTCATGACTCCTCCTTATATCTGCCATATCAGATTCATCATTATGGCCTATGATGCAAAGGCGACAATAATATCCGTCCTTGAAAAAATCATCTGCCAAATTATTACACCCACTACGTTGACATCTCCCACCAACGCACAACTTCTCAAGGTCATCATACCTAGGATCTTCATAGATTAAATCAAATACAGCATCCAAACCACTAATCGAAGGCACAAATTTCTTGACTTTTGATTTTCCAACACAACATAAATACCCACCCCTTTGTAGTGTTTTTATATGACTTCTAATTCTACTTTCACTCTGGCCATGGACGTCGCGTATTTCTGGAACTGATACAGGACCACCATTGTCAACAATTGCTGACAATACTGAAACTAAAAATTTTTTCTGTACTCCTGTTAGACGTGGCGAAATAGTGGATGGCATTAAACTGACAGTTGTAGTTGTTTTAGAACTTTTGTTTTTATCTGGATTTTATCTCAATCCTTTTCCCTGACTCGTCAATGTGTAAGCCTTTAATTTTGCCCACCTTCTCCTTTGTAATTGCCTGCTTGACCATATTCTTATCAACAGGCCATTGCTCCCAAGGAGGAATCGGCTTTGGCTCAAGACGATATTTCCTTGGTACCTCCACCAGATCGTCAACAACAACAATAGCTGGCTTTTTCCGTATAGCAAAGGCATGATCAGAGCTTACCGTCTTGCCATCTTCAAAACGCTCAACCTCGACCATCACAGCCTTTTCTATTTTAACACTCGCCTCTTCCACTCTTTTTTTCGCGTTTCCAATGGTCTCGACCATGGCCTTGCATCGCGCCATAAACATTTGCGTTTCATCCCACAGTTGAGCCTCTTGCTCAAGCCTGTCTGCGACCAATTCGTAAGCCCTGACCTCATCAAGGCGTTCTTCAACCCTGTCCCTCTCGTCTAGTAGTCGAAGGACAGTGTTCTCGGCCGACTGGATAGTCTTACCAAGCTCACCAAGATCAATTGCTTCAAACAATTCAAAACCCATCTCAAATCTCCTTTCGTCCAGTGTCTTACTGGGTAATCATTACCACAGCATTGTTTTTATCACTGGACAACTAAACAGTCAATAAAAGAAATCAAGTTCACTTGTTTTTCTTGCTTATACATCGAGAAATTCTTTAGCCAAATCTTCATAAACAGCTGGAATCCTTGTATAAAGAACCGATAGTACTTTCAACATAATGCCTCGTATAATGGGATGAGCTGCAGGAGAACATCTCATTTTAAAGATATGCCTCCATTCTCTCAAGTTCGCCTTTATGCATATCTCAGCCCGTAAACCGATTGGCAAAACAGATCTGGCGACCTCTGGTTTTACACCCATCCCTATCAACGACATGTAGTAACGCTCAGAAGACTCAATCGCCTCTTCCCATACTTCTTCTTGCTTATCTGTTAAATCAGGCTGCCTTATAACTGTGATCTCTCCACCGAATTTTCCCTTGCTATAATTACACCACCGAGTGCTCTCTTGTGCAAATGACGCCATACGATGCCGAACAAGCTCGTGAGAAAGTCCACGGTCCCCCTTGATTATTGCCAATGCCTCTCCGAACTCAAGCATCGCATAATGCCCCCTGTTTACAAGATGCTTAATAAGTTTTCCGTCCGACCCTTCACAAATCCTATCATGAGATTTATAACAAGTCCTCGCTACTCTCTCTATCACCTCCTGTGGTGTCATTGGATCACCGTTTTGATTTTCGGCTTCCATGTTAAACAAAAACACCTCTACCTCTGGATCCATTACTTTCATCTTTTTCCTCCATAAATAATTATTTGACTATTCCTAGAATCAACAATGTTGCCTAATGACGACATTTTTTCATATATTACATCATTAAGATTACCCTGTGCAAAAACTGCTACAACGCTAGGAAATGGAGCTGTATCCTTCGCCCCCACGAAAGTAACCCTTCCGCGACTCCATCCCCACCCCGTGGCTCAGCTTTGCACAAAACTTGGACAGTGCCATTAGGCAATCATCGGAAAATATAGCATTCGATTCTGCGTTCATCACATATTTTCCCCAGGGCTGATACCATTCCACATATGCAATATACCTACCCCTTGAATCCTTGATTGCCCATGGTTCACGACGTCCGTTGGATACTGGATACGCCGTCATGTACTTGCCTATTTTTTTTATTCATTTTTCACCTCTTATCATGGACGGATACAGCTCATCCGGTTTGAATCCCCCCAGGGCGAGAACAGCAGCATTCACCTTGTCCTGAAGCACCCTCGCCCCCTTCACGTTTTCCAACCAGATAATGGTGTCGTATTGGATTTCCTTCGTGAGTTCCGCAGATAATTCACCAAGGTACTCGTCAATCGGATGTTCAGTGTCTGTAACCTTGAATCCTATCCCTATTACATCACCACGCACTACCGGGTAAATCAAAACCTTCCCTCGACCTATAATAATTTCGTTCATGCGTCCCTCCCGACCCCGTGGCCAGCTTTGGCTACCTCTTGGTCTATTACTTTCATCTTTTTCCTCCATAAACAATGATTTGACTATTCCTGGAATCAACAACATTACCTAATGACGACATTTTTTCATATATTACATCATTAAGATTACCCTGTGCAAAAACTGCTACAACGCTAGGAAATGGAGCTGTATCCTTCGCCCCCACAAAAGTAACCCTTCCACGAACAAAACAAATCAAACACGCATTATCCCAGACGTCCTGAAACCATTTAGAGTCCGTCCTCGCAGGTAAAAGCATCACTAAAATTCCAGTACTACAAATCTTCACTTGATTTATCCCATACTTGATCCAATTTCCGATACCTGGAATATCCCTATAAATATGATAACCACGTTTAACACAAGACTTTTTCTTGCACTTAGATGTATCCCAGCATGCCTTTTCACCTTTTCCATAAGGTGGATTCATCCACGCCACCGTTTCCATGGGAACCCCTCTGGATGTCCACGGAACACTAAATGAATCTTGTTCCGGAGATATATATAATTCCGTCTTTGCGTTATCAGCCGTGGCGCACACATCTAAATTGAAGTTAAAAATACTATCAATTTTTCTAAAAAAATCCAAAGGAGTACCCCAATTTGAATCCTTGCTGCTCCTCATTAATGCCGCTAAATTTACGGAAATAGACATTCCTTAACACCTTTTCTTGTTTTAACAACCCACCATTCGGCGAATTCATCTTTTGACCAATAAGCCACAATTCCAGACAAACCAAAAAAACCATAAAGGTTTTCTTTTGAATCACAAAACTTATCAAGAATCATAAAAACATGACCTGAAAATACGTCTCTTTTATCAAAACTAATCTTCCATTTCCATTCTCCATTTACTTTATGATCAGGATCTCTCTTAGGCAAAATAGCCTTCTCAGTTGCTGACGACCAACACACCACAGTATCAGATACCGTCTTGTCTTTCTTTCTAATAATCAGCTTTAGCATTCATAATCCTGTCCAAATACTCTTCACATTTCTTACACCGTCTAAAAAAAACACTCTGATCAGCGTTTAACAGAGTCACTGGCTTCATCATTCTTAAAGGACTACTGATTACCCAATTATACACCTGGTAAAGATCATGACCCATACAACAAATCTCAATAGACGGCCTGATAGATAATGATTGTATATCGACCAAGGATATAATATGCCTAACTCGTTTAGACTTAAAAGCCTCAGGAAGACCTATGTTTATTGGAGTCCATCCACAAATAACGCTTTTCCCTATTAAGAATTTTTCCGTCCATGACTCAACTGTATCCAACCCTATAACATCAACAGATGGATACTTGTACCTCTTAGCACGACCTATCTTTTGCTGAGCAACATGCCTTGGCATCTCTTGCTCTACAGGAAACCTTATTACATTACAGACGTCACCCATTAAAATACTCAATCAATACTCGGCGTTTTCTGACACATTTCTATCCTTAGAAGACACCCTGTTTCTCATATCTGAATCAACCAATGAAAGTCTAGGGATACTAATATCACTATCTCTCATGGATTGAATGTCTTTGCCTGAAAAAGTTATTATCTCACCTTTATATTTAACCCTATACCTCCATACGTTGTCTGTTTTTTTCTTTCCCACAACGATACCCATATCACCAGGACAAAAACTAACAAAATCCCCAGTTACTCTACCATTTTTTTTTACTGCAACTCTTCCCTTAGTCTCAAAAGAAACCATGTGTCCTACGTCAATCATTCGAATTGCCATCACCTTTTTCAATATGCCTTCTAATTATACCTGACATAACTTCCCCAATGTCCGTATTAGATTTTCTACAAACATTAGCAATTATATTAACAGCCTCATGAAGTTGATCATCCATTATAATATACAAATGACGTTTACCACCATAAACAAAAAACATAAAACCGTGCTTAAGGTCCTCTCCAAACTGTTTCATTAAATCCCTAAGAATATTTCCAAGTCCATTAACAGACCTAATATTCTTTGACCTACGCTCAATCTCATCTGCTATCATTCCACTACCTGGAACACCAGACGTCTTTATAGAATCAGACAAACCCTTCGTTACCTTTTTCCACGCGTCTGATGAAGTATAACCAAAGAGTGCTTTAAGCTGATCAGCTCCATACTTCTTTTCCTTGTTCTTATACAATTGTTGAAATTTCTCTGGATTAATCTTCCCGTGCAGAACATTCATTCTGACCATCAAAAGTTCCTGAAGATCTTCATCCATAAAGCGGTCACCTGTTAATACATTACAAGGAACCTTCTCCATACCCATTGTCCGTGCGCCCCTCCACCTGTGCTCACCAGCTATTATCTTGAATTTTCCACCAGGCGAAGGAACAATCTGAATAGGCTCTATAAACCCAACATCCTCTAACTCTTGGACCAATCGATTAAACGCCTCATCATCCATATCATTTGGATTACTATCGCTAGGGGTAATAAGATCTACTGGAACATCAAATGTAGGTAAATCACTTGATAACTCTACACCAAGATCAAGAAATGGATTATCCACAGCATTACTAGTCTTCTTGAATTTAGGTATACTCATGACGTCTCCGTAAGATCATCCTTGATCTCCTTGTTAATATCTTTTGTCCTCTCAAAAAATATGTCTTTTCCATCACACATGTCTGTCCATCCAAGATTATCCAACATCTCCCTAAGATCAAATACAGTAGGAAGATTTATAGGAACTTCTCCATACGTTTTTAAAGTACCCTTTCGGTTCCACGGTTTTAACCAAGGAACATGTTCCTCTAAAATATCTATAATAACATTAAACGAAAACCTTTCCCCTAGCTTTTCAGCTATATCTTTAATGACAAGTATAACTGGTTTTCTGTTCGTTTCTTTACTTACCTTAAACTTGTGAACACGGTAATTCTCATCAATAATCTTCCCCATTCCCTTCCATAAAACCATCGACGTTTTTCTTGGATCATATAACTTAAAAAGATCTTCAACAAAAGAAGAAATAGCTTCCTTTGCCTCCAAAATGTTTTTAGCTACCCATTCTGCCATTACTATGGCTTCATCTAAATTCTCACTATTATAAAAAAATGGATACTTTTCACCAAGGCGTTCTACCGCAAGCCCATGATACGGAAATATTCCAACTTGACCAAGCATGAGACGTCTAACTTCCAATTCTACATTTAAAGGAAAATATTCAGAAACTGATGAAACAAAAAAATCCCCTTTAACTTCAGCTATCTCACATTCTTTTCTTTTTGCTCCCGCACTGAAATGATCAAAAAACGACACATCACCACCACGTATAATATTTATAATTTCATGTCTAGGAGATTGTGTAACAAGAACAATACTAGCTATATTTTTTGCATACAAATAACTTGCAACCTCTAATTCAATCTTTCTCCTAAACAATGAATTAAAACTACCTCCACAAAACATGACAGGCTTCCTGTCTTTACTGTCTATATTAGACGTTCTAGTAACACTATAACCAGGAGTCCAAATTAAAGACGACTTTATAAAAACATTACGAGCCGAAGGGTTTGCATACTTTGTTAAAAAACCAGTAAACACATTCCTTTCAGTTTCAGATCTAACGGCAACATGCGTACTGACTAAATTAGAAGCTAACACAAACCAATCTTCAAATACATCCCTAAAGACGCCATTCCAGTCTCCACAGTCCCTAACGAAAACAGGAATTCTTGAGTTTGATCCTGGATCCGAAAGTATATAACGTAAATACCCAGCGAATCCTATACAATTTGTAAGTACTCCATCTATAACGTACCTTCCTCCACGCCTTGCAAAATCCTTTGCAAGCTCCAAAGCAGGAAATCCAACAGTCTGATTAACCCTAAGATCCCTAACACTGTCATAATATATATAATCAACACCCGGTAATGGCTTTAAGCCATCCTTAACCCATTTAGGAATAATAACATACCAATGATATACCTCATTACAATCATGTAATTGATTAACAAGATCACAAAACTCTAAATATCCATCATTATCAATCAAGGAAGATCTATATACTGATGGAACATAAAGTAATCTTCTGAACGCCATTGATATTAAATTTAAGGTTTGATTATTAGACGACCATCATCAAGAAGAAATTTCCAAAACATTTTTACAACACTAATAGTTGCCTCCGGAGGCTTTTCTTCTCCCCATTGCTCATCGATGAATCTCCTGGCACAATCATCTCTCTGTTCAATTTCTCTTTCCTCTATCGGCCTAATCACCTGTTGCTTTTCCTTCTTTTTACGAATTGATCTAGTAGACTGTCGCCTAGCACTCTTTGAAGTAACCTTCTTCTTACCAGCGGCCTTAGATTCTTCACTGGCAGCTTTCAACGCATCAGACTGTTCACCTTTCGGCATAGAAGCAATAGTTCTAGCAGCATTCATCCCTATTTGACCATCCTCAACAGCTTTCTTTAAGTCTGGATCCGCGTTTAAAAGATTTAAATGCTGACTTACCCATGACGTAGATCTTGATACTTTTTCCGCAAGCATTGTCTGGTTTAATTTATGCATTACGCGTATTTTATCTAAGGTAACAGCAATATCCAAAGGATTCATCTCTTTACGATGAATATTCTCAACAAGCGCCGTAATAGGCTCCTGATCAACCTTTCCTTTTATTGACTTCGCATCTATTTGGGTATGACCCAAATACTGAAACGCCTTAAACCTTCTATGACCAGCCACTATCCTATATCGTTCCCCACGACCAAGATCTTTAACGGTGATTGGATTGATTAATCCATTCTCACGAATAGTATCAGCTAATTGCCTAATACTCTCCTTTTCTTCCTCTGGAAAATTATCCAGTGGCGTAGAAATAAAATCATCTACCCCTTCGAAGACTCTGATGTTATCAGAGACAACTATTTTGCTCATTGCTATCAGTGACATCCTAAAACCTCCTGGCGACAAATATCGCCTACTTCAATTTATCAAGGACCTCCTTGCCCATGATTACCTTGCCATTTTCCTTATTTACGACAACCAAATCTACGTCCCATACCGCAGCAATACGACGCAACATCCTTTCTCTATGCTGACCAGAATTATCTCCTTTCCCCATGTTATCAGCTATCCAACTCTGACAAATCATGGATATCTGGTGGCTCTTCTTTTTACTTTCCAAAGCTTTACCAGCAAGTTCACAAGCCTGAGCCACAATTTCAAACTGCTCCTCTGCCATTTTTGCAGAAAATGTTTTTGTCTTTGGAACCTCATCTGGATCCCCACCATTCCGTACTACAATCTCTCTCTTTGCCTCTGATTCAAGTTCAGAACTCGTAAGATTCCTAGCCTTTTCAAACCAATCCTCATAATCATCTGGAGTACATACACCGACCAAACATCTAATCTTAGTCCACCCGATATCTCGAATCTGATTTACCATTTTAGTTCGTTCTTCTTCTGTCATGTCCGCACCAACTAAGTGCATAAAATGGACATACATTGAACAAAGGTACTGAGACGTTCTTACATTCATTTTTACTTCATCTGAAATGTACCTGTCCCATGTCGGGTACCCCCAATTTTGAAACAAAGACGCATCATGTATTTCATTAAGCGCCTCTGCTAAATCCCACCGTGAACGGTCAATAGTAGTACGTATATCTATTACTCTCTTGCGCTTATCACCAAACTCCTTATCATCCTCTATCGGTATGATATTCATTTTACCTATCCGTATATCTTCATGACTACCTTCAACCACTTTTAACTCTGATGCATTCTTATCCATTTTACCTTTTCTCCTTACTTTGTATAACAAGCTCCCTACACCTGATTTCTGTTAATACTTCGTTTTGTCCATAACGACTCATTAACTCGCCATCAACAACAACAAAATCCCCTTTCCCAATAGAAAATTTTTGGCATACACTCACATTCCCTCCGTAGACGTTAATCCTGATATAGAGAGTTGGCTTATGAAGTTGATTAATAGCTATTTTAAAACTACATGCTTCACCACCTGATCTTGTTTGATTGTAAATAGGGTCCGATACCAACGATCCGGACCCATTCCAAGAGTTTGTTCCTCTACTCACATCCTTTGCTCCTAACCCCGTACATTGTTTAAAACTCATAAAGGCACTCTGGCTTAAACTTGCTTATAACTCTATTTATCTCACAATAAAAAGCATACCCAACAACAAAAGCATCCATTTCGTCATAATTATTAAACCTAAACCCAAAAGATCTCAATAGTTCTTCTAACTGTTCCTTTGGTTTACTTCTTTTTAATGAACCACAAATTGACTTCCTCGCAGACGAAGCAGAAAGAACAACAGGAGTAGACTTAAAAACAAGCACTAACTGAGTCTTTACCGTACCTCCAAGTTCACAAAGTTTAGTAACAGACGAAGAACCTGTCTTCCCTTTTGAATATGCATAATCCTCTACTACAACTCGATCTGCTTTATTCTTCCTAATAAATCCGACTACCTTGTTCGCTATTGAAATATACCTCATCAATTCATCTTTTGTGATCAATTCTCTCTTTCCAAAAGTCATGTCAGATTTTTTAGTACCAAACGAACTAAAGGATAAGGACTCAATATTACCATCCCATTCTGGTGGTATATAACACATCCCAGTATTGGTCATAGATAAGTCCAATCCTACTACTCCGCGCATTTTTTGACCTAAACCAAAACAGCATCAAGCTGATCTTCTGAAACAATCTTAATCTTACAAATACGCCCATACTCATAATTAATTTCTGTCCCCATGAATTTCCCAACAATAACTCTATCATTCACTCGAACTGACTCTACGTCTGGAGCAACAGCAATAACGGTAGCGTACCGATAAGCAAGATCCTCTGTAGATTGAGGTGGCATAATTATCCCAAGTGCTGTCTGTGCGTGACCAACCACCTCATCCCATACTAAAAAAACACCTCTTTTTACGTATGGCCTTGCCCCAGGACCTATTGCCTCAATAGCAGCCTGTATTAAATCAACTCTTTGTCTGAAATTATTCATCGTTTGCCCATTTTATCCTTCAAAACAAATGTCTGCTAACTGACATTCATTTGCCCGAGGGCAATCCCTCGTTACACATCCTCGCTCGGGGAGCGAACCCCCAGCAAGACTATTCTGCAACACATTTAAAGGTTCTACAACTAATTTTCTAAAAATTTTACGATCAAACGTAAAATCAAAATCCCTTAAAAAACTCGGAGAATCGCCCCATGGAGATTTATTCAGATACCATACCGACCCTATTTTGTCCCCACATAGATGCATATACCCCATAACCTGCGCAACATGCTCTGGTTCCGCAGACCTTCTCCCAGCAAAAGTATTAGACGTCTGACTCTTTAAATCAGTAACCCTTCTTGCGCTTGCTGGGATAATACTCCAACCATCAGGATGACCATCAAGACATATAACCTTATCCTCAATATGCCATTCTTTAAACCTAACATATGACGCTTCAGAAGGAGACCCATCTTCACTAATAAATGGTGCCCCACACCCACCACATGTAAGTGGCATCCTGGCCACTTTGCCCTGTTTCGCTATACCGTTCGTACAAGTAGGGGCAACAGACAATCCAACCTTATCAGTATCCCACCCACAGTAAAGACACTCCCAAGCTCCAGCCCACTCTTGCATCGGACCAAAATAATACTCACGATAAAGCCTATGAAAAATATCCCCAATATCAAACGTAATCTGAAGACCCTGACGAATATGCTTTTGACGAATTATCTCGTATTTTGAAGCAAGAGCTACTTCCCTAAAACATTCATATCCCAAACTACTTGCCCTAAAACAATCACCTGGATTCATTGGGGGCTCATCCCTTACACAGCGCACCTCCCTCAAGTACGAAAACAGACGTCTACCTGGAGTCTTCTGCTTTACCCCTCGATATCTCTCCACAATATTCGAAATCATCTTTTAACCATCTTTCATCATCATCGACACAAAACGCATCTCTCACAAGACTGGTTTCACCATTTGATGAACACTCGTTCTTATCCACGATATATTTCATCTTCAACCATTTTGCTAAATAATCTGCAATAGATTTAGCCAAAGGTATTTCTTTATTTACAGTCTGCCCGTTAGGTTCAAAACGCATATGTTCAAATTTATTAATAAATACCTCTATTGGTATCCCATACTGAAGCCCCACAGAAATAGCTATCATTAACGAATCATAAACCTGCCATAAGCCACCAGCCTTACCAATCTTCATGAATAACTCACCAGGTTTACCGTCGTCATACATTCCTACAGTCAAATAACCATTGAGATCCCTGATCTCCCTCTTGTATAACTGATTTCCGTTATCATCTGTTTTTCCAGAAGCAATGAAATCCTCATAACCACAACGAATCACGAACCTATGGGTTATAGATTCCCTCTCATCAGGAAGCCTAACTCTATCTGGAACACTTGGAAATGATGTTTTTTTATCCATTATTCTTTTATTCTGATTAGTTTATCATCTACGTCATACCACTTTATAATTGCAGGCCTGATACGAGTTATACGGGGAAGATTCTTTTTTCCACTCTCAATATATTGTCTCGACCCATACCCCCAGTCAGCAAATTTACACTTACATAACCTATTCCACGCAACCTCAAGTACACCATCAGAATCTCGCGCAGAATAAAAACCAGCACCATCAGAAAAAGAAACCAATCCTTTTTTGTAACACTCATTCATTACACCCTTCATATACTTAAAAGAACCTCCGGGTGAATTCTGATACAGATTGAAAAAAATAGCAGGCACAGGACCACCCCATAGTTCATCAGGAATCAAACACCTTATCTTACCACCGACGTCCTTAAGTGGAGGCCTGCTATAATCAAGAGATCTTTTTAATTCAGACTTTGCAAACTCCTGTTGTGCAGTCTGAACTCCAATATCCTGACCAATGTCTGCGAACAATCTACAAAGTGACATAGCATGCATTTGAGATTTGGATTTCACACCTTTAGTAGAACCTTGTTCTCCTATACCCATACATATTTTGTTAATACGATTCCTTTGAGGACGATTATCAGGGTCAAGAACAACCCATTCATTGCCAAAAAGACCCATAAATTTACCACTATCTATACGAAACCCAAAATCCTGAAATACTTGGGTATCCTCATCTTTCATGCAGACATCATCAAACAAACTAGATGCCCATTCATTTCCATCAAAATCAACTATAGGAATAGTTTTAAAATACTCCAAAAGACGCTGAAGCCTTCCACTAGTAAATGTCCACTGCATAAACCCAAAAGTAATCCCGGTCCCATCATACATAACTACAGTATCATATCTCCCCTCACACGCAGATATTACCCCAAGAATTTGAGTCCATACCCCCCATGGCCTTGGTGGATCATATACATGAATAAAATTACCAGAATCCCTTCTTCCAAGATACCTTGGACCACCGCCGTCTTTATACTTAACCCATTCAATCTTAATATTAGAAAGCATCAAAGATCCTCCCTCTCTATACCAGTAAGTATTTCATAAATATCCCTATACGCTTCTGAATAATTCAAAAAGTTATCACCTCTAACAGCATCAACCATATGAATAATACCTTCGTATTCATTTACAATAGATAAGGCATGATCCTTATTTCTAACCGTCATCCTTTTGGTAATCCACTCCTTGGTTTTTGGTAACAATGAACCATGACGCCATATATTAACAGCCAATACAGCAGCATACCCTCTTGATAGAACCAAGGCTCTATAGTAAGGAATCAAGAAGAAAATCCACCATACTAACGGCCTATCATTCATATCGAGGCATAAAGCATATCCGTATGACAACATCTTGAATGCCACAGGGCTATTATTATAAACATTCTTGCTTGGTAACCATATTTTACACCTGGTCACACTTACTCTATTTTTCCATTTATCGCTATGGAAGAACCTCCTAAAAGAAGTGTCCTTAAATAAAATCTTGACACCAGGAATACGAGTCTTAATTCTTACAACTAACTCTGAACATAAATTAGAATCAGGTGTGTAATCTAAAGCTAACATTTTTTCCTTCCGCCTTTTGAGCGGTCAATTCGACCAAGCTGTCTACTGCTTTTAGATAACGATATCATATGGTCTGCACAATAATGGCATAGCTTATCATAACTGATCAAAACCTTATCTCCAAGAACCACACGAAAAGGACCAATAAAGTCTCTTATTTTTTCAGTCATTATTATACGTCTCCCCCTTTTATAATCTATTTTTATCCTCATGTTACATCTATCACATCTATGCTCAGATACTTCTGTCGTCTGCTCAACCATTTACTTTCTCCTATCTTGAATAAGACCACGTCTTATAAGCTCAGGCCTCAATATTTTTCTATCCATATAAGATGTAACAATCCCATTAGACCACTTTCTCACTGGACCAAAATCATCATATCTATCATACATGGCTGCAAGCCTAGATGTGCTATCTAACCTATGGAGTACCAAACTAGCCCCTGCCCATCCAAGCCTATTATTATCAAAAGACTCCATAACTTCCTTTGACCATAAATAATCCCAATACATACAATATGCTACAAATGATGGCCTAGCAATACCAACCCCCTTCATCTTCCTAAATAAGATAGTAATCTGTATATCCAATTCACGCAAAAGACCCTTATTTGCTTCTTCTAATGGCCAAACTTTGATAGAAACAAGAGCACAGAACGGCTTTCCATCATTATGGGAATAAACCCTCGAAACATCAACGCTGTAAAACTCAGGAATCTCTATAAACTCCTGCCTCCTTGAACCCCACAATTGTATAGACTTAATAAATCCTAATAAATCACCCGTACGATCAGGCGGGACGTCCTTTATTTGAGACCGACCTTCCTTTTCAATATATTCCTTAACGATCATTGTTTATGATCCCAAAATAAATCATTTTAGCAAGTGCCTTGTATCCTATATGGTTTAAGTGTAGTCCATCACCAGAATCATATTTACCCAAAAGACCACTTGCTTCATCACCCAAATCATGTGTCTCTATTACAATAATATTGTCGTGCTCTTTTCCTATCGACTCAATATAATTGTTCACACTTAAAGAACATTTCCATGCCTTATTGTTATTGCAATAATTAGATCCAAGCCATGGATGATGCTTGACTAATACCAGGTAAAATATATGCTTCTCTGACATCTTTACCGCATCATGTATTGACTTTTTAACAACATCAGACATTCCGTGAACACCAATT
>Ga0307441_1000326_pt1 | contig 17970 bp, 27 predicted proteins | sample SalMarWE160420MG_FD_202149 | JGI IMG/M metagenome (GOLD analysis project Ga0307441, IMG submission 202149) | Salt marsh sediment microbial communities from the Plum Island Ecosystem LTER, Massachusetts, United States - WE1604-20 | ecosystem: Environmental > Aquatic > Marine > Intertidal zone >... | reverse complement strand
TCGGCCGAAGGTCCCGCCGGGCCGCGTGCACCTTGTGGCCCCTGTGGCCCAACTGGACCCCGGGCACCCTGTGCAACCGGGTTTTGTTTCATGTACGCGGCGATTGCTTGCGCAAGCTGTGCGGGTGTCACATTCCCGCCTGTGGGATTGCTCAACATGTAATCGCCGATCAACTTGTTCAATCTTGAATCTGTCGGTTCCTGTCCGGGTTCACCTTGTGGCCCCTGTGGCCCAACTGGACCCCGGGCACCCTGTGCAACCGGGTTTTGTTTCATGTACGCGGCGATTGCTTGCGCAAGCTGTGCGGGTGTAACATTGCCACCGGTGGGATGGCTCAACATGTAATCACCGATCAACTTGTTCACCATGGCGGCCGAAGGAGGCGGACCGGGTATCCCCTGCGGGCCTTGTGGCCCGGGTACGCCTTGCGGTCCACGCGCGCCAGTTGGACCGGTTGCGCCATCTTTGCCGGGGGTAGACACGCCACCACCCGGGACACTGCCATCGACCGGGGGAACCCACAAGATGGGGTATGATTTGCCACTGTTATATGGCGCGCCAACGGAACCGGGGGCGTATTTCGGTTCGAATTGAATACCTTTGATTTTGTAAGATTCCCAATTGTCTTTTGCTTTTCGTATGTGTGAATTTGCCGGATTGTCATTCAGAAGAAAAAGCCCCGTTTTTACCGGTGCAAGTCCTTGGTCTTGATAAGCTGTTTTAGCAATGGCCCAAGGTGTATCACCCTTTTTGGTTTGGTAATAATTCCCGGCGCGTGGCTGCAACGAAGTTGCCACACCCGTTGAATCACCAAACAAGTATGCAACGTTTGACATTATACCCACCCTATGCCGTGAAAAGATGGCATTCGTGAATTTAAATTCACACCCGGGGCCGAATAAACTAGTGAATCTTCATACCCGGCAAAGCCCATGAAATCAGGGCTTATGAGTGAACCCGCTCCGCCTCTATTTGATCGTCGGCCTCCCATCCCCTTCTTTCTCTTGTAGCTTTCGATGGCCGCTTGTGCTCCTCTTTTCCCCATCCTTTGACCGGCTTTTGCCAAAGCTGTAGCGAAAGAACGCCCTTGCGATTTTGATGTTATTAGAGGTTTTTTGTTTTTGTCGAACTTCACCCCATACTTTTTTGCAATATCATACACCTTGCCCGTGATCATGAGTCCAGCACTGACAGCCGGTCCAATGCCGGGAATAAGGGCGGCGATTGGTGCTATTTTTTTGGCAATAGGTCCAACGATTTTCAACAACGGTTTGACGATTTTCATTGCCGTTGCGTGGATTTTTGATCCGATTTTCCAAAGCATTTTGCCCATAGGCAACTTTCGAACAAACTTCTTAACGAGTTTTTTTGCTCTACGTCCAAGTTTTTTGATTCCCCTTTTTGCCTTTTTGAACATCTTTTTGAAGAACCCGCCGATCCCTTCTGGGTTGGCTGCCCATTGATAGATTTCGCCATCGTCCGCCATGGCAAGGGTTCCCGACATTGGAACACCGTTTATTTTGACATATTGGTAATCGTCCGGGGCCATTTCAAAGTGCTTTGTTCTTACAAGCCCCGTATTCCCTACAGTATCAGATTCGTCATATTCGGCCATGATTTGCGGCAACTGTGCGCCAGTCATGGAACCCATTACCCCGCTATAGGCACCGAATCCAACGATTCCATGGCGTGAAAAATCGGGCAACACGTCATCACTTATTAATCGATGTATTTGGTTTTCCGGCACTAGATCCGAAGAACCAAAAAATCCAACGGCTTCGGCTTGGTCTGGAAAATTGTAAAAATTGGGTAAATTGTTTTGGGCTTGCATTGCGTCTTTTCCTTCTGTGCCAGTGATGAAAGTTTTTCTGAATTCTGCAGGCTGGTCACATCCATACAGATTCATCACCTCGTCAAAACGAGGCGGGAAAGGTCCGCTCTTTGAAATCATATTGCCATTTAGATCCCAAAGAGCGATCCGGTTGAATTTCGTTATGTCTCCATAACCTTTGTGGGGATATAGAACCGGGTCAAAGGGAATCCATGGACCCGTTCGGGTAGGTTTGACGAATAAAAACACGTGATCGAATATGAACGGTGAACCGGGTTTGACAGTGGTGGCAATTCTCACATCGAACCCGATAGACGCCAACAGCGCGCCGCTTGCAATTGTCACATCGTCACAATCGCCATACCCTTGGTGATTTGGTTTGCCGTATCCCAAAGTAATTGAAAAAATGCGTTCGGGATCGACCGTTAAAACTTCGGCCCCTTTCGGATCGAATGTATACCGCCACCATTGCGTGGTAATTGCATTGTAAAGGGCTTTTATCTGTGCGTAATAGTTTTTGGGCGGTGCCGTTGCTGCACAACGTCCGGCAAGGTGTCTGATGGGAAGGAATAGCGAACCTTTCCTAATCGCTTGACCTATCAGGCGGATCGTCATCTTCAGTTGTTCCGGTGTATTCGATGTTTGAAAAGTTACCGGCCTCATTTTCGTTGTTGCCATTTAAAAGCGCCTTGTCTTCATCGGAAAGCATTTCGTTTTCATCTTCAATTATATCATTAGAAACATTTGTTTCAATAATTTCATTACTTTCTGAAGGTTCCTCAAGGTATCCCATAAAGGTTTGCATTACTTCACTTTGTTCCTGTGGGGATAACCCCGCGTACATCTTCGCCATTTGGGCCGCCATTTCCTTGGGAGAATTCCCCGGGGCGGCCTGTGGGGTTGCTACTGGCAACCGGGGAGGTAAATCCACTTGTGGCGGCCGTTGTTGAAAGGTAGATTTTTTCAACTCGTTTTGTGCAACCAATTTTTTATATGAAAGAAATTCCATCATAGCACTTTCAATTAATGGCACAGTTTGTTCCAGCACTTGACCGGCCAAACTTTCATGCCCTCCGCCTAATTCGCCCTTAATTCCATTAATTTTGGAAACAAGCGCGATCATCTTATCAACATCGTTCAACGGATTTGGCTTCGTTGCGCTGTCCTCAAGTTCGCGCCGTGTCTGCATCATCGTTTTATTCATTTCAAATTGTTGTTGCATCATTTGCATTGAACTTTGGCGGGCTTGGTTTTGCATTTCCATCATCATTTGTTGAAGCTGCATCTCACCTTTCAACCGTTCGTTGTGATCTTGTTTCGGTTGTTCCGGTTGGGCGAATCCATTTATTCCCATCTGCATCATGAGAAGTTTTCTTTTTAATTGAGGTGATGCATTCAGTGAAAAAATTTCTTCAAAGGGATCGGCGCTTGATTCAATCGTTTCCTTCGGAGTGTTTGCGGGTTCCTTCTGTTTTGTGGTGCCGTCTCTGTTGATCTCCAAGCCGTCACGCCGTGGCACGTCATCGATCACAATTGTTGTTCGTTTCGCAATGCCGCCCCTAACACCTGAATACACACGCAAATCGAACACGCGGCCCCCAAATCGATTTTTTACCTCTTGAATAGACAACGAACGCCCAACACCTACATGAAATTCACCCAAAAAACCCGAACACCAATCCGGATCATTTCGGTACACCTTCACCGTGTAGGCTGTCGTCAAATCACCAAAGATCGAGTCAAGATCATCCCTTTCTTGCATCATGTCTTTTTCTTCTAAAATTGTTTCAGCCTTGGCTTTTGTGCCTCTTTGTTTGTCGTTCATAATCCACCTCCAAACCCTATTGTAAACCTATTTCATTAATCATTCTAGTACTATTTATACAATGATTTCAAGTACTTAGTGAACTATTCATTGATAATCCATTGAAACCATTAATCAATCACCCGAATCATCGGATTTTATTACGCCTCACAATGTAGATTATTTGATCTGATCTGATTATCGGGGTAATGTGTTGAAAATAGACAAAAAAAAATCGTCGCCAGTGTTCAACCTGTGGCGACGATTTATAAGGGGAATTTGAAATATGCCTTCAAATACTGCAGCCAAATTAACACAACAAAACCAAAAAGCAAATTTTTTTGAAACTGCCTTTGAACTTCCAAATTCTCAAATAGCAAGATCCGGTTTACTCGAACGAATAAAATTTGAGCAGTGGCACATTTTTCCAACGATGCGCGCTGAAACCAAAAATATAAATTTGATTAATCTCGCTTCGTTATTGGCTGCATTCCCACGCATGGGGATCTATTGCTACGAAATTTCACAATCACAAATTGCCGAAAAAATGGCGGATCTATTCGGCGGCCCTGTCCCAGCTCGAAACACCATATCCAAATACGAAAATGAATTGATGAAATTGGGATATTTGGAAATCCCAAAACATGTTGATTGGAGAAGGGCAAAAACAAAGGTCCGTCTTTTTACAAAAAAATTCTGGAACATGGCCCGCCGGGGCCTTGAACCTTTATCTTACACTTGCCCACATGTCACATTTTTGACCGGGAAAGTTGAAAGAGTAGAACAAGTATATTCTCCGAAAGAACATATAGTTAACTATGAAACAAAGATACACGCGCGCGAGACGATATCGAAAAACGTGGAACAGCCCGCCCGCGTGGTTCCTGTAAATAAAATTACAGGGCGGAAAAAATTTCAAAGACCACCGAAGAACAACACCAGCCAGCCAAAGCAATTGAACAAATTTGAAAATTCAATTTCACATTGGCTTTTTCAAAATCGAAATGTTGAATCCTACCGTGAAGCCGTGTTAATTTTTTCACTTTTTCTGCGGATCGTAGCTCATGACGATTTTTGCCAACAGCTTCGAAAAAATTGGAGAGACTGCACCGACGCATCACGGCCGGGAATGGTTACCGGCCTAATATCCTACCTTCGCGCATATTGCGAGCCATCACCCGCCAACCCAGCCCCAATAACGTTTGCCACAAAACCCGCCCCGGTCCCCAAACCCATAACCAGTGAAGAAATTGACAATCCAGAACGCCACGCGTTGCGCCTGTCGTTTTTCTTTGGCGTGGAATGCCACGGGAAATATTCAGCCGTTGCGAAGTACTTCAAAAACGCCGACAGGGACGAACAAGCAGAGATGGTTGAAAGGTTTACGGGTGGTGAATGGCCTTAGCAGTCCGGCTCGTGAGGTTGTATTATTCCATGGTCAATGTGGTGCTCACAATTGGAATTGCAAAGGCGTGGTGGCACTTCACAATGGACTTGACCCAAGCATTTTGGATTTATCGGCCTGAAACAACCACAAAAATCTGTTTCAGGTGCCATCAATGGAAACTGTCTTTGCTGCCCGGTTACGGGATCGGCTTTCTTTTGTTGAAAATCGTTGGACCTATTGCCAAAAAAATAGCACGAAGAAACGGTTGGAGAATCCCACCGGCATTCAACAACCAATATTCCCCCAGTGATTTCCTTTTGAAATCCAAAAAAACAATTTTTACATTTTAGTGAAATAATCGGTTTTGAATTTGTTTGTAGTTCGGCCGTGCTACCAAAAGCCCGCCTTTTTCTTGATCTTCTAATTGTCGGCATTTTCGTTTTTCCTTTCTTCGTTTTCTTCGTCTTCTTCGTCTTCTTCGTCTTCTTCTTCGTCTTCTCCTTCGTCTTCTTCGTCTACATTAAAACAGATGTGAATTTCCTCAATTATCCACCCACAAAAAGGATGTCTCGGATCTTCTATTTGAGGGATGAACGATTTAGAAATTGAATCCAAAATTTGTGGCAGTTCCTCAAGTATCGCGGCTTTGTCTGTAATCATACACTTTTCTGTGTAGGGTTTTTGTGTCCCATCACCGTTAACATCTTCTGGCGCGGTACCGCCAACACTTACCATGAATTTTTTTCCCATTTTCTTCCTTTCGGTTGATTCTTTTTGAGTTATAAAAAATAACGTTGAATTAAAAAGAATATTCAGAAGTCAAAAAAAATGCAATCATTTGGTGAAAAAACAGGAGAAAAAAGAAACATGGCAAAGACAAAGCAAAATTCAAACACACAAATTACGGCCCGATTACCCGCCATGCTCGTTGATCAACTTGATCGCTATGTAGACGGGCAAACGTTCCGAAACAGATCACACGCGGTACAGGTGATCGTTTCGTTATGGATTGAAAGCAAAGCAAGAGAGGGAAAGGGAAAACAAGAAACTATTTTTCCACTGGTGAGGGGAAAAAAACAATGAGCAACGATTTTAAAGTGTCCGATATCGAATGTTTGATCCGTTGTCCTGAGTTCAGGCAAGCAATGAAGATTCCAAAGGGATACACGGCCGAACAATTGACCGAACAGATAGACAAGCGGCCAGAATTAAAACACCAAATTACCATTTGGGCAGCTGAAAAGGTACTTCTTTCTATGTCCCGTCATGTGAAGAAAAAACAAAATCGAATTTTGGAAATGATTCCAAAATTCTTATTAAAAAGGGGAAATTAAAATGCCAAATCCATCAAAATTTTGTATCTATAATTCCAACAATCCAAAGAAATTTGCCATTATAAAAATGAACGGCCTAACCTTTAGAACAACAGAGTTCAATCTTGCAAAAGATGCTTGTGGGGTTGGGCCGTTCCTTGGTTTTTTCATTGATGAACCGCAAAAAACATACCGTTTACATGGCCCATTCTGTGGCCGAAACGATACCCGGTTTTATGCCGTTGGAAATACCGGCCTTTGTTACGATAACATTCAGGAAAGCATTGTTAACTGGATACTCTTCATGCTGAACAAAGACGAAAATAAAGACGAAAAAAAAAAAGAAAAAATATGCGACGTTAGTGGAATGAATCAAAAGCATGATGAAAGTGCTTTTGTTCCGGGGCAACCGTACTACCGTTTAGATTGAAAGGGGTAAGTGATGGCCAAAGAAAAAAGTTTCACTCGTGAGATCGTCCCAAGATGTAATTTTACTGTTCATGTTTCGGGGACAGTAACCCATGACAACGGCAACAACTACGATACATATTTTATTGAATTTTCGAATGGAATTGAATTTGCGGTATGGTTGCATGAAGCGATTCGCGCAATGGAAAACAAAGAGGAAATTGAAATCAAACACCACCATTATTATTCGTATGCAATGAAACCAGAAAAAATAATATTAGGGGGAACAGTCAAGAAAGGTTTTCGAAAAAGGAAATTACAATGAAAAAAATACTTTTAAGAAAAGCCCGATGGGATCGTGAAACAAGGTACGGTAAACATTTTAAACTTATGAGAAAATTTTGGGTAGTTGTTCGGGTGTTGCATATGACACATGACGAACAAGAAGACAAAATTTCATCATTAGAAAAACAATTAAAGGAGAGAGGAAAACCGATATGAAAAAGATGTTTTTAATTTTTGCGTGTGTTTTGGGTTGCGCTCAATATGATGTAAATATGGGCGATGGCGTTCAGGAAATCGATTCGGAGCAGCTGCAGGGGACCGATTCGGAGCAGCTGCAGGGGACCGATTCGGAGCAGCTGCAGGGGACCGATTCGGAGCAGCTGCAGGGGACCGATTCGGAGCAGCTGCAGGGGACCGATTCGGAGCAACTAGAGTGTTTCATAGATGACGGTATTCAGAACCCAAATCGTGATAGTTTTTTGATTGAAATCGAAACGGCCGTTAATCCCGATGCGAATGGCCGGGTATTTCGTTGTTTCGCAAATTCAGATTTCAAAAACATGTTGGAGACCGGGAAAACAAACGGCGTTTTGGGGTTTGCTTGTCAAGTAGAAACACAATGTGAAAAACCGGGTGATTGTGATTGTGCCGATCCATATTACTGGTGATAGCTATGGAAGAATTTGAAAGAGATACAAGCCCTGACACAGTGAAAAAGGATTGTCCATGCTCGAAGTGTGGCACTTCTCCATCATATTGGTTCAAGGATTCATGGTGGTGTGAAAATTGTTTAAATCCAGATTATACACCAACATATGAACGAAATGTTTCAATTACAACATCACCGGCCCAACTCATGATCGAAGCCGTGGGCGTTGAGACAGTGATACCAGCGAAAGTGAACAGACACACGTCACATTCGAAGTTAACACAACAGATCCGGACAAATGAATCGGATTGGTTGAATAGATCATAAAGGGGTATTTAATGTATAATCCAAAATTTAGTGAAGACGGAAAAGAGTTTGACGGTGGAACAGTGATCGAATTTGGGAACCCTTGCCCCCATTGCGAAAAACCAAATTTCCATTCAATTCAAACATGGGAGCCAGCGGATCAACTTGTGTTTACTTGTTTGCACTGTGAAAAGTTTTTTGTAATTGCGTATTACGCGCGTCCTTTGGTAGAGGGGAAAAAACCGGGTTTGTTATATCCGTTCACTTTCGGAGTCTACAAGGTGAACAACGATATAATTGATTGTGAAAAATCATACAGTGTTTACCCCTTAGAAAATGATATGGAAGTGTGATTTATGGAAACAAAAAAGAAAACAAGAAGGTGGTTTTTATGTGTAGGTGATGACGTTAATTTTCATTCAATAATTGGCGGCCCGGTCACTTCTTCAAACCACAAAATAAAAGATATTTTCATTTCCGAAGCCAACGAAACAGTGGCTTTTATTTCCGGGAAAAGCGGATATGTCTCAATTGAAGCGTTGTCCCCAATGCTTCGCGGCCAGCAACCACTAGGCTTATAAAATATCGCATTTTGATTTTTAAGCCGGCAACATTGCCGGCAACTACTTTAAAGCGTGGACCATTCGCGCGGTTTGGTATGCGCTGCAGTTGTCGGATTTTATGCACTGGTTAGCGTGGCAATCTTGAGATTTTGCCAACCGTGGATCGTATTCCATCAATACGGTGTGACCTATAGGCCGTTTAGAATGTACATTACAGGGGAAAACCCGGCCATCTGGAACAATCAAGTGAAGTACAGCACTTGCAACGTGGTTCAAATCATCCGCGTTGACTTCCATCTTTGGCGCTTCTTTGTTCCCGTTGCCCCGGCCCCAATAAAAATTAAGTCCTTTGTATTGTGCGGCGATGGCATCACGATTTTTTCTTTCGTGTGGGGTCCATAATAGGCGGGTAGTGATAAGTGGCCTATGTGCAATCAATTTGACGTTGTGAAGCCATTTTTCAAACGGGTTGGGCATATGATGCGCAACAACCCATTTAAGCGGCATATCGTGCAATCTAGGCCGCTTGTGAATCAAAAGGCCATTCGTGAAAATAGTTGTGTTTATTCCCGCTTCAACAAGTTTGGCGATCTGTTCTTCGATATCGGGCCGCAACAAACATTCCCCCCCTGAAACATGCAATTCACAGCCAGGAACATACTTCAGAATCCAACGGATAAGAAAATCAAAATCCAAAACGTCTTTTTTATCCAAATATTGGTGTTTATCGGGACACATCTCTTTGAAATAGTTTTGCCCGTGTAGCGCTCTCACTGCAACATCTGGCAAATCGTCACACCCGGGGGGTGAAAAAATGTTGAAATGGCCGTGAAAGTTCCATTCAAAACGATTTGAACGAGAAACACAATACGAACAACCATCTTTCCCATTTTGGCAGTAGTTCCAAGCGCTGGCGGTTATTGTTAGAGGGGTTTTCACACAATGATTATATCATCATGCCGGGGGATCGGGAATGGGAATTGTGGACCGTTTGAAGCCACCACATGAGGTTTGTGTTGCGTCGTGAATATTGGCGAAACTTTCCAAACCGTCAATGGTAGATGTAACGGTTTCACCTCGAAGTGTTCCGGCATTATTTGGAGGAACACCAACACATTTTCCGCTGTTGTCTTCTGTTCCGGCCTGAATAAAAAAATCACAATCCCAACACCGCCTTGTTTTGTTTTCATTGCTCATTGGTAGACCTCCTTATTCCTGAACCGGCAACGGGTAGCAGTTGCCTTGTACACGGGCCGGGCCATCCCACTTTTTAAAACCCTTGCAATAGGTATCTGCAGGGCGTGAAATGGTGGCAAATTCGTTTCCGGGGTTTGTGCCGCCTAAGCTGCCATCACCGCCAAGGGGGGAGTGTGTACAATTGCCTTGAAAATCTAGGCTATCACTCGGCCGGTAATGATCGCAAAGGAAACAATTGATCGCGCGTTCTCTGGGTAATGGCATCGTTTATTCCTCTGTTATTGGGGTAGGGATTACCCCGGTGTTTAATTTGAATTCCCCACAAAATTCTTGTTCATCTGTTCCATCTTCAACATAGGGGAAAATGTTTGTGTTACTGACGCCCGTTGGAATGCTTTTTTCATCGATACCTTTTGGCGCGCGTCGTCTGCATTGGCCAGAATTGTCAACGCCTTCATTCAGTGTATTGAAATAGTCACAATTCCAACAATTTACAGTTGTTGCCATGATAAAGCCCTTTCTAGTCTCCCGAAATTGGGGGAACTGGTATTACTCCATTGTTTAATTTGAATTGACCACACCAATAATCAACACCATTGGCAATTTTGGCAAAATGTCGGCCGCTTATGTTTCCGTCAAGGGCATCATTGAACATATTCAAATAAAGTGCAAAATTTGGATTCAGAATTTCGGCGATCCGGTTATTATCCGTTTCACTTAAATCTAGTTGAATTCCAAAATTTCCCTGTGGCAGTTGTTCGAAAATATTAAAATTGTATGTTCCAGATTGCCAATTTTTCGTTGTTGCCCCGGCAACACCCACAAGCGCCTCATTCACAGGCAATTCGATTTGTTTGTAAATTTCGGTCGTTTCGCCAACACGAACGATATTGAAAAGCAATTTCACATCGCCGCCCACTGTGGCGGTCCCTACGTTCATCAAAGAACAATTCCAAATTATTTTAATTGGGTATTCTCCTTGACCGGTAACAAAAGGGAAACAGTTTGAATCTTCATACAAACCAGTAGGTGGGACAGATGGCAATCCGGTATCAACACCACCCCGATAAAGCTGGCAGGCACCACCGATCACAATGTCGGCATCAATGTTTCCCGCCTCGCACTTTATCGAATCCGAGGCAGCCAAAACCCCATAATCATCTTGCGCGTGTGGTGCGTTTCGGTGGCAAAAGCCCCCATTGTTTACGGAACTACTGTTTTTAAAAAAACGGCATTTCCAACAGTTAAAAGATTTTGTTGTCATGGTTTAAACTCCTCACGGTAAAGGCAAAATTGCGCCGGATGTACGTTTGTATTCGCCACACCAAAAGGTTTCACCGTCTGGTATGTATGCCCATTTTTCAGTGCTTTCTGCATCGGTACCGGGCAACGGTGCCGAAACTGTCAAGGCAACAACGGACCCACTTTTCAAATCTGTTGTTTTCTCGGGAACTTCTTCTTTTACTTCAATCACTTTGGATTCTGGAGTAACTGCCATGGCCATGGCCATGGCTGGCAATGAACTATCCAAAACATCCGAAATCGGAATTCTGGCATAAGCGATCAATTCAAAATTTCGGACTGACGAAACTTGTTCAGTACTTGTATTGTCGCTTAAATCTATTCGAAGACCCCAAAGCGGCGTGCCGCTGAATGTTGTTGGTGTAGTCAACTTCAACATTGCACAATAATAATCGTTTGAACCCAAATTGTTGTTTATGTCCACGTATGCGGGCGGGATAGGTAGATCGACGGTTGCGCGCACTGTTTCAGAGGAACCACCATTTTCAACGATATAAACTCGTAAATATGGGTTTGCACCCACCGAACCAACACCAACGGCAACCCGTGAAAAACAAAATTGCAGCGCTATTATTTCGCCATTGTCCGGTATTGCGAAAGGGTGGATATCTCCGTTATCAAAAATTGTGTATCCGTCGGCCGTTGGAAAATTTGTTCCCGATGCCGGGGCTATTCCGTTGCGCGCCAAATTGAAAAGGTTGTTCTGAAGTTGTTCATTCAAGCGCCCAACCTGATATTGAACAACAAAACTATTACCGGGGTTATTCTCCCATTTTTGGCCGGTGACCTCTGCAGCATCTGCAACTAAAATTTGACCATCTGTACCGACTGGCAAGCGTGCATCACCGGAACCCGTCCGCGTGTAGATATCCCCTTTTGTAGTCAAAGGACTAGCGGCGCCGCAATCGGCCCATTTTACGCCCAATGGCTCTGCACTGTCCGCCTGTAGACATTGGCCATCTGAACCCACCGGCACCCGGGCATCACCAGTATCATATCCCAACAAATCACCCTTTGTGGTCAATGGTGTTGGTGTTGCTGGTACATCCGCCCATTTCACCCCCAACGGCTCTGCACTGTCGGCGGTTATGACCTGCCCATTCGCCCCAACGGGTAAACGGGCGTCCCCTGTGGCATCTCTCGAAAACACATCCCCTTTGGAGGTGAGAGGGCTTTCATAAGCATCATCCCATTCGATGCCATCAGGGGCCGCACTGTTTGCCGTCAAGACCTGGCCATCGGTCCCCACCGGCAACGCCACATCATCCGCGCCGTTGTTGGTGAGAATGTCCCCCTTATCGACCAGAACGGAGGAACCACTTTCAGGAAAACCAAAAAAATCAAGCGCGTGTGGTGCGTGTCGGTGGCATCTACCATCTTTAAAACGGGTTGGGTCCAGCGGGTTGAAATACTCGCACGTCCAACAGTTATAATTTTTTATTGTCATCCGGTGATCCCGTCTTTGTTGAGAATCTTACCCTTTTTAGTAGTGATCCCTATTGTTGTGAATCGGCTGTATTTATCCGCGTACATCTCATTGGTTCCGAAGTCGTGGCGATATTCCCGCAACAAACCTTCCCACCAAACCGTTTTGTAACGAATAGAGACGATTGAGCCGATTTTTTTTAATGTCAATTGAGGTATTTTGAATTCAATTAATTGATGAACAAAGCCCTTAACGTGGCCGCTTTTATCGGTAACGGCTTCAACCTTGCCGGTTTGCACATTCTCAAACATAAACAATTGTGAATGTGTTTTGTTGGTGGCAATCATTATTTCTTTGCCTTGTGCTTCAAAATCAACCGATGTGGCCCGGCGCGCCTTCGTTGGGCGGTATGTTATCGCGCAAACTTGACCAATTATCAGTACGTTTTTAGGAATCTTCACGCTTGGCCTCTTTTCTTCTGGAAAAATGTTTTGCCAACATCCAACCAGCTCCCGCAACGAAAAGAATCACCGCAAACGCTCCACGGCCTTGCACCCCTTCAACCGCGCGTTGTGCAAGTTCTTTACCGGGTGTTGTATTGAACGAACCGCTTTTATTTTGGTTGTACCATTTCACGATCACATCTGCGAAGGCTAGCGGCCTGTTTATCCACTTTCCAGCGCTGTTTTTTCCCCATGTTGGAAATTTTCTTTTGATGTTTGCATAATTTGGAGCCAGTCCGGCGGCCTTGACTGCCGTCAATTTTTTCGATGTGGCACCGTGTCCAACAGCGTAGGCCGTGACAACTAACGCGATCTGGTCGTCTTTGGCTTCGGATAGGGAGGCGGCCGGGGCGGCCTTGGGGTGCCTGTCATGTAAATATTTATTTGCAAAGGCAAGAAACATGCACCCGATCCGAATCTGCAGCCGGGCCGCCCGTTCATCCTTGCCTGTCATATCTTCAACCGTTGCTTGGTCGTTGCTTGGCGCGGTTTGATTGTACCATTGGACCGTGGCCGGTATCACCTGCATTAAACCCATTGCATGATTTAAAACATGGGTATTACCGTTCACATCTGGCAACATTCCGCTTTTGCATTTTGTTCCAGCAATACGGCCAATGTATCCGGCGGATTCATGTTTTATAATAGCCAACACCAGATCGGGCGGGATGTCTTTACATTCCACCAGAACAAACGGTTTAAGGTTTTGTATTCGTTTGGGCCATGTCATTGGTCAACCTTTATAACCTTGTATTCATAGCCCATGGCGATCTCATTGGCCCTTTCGAGATCGATTTCTGGGTGTTCTGATGCCATATCTTGCGCGATTTGCGGCATCATTGCCCGGCCCACTTCACGCATACCACGGCAAAATTCGGCGCATATTTCCACCGCTTCTTTTGTGTCCGGATCGAAATCCGGGTGCATGATTACAACTGCTCTACGTTTCGCCATCTCAATACATCCTTGTCATGTTTTCATATGTTCGATCTGAACCTGTTACTTGGGTGAATCCCTTCAATAATCCTGAAAAACCTTGGATACCACTGGTTGGTGGTTCCGGCCCCTGCAGGTAAACCCAAAGGGATACAACAGATGAAGGCGGACAACGAAAGTGAACACCATGATCGTAACCGAAAAGGAAAAGCATTTTATCCCATGGTTGAATTTCGGGATGGACCACCCCCGGTATTCGCTGCAGCCATTCGGCCGGGGTAGTTACAACCAAATTACGAAAGGCGTTTGGATCCACGTCCGTTGTTGGCAATGATTCAATAGTCAATAACCAAATACAATTAACGCCGCCCTCGTTGGCTCCAAGGGTTCTTTGATGCCAAGCAGAATCACCACGCGGCCAGCGTAGATCGTCGTTTTCAAAAGTAAGTTCTGTTTGAATACTTTTGATTATTCCCACTTCGTTTTTCCGAGTTATGAAGCGGCCCAATTCGTAAATAACTTCAGGCCCCAAACAAGGCCGGTAGTTGTGTGTGATTTGAAATTTCAGCGCTTCGGGGGTAGCGTCCAACGAATCCCAGTCAATCGCCATCTTGGGACGATCAAAAAGCTGCAGCGAAATAGCAACGGCAATTTCATAAGGTGAGGCAAACGGCGTCATTTCCACCGAATAGGCGTAATACGGATCGTTTGCAGTATAATCCAAAAATGGATCGATTTCATCAACCATATCGGCCGAACAAACGGCGTTGAATAAATTCAAATCAATATCATCACCGGTAATATTCATTAGGTGTTTGAGTTCTCCTGAACCGGAACCCCAACCCCACCATTTTGTTTTGCCGTTGCTAAATTGCTGTAGTCTCATTTCCTAGCCTTTCCGGCGCTTTTCGGCACCAACCAGCCAAATTTGAATCGTTCGATCATCGCCAGAAGAGGCATAATTGTTTGTTAACTCAATATACACGGTGGTGTTTTCTTCAATTTGCACAGGGGGCTTGTACTGTTTCCAAATGTTGGTACGTGGTGATCCAAAAAGCAGTGCCATCGGTGGCGTTGGCCCTTTATGAAATCGTTCTGTGTTTTGTAGTGAAAAATCAATAGCGTATTGCATGGGGTCCGTTCCGTCATCTCCTACAACACAATGTTGAAGTTCCATTAAAGCAAAATCGGAGCGATTGATCACAACGGAACCGGTCACCTTGTCGCCAATCGTGCCACCCAAGGTGATGGTTAACCCGTATTCCATCGAACGCACGCTTTTCATTGCTTCGATCGCTTGCTGATCCATAGCGTAACCTTTCTAAAAAAAAAGGGATGGCAGGGAGTAATCATTACCCCCTACCATCGTTTGCAAATACACCCGATAGGGGGTTAACGTGTGTAGTTGCCCAGCTGTTGAACTTCGCGCATACCACGCAATGTGATACGAATCATTGCCTCATTGTTGAACGTTCCGTTTGCAAACACAATTGGGTTTACCTGTGCCATAAGGGCAAGCAGATCGCGCGCTGTTTTGGCGAGGTTCAATTTGATTGAAACCGAAAAGTTTTTAGGCAATGCGATTGCCATATTTGAAAACTGAAAACGATTCCCGGCCAACGGCGCGCCGTTTGTCAAAATACTACTGTAACTTTCAACGGGGCCGGATTGGTGGCCGGTGGTTCCAAATCCGTAAGGGGCTTGTTCAGGAAGGAACGTCAAGATTTTGTCATCGGCTCCACCGACAAACAAAGAACATGAAGCGTGACGGGGCACAATATCGGTGAACATTTTTGCCGATGCGCGATCACCGTCGAACATATCAACATTGATCGGGTCGGGATAGTGAAAGCCGATTCCCAAGTCTGTGATTATTACAGGCCAATCCAATCCAGTTTTTTTCTTCATGTTGGTGTAAGCGGTTCCCGCTTCCGATTCCTGGCGTTGATCGAAAAACGAGAAATCGCCACCACTGGCCAACATGTTTGTGAAATTCTGAAACCATCCGTTCACATTGGATGGTACGTCATCGCCGATCCGGATCGTGTCGTACAAAAGGAAGTCTTGCCGAACATTGGAAAATTCGGGGTTTTGCGATCTGATTACATCAACGGCATCCGCGCCATATGCTATATTATTCATTTGCTTTTCCTCTCTGCATTCTAATTTATAGAACGTTTAAAAATTCCTTATTTGTTGTTTGCTTAGTAGCTGCCCGGGTAGCTCGCGGCAACCTTGCGCTGCAATAACCTGTAATCATTTGCCGCGCCCATATTCGGGTTGAAAGAGACTACTTGCCCCCCTGCATCGCTTGCGCCCATACTGGGGTTGAACGGTACCAGTTGCCCACCTGAATCGGTGGCACCATACCCGGGAAGGTATCCAACACCGTTGGCTTGGTAGTCCAAAACTTCGTATTCGTCTTCACCAGCTCCAAGGAAATCGGGATGAATTGCAACGTCATCGGCTCCAAACCATGATTCACTCCAACCCCATTTTGGGGCCAATTTGGTAGTGAATATTTTGTAGACAGCCAGCGCCACTCCACCGGTAGCCACCATAGCAACAGTGGGCTTTTTCAGCTTGAGCAATGCACCACCGGCAAACGCCGCAACCATTGCCGAACCTGCAGCCATTGCGATGTTGGGCCATGACCACCGTTCCGTTTCGGAACCTCCAGCGGTCAATTTATTGACGGCTGCTTTTGCGATCACCATTCCGGCAGCTGCAGCGATTGATCCCCGTATGACTTTTTGAAAGTTCAAGGGTTCCTCACGTCGCCGCGTTACTCTTTTGGCAACCCTTCGGCGGGGTGCTCGTCTGGTTTTGATTTTCGTGACTGTCCGGGTACGCCATCTTGTAACCGGGGAAGCCGATTTTTTTCTTGTTTTTCTTTTGGCCATTTGCTTCTTTTTCCTTCCTGTTTTTGTCCGGCGTACCGGATTAACTCCAATAATCATAGGCATATCAACACCCATCCATACAATCGCCGAACGAGCGCAATAATCAAAATCATTTGTTTCATTCGGTTACCTTTCCGGCGATTCAATTTCGCCTAAGTTTCGGGATTAAAAAATATGCTGCAGCGATACCGATCACGCCAGCCACCAAAATTGAAGTTCCTTTGTTTCCAAGGAACTTTTGAATCCAACCAGTGGATCCGGGAATAGCCTTTGCGGCTTCTTTGGCACGGGTGGCGGCTTGCTTTTTCCACTGTTCCCATTGTGTGCGCTTTTCGCTTGGTTGTTTCATCATTTCCAAATCTGCAGCGAGCATCTTTTGTTGGAGCCGCGTTGCTTCAATCTGTGCTTGTTTCTCAAGTCGATCTTCGGCTTGATCACCGGCAATCAATAAAGTCACTGCAGCGATACCAACGGCAATGATTATTGGAGCAATTCCAAGCGCCATTTCATCACGGGGGTAAATGTCACCCTCTGGCGCTGCAGCGGCAACAATATTCAACGTTCCATCGTCATCGATAGCCACACCATACTTTTGAAGTAACACCCCGGTAATCTGATTATCGAGAATAGAGGCACGCCGCCCGATCTCGTTAATTCGTTGTGCTTGCTGTTCTGTCACGATGTTTGGCCGTTGCCCGGTGATTCTCTCGATCTCATTTTGCGCCGCGTTTGCAATTTCACCGAACACCACAAGCGCTTGAACCATCGGCTTTGTTTTGCCGATAAACCGGGTTTTATACGTTACCCACCGGCGAAATTCTTGTTCGGTTGGTGGTCTGGTGTTCATCTCTTTCGCCGACCTTTCCAAACCGCCAACGCAACCACTGCAGCGCCGCCCATGATACCGGCGGCAAGTGCAACCGCGTTAATCTCAGCGGTTTGAACAATCGGTTTGGTGTTGTTTCCTAAATCACGGGTTAATACTCGAATACGGGCGTCTACGAAATCACGGGCGGCGTTCATATCGAAATCGGCCGAAGTTCCCGCCGGGCCGCGTGCACCTTGTGGCCCCTGTGGCCCAACTGGACCCCGGGCACCCTGTGCAACCGGGTTTTGTTTCATGTACGCGGCGATTGCTTGCGCAAGCTGTGCGGGTG
>Ga0307441_1000325_pt1 | contig 17982 bp, 15 predicted proteins | sample SalMarWE160420MG_FD_202149 | JGI IMG/M metagenome (GOLD analysis project Ga0307441, IMG submission 202149) | Salt marsh sediment microbial communities from the Plum Island Ecosystem LTER, Massachusetts, United States - WE1604-20 | ecosystem: Environmental > Aquatic > Marine > Intertidal zone >... | reverse complement strand
ATCATCGGGGGAATTCATATGATACGATTGCTTAAGGATGAGAGTTTAGTAGCTTCATGGCAAAGATTCTTTGAAGAAAATTACAAACCTGGAATTGAGACTGTTGCCATTGAATATCCTGAGAAACGTAGTTTATATGTTGATTATTGGGACATAGATAGAGCAGATCCAAAGCTCACTGAAATGCTTATCAATCAACCTTACAAAGCGATATTTAATGCCGAGGAAGCTCTTAAAAATGTTGATGTTGCTGCTGAAAATAAATTAAAACTTCATTTTAGAGTTGTAAATCTTCCTGATACAAACAAGATAATTATTAGAAAAATTCGTGCAAATCATCTTGGGACATTCGTTGCTGTAGAGGGTCTAGTAAAGAAAGGAACTGAAGTAAGGCCTAAACTTCAGGTTGGCGCATTTCAATGTCAGAAATGTGGTGCAGTTATCAGGATAGAGCAAGAAGAGGATATTTTAAAGGAACCTTCCGAATGTTATGAAGATCAAGGTGGATGTGGAAGGGTTTCTTCATTTAAACTTTTAACTAATTTGTCTGAGTTTATAGATTCTCAAAAGATAGAAATCCAGGAAAATCCTGAGGGGCTTCGTGGTGGTGCTCAGCCAGAGAGAATAAGTGTGTATCTTGAAGATGATCTTGTAGGGGAGATATCTCCTGGGGATAGAATCATTGCAAATGGCATGCTTCGTTCTATGCAAAGGAGAAGAGGGCAGTTTCGATTGACTTCTTTTGATAAGGCTATGGATGCAGTTAGCATTGAAAGCCAGGAAATGGCGTTTGAAGAGGTAGAGGTTAGCGAGGAAGATGAGAAGGAAATATTGAAGATAAGCAAAGACCCTGATATTTATACTAAAATGAGGGAAAGCATTGCACCTACGATTTATGGCATGGATGTAGAAAAGGAGGCTTTAATCTTGCAGTTGTTTGGTGGTCTTGCTAAAGAGATGCCCGATGGCACTCGCATAAGGGGTGACATTCACACGCTGTTTGTTGGAGACCCTGGTACTGCAAAGTCTCAGATGCTTGCCTATATGTCCAAACTAGCTCCAAGGAGTATCTACGCCTCTGGTAAAGCGTCAACGGCTGCAGGTCTTACGGCAGCTGCAGTCAGAGATGACTTTGGTGAAGGCCAGTGGACATTGGAGGCAGGGGCATTAGTTCTGGCTGACATGGGTGTTGCATGTATTGATGAAATAGATAAGATGGATGAGAAAGATAGGAGTTCACTTCACCAGGCAATGGAACAGCAGGAGATTTCAATTACTAAGGCAGGTATAAATGCAACGTTAAAAACAAGATGTGCTGTGCTTGCGGCAGCAAACCCAAAACTAGGAAGATTTGATGAATTCCTTCCAATGCATGAGCAGATTAACATGCCACCTGCTCTTATTTCTCGTTTTGATCTAATCTTTTCAATTCTTGACAAACCCAACAGGGCAAGGGATACAGATCTTGCGGCACATATTTTACGTACCCACAAGGCGGGGGAGATAAGCGAGAATATCATAAAATCTAAAATGTCAAAACGTACTAAAAAAGAAAGAGATAAGTTAATGGAAATTGTTATGCCAACATTCGATCCTGAATTTCTAAGAAAGTATATAGCACATGCAAAAAGAAACATCTATCCTGTAATGACTGATGAGGCATTGGAACTAATCAAGAGCTATTATGTAGATTTTAGAAATTCATCTGAGGATACCGTTACGTTTACTCCAAGACAGCTTGAGGCTTTTGTAAGACTTGCAGAGGCAAGTGCCAAACTTCGACTTAGCCAGGAAGTAACTGTAGAGGATGCAAAAAGATCTATTAACATTATTGAACAGTATCTTACAAGAGTTGGGATGGATCGGGAAACCGGTAAATTTGATATTGATATCATTACTACCGGCATAAGTCATACTCAACAGAGTAGAATGCGTTCAATTATAGACATTATACAAAAGTTGTGTGACGCATCAGAAGATGGAAACGCAGATAGAAATGACATTGTAAGAGAGGCAGAGATAGATGGCGTTGAATCTGGCAAGGTAGAGGATGCAGTAGATAGGCTCAGGCGTAACGGGCAGATATATGAACCATCACACGGAAAATACAGATTAAGCAATATGTAAAATCAGATGTAATTAGTTAAAAAATGTACTTTTATTTATCTTTACAACTTTGGAGAAGACAGTTTCCCAATAGCTTTTTTTACATTTTCTCTGCTCTTTTCTCCCACCTCGTCAACTATACAATCTGCAAAGCTATTCTTTATATCATTCCAGTTAAGGGTTGTCACACCAAAATATAATTTTTTGTTGACATTTGAAGCTTTGTGAATATGTGGGGACCATTTGCTGGGAGTAGTGTCGCAGTTATCCATATGGAGAACATAGTTTTTCTTAAGAGTTTTTTTCTCTATAAGATAGATCTCAAATTTTCTGTTAAAATATTTGTAATTAGCATCCTTGTCAAAGTATCGGTATTCGAGCTCGTAGTTTTTGTTTATGTTTATGCTCCCGCGTTCCATTTTTCCCTCCAAGCATCGTGTAACACGGATTGCTATTTAATGATTTTTAATTTTTTACAAAGCATAATTAGTTTTTGTGAATTTTGCCTTTTAAGAAGTGTGTTTGTACATAGTTAACTCAGAACAAAATTTGCGGTAAACATTGCGATTCACTCAGTTAAGATAATATATATAATGTGTGTTTTCTGTAGTGATGGAGTGTACTTAGGGTGAATGTCTGGAATAATATCTGGCTTTTCACGTTGCATTTAGATTCAAAAAAAGTAAACAGTAATGTTGTGTATGTGAGAAAATTTGGCTATCGGTATAAATATATGAATTGGATGTGTGAAATATGATAAAAATTATGGTTGTTGATGATGAACCGGATCAGATATTTTCCATTAAAAAATCTTTAGAAAACTTCGATAGTGATTATGAGGTCAATAGGTGCTAACGGCGGGGAACAATGTTTTGAACTATTGAAAAATGGGCAGATCCCAGATCTCATATTGTTGGATATTATGATGCCAGGTATGACAGGTTGGACTGTCCACGACAGATTAAAAGCAAAAAAATCTCCATATAACGACATTCCAATAATTTTTCTCACAGGAGCAACAGATGTAGATACGAAGGAAGTTGGAGGATGGTTTGGTGAGGATTACATCGAAAAACCATTTAATGCGAATGATTTAAAGGAAAGAATCGACAGGGTTTTGGAAAAACAATAACCAAAAACAACACCGGAACTAGATGATACTTTTTGTTTTACTATTCTCTCTTACAAACAAAGAAAAAAAATTGAAAATAAAGGAGAGAGTTTAATCCAGATAATATTCAGCTGGGTATGGCTCTGGTTTCAAGCCTTTCCTTTCTCTTACTTGCTTTATTACTTCATCTTGAAGGTGTTTTGGCATAGGTTCGAATCCCATGTTTTCTGTATTCCAAAGTACTCTTCCACCTGTGGCAGATCGTATTGCAGAAGCAAATCCAAACATCTCTGCAACGGGTGCCTTTGAGTCAATGTTTACACTATCCCCCTCTGTTTTCATGTCCCTTACTTCTGCTCTTCTCTGGTTTAATTCTCTTGATGCGTCGCCCATGAGTTCTTGTGGCGTACTTATGAATACCTTCTGCATAGGTTCAAGTATTACGGGATCAGAGATTGTTATGGAACCATATATAGCGTTTCTTGCTGCAGGTATAACCTGTGCTGGACCTCTGTGTATTGCATCCTCGTGAAGTTTAGCATCTACGAGTCTTACTAATACTCCTTGACATGGTTCAGATGCAGTTGGTCCACTTTTCATAACTTCATCAAAAGCTTCTTTGATGAGCTCTCTGGTCTCAAATAGGTACTGTATACCTTTAGTGGTATCGGCCATCAAATTTAATCCATGTGCGGCAAAAACTCCTTTTGCAAGTTCTTTTGTCATTCCTAGTTCTTGTAGAATTTTTGCTACTTCATTTTTGTGTTTTTTAACATTTTCAGGTATCACATTGTCGTGTAGAGCCTTGACGATATTTTCCGGAAGTGGTTCAACCTCTATGTAAAAACGGTTATGTTTGTTTGGTGATTTTCCTTCGAATTTATGGGGGCTTGTTTTTCCAACTGTTTCTCTGTATACTACTATAGGTTCTGAGGTGACAATATCAAGTTTATAATCATTTCTTATCCTATATTCAGTAATCTCAAGGTGCAGTTCTCCCATTCCTGACACAAGATTTTCACCAGTTTCTTGGTTGATTTGAACCTGTATACTTGGGTCAGCCTTTGAAACTGATCTAAGAACTTCAATAAGTTTTGGAAGATCCTTCATGTTTTTTGCTTCAACTGCAACAGTTACCACAGGATCTGAAACATGAACAATCCGCTCAAAAGGTTCTGATTCAGGGTTATCTGTGACAGTACAACCTGCAATTGCATCTCTTATTCCAGTGACCGCAACAATATTCCCTGCACTTACAAAATCAACAGGGATTCTGTCTATTGCGACCATAACATTTACTTGTTGCACTCGGTTTTTGTTTGGCATTCCGATTACATAGAGTTCTTGCCCTCGCTCTATTTTTCCACTATACATACGCCCCACTGCTATTTCTCCTGCATGTGGGTCTAAAATAATCTTTGTAATCATGAGTGCAAGTGGTCCATTTTCTTTACATTCAATCATGCTTTTACCAAGTGTGCTCTCTTGGTCACCTCTCCAGATGTGAGGTATTCTATATTTCTGCGCCTCTTGTGGAGATGGAAGATGATCAATAACCATGTCAAGTATAACTTCATGGATTGGGCTTTTCTTTGCAAGTGTTTTTTGATCATTGTTATTACAATATTCATATATATCCTTAAAACTAAGTCCAGTTTTCTTCATATATGAAGCAGAAATGGCCCAATTATAATATGCAGAGCCAAATGCGACTGTTCCGTCCTCTACTTTTACATTCCATTTATTTTTTAATTCTTCGGGAACGATGTTGTTAAGAAGCTGATTGTACTTTTGAATTATTTTGACGAAACGCTGCTGCATTTCTTCTGGTGTTACCTTCAACTCATTGATTAGCCTATCTACTTTGTTGATAAATAAAACGGGTTTCACCTTTTCGCGTATTGCCTGTCTAATGACAGTTTCTGTCTGCGGCATAGCTCCCTCTACAGCACATACTAGAACTATTGCTCCATCAACGGCACGCATTGCACGTGTTACGTCACCACCAAAATCTACGTGACCTGGTGTGTCTAAAAGATTGATAAGATACTCTTTCCCTTCAAAATTGTGCACCATGGATGCAGAAGCTGTGTTAATGGTAATACCTCTGTCTTGTTCCTGTCCTTCATAATCTAACACAAGCTGTTTACCGGCAAGATCTTCACTCATCATACCGCAACCAGCAAGCAAATTGTCAGAAAATGTGGTTTTCCCATGGTCTATATGTGCAGCTATACCAATGTTACGAATGCGACTTAGTTTATTCATCAGATCTTTTGCTTTTGCTATATTGTCTTCCTTACGTCCCATACTAAATACTCCCTATAATATGTTATAAATCTAAATTGTTTATCTGGCTGACTTGGCAACCCTTTCTACGTCATTTTTCTTGCCTATTGAAAAAGAAGCTATATCATTTTTGCTTGCCTTGATTATCTCATCAGCAAGACATGACTCGATACTTCGTTTATTTTTATGGGACGCAGAGACTGATCCCTTACAGATGTTTCGAAGAGCAAGATCCAGGCGTCTCTGCGGAGCTGTATCAACTGCTTTAGGGACTGATATGCCACCAAAACGCAGTCGAGTAGTTTCCTCCTTAGGTGCGGCATTTTGAAGAGAGTCAACGAACACCTGTATTGGATTGGATTTAGTTCTCTTCTCGATAATTTCAAAGGCAGCCTTTACAACTTTATATGCCTTAATTTTCTTTCCAGTGTAAACATTAGTTCTCATTATATTGTTGATCAAACGCTCGACTATGGGAACCTTAGCTTTGGCAAACATTTTATTTGAAAAAACCCCGCCAAGATATAGATTCTCAGTTTCTAAATTTATGTATCTTTCTAATCCTCTGTCTTCTACCTTGATTTTACTCATATCATATTTTGCCAGAACTGGGAAAAAATGAGCATCTACTTTTCCTTTACTTTTTTCAGTCATATCTATCGTCTCATTGCTTTTTCAATCTTTCCTTTAATCATTTGATCAAGGGCTACGTCGTTGACTTTTATTACTTTAAATCGAACACCAGGGATATCACCAAAACTTCTTCCCATCCTACCGCCAATTCCTTCAATCATTACCTCGTCATGTTCATCGATAAAACTAATGGCATTATTGCCCGGAGCAAATGCAGTAATCTGACGACCATTTTTTATAAGTTGTACCTTTACACATTTTCTAATCGCAGAGTTAGGCTGTTTTGCTTCTATGCCTACTTTTTCAATGACAATTCCTCTTGCTTGAGCTGTTCCTCCAAGCGGATCTGCCTTTTCTTTTAGGCGTAATACTCTCTTTTTGAAATACCGATCATTCCATTGCTGTTTTCTACGGTCTTTTTTGAGTTTTCTTGCTGCATTCAGTCCTTTGCCCATGTTTCACCTACTAGATAAGAGTAAGCCAGTATGTAGCTTTTGATATTTAAATCTTTTAGATGGTAACTCCTAAAGATTGAAACTAGCAAATTAGTTTTTTTCGAAGATCTATTTGTAGCATAAAATAACAGCCACATTTTTATATCAAAAAGGTATTTCATATAACGGGATCTGAGATGCACAAAGATCAAATTATCATTAATGATGACGCAAGTTCTTCTGGAATAATACACCGAGGTGTATTGAGTTACTACTTGGGTTCTGTGTTTTTTATGGCAGGTATTGCACTCCTAGCAATGGGGGTGGCATTTATCATGATTTTCAAAATTCACTATAATTCTTTGCCAGAAGAAATTCTTCTTACTGCTGTTTTCATGGGTGTTGGTATTACATTGATTTTGACGGGCATCAATTTGATGATGAAGCAGACGAAATACGGGTATGGTATTGTGGGTGGGAGTGCTCTTATGTCGTTATCTGCTCTCTCTCTTTTTGTATATGCTTATCCGCATAAGTGGTATTACCCATTCATAAGCTATGTATTCTCGCTATTCGTTGCTGGATTTTTAGTACTAATGGGAAATGCATTTGCAAATGTGACTCTCAAGATGATTGGAAACAGACTTGAATCTGTGGTGGGCAAAGAAGAAAAAGCGGAAGTGAAAATCTATACTGACGAAGAGATAGAGAAAGACATAGAGGAAGCAACAAGGAAAAGTGTAGATGCTGCTATCGATAAACTAGATTTTACACTGACCGATGGAAGGGATTTGACATTGGGGGCATCTTGCACTAAAGTGCGAGGCAATATCGTAAGGGTCAAAGATGATATAGATGAAGCGAGAATCTTGAAAATAACGAGGAACCCAGCCGAAACGGATAAATGGGGCTCAATAGGTATTGATAAGGTTTCAATGCAGTTGAGTAGCGCCCTGGAGAATCAACCATCAATTGAGAAAGATCGATTGGTAGAAATCACGAAGGATTTCGAAAGAAAAATTAAAGGTATTTTTGATCTGGTGAAATCAAAGTGATAATCTATCAAATGATTTGATTAAAATAAATATTTTGTTCTGATTCATCTGTAACTGATGGTCAATGGTGTTGTCTCTCTACTTTTAGTGGGGAGTAAATTGGATCATATAACTAGACTATGAGTTGGAGCGAACATTCGAAACCTTTTTAAGGAAAATGTAGCTACATTCTATTATATTAACAAGGATGGTGATGTGGAAATGGCAAAAGGCCTTGATATTGGAACTATGAATATAATTTGTGCAGAAAAAGAAGGCGAAGATGTAGTTTTTATGCAGCAGCGGAACGCATTTATGGAGCTCGAATCAAGCGATCTCACGAAGACAATGCTAGACACCTCGAAAGTTCTTTATGTGGAGGAAGACGACGGAATTTCTCTATTGGGAGAGGATGCATTTAGGTTTGCAACTATTTTCGAGAAAGAAGCGAAGAGACCGATGAAACGTGGTATAATATGTTCTGACGAGAAAAATGCAATACCTATGATGAAGTTAATTGTAGAGAGAGTCTTGGGCACACCAAAAGGTCAGAAAGAAGTATTGTACATTTCATCTCCAGCAGATCCAATAGATTTAGATATAAATGTATTGTATCATAGGAAAACCATGGAAGCGCTAGCAAAGAAAATGAAATATGATACACATGTGATTGATGAGGGTCTGGCTGTGATTTACTCTGAACTTGCAGATTATAACTTTACTGGCTTAGGGGTAAGTGTAGGTGCTGGACTCACAAATGTAACGCTTGCATATTTAGCTACGCCCCTTATGTCTTTCAGTATAGGTAAAGGTGGAGATTGGATCGACGAGCAAGTTTCAAAAACAACAGGGTTACCAAAAGAGCATGTATGTGCAACGAAAGAGCAGGCAGGATCCACGTTAGGTACTACAGATGTTGATTTTGGTAGCGTAAAAGGCGCTCTTACTGTATACTATGATGCATTGATTACATATATTATTAAGAATCTAGATAGGAAACTTTCCGAGATAGCACCGCCAAAAGTATCATTTCCTGTTGCGGTTGCAGGTGGAAGTTCAATACCCAAAGGATTTTTCGATCTGTTTGAGAAGAAATTAAGAGAAACAAAGCTTAAAATTGACATACCGACCATGATACGTGCCAAGGATCCGTTGCATTCAGTTGCAAGAGGGTGTTTAATAGCAGCAAGAACGCAGGAAGCAGCAGGAAAAAGAACGACGACGGCAACAGCGACGACAACAACGCAGAAGAAAGCACATGGTAAGAAAACAACAGGAAAGAAGAAATAAATAGATTACAGTTAGTAAAAATGGTGGATTTGTTTGTTAGATGGCAAACAACGCCGCCAGTTCTTTTTTTTATTTTTTTACCTTACATAATTGTTGTACTTGTTGCTGGCAGTTGTTTGTTCAGAGAATGAGATTAGGGATAATACAAGGAGATCAATTACACATTTTTTCCATTCAAACTGGTTAATAAATTACTTGCAGGCGATCTTGCTATATGTTCCGCTCTTTATAGCTTGGTCTTTGTTGATTTTTTGTGTTACAACAATGACTATATCCTTCAAAATTTTTCAGGAAAAAAAGAGTAGTTTTTTTGAGGAATGAGAAGAAAAATCTGGGGAAAACTTCTCATCGCGGTTGAGATGGGATGATGATGCACTCCTTTCTAAAAACACCAGCCCAGATTTTTTAATCACTTCCATCACCTAAGATTGGGATGGGTTTTAAGTAGTTTTTTCGCAGGTGATTATGCAGTTAACTCACTATCACTACAACCATTTTAAAAGGTGATTTCCAGGAGAAATAAGGTGTTAGGGTGCCCTACTAAATGGTTGTTAATTTAGCAACTTAAAAAGTGAAAAAACCCCTAGCTTTTTAAAGAAACAGTTGCTATGGGGGTTAGGTGAGGATGAGATGGAACCACGAGCTAAGATAACTTATACGGCGCCTAAGCAAATACCATTATTCGAAGAACAGGATGACGGAAAGCTAACGCAATATGTAATGGAAGATTAACTGTCTATAATTTTACTCCCTTCTAGATGATGTGCAAGCGATAGAGCTCTAGTCATCTATAAAATTGATTGACAGGTTTTATATGGTTGCATGGTACAAAAGTTTAAATTCCACCTTTATTTTACGTCTAGTAGAGAGGTGAAAAATGGTCGAATTTGAAACAATAACCGCAGAAGAAGTAGAATTTGGAAGAAATAACTTTATAGAGGTTGCTAGAAAGAAAGCTGTTGGTGACGATGGAGAAAGGGAGTTCGTTTCACTTTCACGAGGCTATCATCTTCCAGATGGTACAAAAAAATGGAAAGCATCCATAACTCTACCCGATGAAGAAGAAAAAAGAGAAAAAATAGCTGAGTTAATAAAGAAGCTATAATTGAAATAAAAAGCGATTAAAGTTTTTTGTATCTTCAGCTTCTATCTTTTTCATTTATTGAATTTTTTCTATATAGTCCATTTACGTTGGCGAAGTATTTCTTTGATTATCTGTAGCATTCATAAGGTTGCATATAGTTAGGTCACGTTTGTACTACTCATATGATCTGTTGCCATTTTTGTCAATAAAAAGTTCTTTTGATTCTAGTACAGTATAATTATCAATTTCTACGAATGACGTCATATCAACATCTATGTTTGTGTCGTATATTACGTGGGGTCCGGAAATAGACACGTTTAGAGATTCATTGCTCCCATCGTCTTTAAATAATCGCAGATGACCAATGTCTTCCACTCCAAAATTCTGATTTATTTCGGTCTTTATGCTAGCGCTGCATGAACATTCAATTGGTATCCATCCATCGTTGCTGATGCTTTCACCTACAAAAATCTCAACCCATGCATGGCCAATTGCACTGACAACTCCATTTGATTCTTCTGCTAGAAATCCACTTATGAATCTTGCAGGTATGCCTACTGAAAGACATAATGAGATGTAAAGAAACGAAAGGTCATCGCAATCTCCCGATCCCAGTTGATAAGTCTTGATTGCAGGTTGAACATTGTTATTAGTTGTGTGTATCTGGTAGACTGTATTTTGTTTAAGCCAGGTAAAAAGTTCTTTTGCTACAATAAATGAGTTGTTGCTATTTGCCTGGTTTAACACAGTTTGAGCGGTTGATTTTATATTGGAATTATCTGGATCTATGTATGCTATATTATTATCTGACTGTTCATTGCAGTATTGATCTACAAGATTCGGATAAAATGTTTTAATTTCTTGTAATGTCAGCGCATCATTACCATTTAAATCGGTAACAAGAAAACTCTCCGCTTCGACATTTGCACGGATACCTAATTCATAATAATGACTATCTTTTCCACTTATGTTCCATCGTAGAACTGTATTATTTACCAGGGAAATACTTTCATAATTTTGTTGGTACAATATCTCCGTGGATACTGATCCAAGCAAGATTTCTGGGAGATCACAATCATAATGTATTGTATATTCTCCGGTCCCACTGCAGTTCACTTTGTATCCATAACTGATTATGTATCTGACCTTTGTAGGGTGAGATTCATACGTTGTGCCGCCGCCAAAATCAAAGTTAAAATACTCTAAACATCCAGATGTGGACATAATTAGTATAAGTAAAATGAGAGCTAAACCTGTAATACTTATGCTTTTTTTATCCATGCATATCTTTTATCTCTTCTTAAAAAATCCTGCTTTTTTACCGTATGAAGCACGGTATTTACAACTTTCTTTCATTGGACATTTGATACATTCTGGATTTTCCTCATGACAATAGTTTTCACCGAGTTTAGCCAAAGAGTCTAGATATTTGTAGACATTTTCTTTCATCTTTTCGGCTTCTTTTGTAAGTATCTTAATTGCTTCGTCTGGATCACCAGTAGAAACCCACCCCAGTCTCTTTGCTACTCTGTTTACATTCAAAGCTTTTTTTGTGGATTTGCTTCTACCAGGTGTTGGTTCTGGGAAGTCAATTGGAATTTCAGGTTGTACTCTTGGTTGGGGTTCAGACATTGACATATTTGACATCTTGGGGGGCTTGTCAGATAGTCCTCCTCCTTTTGTTATGTTTACTGATTTACCGCCATGGCTTGTTTCCCTGGTACGTATCTCAGCCATGATTGGTATCTGAAGAGAAGCACCAGAAATGAGGGCTACACCAATTGGAAGACGTTGTATTTCGCGGTACGTCTGATTAGTTAAACCCTCGACTGATTGAATAATGGCTTTGAGATCATTAGGATTTGTTACCTTTAGAATTATATTTGTATTACACTGTGAAATTATGTTTTTATCTACTTTGGCTGGACGTTGACTGATAATACACAGCCCCATTCCAAATTTTCTACCCTCTGAAGCAATTGTACGCAGAATGTTGGATGAAACGGCGCTTCTAAACCCTCGTTCGGGGCAGTAGTTATGTGCTTCCTCTACCATAAATAGGAACGGTGGGATTTTACCCGCCTTACGATCATCAAACAATTCTTTGGTTAGGCGAGCTACAACAACCTCTTGTACATCTGGAGGAACACCTTTCATGTTGATTGTGGAGCACTTTCCACTTCTAACTAACTCTCCAGTAGATGTTCCTTGTTCTGAAAAAACACCTATTGAGTCGAGTGATTCAAGTGAAGCTATAACATTCCATCGAGCGTTACTTTTGCTTCTGTTAACAGCATCTATTATATCTCTGAGATCATAGACTTGTTTGTATTCCTTAACCTCTTTGATTGCCTGATATAATACTCCTATCTGGGGGCCAGATAGCTTTGCAGAAAGGAGATCTGTTATCTCACGTGCTTCAAGATTTATGCCACTGAGAGTAAGATGTTTTGCACTACCTCGTCCGCCAAGTGGGGAAAACTCAGTCATTTGGCTAGAATAATCTCGTTGCTTGACACCAAACCTTTCCATGTTTTTATGATCTTTTCGGCTCTTGTTTGGCTTTGTAAGTGAGTGGTATTCTCCATGCGTATCGATTATAACCATTGGTATTTTTTTCTTTAATAACTCCTCTACAAGAACGCCACATGCATAGCTCTTACCCCCACCTGTTTTTGCTAGTACGCAAATATGCTTTTGAACTAGTGAATCGACATTCAGATAAACTTTCAGATCGTGTCCTTTCAATAGACCAATATATGCTCCATTTTCCTTGGCAGCATTCAGTCCTAGAACCTGCCTAATAAGCTCTTCATCAGCACGTATGATTCCGCTGCCTGCATTGAAAGGAGTACGGGGTGATTGTAAAAGCCCTTTTTTGTCACGATATCCGATTACATCTGCAAATGCGGAAACTTTGTTCTTGATGTGAGGAATTTCATCATCGCTTGTCATACTTACAGCTTCCTCAAACTTGAGGTCAGATAGCTGCTTGATATCCATCACTTGGGCGAGCATATTTCCCTCTTTATGAGGAGCATATATGTAGTCAAACTTTCGTATGCCTTGGCTGTTTACTGTGAAATTAAACTCAGTCGAGCCGACCTCTCCGTATATAAAACCGACAATATTCTCTTTTTGTTGCATCCTAGATCCCCTATTTTTCGGAATAATACCGCACTTAGTTATTATAGTTTTTGTAATTTTTTACCAAGTTCCGCAGGCAAACCTGCAAGTTTCTCAAGAGCCTCTATCTCCATAAAATGAAGCTTTCCTGGTACAACCAATGTGTGAAGAGGCGGACCAAACTTTTTGTCCTTTAAGATGCCCATTCTGTCCGCCATCAATGTTGGACTTGATGATCCTGCACGAGCTACTGTACAAACTATGGTATCTTCAGTAATAATTTGTTCTTTTAATTTTTTTTCCATTTCTAGTAATAGTGCCATACCTTCATTAGCTGTCATATATCTTTCTTTATCTGCCTGAATATCAAGAAGTACAAGAGTATGTAAACCCATCTCCCTGTTATTCTTTATAACGTTGTAAGGACTTGTTGGGAAATAATCCTTTTCTGGAAATGCAAGTGTTGTGGTCCTACCAAACTTGTAATTCTGTAAACCAAGTAGACCTGGAACCGCGGTGACGATGCTACTACCATGTACAACCTTTGTCTTAATCCCCATGTCTATAGCTCTTAGTCTAAGGTCAATGTGGGTGGTAGCAGTCATTGAGTCGCCGCATGTTAAAAAAGCAATATTTTTATCAGTGGCAGACTTTAGTATTTTATCACCTTTTTCAGATTCTTCTCTTGGAAGTATCTTAATAGTTTTTCCAATTTTTTCTTCGATCTTGTTTATGTTGGTTCCAATAAGCTTTGCAGTGTAGAATTCTGCATAGACTTCGTCGCAATTGTTGATTTCTTCAAGACCCTTTAGCGATATATCTTTTTCATCGTGCAGGCCTAAGCCAATGAATGTAAGACTTCCCTTTGACATGTTAACTCAGAAAATCTTAAGTACCATCTATACAAAAAGGTTTGTTTTATGGATTTGGGGGGATCGGATATTATCTACTGACAGTTGATCTTTTACTTAGATATATAAATAACCGTTTTGATTATGAGTCACTATGCTTTCAATAGGTCTTGCAATTCTAGCGTTTATTGTTGGAGTTATTTTTCTCTACAAGTGTTCGGATATCCTGGTGGAGGGAACATCGAAAACCGCAGCTCAACTTGGTATTTCTTCATTAATTATCTCAGTAATTGTTGTCGCATTTGGTACCTCCGCACCTGAATTTGCAATCTCAGTTGGTGCAGCTTTTCAATCGCATGCAGACATATCTATGGGAAATATCATCGGCTCTTGTGTTGCAAATCTTTTACTTGTACTTGGAATAAGTGCAATAATTAGGCCAATAAAAGTCAAAAAAACCATCATAAAACGTGAGGTGCCCATTATCATAGGAGCGACTATTGTTCTCTTACTCTCATCATTTTTTGGCTTGTTGGATACTCATCGTTTGATTGGAGGAGCAATTTTTCTTGTCTTATTTGCAGTATTTATTGTTTATTTTATTCAATGTGCAAAAAAAGAAAGAAACAATGACGTAGAAAAATACGAATCTGGGAAGATGCTCAAAAACATAATTTTTATTATATTGGGCATAGCTGGTGTTGTTGTTGGAGCTTGGCTGTTGATAGAATCAGCTTTATCTATTGCAGATTTCTTTGGTATTCCAGAGATGATTATTGCATTGTCGATGGTGGCAGTTGGTACATCCCTTCCAGAATTGGTGGTTTCTGCAATGGCTGCCTATAAAAATGAATCAGATATTGCTGTTGGAAATGTAATCGGATCAAATGTGTTTAATATTTTTCTAATACTTGGTGCTAGTGCTCTTCTTATACCATTAAATGCAATAAATTCCATCGGTAATTTGCTGATTCTTATGGCTGTGACTCTTGTGATGTTTCCGGTACTTTATACTGGACACGTCATTTCCAGGAAAGAAGGAGTATTTCTCCTAGTATTATATTTGTTTTTTATTTGTTACATTTTCCTTGCATAAACCAGGTACAGGGGTCTATTTGATGTTGAAAAATTCGAGTTTAATGATGTTTTGAAAACCAAAACCCTACCTCAACACCTCTTTTACCCTTTCCATTCGTTTTGTAACCATTAAAGAATAGTTTGCAGCAAAACCGCTATTATATATAGGTAAATATTATTCGTTGAAACCAATGGCGAGAGAAAAATCCGTAGATAAAAATGAGATTTTGGCTGTTTTTTTAATGGGTTGTTTATTCGTTCTCATTCATGGTCTTTCTTTGTTACTTACAACGCCTTTTGAATTAGCGGGAATGGAGCCAGCATTCGAGAATCCAAATGATCCGATGAATATTGTATATATTTTTATGATAATGCTTGTTTTTACTGTTTTAATTTTACTTATTGCAAAGTTTTGGAAGAAACAGTTCATACAGGTTGTTATTTTGGGTGCAGTGGGTTATACCTCCTTTTACGCGTTCTTTTTACCACTGTTTCACCTCACTTTTTCACATGTATTTTCAGAATTTGCTTTAGTTGCTGCTGTAATTGCTGCGATTGTTCTTGTTGTGACGCTTTTCAAGTATCCTGAGTGGTATGTAATTGACATTTGTGGTGTTATAATAGGTACGGGTGCTATTGTTATATTTGGGATATCGCTAGGTATTTTGTTAGTTCTTATTTTACTGATTGGTTTGGCTATTTATGATGCGATATCTGTCTATAAAACTAAACATATGATTGATCTTGCGGATACCGTCATGGATCTTAAATTACCAGTCCTATTGGTTATACCAAAAACAAGAGGGTATTCTCTAATAAAAGAAACAAAGCGTTTGAAAGAAAAACTCAAAGAAGATGACGAACGAGATGCGTTTTTCATGGGACTAGGGGACATTGTAATGCCAGGGATTCTTGTTGCAACTGTGTACAATAATATTAGTAACGGTCTTCCAGTAGCTATATCAGTAATGATTGGTACAATGGTTGGTTTTGCAATTCTTATGATCTTTGTGATGAAAGGAAAACCGCAGGCCGGACTTCCTTGTCTTTGCGGTGGTGCGATAGCTGGTTATATCATATCTAGCTATCTGTTATTTGGCGAATTGGTGGGTCTTAGCTTTTCTATCTAAAAGTGTTAGTAGTTGATTTTAAAACCACAATCCTTGCACCATGTCTTTCCATCAAAGTGGTTCAAAGGTTTATTGCATTTGGGGCATTTTGTCCTTTCAAGAAAGTGTTCAAGCCAAACATCTCTTACTTGTGGCACTGTCTCATTTTTTATCCTTTTTAACTCATCCACAAGATCGGGAGTTGTAGCCAGTTTTCGAAGAACTGAAAAATTAATTTCTCTTGGTTTTAGAGTATAGAATGAATCATAATATATTGTTTCTGCTGAGGCTGTATTGCCTGTGCCTGTTCTTTTATTTTTGATGATAATGGCAGCAATAACCACTCCACTAACCAGGCCACCGATATGTGCAAAATGGGCAGTAGTGTCCTGAACATCTAACATAACAATTACGGTTTCCATCACAGCGAAAATAAGTACAGCATAGACTACCTTGATACGGCGAAAGACCATAATTATGCCTAGAGGAATGGGCATAACTACTTCATCTCTGGGGTATGAAAATGCGAATGCACCCAGGATACCAAATATTGCGCCAGATGCACCGATCAATACAATTCCAGAACCAAGATTAAGTAATGAATGAGTTAGTGCGCCACACACTCCGGTTAATAGATAAATAGTCAAGAATTTCTTCCAACCTACTCTTTGTTCAAATGCCATCCCCACAAAGAAAAACACCAGCATATTTCCAATGATGTGGAGAAAACCACCATGTATGAACATGGAAGTAAACAAGGTATAAAGTTGAGGCATGAACTCCGGCGAGAGATAAATTGGCCGAAATCCCAAATCATAGATCACTTCAGGAAAAATAACCGATATGACGAAAACAATAAAATTTGCAAATATCAGTGCATATGTTATCAGCAGTTTTTTTGCATATGCGATAACAAGCGTTCCAATTATTACACAAATGGCAATTATAGAGACTAAACTTATTGGAAGTATTACTATGTCCATTCTCTCTTTCTCCAGTCGCGTGCTACAAGCACAAAGGTCATAGTAAATATAGCCACTATATAAATTGTGTTTTTATTTTCTATTTGCTGTGATTCCTTTGCATCTTGTGGCTGCGGTTGCGTAAGATTCCAGTCATAGAAGAAAACCTCTGTGTAATATTGTGCCATCTCTTCATTTTCTATGATTATTCCCGCCTCACGATTGCGGGTTACGGAGTTTTCATTCCAGTTGATGCTTGCGATTAAAATGGATTCATTGTCAACGATCATTCCCTTGTTGTGGATATTGCTGAAATATGACCAATTTGAATAAATGAATTTCACTTCAACTCCGTTTTCCTCGAAGTATTGTTTTGTCAGATTACATTTTTCATTAGTAGCCTCATAGTGAGGATTATAATTCAATATCACTTTGATATCTATGCCTTTCTTGGACTTATTAGCCAGACGTTCAACAAAAGGACTCATTCCATTATTCCAATCTCTATAGACGTACAACTGCTCAATGTATATACTCTCATTAGCCGACTCGATCATATCACATATTGCTTTGTAACTTGTGTCTGGAGAAAAGACAGGGATGGCAGAAAAATTTCCTGTAATCGTTTTGGACATAAATTGAGGGTCATACGATCCTCTATACACCGAATTATCCATGTAATAATCGGGTGGAACTGAAAAATCCATGTCATGAAATGAGTAGCTATCACAACGCTTCGGATTCCAGTCATCAAGAAAAACACCAAGGAAATACTCAGCAACATTTTCGCTTCTTACCACTATTCCCCATTCGCGATTACCAAATGTGGGATCTTTTGGTATGCCTGTTTTAGCCCAGTTACAACTTTCCACAATT
>Ga0307441_1000324_pt1 | contig 18022 bp, 12 predicted proteins | sample SalMarWE160420MG_FD_202149 | JGI IMG/M metagenome (GOLD analysis project Ga0307441, IMG submission 202149) | Salt marsh sediment microbial communities from the Plum Island Ecosystem LTER, Massachusetts, United States - WE1604-20 | ecosystem: Environmental > Aquatic > Marine > Intertidal zone >... | reverse complement strand
CGGCCGCTGGCAACGGCCGCGCGCCGAAAGGCGGCCGTTGATGCAAACCGAGATCGTCATCTCCGGCTTCGGCGGCCAGGGGGCGCTCTTCGCGGGGCAGCTCCTCGCCCACGCGGCCCTCGATGCCGGCATGCACACCACCTGGTTCCCCTCCTACGGTCCCGAGATGCGTGGCGGTACCGCGCACTGCACGACCATCCTCTCGGATGCCCCCATCGGCTCGCCCGTGGTGCGCAATCCGCGGGCGGCGATCGTGCTGAACCTGCCGTCGCTGGAGCGCTACGAGCCGCTGGTGAAGGCCGGCGGGGTGCTGGCCGTGAACAGCTCGATCATCGCGAAGGCAACGACGCGCGCGGACCTGCAGGTGCTCCGGGTGCCGGCCGACGAGGTGGCACAGGAGCTCGGCAGCCCCCGTGTCGCCAACCTGGTGCTCCTGGGCGCGCTCCTGGCGCGGCTGCCGGTGCTGGATCTGGACGACGTCAAGCGCACGCTGGAGCATGCCATCCCGGCGCACCGCCGCGACCTGCTGCCGACCAACCTCGAGGCGTTGACGCGAGGCGCTGCCCTCGCGCCGGCCGAAGCTACGCCGGTGTAGTCGGTCCGCTCGCTCCCGCATGCCCCGCGCCGCGGCCGCGGCGCGCCGGCGCTGCGGGCACCGCGGTGCCGGCGCCTGTGCGTGGCCGCAGCCGGGGCCGGCTGCGCCCGCCTCTGCCGCCGGACGGCGGGATCACGCCTCGCCGCCGTCCCGCTCCTCGATCTCGACCGTGCGGCGGCCCAGCATATTGAGCCGCGTGCGCCGCACGGTCGCGGGCTCGACCACGCCGCCGCCCACCATGCGGAAGCGCAGCGCGTCCTCAGGGCACTGCACGATGCAGGCGCCGCAGCGGATGCAGTCGTCGGGGCGAGTGATCTCGACCTTGCGCCGGCGCCCGTCCATCGCCAGCACATCCCGCGGACAGACCTGCACGCACTCGGCGGCGCCACTGCAGCGATCCTCGACGAGCTCGATGCTGGCCCGCCCGCTGGCGGCGAGCGCGCTGGCGTACCAGGGGGTGGTGCCTTCGAAGTCGACGGACAGGGCGGCGACCGCGGCCACGACGGCGACGGCCAGCCACACCAGGCGGCTCGGCTCGGCGTCGCCGGCGAGCAGCAACGCCAGGACGCCGACGCCGAAGCCGAAGCCTGCGAAGGCGGCGAAGCTCCACCAGCGGCCGCGGCCCGACAGCAAGAGCCGCGGCACGGCCGCATAGAGGCCGGCCACGGCGGCCGCGACGGCGGCCGCGACGGCCGCGCCCAGGCGCCAGCCGCCCAGCCAGGCGGCGACGCCGGCCGCCAGCGCGAACAGCGGCCAGCCCCACGCCGCGGCCATCTCCAGGCGCTCGCGAAGGGGGAAGCGCATGGCGCGCTCGCGCCTCGCCACGCGCCGGCCGCGGTCCAGGAACGCCGGCAGGTCTTCCAGTCGCGCCGGACCCCAACGCGCGCGAAAACCCGTGGCCGCTTCGATCTTGCGCCGCTCCACGCCGGTGGCACAGAGCTGCGGCAAGATCAGCTCGCGGTGCTCGACGAGGTCCGCGAGCCCGGCCACACGCACGGCGGCGATGATGTCGTGATGCGTCAGGTGCCCGCCCCCGGCCGCGCACCACACGTTGATGCCGCGGCTGTCGGCGCACAGCAGCCAGGCGTGGCGGCCCCGCATGGCGCGCCTCAGCCGCCGCACGGTCACGGTGTAGTTGCCCGTCACCAGCACGGGCGACTCCGGCCCTGGCCGCCCGATCGCCTGCAGCCCCGTCGGCGCGGCGTGCGGAAGCATCCGCAACAGCAGGTCGCGCAGACCCAGAGATGCCTCGCCGGCGGCGCCACGCCGCTGGACCGGCCGGCTCACGCCGGGGCCCCCTGGCGTCGGACGATGCCCGCCGCTCGTCGTTCGCGCTTCCGGGTCACGGAACCTCGCCCCGAACGACGGCGAAGGCACCACCCCAGCGCCGCTCCTCCGTGATCGACACGAAGCCGGCCGCAGCCAGCCGGTCCGCCAGCGCCGCGGCAGGGCGCGTGGTCGTCTGCGTCAGCAGGAAGGTGAGCGCCGCGGCAGGCAGCCGCCGCAACCGGTACAGCGCCCGCGAGGCCGCGTTGACGGGCTCGACCTCGTCGGCCAGTACGACACGGCCGCCGCGCACCAGGCGCGAGCGCGCGACGCGCAGCACGTACGCCTGCTCGTCCCCCGCCATCTCGCTGAACACGAGGCACGCCGTGACGGCGTCGAAGCGCTCGGCCGGGAAGCGGTCCTCGATCTCGGCAGCGCCGAGCTCCAGCCACGAGACGGTGCCGACGGCGCCCGGCGGGAGAGCCTTCGCCCGCGCCACCGCCAGCATGCCCGCGTCGCGGTCGATGCCCACCACCTCCGCACCGAGCGCGGCACATGCCAGCGCCACCCCACCGGTGCCGCAACCGACGTCCAACACCCGTTGCGGACGCGTCGCCGAGGCGCCGCCGACGGCGAGCTCGGCGACGCGGGCGTACACCTCGTCGATGCGGCCGCCCGAGAGCCAGCGGACGCCCCGGTCGTAGCGCTCGGCCGCCGACTCCAAGACCCGCATCCACACGAAGCTGCTCACAAGGGCGCGCCCCCTCGGCCTTCAGCCTACCGCCGGCGCCGGGAAGCCGCGGGCCGACGGGCCAAGCGGGCCCACGGCGCCTCGACCATGCGCGCGCCGTCGGGGCCCGTTGCGAGTCCGGCCGCGTGCCAGCCCGCGTCCGGCAAGACGCCCAGTCGCCCGCCTCCTCGAAGAGCGGCAACAGGTGCTCGCGTATGAACGCCGCGGCGCGCACGCCTTCGTCGGAGTCGTCGTCCCATAAGAGCACCCCGGCCATGTCGCGGAGCGCTTGGATGCGACGCAGGTAGCCGGCCGAGTAGTGGCCCCGCCAGCGAGCCGAGACGTACGGCCAAAGCGTGCTGGGCTCGCCGTCGGTCGGCGTGGGCAGGTCCTCGCCGCGGTGCCGACGCCGGGCTGCCACATACTCCGCCCATCCGGCGAGCAGGTCGAAGAGCGCAGCCTCCTTGTCGTCGGGTGTGGCCACGCCGAAACGCTGGAGCCTCCCTGTCATGGTGGCGTCAACCCGGGAGCGTCCGGCCTGACGCCGCCATGACACGCCGGCGGCATGCTTGCTGCGGCGCCGGTCGCCGAGGCTGCGGCCGCGCGGGAAAGGAGCGCCGATGCTCGTCGTTCGCGATCCGCTGCCAGGCCGCAACCTCGATCCGAGGCTCATCCAGGAACGCGCCGCGCACCTTCCCATCGTGGTTCCCAACCGCTGGCAGGGCCAGGTCGACTGCCGGGTCGGGCCCTTCTCGAGCCGCAGCGTCGCTGCCCACTTCGCCGGGCGCGTCGTGGACTTCGGGGCCTTCGACGTCTTCGCGGGACGCATCTTCGCTCGCCGCGAAGGCTGGTTCGTCGAGGTCCGCCCCGACCCCGCCGCGGGCTGAGCGCCCGCCCACCGCGACCCGTCCTCTCCTCTCATCAGGGCCGAGCCGGCCGCCACGGCCACCGGCCCTCCCGTTCCCGGCCGCGCTTCGGCGCGGCCGTTTCGCGCGGCCCCGCCACGGGCCGGCTTCGGCAGGGACCCGTCCGGCGACCGGACGAGGCGCAAGGTAGCTCCGCGTTCATCGACCCCCACGACCCCCGGCCTATAGTGGCGCCAACCGCAACGCACCGGCGGGTGGCAGCGCCCGACACTCTTCCGGACGCGCCCCCGGCGCTCACGAAGCCGGGAGGAGATGAGTCATGGCCTTCATGAGAAGTCGACCGAAGCGTGCCGTGCGCCCGCCGAAGGCGGGCTGGGACCCCTCGACCTGGGCCACCCGCGTGCCGCTGACGCACACCGAGAACTTCCAGGAGGTGTTCAGGGCGGCATGGGAGAATCGCGACCGTGCCGGCTACGCCTGGCGCATCCTGTCCGACGGCGTTTGCGACGGCTGCGCGCTCGGCACCAGCGGCATGAGCGACTGGACCATCGACGGGGTGCACCTGTGCAACGTGCGGCTGCGCCTCCTGCGCCTCAACACCATGGGCCCGCTCGATCCCGCCAGGCTGGCCGATGTCTCCACGCTCGCGGGAGCACGCTCGCGAGACCTACGGGCGCTGGGCCGCCTGCCGCTGCCGATGATCCGCCGGCGCGGCGAGGCGGGCTTCGCGCCCATCGGCTGGGACGACGCCATCGATCTCGTGGCCGAGCGCCTCCGCACCACCGACCCCGACCGCAGCTACCTCTACCTCACCAGCCGCGGCATCCCCAACGAGACCTACTACGTAGCCCAGAAGGTGATGCGCGCCCTGGGAACCAACAACATCGACAACGCGGCGCGCGTCTGTCACTCGCCCAGTACCGTCGGCCTCAAAGGCGGCCTGGGCGTGGCCGCCACCACCATCTCCTACACCGACCTGATCGGCACGGACGTGGTGAGCTTCATCGGCTCAAACGTGTCGAAGAACCAGCCCGTGGTGATGAAGTACCTCTACCACGCCAAGAAGGCGGGCACGAAGATCGTCACCATCAACCCCTACGTCGAGCCGGGGATGGACAAGTACTGGATCCCGTCGGACATGGAGAGCGCGCTTTTCGGGACGTGCATCAGCGATCGCTTCTACCGCATCGCGCCAGGCGGCGACCAGGCATTCCTGCGCGGCACGCTCAAGGCCATGATCGAGGCGGGGTCGGTCGACCGGGCCTTCATCGACGCCCACACCGAGGGCTTCGAGGAGCTGCAAACGCTGTTGGACGGGCTCTCGTGGGACGCCCTCGAGAAGGCCAGCGGCCTGACGCGCGGCGACATGGAGAGCTACGCCGCCCTCCTGGCGGGCGCCGAGCGCGCCGTGTTCGTGTGGGGCATGGGGATCACCCAGCACGCCTTCGGCGAGGAGAACGTCCGCGCCGTCATCGACCTGGCGCTGTCGAAGGGCTTCGTGGGCCGCGAGGGCTGCGGGCTGATGCCTATCCGCGGCCACTCAGGGGTGCAGGGCGGCGCCGAGATGGGAGCCTACTCCACGGTCCTCCCCGGCGGTCGACCGACCGATGAGGCGCACGCCGCCGAGCTATCCGAGCTCTACGGCTTCCCGGTGCCCACCGGCAAGGGGCTGACCACCCCGGAGATGCTCGACGCCGCCCGTGAGGGGCGCATCGACGTGCTCATGGCGGTCGGCGGCAACTTCCGCGAGGTCATGCCCGGCCCGGGGCACGCCGACGAGGCGCTGGCGGCGATCGGGCTGCGCGTTCACCTCGACATCATGCTGAGCTCCCAGATGCTCCAAGAGCCTGCCGACACGGTGCTGCTGCTTCCCGCCACCACGCGCTACGAGATGCCCGGCGGCGTCACCGAGACCTCTACGGAGCGGCGCATCGTGTTCAGCCCCGAGGTGCCCGGACCCCGCATCGCCGAGGCGCGCCCCGAGTGGGAGGTGCTCGCCGAGATCGCGGCGCGTGCCCGGCCGGATGTGGCGGACAAGGTCCGCTTCACAGGGACGCCGGCCATCAGGCAAGAGATCGCCCGCGTCATCCCCAGCTACGACGGCATCCAGGCGCTCGCCAAGAAGGGCGAGCAGGTGCAGTACGGCGGCCCGCGGCTGTGCGAGGGCTGGACCTTCCCTACAGCCAGCGGCAAGGCGCAGTTCATGGTGGCGGCGCCGCCCGAGCTGCGGCGTGACCCGGACACCTTCGTGGTCGTCACGAGGCGCGGAAAGCAGTTCAACAGCATCGTGCACGAGGACGTCGACCCCATGGACGGGATGCCGCGCGACGCCGTCATCGTCAGCGCGCAGGACGCCGGCCGTCTCGGCCTGCACCGGGGCGATGCGGTCGTCGTGGCGAACGAGCACGGCGCCTTCCGCGGGCGCGTGTTCACCGCCGACGTGGCGTCCGGTTCGGTGCAGCTCTGCTGGCCGGAGGCCAACGTGCTCGTCGATCCCGGCGCGCGCTCGCCGAACGCCCAGATCCCCGCCTACAAGGATGCCCAGGCGCGCATCCACCGCGCCGGCACGGCCGAGGCGGTCGGGGCCGAGTCGCGAGCGGCGGCCGCAAGGCTGCGAGTATGAACGCCACCGGCGCCAGAGCAACCAGCCGCGTGGCGGTGACGCGCGTGCTGGGCGGCGAGCGCCGCCCCCGCGAACGCGATCTGGTGGCGGCCGAGGAGCCCATGGAGATCCGGCTCCTCGCCGGGTCCGGTGCCGCGGCCGGGGTCGTGCCCGGCACGCGTGCGGATCGCGTGTCGGCGCCGCGCACGCCCTCCAATCGCGGCGACGCACGCCGTGACGCTGTCGGCGGCGCGGCGGCGACCGGCACGGACAAGCTCACCGTGGCCGTCACCATGCGCACGCCGGGGCGCGACTTCGAGCTGGCCGCGGGCTTCCTGTTCAGCGAAGGCATCCTCCACAGCCGCGACGAGATCCACAGCCTGCACTACTGCCTCGACGAGTCCGAGCCCGAACGCCACAACATCGTCAACGTGGCCCTGCGCTCGTCGTCGCTGCCGGCGGTGGAGCGCCTGGAGCGGCACTTCACCATGTCCAGTGCCTGCGGCGTGTGCGGCAAGGCGCACCTCGAGGCGCTCGAGGTACGCTGCCCGGCCCCCGGCGGCGCCGGGCCGCGAATCACCGCCGCCGTGCTCGAGACGCTGCCCGAGAAGCTGCGCTCGTCCCAGGCGCTGTTCGGGCGCACCGGCGGCCTCCACGCCGCCGGCCTGTTCACCGCGACGGGCGAGCTGCTCGCGGTACGTGAGGACGTTGGGCGCCACAACGCCCTGGACAAGCTCATCGGCTGGGCGCTGCTCGAAGACACGCTGCCTCTCGACGAGCTGGTGATCTGCGTCAGCGGCCGCGCGAGCTTCGAGTTGCTGCAGAAGTCCGTCGTGGCGGGCGCCCGAGTGATCGCCGCCGTGTCAGCGCCCTCGAGCCTGGCGGTGGACGTGGCCGAGCGCTTCGGCGTCACGCTGGTGGGGTTCTTGAGGGACGAACGCTTCAACGTCTACACCGGCGGCGAGCGCGTGACGAGCGGCACGCAAGCCAGGCGCGCACGCGCCGGCATCGGCGGCGCGCTCGAGAGCCGTTAGGCGGAAGGCCATGGCCGACAGCGAGCGCAAGTACGACCTCTACAGCCAGGCATTCAAGGCCGATCCGTTCCCCACCTTCGCCGCCATGCGCGAGCACGACCCCGTGCTGCACCAGGTCGGGCTGGACGGCAGCGCCCAGGGCTGGTTCGTGAGCCGCTACGAGGATGTCGAGGCGGCGCTCAGGGACGATCGGCGCTTCGTGCGCGACCCGGCACTGGCAGGCCACGCGTTCGCAGACTCCGCGCTCGGCTCCCTGCTGAACGACCACATGCTCAACCACGATGGCGGCGACCATCGCCGGCTGCGTTCCCTGGTGCAGCAGGCGTTCACGCCCCGGCGCGTCGCTGCCTTGCGTCCCCGCGTCCAGGCTCTCGCCGACGGGCTCGTCGACGGCATCGAGGGCCGCGGCGCCATGGACCTCATCGCCGACTTCGCGTTCCCGCTGCCGACCACCGTGATCCTGGAGATGCTGGGCGTGCCCGACCGTGACCGCGAGCGCTTCCGGATGTGGTCGAACGCGCTCATCGCGCCGGCTCTCGACGAGGGCAGCCAGGCGGAGGCCGTGCGGCTGTTGACCGAGTTCACCGACCACCTGGGCGCGCTGTTCGCCGAGCGCCGCGCGCATCCTGCGGACGACCTCCTGTCGGCGCTGCTTCAGGCCGAGGAAGCCGGCGACCATCTGAGCGAGACGGAGCTGTTCAGCACCATGGTGCTGCTCATCGTCGCCGGGCACGAGACCACCGTGAACCTGCTGGCCAACGCCGTGCTCGCCCTGTCGCGTCATCCGGCCACCAGGGACGCGCTGGTGGCCGCGCTGGAGCGGGGCGACGCGCAGGCGGTGCCGCGCGCCGTCGAGGAGTTCCTCCGCTACGACGGCTCGGTCGAGCGCGCCATCATCCGCTGGGCCGCCGAGGACGTTGAGCTCCGAGGCCGCGCCATCCGCCGCGGCGATCCGGTGATCCTCATCCTCTCCTCGGCGAACCGCGACGCCGAGGCCTTCCCGGCGCCCGACGCACTGGCCGTCGAGCGCGAACCCAACGCGCACGTGGGGTTCGGCAAGGGTGTGCACTACTGCCTCGGCGCGCCGCTCGCGCGGCTGGAGGCCGACGTCGCGCTGTCGACGCTCTTGAGGAGGCTGCCGGCACTGAGGGTGGCGCCGGGAACGGTCCTTCGCTACCGGGCGCTGCCCGGCTTCAAAGCGCTGGAAGCACTTCCCGTCGTCTGGGAGGTCACGGCCCGACGCTGACGATCACGACGCCGGTGGAGTTCGTCGGCGCAGCGATGGCAGTCGCCGCCTCGAACGGTTCGGGGCGGCGCCGACGCCTCAGCCCACGCCGGCCGCTGTCGGGTCGACGAGGCCGCTGCGGATGGCGTACAGCGCTGCCTGGGTGCGGTTGTGCAGGTGGAGCTTGGCGTACAGGTCGCTGAGGCGGTTCCGGATGGTCTTCTCACTGCAGCCGAGGCGTTCGGCCAGCACGCGGTTGTCGCTGCCGCCAACGAGCAGCTCGAGCAACGCCCGCTCGGCCGGCTTGAGGCCGCGAGCGGTCGCCGTGACCACCGGCACCTGCGCCCCGGGCTGCCGCTCGGGCACCTCGCCCGGCTCCTCACCGTCAGCGACCCGCAGCAGCACATCGATGAGCGCACTGGTGCCCAGCCGCTTGGAGACCTGCGCGGCCGCCACGCCGCCGCCGTCGTCCATGTCGCCCAGGTCGCCGTTGTCGTCTCGCAACGTCACCAGCCGCAGGCCCGGGTCCTCCGCGTGGATGGCGGTGGCGGCGTGGACGCCGTCGACCGGGCTGAGCGCGGCATCGAGCAGGGTGATGTCGGGCCGGACCTCGAGCGCCCAGCGCAATGCATCCTTGCCGCTGCCGACGTCCCCCACCACGCGCAGGCGCGGTGACGCCGCCAGCACGGTCGTGAGCGCCTGACGAACCATCAGCTGCGGCGTGCCCACCAGCATCCGTACCTGTGCCGGCACGGGCGTCCTACCTCGCCGCGTTCGTGCGCCGATCCCAACACTCGTGCCGATCTGACCCGTGCTGACCATCTGCGTCCTTCCCCTACGGGGCCCGATTCCGACTCCGTCAGCCCGCCCCTCCAGGGTGAGGCCCGGCGGTCACCCTGGCGGTCGGGAGCATGGTGGACGCTCCTGTGGGAGAAACTCCTACAGGCTTCGCGCGCCGCCCTTCTGAACGGGGATCTCAGCCGATGCCGCGAGGCGTTCCCTATAGGCCAAACGTCCCAGGCGGCTCCCCAGTCTCAGTCGCCGCCGGCGTGGCTGTGGAGCCGTTCCTGCAGCCGGGCGAGGAAGCTCTGATGGTGGCGCCCACCATGGTCCAGGGTGCGGTAGACCGCCAGCTTGACGGCGTCCTCGATGAAGACGAACACGATGCAGTACGCGAAGACGATGCCCACGCTCCACCACGGGATGGCTGCCATGAACAGGCCGAAGGCCACGATCAGCACGGCGACCACCTTGGTGCCGAGGACCGCGGTCAGCAGCACCGGCGAGGGGGCGGGCCGCGACAGGAAGAAGCGCCGGGCACGCGTCACGAGCAGTGTCAGGTGCCCGGCCACCGCCAGCTTCAGGAAGATCAGCGTCTGCAGCTGCGCCGCGTCGAGGGGCATGGCGAGCCGCGCCACGGCGAGCAGCACGAACGTCTCGAGCACGCCCGCCGAGCCCAACGCCGTGGACATCGTGAGCACGCGTCGCATGTCCCAGCGCACCGGCTCGGGGTCCACTGGCGTGCGGTCGAACGCGATGGTCAGGATCGGCAGGTCGTTCAGCAGCGCCAGCAGGATGACCATGATCGCTGTGATGGGGTAGGTGTGGAACGCGATCATCGCGGCGGTGACGAAGAAGATGATGCGGATGGTCTCGGTGATTCGGTACACGACGTAGGAGTACATGCGCTCGAAGATGCGCCGGGCCTCCTCGACGGCCCGCACGATCACCGACAGCCCCGGCGCCGTCAACACCAGGGCGGCGGCGGAACGCGCCGCATCCGTCGCTCCGCTCACCGCGATCCCCACGTCCGCCTGCTTCAGTGCCGGCGCGTCGTTGACGCCGTCGCCCGTCATGCCCACGATGTGCCCGCGGTCCTGCAGAGCCTTCACGATCTTGAACTTGTGCTCCGGGAACACCTCGGCGAAGCCGTCGGCGCGCTCCACCCAGTCGCCCGTCTCGTCCGCGGGCGCGTCGCTGTCGAAGAGGTGGCCGGCCGGAAGCAGGTCCGTGCCCAACGACAGCCGCGCCGCGATCTCCTTGCCGATCGCCGCGTTGTCGCCGGTCACCATCTTCACTTCGATGCCGTGCTGGCGGGCCTGCGCGATGGTGTCCGCGGAGTCGGGCCGCGGCGGGTCCGACAGCGCCAGCAGCCCCAGGAGCCGCCACTCGCCTTTGCCGACGGCCCTGGCGACGGCCAGCGTCCGGAAGCCATGGTGGGCCAGCTCGCCGATCTTGGCGTGCACCTCGTGGCTGGCGCGCTCATCCAGGCTCACCAGGGCCAGCACCGCCTGCGGCGCGCCCTTGGTGACCCGCCAGCTGTCGCCACCTTGCGCCGTCACGGTGGCTTCGCTGCGCTTCCGGACCGGATCGAACGGAACGTAGCCGTCGCGGTGGAACGCATCCAGCGCGACGCCAGCCGCCTGCGCGCCCGCCAGCACGGCCTGGTCGATGGCGTCGGCGTTGGCTGCGTCCGACGCGAGCGCCGCCGCCGTCAACAGCTCGGCGTCGTCCGCCGCCTCGAGAAGCGTCGGGCTGCCGAGCTGCAGCTCGTTCATGGTCAACGTGCCGGTCTTGTCCGAGCACAGCACGTCCATGCCCGCCATCTCCTCGATCGACTCGAGCCGAGCCACGATCGCCTTCATCTTCGCCAACGAGGTCGCACCGATCGCCATGGTCACGCTCAGGACCGCCGGCATCGCCACCGGGATGGACGCCACCGTCAGGATCAGCGCGAACTGAACCAGCTCGAGCACGGGCGCGCCCTGGAACAGCTCGACCACCATCAGCACGGCGACCAGCCCGAGGCTCAGGTAGATGAGGTAGTCGCCGATGTTCAGGATGGCGCGCTGGAAGTGCGACGTCGGCTTCGCGCTCTCGACCAGCTTCGCGGTCCGGCCGAAGAAGGTCCTCGTGCCCGTGGCGACCACCAGCCCGGTCATCTCGCCCTGGCGCACCACCGAGCCGGAGTACGCCACGTCTCCGGGCTTCTCGTCGACCGGCAGCGACTCGCCGGTGAGCGCCGACTGGTCCACCGACAGATAGGCGCCTTCGGCCAGCTTCACGTCCGCCGGCACGATGTCGCCCAGGCGCAGGCGCACCACGTCGCCGGGAACGAGCTCGACCGCGTCGAGCTTCGACCAGCGGCCGTCGCGGCGGGCCTGGGCGCGGAGCGCCAACTGCCGTTTCAGGGCGTCCACCGCGTTCGACGCCTGGTACTCGTGCCAGAAGCCCACCGCCGCGTTGAAGAGCAGCAGGACCACGATGATGACGAGGTCCGACCAGTGGCCGACCACGCCCGACAGCACGGCCGCCACCTCGATCATCCACGCGATCGGGCCCCAGAAGAAGCCCAGCAGCGTCAGCAGGGGGTGCTTCTTGCGCTCCTCCAACGCGTTGGGTCCGTACCGCTCCAGGCGCGCTCGCGCCTCGTCGCTCGTCAGCCCTTCCGGGGCGCTCTCGAGGCTGCGGTACGCCTCCTCGAGCGACACCGCGGCGAACGCCCGGGCGTCACCCTGGTCCTCGACCCGCCCGCCGCCGGCGCCCTCGCCCGGCCGCTTCCGTCCACCGCCAACGCCCGCGCCTCGTCGCGAACGCCGGCTGTCGTCTTGGTCCGGGCGGAGATGCGAACGGCGTGCTTCTGGCATGATCGCGCCTACTTCCGTGCGCTCGGGCGCGCAGCTACAACCCGTTCCGAGCCGTCCCGTGAGGAGCGCTCGGTGCGTCGCGTAGCCCCCTGTGGTGCGACCTCGCCCTCACGCGTTCCGTCGCGCCGCAAAGAGGCTAGCTCGCGGTCGGCCCGCAGGGCAGGGTCAGATGCCCCACCGGGCGCGCACTCCGCGACCGGCTGCCCCATCGCCGTCAACCGCTGTGGGCGGGGCTGTGGAGCCGTTCCTGCAGCCGAGCGAGGAAGCTCTGGTGGTGGCGCCCGCCGTGCTCCAGGCTGCGGTAGACGGCCAGCTTGAGCGCATCCTCGACCACCACGAACGCCAGGCAGTAGAGCCACACCACGCCCACCGTCCACCATGGGATGGCGGCGACGAACACGCCGAAGCCGACGATGAGCACCGCGACGCCTTGAGTCGCGAGGATGGCTCCCAGCAGCACGGGCGCCGGCAAGGGCCGCGACCACATGCGCCCGTGCGTGCGGGTGACGAACAGCGTCAGATGCCCGGCCACCGCCAGCTTCAGGTAGATCAGCGTCTGCAGCTGCGCGGCGTCGAGCGCCAGGTAGCTGCGCGCCAGCGCCAGCAACGTGAAGGTCTCAAGCACCCCCATGAGCCCCAGCGAGGTCGCCACCGTGAGCACCCGCCGCATGTCCCAGCGCACGGGGCGCGGGTACACCGGCGTTCGGTCGAAGGCGATGGTGAGGATCGGCAGGTCGTTCAGCAGCGCCAGCAGGATGACCATGATGGCGGTGATCGGGTAGGTGTGGAAGACGATCATCGCCAGCGTCACGAAGAAGATGATGCGGATGGTCTCGGTGATGCGGTAGATGGCGTACGAGTTCATGCGCGCGAAGATGCGGCGCGCCTCCTCGACCGCGCGCACGATCACCGACAGCCCGGGTGCGGTGAGCACCAGCGCCGCGGCACTGCGAGCGGCGTCGGTGGCGCCGCTGACGGCGATGCCCACATCCGCCTGCTTGAGGGCGGGTGCGTCGTTGACGCCGTCGCCCGTCATGCCCACGATGTGCCCCCGCGCCTGGAGCGCCTTCACGATGCGGAACTTGTGCTCCGGGAACACCTCGGCGAAGCCGTCGGCGCGCTCCACCCAGGCATTGGTCTCGGCCTCGTCGTGCCCCTCCCGGAAGAGGTGCTCGGCCTCCAGCAGGTCGGTGCCGAGCGCCACCCGGCCGGCGATCTCCTTGCCGATGGCCAGGTTGTCGCCGGTCACCATCTTCACCACGATGCCGTGGGCGCGCGCCTCGATGATGGTGCTGGCGGAATCGGGCCGCGGGGGGTCGGACAGGGCGAGCAGCCCGAGCAGCTCCCAGGGCCCGTCACCCACGGCGCGCGCCACGGCCAGCGTGCGGAAGCCGTGCCGGGCCTGTTCCCCGACCTTGGCGTGCACCTCGTGGCTGGCACGCTCGTCCAGGCTCACCAGCGCCAGCACCGCCTGCGGCGCGCCCTTCGTCACTCGCCAGCGGGCGCCTCCGGGCGCCGTGATGGTCGCCTCGCTGCGCTTCCTGACGGGATCGAACGGCGTGTAGGCGCCGCGCTGGAAGCCTCCCGCCTCGAACCCGGCCTGGCCGGCGGCGGCCAGAACCGCCTGGTCGATGGCATCGGCGTTGGCCTCGTCCGAGGCGAGGGCGGCGGCCGTCAACACGCTCCCGGCGTCCGGGGCACCGTAGAGCACCGGCTCGCCGAGCTCGAGCTGGTTGAGGGTGAGCGTGCCGGTCTTGTCCGAGCACAGTACGTCCATGCCCGCCATCTCCTCGATCGACTCGAGGCGGGCCACGATCGCCTTCATCTTCGCCAACGCGGTGGCACCGATCGCCATGGTCACGCTCAAGACCGCCGGCATCGCCACCGGGATCGACGCCACCGTCAGGATCAGCGCGAACTGCACCAGCTCCAAGAGCGGGATGCCCTGGAACAGCTCGATCACGACCAGCGCGCACACCAGCCCCAGGCTCAGGTAGATCAGGTAGTCGCCGATGGCGAGGATCGCCCGCTGGAAGTGGGACGTCGGCCTGGCGCTCTCAACCAGCTTGGTGGTGCGACCGAAGAAGGTGTCCTCGCCGGTGGCCGCCACCATCGCGGTCATCTCGCCCTGGCGCACGACGGAGCCGGAGTAGGCCATGGCGCCCGCCGTCTTGTCGACCGGCAGGGACTCTCCGGTGAGGGCCGACTGGTCCACGGACAGGTAGTCGCCGGCGAACAGCTTGACGTCGGCCGGAACGATGTCGCCGAGGCGGAGTCGCACCACGTCCCCGGGAACGAGCTCGACCGCGTCGAGCTCCAACCAGCGCCGGTCGCGCCGCGCCCGGGCGCGCAGCGCGAGCTGGCGCTTGAGCGCGTCGACGGCGTTCTCGGCCTGGAACTGATGCCAGAAGCCGACCGCGGCGTTGAACAGCAGCAACACCACGATGATGATGAAGTCGCTCCAGTGCCCAACGATCCCCGACAGCAGGGCGGCGACCTCGATCATCCAGGCGATCGGCCCCCAGAAGAAACCCAGCAACGTGAGGACGGGGTTCCTACGCTTCTCTTCGATGGCGTTGCGGCCGTAGCGATCCAGCCGCGCGGTGGCCTCATCGGAGGACAACCCTTCGGAGCCGGCCTCCAGCATGCCGAAGACATCCTCGATAGGGATGTCCTCCCACTTGCGGCCGTCCCGCTCCCGTCTCGTGCCCCTGGTTGCCTGCCCGGCGGACCGCCCGGACGAAGAAGCCTCGGAGAGCTGCGATGCGCGGCGCGAGGAGCCCATCGGCGCGCCACCTCCCGGCACGGCCGGCATCGAGGTCGGCCGCGCCACCTGCGATGGTAGCGCCGCAGACGGCAGCCCGGCAGGGTCGGATGCCCCACGCTACCTATCATGCCCGCAGCGTTTGATACAGCTGGAGAGGTTGCGCGGGCTGGTGGCCCCACGCGCGGGAGGCAGGAGGAACTCGCCATGCAGGCTCGCTCCACAGCCGTCGAGACGGTGCCGTCCGCTCCGCCCGACAGCCAGCGCTGGTACCTTTCCTACGCCCTTCTGGGGCTGGTGGTGGCGGGCATCGCGCCGATCGTGCTGCCCTTGCTCGCGGCCCGCTCCGGCGGGCCCTCGGCTCCCGGCCTCGTCATGGCGGGCTTCAACCTGGGCATGCTGGTCGCCCCGTTGTGGGGGGCGCTCGCGGACCGCACCGGCCTTCACCGGCCGATCTACGTCCTGGGGCTGGTCGTGGTGGCGGCCGGAATCGGCGCATTCGATCTGCGGCCGGGGCTGGGATGGTTCACGCTCATGGCACTCGTCATCGGGCTGGCCGCATCCGCGACCGCCACCGTCGCCAACCTCTTCGTCACCGAGCGCCACCCCAAGGAGAGCTGGGGAGCACGCTTCGGCTGGCTGCAGACGGCCTACGGGGCGGGTCAGGTCGTCGGCCTGACGCTGGCCGGCGTGTTCGGCGTAACGCGGGCCCCGCTAGCGCTCGCGTTGGCGGCCCTCGCCGCGGTGCTTGGCGCCGCCATGTTCAAGGTGGTGCCGGCCTCCACCCGCGTGAAGCGGCCGGTCTCCGCTCGCCACCACCCGCGGCACGGGGGCCTGGTCCTGGGTACGTTCATGAGCCACGTCCATCTGCCGCACCTGATGCAGGCACTGCGCAAACTACCTCAGGAGGCTCGTGGCGGGCGCTCCCCGTTCCTGACCTTCCTCGCCGGCTGGTTCCTGGGAAACGTCGGCAGCGCCGCCGTCTTCTCCTTCTATCCGCTGGTGATGGGCCACGCCTTCGGGCTCGCGGCCGGGGCCGCGTCGTGGGCATTCGCCGCCGCCGCCGGGTTGGGGCTGCTGCTGTACGGACCGGCCGGCGCCGGCGCCAGACGGCTCGGAGCGGCGAGTATCTACCGCGGCGGCCTGGCGCTGCGGCTGCTGGCGCTGGTGTTCCTCGGCCTGGTGGCGTTCATTCACGTCGGCATCCGCGCGTGGCTGGCGATCGGTGGATTCGGGGTGGTGGTGCTCGCCTGGTCGCTCCTGTCCGTGGCCAGCTCCGACCTGGCTGCCGAGAGCTCGAGCCTGTCGCAGGGCGAAGCCATGGGCCTGTACGCGGCCACCGCCGCCGTGGCCGCGGTGGCCGGCTCGCTGCTCGGCGGGCTGGTCGCTGTGATCGCCGGCTACGCCGGGCTGGTCTGGCTTGCCGCCGTGTTCGTCGCGTTCTCGCTCGCGCTCGCGCCGCGCCGGCGTCCGCGGTCCGGCCACCAGGCCGCGACCCGCATGCCCGAAGGCGCACCCTCCTCCGGCGCGTGAGCGGCAACCCGCGCGCCACCGTCCGTCACGCGCTCGCCCGTCAAGGTCGGGTCTTCGAAGCCGCGCCGGGCGGCCGGTAGGGGTAGCGGTCGTAGTTGGTGAGCTCGACGTAGCCTTGGCCACTGTTCGACCCCGTCAGGCGCACGTCGCCTTCCCAGTAGACGGTGTGCGTCGTGGAGCGCGTGTCCATCTCCTGGTCCTTCATCACCGGCGTTACGCTGACGTCGATGCCGAAGCGCGGCACCTTCACCCGCCAGGCGACCGGGTACACCGCACCGGTCACGGGGCTCGTCCAGGTGGCGCCGGTCGCCGTGACCTGGAAGTCCTTCTGGGTCAGGTGGATGGTGCGGCCGTCCTTGGTGATGAAGCTGCCGGCGGCAGTCGCCAGGCCGCCGTGCTCGCTGCGGATCAGGTAGAGCATCAGCTCGGTGTCGTTGTCGAACTGCATGCTGTACCAGTCCCAGCCCGCGTAACCGGTCATCTTGAAGTCGCCCCACTGGTGGTCCTCCCAGGCCAGCCCAGTCACCTTCAGGTCGCGGCAGCCGAAGAAGTTGCAGTCCACGCCCAGCGTGCCGTCGACCGCCATGCGGGTGTGGGAGACGTAGTAGCTGGTCCCGCCGGGACCCATCGACTGGATCCCCGGCGGCTCGCCGTGGAGCGCCGGCGGCTTCAGCGAGTTCAGCGTGAGATCGATGCTGTAGCCCTCTCCTTCGGCCTTGATGCGCTGCACGTGGGTGCCCGGGATCTCGCCCGCCGACCAGTCGGCGACGTAGACGTGGTAGCGGTCCGTGGACGAGCCGCCCTGGTAGCCCCAGGCGGTGGCGCGCTGAGCGCTCGCGAAGCGCTTGCGCGACACGTCGGTGACGGCGAAATGACCGACGTAGGCCTTGTCCATCAAGACGTACGCCGGCACCGGACCGATATCGATGCCCGGCGGCGGGACCACCTTGAAGAAGGTCAGCTCGAAGCCGTAGTGCCGCCCCTGGGCGTCGACGAGGTGGCCGCTGTAGTACCACCACTCGATCGGCGCCTCGTGCGCGGCCTGATCCCTGGGCATCACCACCGGCCGGATCGGGTAGGGGTGCCGGTAGACGCTCGGCACGCAGGCCGTGAGCGATGCCAGCAACAACACCGGGAATGCCAGGACGAGCAGCCGTCGCGCGCGCATGCCCCACGTTACAGGGGCCGCGGGACTCGATGCGCGCTCCGGGGTTCGCCGGGTCCCCAGGCTGCCGCGGCCGCAGCCGCTTCTCGCGCCCCCGCCCCCGCCGAAGCAGGCATGATGGGAGGCGGATGGCAGGACCCGTGAGGCGAACGTGAAGCTGCTGTGCGCGGCCGACGTGCACCTGGGGCGGCAGCCGGCCCGCTTGCCGGAGGCCCTCGCCGAGCGGGCGCGCGAGCTGGGGCCGGCCGCAGCGTGGCGCCGGCTGGTCGAGCTCGCGCTCGAGGAACACGTGGACGCGCTGCTGCTCGCCGGCGATGTCGTCGACCAGGACGACGATTTCTTCGAGGCCTACGCCGACCTCAGACAGGGCGTCGAGCGCCTGATCGAGGCCGGCGTGCGGGTGCTGGCGGTTGCCGGCAACCACGACACCAGGGTGCTGCCGCGCCTGGTCGAAGCGGTGGAGGGTCTTGCGGCGAAGGGCGTTACGCTGTTGGGGCGGGATGGCCGCTGGGAGGCCGCCACGCTCACGGGCGGCGAAGGCGCGCGCGTGGAGGTGCTGGGCTGGTCCTTCCCCGGCGCGGCCGCGCCGGACGAC
>Ga0307441_1000322_pt1 | contig 18178 bp, 17 predicted proteins | sample SalMarWE160420MG_FD_202149 | JGI IMG/M metagenome (GOLD analysis project Ga0307441, IMG submission 202149) | Salt marsh sediment microbial communities from the Plum Island Ecosystem LTER, Massachusetts, United States - WE1604-20 | ecosystem: Environmental > Aquatic > Marine > Intertidal zone >... | reverse complement strand
TTAACCCTCATTTCTTTAAAAAGATATTCGTTTTATTAACTAACTATTGCGGCTATTATTTTATAGTGAAAAATCAATCTTAAAGTGAAATAACCTGAAAAAATGAGAAAATGTATAAACTTGAAACTGTTTTGTTTTTGCTTAAATGACTTTGGGATAAATAAATCAGGGATTTGGTTGGTATAAATATTGTTATTTGCGTAATAGTAAAAATAAATCGGTAGAACAATGAATTTTTTAGAACTGATTGTAGCATTCTGGCTAGCAGTATTTTTGGTTTCCGGTTCTTATCTGGGACACAGATCATACAAGAGAAAAAAAGAATTACACAATTTATTTAATAGTTAATCAGGGTAGTGTGAATACACTTGGGGGATTTTTATTTTTTGCCAGTCTCTGTGCTTAGTTGAACCCGATTAATAACTTACGCGGGAAAAGTTTCTCTTCACATGCCATTTCATCTAAATATAATTTTATCTCTAATTTCACCGTGATTTAACACAAATTCTTAAGCAAGTTTGCTTAACTTCTGCATCCTAAACAACTTACCTTATTAAAATCTCCCGGACAATAAAAGGCTCCTTTTATTGATCGAAAAATAAATGTGGAGATAATGCAAGATTTTTCTTGACATTTGAAAAATTTTTGTATTATTTTGGGGAGTAGTGGGGAATTGTGGTGAAGAATACCAAATGAAAGGAAAATGTTTAGAGGCAATTATACATATTCAATTGATAACAAAGGTAGAATAAGCATACCGGCTAAGCTAAGAAAGCATGTTACCGGGGAAGCTAATGATACTTTTATAATGACGAGAGGTACCTCTACTTGCATAGATATCTATCCAATGGACCAGTGGCAAAAAGTGGAGGATAAACTTTTACAACTTAATTCATTTAATCCTGAAGAGGCTCTGTTTAAGAGAATGATCTCTCAGTATGCAACGGATGGAACACTTGATTCACAATCAAGAATTCTGATTCCTCAATCGCTTCTTGATTATGCTAAGATAGATAATGAAGTATTGATACTTGGTGCAATGGAAAAGATCGAAGTTTGGAATCCGAAAGTTTATGAAGACTATATAAACCAGACAGGTCAAACTTACGAGCAAATTGCAGCTAAAGTAATGTCGAAATGATGCAGATCCATCACATACCAGTAATGGTAAATGAAAGTTTGGATCTGTTAATTAAAAAAAAAGGCGGGATATATTTTGATGGTACCCTGGGATTTGGCGGACATAGCAGTGAGATTTTGAAACGTCTTAATTCGAAGGGTATACTGGTATCTACAGATGTTGATAGATCGGCATTTGAGTATTGTAGGAAAAGATTTGAAAATGATAAGAGAGTGAGATTGTACAATTTTAATTTTTCGATGATCGATGTGATAGCAAAAATAGAATCGTTGATGTTCTTTGACGGAGTGATTGCGGATCTGGGAGTTTCTTCTTATCAGCTGGATAATGCTTCTTCCGGTTTTACATATAGTGTAGATTCACCTCTTGATTTAAGAATGGATAAAAATCTGAAGAACACTGCAGCGGATATTGTTAATTCATTCGATGAAAAAGAATTGGCGAAAATCATTTTTGATTTCGGCGAAGAAAAGAAATCAAGAAAAATTGCACATCAGATTATAAACTCAAGAAGAAAAAAGTCCATCAAATCTTCCTATGATCTCAGAAAAATAATCGAAGAAGTAACGCCACAGAGATATTTGGTAAAAACTTTATCGAGAGTCTTCCAGGCATTACGGATTTATATAAATGAGGAGCTGGAAAACCTCAGGCAGTTTCTGAATAATTCGATGAAGGTTTTAAAAAGCGGAAGCAGGATTGTTGTTATCTCGTATCATTCTCTTGAAGACAGGATAGTAAAAGAATTTTTTAAGTACGAAGAGCTCGATTGTATATGCCCGAAAGATGCACCGGTTTGTACATGCAATAAAGAATCGACAATAAAAATTTTAACAAGAAAACCTATAGTACCGTCTATAGATGAAGTAAAATCAAATAAACGAGCACGCAGCGCCAAGCTAAGAGCAGCAGAGGTATTATGAAAAAAAGTGCTAAACCATTTATAGTAAAAATTCTTTTATTGCTTGTAGTAAGTGCCATAATGATTTTACTTAATGTGGGATTGAGATTTAAAAATGAGGACTTAATAAGGAGTATTGTTCAACAGGGGAAAAAGTTAAACGAGGAAAGTACAAAAAAAGTTAACCTGATTGCCGAATTTCAGGCATTTAGTTCGGAAGAAAGAATAGTCTCAATAGCCGAAAATAAACTGGAGATGAAAAGGAGAACCCAGCCGAAGATAACCGTGAAAGTAGATAAGAAATTAATCGACAAGATAAACAAGGAATTGGAATCGAAATATGAGTAATTCACGTACTTTATTAATAGTGTTTTTTGTCATTTTACTATTTACAGGACTCGTTGCTAAGCTGGTTGACATCCAGATTGTTAAGAGTGATAACTATAAATATTATGCGCAAAAACAGCACACAAAATTAGAGAAAGTTAAAGCAGAGCGGGGATTTATTTTTGATCGGAATAATGTTTTGCTAGTCTACAATCGTAATGATGCTACTTATTATCTCGATCTGCGAATGACACCGGACAAAAAAAAGCATTCGCTTGCAAAACGATTCTCCTCAGTATTTGGTAAAAGTTCATCTTACTATTCAAAATTGATAAAGCCAAAAGATAAAACGGTTGTAGTTGCTAGAAAAGTTCCGATTGAAAAAGCTCAAAAGTTAAAAGACATAAAATTAAATGCTTTGTTTACCATTGAAGAACCTACAAGAGTTTATCAATACGGTTCTCTTGCATCTCACATTTTAGGATATGTTAATAGTGAATTCGTAGGCACGAATGGAATAGACAAATATTATGAAGATGTATTAAACGGCGAAGAGGGTATGCGTCTTGTTGAAAGAGATGCGATGGGTGGAATTATCACAATTTCCGATACCGAAACAAAACCTGCCATACCCGGTGACAATCTTGTTTTAACAATTGACAAGAATTATCAGTCCATACTTGAAGAAGAATTAAGATCAGGAATTGAAACATATAAAGGTCAGTCCGGTACCGGAATAATTATGGATCCTAATACAGGTGAAATTCTCGCGCTCGCCAACATTGCGGATTATGATCCAAATAATTACGGAAAGTATTCAGATTTCCAGAGAAAGGATCGTGCAATTACCGATACTTATGAACCAGGCTCAACTTTCAAAACTTTTTCTTTAGCTGCACTTTTAGATGCCGGTAAATGCAAGGAGAATGATCTTGTATATGTTGAAAACGGCAAATATAAATTTAAAAATACTTACATAAGAGACACTCATAAAAACACATATCTTTCTGTTAGTGGCGTCCTGGAAGAATCCAGCAACATTGGAATTGCGAAGCTCATTCAAAAAATAGATAATGACACTTACTACAAATATCTTCGTGGATTCGGGTTTGGAAATTATACTTCAATTACCTTACCAGGTGAAGTTGCGGGTAAGTTGAAAAAACCAAACTTATGGTCTGCATACACGAAGATTTTTATGTCTTTCGGATATGAGGTTTCCGTTACACCTTTACAATTGATAACCGCTTACTCGGCGGTGGTTAATGGTGGAATTTTGTTCGAGCCTCATATCCTGAAATACATTGCTGATAAAAGTGGGAATATAAAATCTGTTGTCCCTTCCAACCCAATTCGTCGCGTTATATCGGAAGAAACTTCAAAAAGAATCACTAAAATATTAAGCGAAGCAGTCAGCAAAGGAACCGGCTCACAAGCAGAAAGTAAAATGATTACTGTTGGTGGAAAAACCGGTACATCACAAAAGTATATTGATGGGAATTATTCAAAACAGGATTACAACACTTCTTTTGTCGGATTTTTTCCGGCTGATAATCCTCAATTAGTTTGTCTTGTATTAATTAATGCTCCTCAGGTTGAAAAATACGGTGGAAAAGTAGCTGCCCCGATTTTTAAAAAAATTATCGAGAGAATTCTTGAAATAGATTTGAAAAAATACCAGCAGCCTGAACGATACGATGGCAATGAGATATTAGAAGAGCAATTCGTTACAGCTAACTTAAAAAGTAGCGAAGACAATAAAATAATGAATACTAATAATGTACAGCCTGCAAAAAATGAATTCGTTGATGCCAAAAGCAACCTGATGCCAGATTTGAAAGGTCTCTCGGTAAAAGATGCGATAGTTAAACTGAGCTTGCTGGGATTGAAATATAATATCAACGGTTCCGGAACGGTAACGTCTCAAAGTATAAAACCCGGAGAGAAAATTAATCTTAACCATATAATAAAGATAAGCTGCTCTGAAACCACTATAAAAGGGGCAAATATCTACTGATGAAATTGTCCGAATTCATAGATGGAATCAAAGTAATTCAGGTTGCCGGAAATTTTCAGGACGAAGAGGTTACCGGTATTGAATACGATTCCCGGAATGTAAAGAAGAATTCTGTTTTCGTTGCTATCAAAGGTTTTTCAGTTGATGGTCGTAAATTCATCCCGGACGCATTATCAAAAGGCGCTTGTGCTGTTATCCTCGATCAAAATAATATTATCCCCGATGAATTTTATAAACACAACAGCGCAGCAAAGATTTTAGTAAATGATTCCAGGACAGCTCTAGCTGAGATTGCAAGTTTGTTTTTTAATCGACCATCCGAAAAGCTGAATCTAATCGGGATTACCGGAACGAATGGGAAAACAACTACTGCTTATATCATTAGAAATATTCTTGAGAATGCCGGATATAAATCCGGATTGCTGGGAACAATATCGAATCAGATCGGGGATAAAATTATTAATTCGAAACTAACCACACCGGAATCTAGAGATTTAAACGAGCTTCTATTTCAAATGGTTGAAGAAAAATGCGATTACGCTGTTATGGAGGTATCATCTCATTCTCTTGCTCTAAACAGGGTTCACGGGCTGAACTATAGCTCAGCAATTTTTACGAACCTTACAAACGAACACTTGGATTTTCATCTCGATTTTGAAAGCTATCTGGAAGCGAAAAAGAAATTATTCGATAATTTATCGGATGATGCATTTGCAGTTTACAACTCGGATGATTCGAGCAGTAATAAATTAATTCAGAGTTGTCGGGCAAAAAAATATAGTTACGGCACAAATCAATCGGATTTTCTAATTAAAGATATTAAGTATGATATCAACGGTACCTCATTTACAATCAACTACAAGAATGAAACCTATCCGATCAACACTTCACTTGTTGGTGAATTTAATGCTTACAATGTAAGTGCAGCATTTGCTGCAACAGTGTTAAATGGAATAGATGAAAATAAAATCATCGAAGGAATTAAGAAAGCATCTCAGGTTCCCGGAAGGTTTGAAGTTTTGGTCAGAGAAAACAGGAAAATTGTGATTGATTATTCACATACACCGGATAGCCTGGAAAAAACTTTGCGTGCTATTCATGGTTTAAATAAAAATGGCGACGAGATTGTAACTGTGTTCGGCTGCGGAGGAAACAGAGATAAATCGAAAAGACCCGCAATGGGTAGGGTTGCAGCGGAACTAAGTGATAAAGTAATTATAACATCGGATAATCCGAGATTTGAAGACCCGTTTGAAATAATAAATTCAATTAAATCAGGTATATCAAAAAAAAATTACGATGTAATTGAAAACCGGGAAGAAGCTATAAAGAATGCGATCTCAAGCAGCAAAGATCATTCTATAATATTGATTGCAGGTAAAGGTCACGAAGATTACCAGGAAATAAAAGGAACGCGTATTCATTTTTCTGATCGTGAGGTCGCAAAGACATTTTTGAATTCTTGAGAAAGGCGACTTTAAATATTGAAGATTTGTTTGAGTTACCGACGGCAACTATTTATAGCCCGGATAATTTTAAACCGGTTCATAATGTTGTTATCGATTCAAAGAAGACAAAAAAAGGTTCTTTATTTATTGCAATCAAAGGGAAGAGATTTGATGGTCATAGTTTCGTGAAGGAAGCTGTTAGAAAAGGTGCTGGCGTGGTTGTGATTAGCAAAAGAAAATTAAATGAATTTGATAGTGTGAATGTTCCTATAATTACTGTGCAAAATACTCTTAAAGCTCTTGGCGATATAGCAAAAATGTGGCGCAGAAAATTATCAAAGAATAAAATTACAAAAGTTGTTGGTTTAACCGGAAGTTCTGGTAAAACAAGCGTAAAAGAAATTTTGTCAACATTATTAAGTGAAAAATATACCGTGCAGAAGACAGTAGGTAATAACAACAATAACATCGGTGTGCCGTTAACAGTGTTGTCTGCAAATGAAATTCACGATGTTCTTGTTGCTGAAGTTGGTACGAATCATTTTGGTGAAATAAAATATTCCGCAGACATTTTACAACCGGATTATTCACTGATAACAAACATCGATGATTCGCACCTGGAATTTTTACGAAACAGAAAAGGCGTACTGAAAGAAAAATTGGCTTTGTTTGATGCGACAATAGAAAACGAAGGTAAGATATTTATTAATTATGATGATCCTTTGTTGAGAGAAAGTTCCCGAAGATTTAAGAATAAAATTTCGTATGGATTTAGTTCAGGTTCGGTTGTTAAAGGAAGGATCATCGATTATAATACTGAAGGAAAACCTACCGTAGAAATAAAATTTAAAAACAAGAAATACATTGAAATCCTTCCTCTCCCAGGTAGATTAAGTGCTGATAATTATTTAGCGGCGGTTTCAATTGCGTTGGAACTTGGAATTACAAAACAGCAGTTAATGAATGGGACAAAAAAATTGTTCGTTCCGGATAAACGAATTAACATAAAACACTTTCGGGATTTTATTCTGATAGATGATAGTTATAATGCTAATCCCGGTTCCGTAAAAGCAGTTTTAGAAATGCTTGGGAAAATGAGTCCCTTTAAAAGAAAAATTGTGGTTCTGGGAGATATGCTGGAGCTTGGAAAAGATAAAATAAAGCTTCATCGATCTCTTTCCTCATCTGTAATTAAAAATAGAATTGATGAGCTGTACACTATCGGCAGTGAAATGAAAACTCTTGCCGATTATTTGAAAGAGAAAAAAATTATATCAAAACATTTTGGATCAAGAAAATCGTTGAGTGATTTTTTAAGAAATCTCGACTTAATGGATTCCATTATTCTTGTTAAAGGATCACGTGGAATGCAAATGGAAGAATTCTCAAAAATAATTTCAGGCAGAATGAAAAACTGATGTTATACTATTTGTTCAACTATATAAATAAAGTGTACGGACCACCGGGATTTGATATTTTCAGATTCTTAACTTTTCGTTCTGCGCTTGCTGCTATTACTGGATTATTTCTTGCCGTTTATGTTGGGCCGCGTATAATAAATTATCTGACAAAGAATCAAATTGGCGAAGCTAAGAAGCAGGATGGTCCTAAATTCCACTGGTCGAAAGCGGGCACACCGACTATGGGAGGACTGATCATTCTTCTTTCTGTTTTTATCCCTGTTCTTTTGTGGGGAGATATCAAAAGCGTTTATGTAATTCTTTTAACAGTTGGTACGCTTTGGTTAGGTGGAGTTGGATTTTTGGATGACTACCTGAAAGTGGTTAAAAAATATCCTAACGGATTAATTGGAAGATATAAACTGCTTGGTCAGGTTTTTATAGGACTTGTAATAGGTATCGCAATTTATTTGCTGCCTGAGTTCCAGGATTTTAGCACGCTTACAACAGTTCCGTTTTTGAAAAATGTAAATCTCGATTTGTCTGTGCTTTACATTCCGGCAGTTGTTTTCATTATTACTGCAACTTCAAACGCTGTAAACTTAACTGATGGATTGGATGGATTGGCAATAGGTGTAAGTGCAATTGTTATGATAGCTCTTGCTTTGCTAAGCTACGTTACAGGCAATGTAAGACTTGCCGAATACCTCAACATAATTTATATGCCTGGTTCAGGTGAATTGACAGTATTTGTTGCTGCGCTTGTTGGCGCATCTCTGGGATTTCTTTGGTTCAATTGTTATCCCGCTCAGGTTTTTATGGGAGATACGGGTTCACTTGCTCTCGGCGGAGCGTTCGGTATCTTGGCAGTTCTTATCAAAAAAGAATTGTTCATCCCGATTCTTGGTGGAGTGTTTTTCATGGAAACAATTTCGGTCATTGTTCAAAGACTTTATTTCAAATACACGAAGAAAAAATACGGCGAAGGAAAACGTGTTTTTAAAATGGCACCGATTCATCATCATTTTGAAATGAAAGGCTGGCAGGAACCGAAAATCGTTGTTCGTTTTTATATCATAGCAATAATTCTGGCAATAGTAAGTCTCGTTTCATTTAAGATCAGGTAATGGAAATAAAAAACAAAAAAATATCGGTAATAGGAGCAGTAAGAAGCGGAATTAGCGTTGCAAAGCTTGTTAAAAAGTTAGGCGGAATTCCTTTCGTTAGCGATATGGGCAATGAGATGAAGTTAAAAGATTCGGTTGATGAATTGAAAAAAGAAGATATAGAATTTGAAACCGGGAGACATTCTGATAGAGTTTATGATTGCGAGTTTATGATTGTTAGTCCGGGTGTTCCAAACGATGCACCTGTTATAACAAAAGCAAAGGAAATAGAGATTGATTTAATCAGTGAAGTAGAATTTGCATTCAGAGTTTGTAATTGTAACATAATTGCAATAACCGGAACTAATGGAAAGACAACAACAACAAGCTTGTGCGGTCACGTTTTTAATCAAAGTGGTTGTAATATGTTTGTTGCAGGAAATATAGGTTTGCCATTTTCAGAAATTGCACTCGACGTTCAAGAAAATGAATTTGTGGCACTTGAAGTTTCAAGCTTTCAACTGGATTTGATCGATGAGTTTAAACCTAATATTGCGATGATCCTGAATATAACACCGGATCATCTGAACCGTTACGAAAATAAAGTTGAAAACTATGCATCATCAAAACAGAAGATATATGAAAACCAGGATGAAAACGACTACCTTATACTTAATAAAGATAACGGTGAAGTGCTGAAATATTTAAATGATCATAAAAGCAGATCGTTCTATTTTTCATTAAATGAAGAAGTAGATAACGGTTGCTTTAAAAAAGAGGATAAAATTTATTTTAGACTTAATTCAAATGAAGAGTTTAGCTGTAATGTTTCGGATGTAAAATTAAAAGGTGAACATAACCTTGCAAATGCAATGGCAGTAATTTGTGCTGCAAAAATTTATAAGCTTGATAATGAACGGATAATAAAAGCACTAAAAACTTTTGAAGGTGTCGAACATCGCCTTGAATTAATAAGAGAAATCGATGGAGTAAAATTCATCAACGATTCGAAAGCAACTAACGTCGATTCGGTTTGGTACGCATTAAGAAGTTTTAACGAACCGATATTCTTAATCCTTGGCGGACAGGATAAAGGAAATGATTACAAGCAAATTGAAGCTTTAGTAATAGAACGTGTTAAGAAAATATATGCAATTGGTTCGTCTGCAGAAAAGGTTTTTAATTTCTTTCACTCGAATGTAAAAGTAGAAATAAAGAATTCATTAGATGATGTTGTTGCTGCGGCAATAAATGAAACGAGAAAAGGAGACATAGTTTTATTATCACCCGCCTGCGCAAGCTTCGATATGTTCGATAATTACGAGCATCGCGGGCGTGTTTTTAAGGAGGCTGTTAACAGGTTATAATGAAAAAACTTGCAATCACTATATTTTTTGATGCTTTTGCTCTAATGCTGTTAGGGCTCGTAATTGTTTTGAGTGCAAGCAGTACATACAGCCTAAACAGGTTCGATAGCGTGTTTTACCTGTTCAACTCGCACCTGTTTAAAGTTGTTCTGAGTATTTCATTTTTGATTTTGTTCAGCTTTGTTCCTTATGAGTTATACAAAGTTTACAGCAAAGCTGCAATTTTTATAATGGTAGGTGTCCTGGTTTATACTTTAATAGCAGCACCTAACATCAAAGGTGCAGCTCGGTGGTTGAATCTTTGGTTGTTTTCTATACAGCCCGCAGATCTGGCAAAATTGGTGCTGGTAATTCATTTAGCATATATGCTGGATCAAAAACATGATCTGCTTGATGATTATCGTCATGTATATATTCCAATGTTTCTTTGGATTATAGCAATATCATCTCTGATTATAGTGCAGCCGAATTTTAGTACAGGAATATTAATCGTACTAATATCGCTTTCACTATTATATGTGGGCGGAGCCAGGTTAAAACATATAATGACTTCAATGTTGATGTTCATCTCTTCCGGCGGTATTGTCGCTATGATTTATCCACACACAAGAGAAAGAATTTTTTCATTCTTCAACGCGATATTCCACGGAGGAGATCCGAATTTGCAGGTAAAACAGGCACTTTACAGCCTTGGCAGCGGCGGGATTTTAGGTGTTGGTATCGGGAACAGCATGCAAAGCAACCTGTTCCTTCCTGAAGCTTACGGTGATTTTATTTTTGCAATACTTGGTGAGGAAACCGGTTTTGTAGGTACAGTATTCGTAATTGCATGTTACCTTCTTCTTTTTATTTCAGGAATTTTAATTGCAAAAAAAGCTAAGGACAGATTTGGACAACTTCTCGCATTTGGAATAACAATTTCAATTGTTTCTTATGCACTGGTGAACATGGCAGTTACTATAGGTTTGATGCCGACTACAGGACTGCCGCTTCCGTTTATAAGTTACGGTGGTACCTCGCTTCTGTTTGTATGTATTGGAATCGGAATATTAATAAACATTGCTCTTTCAAATCAGAAAAAGTCCGGTTCAGCTGATAATGACATTTCCGGTCATCCTCTTGCTGAAGCTGAAACATGAGCAGCGTAAAGACGCGATGCAGGATACTGATTGCCGGAGGTGGAACCGGTGGTCACCTGTTCCCGGCAATAGCTGTTGCTGAAAAAATAAAAGAAATGAAACCTGAAACGGAAATATTATTTGTTGGAACTAAATCGAAGATTGAAGGAAAAGTTGTGCCTGAATTAGGGTATAAATTCAAATCAATCTGGATAAAAGGATTTTCAAGAAAATTCAATCTTGAAAATATTTTATTCCCGGTTAAGCTTTTTGTTTCGTTGATTCAATCAATCATTATAAACATGAAATTTATGCCGCGCGTTGCGATTGGTACCGGTGGATATGTTTCGGGTCCTGCAATCTGGGGTTCATCTGTTTTAGGAGCCAAAATTATTTTGCTTGAGCAAAACAGTTATCCGGGAATCACAACAAGATTACTTGAACGTTACGCAAATGAAGTTCACATAAGCTTTAAAGATTCTGAAAAGTACCTTCGACGAAAAGACAGACTTCACCTAACCGGAAATCCTGTGAGAAAAAATTTAGGTACGGAAGAAAAAGAAAAAGCACTAAAGCAGTTCGGATTATCAACAAGAAAGAAAACCCTTTTGGTAATCGGTGGAAGCCTTGGTGCTGCATCAATTAATAAAGCAATGGCAGTAAATGTTAGACGACTAGCGGAAAACGGAATCCAGATTTTATGGCAGACCGGTAAAAATTATTTCACGGAATATGAAAACCTCAATAGTCCTGATGTGAAAATGTTTGAATTTATAGATGATATGAATGCAGCTTATTCCGCCTGCAACTTGCTTGTGGCTCGTGCAGGTGCAACGACAATTGCAGAAATCCTTGCTCTTGGAATTCCATCGATACTTGTGCCTTCGCCAAACGTAGCGGAAAATCATCAATATCATAATGCAAAATCTTTGGAAGAAAAGAATGCTGCTATTTTGATAACAGATGAAAAGTTAGATAATGAATTATATGAAAAAGTATTTGAAATAATTAATTCTGAAAACAAACTGAATGAGCTTAAACATAATGCTGCTTCTCTTGCAAAACCAGATGCAGCTGAGATTATTGCATTAAGAGCAATAAAATATATGGAGGCATCATGAGTTCAGATACTACAAACAAAGAAAATGTATTTATGTACAATATGTCATTCTACTATCAATCAACAATAATATACTTTGTGGTATTTGCGTTGTACCTGATCATAAGAGGAGAGTTTGTGGAAGACTCATTTGTTCTGGTAACGAAAGATCCGATACTTTACTTTCTTGCGCTCATTGTAGTTTTTTCCTTAATCGTGCTTCTCTACTATCTTTTTCTCAACAAGCACATTGAGATTTCGAAATCAGGCATTGCATTTATAGATCGATTTAAAGAAAGAAGATTCAGTAGTGAACAAATTATACGGGTTAAATTCTTCAGAGAAAGAAGAACATCAAAACCTAAAAGGTTGAGGATTGTAAGAATTAAAATTGAAGACAGGATGAGACCAATAATGTTTCGAATTTCGGATTACGATAAGGAAGATGATCTGTATAACAAACTTCTGGAATTAAAATCGATTGTTGAAAACAAATAATGTTCAAGAATATAAAAAAAGTGCACTTTGTTGGAATTGGCGGAATAGGAATGAGCGGTATAGCTGAAATACTCATAAACCAGGGCTTTGAAGTATCTGGCTCCGACAGAGCTTTGTCGGAGGTTACTGATCGTTTGAAAGATCTTGGTGCAGAAGTTTATGAAGGACATGCACCGGAAAATTTAAAAGATGCCGACGTACTTGTTTACTCATCTGCAGTAACGACCGACAATCCTGAAGTAGCGGTTGCAGTGAAGAGAAATATTCCGATCATAAAAAGATCGGAAATGCTTGCTGAAACTATGAGAATGAAATACGGAATCGGTATTGCCGGAACTCATGGTAAAACAACAACTACGAGTATGGTCGGTCTAACTTTAACAGAAGGCGGAATTGATCCAACAATTATTGTTGGAGGTAAGCTCAGTGGTCTCGGTGGAACAAATGCAAGATTAGGTAACGGTGAGTTCATTGTTGTTGAAGCGGATGAATTTGACAGAACGTTTTTGAAACTTACGCCGGTAATTGCAGTATTAACAACATTGGAAAGCGAACATCTGGATACTTATAAAGACCTCGATGATATAAAATCTGCTTTTATCGAGTTCGCAAATAAAGTTCCTTTTTATGGATTTGTTGTTATCTGTCTTGATGAGCCTGCGTTACAGGATATTAAACCTTCGATAAACAAAAAGGTTTTAACGTATGGAGTTACTGCCCAGGCTGATATAAGAGCGGTTGATATTACACATAGTGAGTTTTCAAGCACATATACAGTTAAATATAAAGGTGAAGAGCTTGGTAAAATAAAACTTAATGTTCCCGGGCTTCATAATGTGAAAAACTCTTTGGTTGCAGTTTCAATTGCACGGGAGTTAGGTATTGAATTTCCTAAAATTAAAATAGCTCTTGAAAAGTTTTCCGGCGTGTACAGGAGATTCGAAATTAAATACGATAAAAAAATATTAGTTGTGGACGATTACGCACATCATCCTACCGAAACAACAGCAACTTTATCCGGCATAAGAGCGGGCTGGGACAGAAGACTGATTGTCGTTTTCCAGCCACATCTTTATTCGCGTACAAGAGATTTTTACCAGGAATTCGGAAGATCGTTTTTAAATACGGATGTTTTTATTTGTACGGATGTTTATCCCGCCAGGGAAGAACCTATTGAAGGCGTTTCAGGTAAACTGATCTCCGACATCACGGAAAAATTCGGACATAAAAATGTCCACTACATAGAGGATAAAAACAAGTTACCTGAATTTTTATTGAATATAGTTAAAGATAAAGACATAGTAGTTACAATGGGTGCCGGTGATATATGGAAGTTTGGGAATAAGTTCGTGGAGATGATGGAGAAGAAAGCAAAATGAAGGAAAAGTTCGGAACGCTAACGGGTATAGTTTTATTCTTACTAATTATTGCAGGAATTTTTTACGTGAGTGCTTTCAAATCAGAAACAAAAAAGAACGACTTTACGGAAATATTAATCGAAGGAAATAAAATTCTACCGGCAATTGATTATTTGAAAGCAACTGATTTGAATAATGCCGTGGAATATCCTGCGTTGACCTTACATGATATAAAGACGAGAATAATGAAACATGCTTATGTAAACAAAGCTGAAATTCAACTGCAAGGAACTGATAAAGTTGTAATCAGGGTTTTTGAAAAAGATTTTATGGCAGTTTTGCTTACTGCGAATAATCCTTACCTGATAACAAACAGTTTTGAACTGGTGAAGCTAGAACCCAATTCCGATATATCAAAAATGCCTGTGATAAGTAACGCAAGTTTAACAAAAGCAGAAATTAATTCGGGACGTATTAAAAATTCAAACTTATTTAATGCTTTTAGAATAATCGATGCAGCAAAAACAGTAAGCGAAACGATGCTGAATAATCTTACGGGAATTAACCTGAGATTCGGAGGAGATATCATACTTACATTTTCTCACATAAAATGTCCCGTGATATTCGGCAAAGGTTTGGAAGGAAGTAAGATCGTTGCTCTTTATTCAATCTGGGAAGGATTGAGAAAACAAAAAGAACCGTTTAAGAACACGAGCTATGTCGATTTAAGATTTAATAATGAAATTTTTATTGGTAAAACTGAATCTTCGGAAACAAACGGATGAAAAAAGACATAATAGCAGGATTGGATTTAGGTACTACTAAAGTATGCGCGGTTATTGCTGAACGTGATAACGAAACAAATAAATTCAACATTCTTGGATTTGGTGTTGCTCCTTCTGAAGGACTACATAAAGGATTAGTCGCTAACATCGGTAAAACTGCTGAGGCAATAAAAGCAGCTATGTCCGTTGCAAGCAACCGCGCAGGTATAAATGTAAATACGATAAACGTTGGTGTTGCCGGTGAACACATTACAAGCATTCGTCACCGGAATTATGTTACAATAACAAGTGAAGAAAAAGAAATCACAAGAGAAGATTTGAAAAGGCTTGAGGCTGATGTACGAACAATTCGTATTCCTTCCGATCGCCAGATACTTCACATTATTCCGGAAGAATATTCGGTTGATTATCAAAATGGAATAGAAAACCCTATCGGAATTTCCGGTTCAAGGTTGGAAGCAAGCAATCATGTTGTTCTGGCTTCTGTGCCTGCAATTCAAAACATAAAAAAATCCGTTGAGCGTGCGGGTTTAAGAGTTCACGATTATATCCTTCAGCCGATTGCTTCCAGTACATCTATACTTGAAGAAAATGAAATGGATCTCGGTGTGGCATTGATAGATATTGGCGGCGGAACAACCGATATAGCGATCTTTCATAAGAAAGCTATTAAGCATACAAAGGTAATCGGTATTGCCGGTAACCAGGTAACAAACGATATACGTGAATCGCTCGGTGTTGTTTCTGAAGAAGCGGAAAATTTAAAAAAAGAATTTGGATATGCAACTGACACAGCAATTATAAGAGATGAGGATATTCTTATAAAAGGTGTTGGAGCAAGAGGAAATACAAAAATCCCGATCAGTCTGTTAACGCAAATAATCGGGCTTAGAATGAAAGAACTGTTTACACTGGTAGATAATGAGATTCGAAATGCAGGATTTAAAAATAAAATCAAAGCGGGAATAGTTTTAACCGGAGGTGGATCTCTGTTACGTGGTACCACAGATTTAGCAAAAGAAGTATTTGGTCTTCCTGCAAGAATTGGTGTGCCGCAGGATTTAGGTCAGGGATTGGCTAATGAAATTGAGAGTCCTGAGTTTGCTACTGTTGCAGGACTAATCAGGGGTATTCCCGGTGAGAAGTCGAGTGAGTTTCAGACTCTCATCAGGAGTAAAAGAAAGAAAACAAAAATAAAAGATATAGTAAAAAGAGTACAGGAATTTTTTGATGAACTATAAACCCTTAAGGAGGAAACATGATTAAATTTGCCACACTCGATCAGGATCAACCGATGTCTGCAGTATTAAAGGTGGTAGGTGTTGGTGGTGGAGGTTGCAATGCAATCGATAGTATGATCGAACGCGGATTGGATGGTGTTGAATACATTGCAGTGAACACTGATGCACAGGTTCTAGAAAGCAATAAAGCAACTCATAAAATCCAGGTTGGAACTTCAATTACACGTGGTCTTGGTGCCGGCGCAGATCCGAACATAGGAAGAAAAGCCGTAGAAGAAGACCGTGAGAAAATTGCCGAAGTTCTGTCACAAAGTGATATGGTTTTTGTAACAGCCGGAATGGGCGGTGGTACTGGTACAGGTGGTGCCCCGATTATTGCTTCCGTTGCTCAGAGTATTGGTGCTCTTGTAGTCGGTATTGTTACAAAACCATTCAGATGGGAAGGCAAGGCAAGAATGATGAATGCTGAACAGGGAATCCAGGAATTCAGAAAGCATGTGGATAGCTTAATTGTAATTCCGAATGAAAGACTGCTTTCAATCCTTGATAACACAACAAATGCATTTGCAGCTTTCGATAAACCGAATGAAGTGCTGTACGAAGCAACAAGAGGAATAGCGGATATAATCACTGTTGAAGGATTGATCAACGTTGATTTTGCAGATGTTCGTGCGGTAATGAACCAGAGTGGTGAAGCATTAATGGGATGCGGAATTGCAAGCGGCGAGCATCGTACAATTGAAGCTGCACAAAAAGCAATTTCAAGTCCGCTGCTTGAAGGCTTGAACATTAAGGGTGCAAAGAGCGTTCTGCTTAATGTTACAGGTTCCAGTAATCTTACTATGCAGGAAATTAATGAAGGTAACAACATTATCTTCGAAGCAGCTGGTGAAGAAGCTAATGTTATATTCGGCTGCGTGCGTAAAGAAGAAATGAACGATTACGTTTCATACACAGTTATTGCAACCGGATTTGATTCTGCAAGGAAATCATTCAAAGTTGCTGAACCTAAACAGCAAACTAAAGGTTCTCAGGAAGCACTTCAGTTTAGAGGCGGATTTAATTTCATGGATACGGATAACATCGACAAAGAAGATCTCGAAGTCCCGACCATTCTCCGTGTAAAAAGCCCGGAAACAAGTATGGACGAACCGGATGAGCAGAACGAAGAAAATGATCCTGAAGAAAAAACATTTAGTATCGATGCATCGCGGTATAGCTGGGCAAAGCAGAAAATGGAACAAGATAATCCTAAGAAAAAGAAAGACAATGATGATGACGATGAAGGATCATCGTTTTTAAGAATGATTATGGATTAAACTAAGGATAAATATTCTATAATGTAGAATAAAGTTGAAATAATTAAGTTCAAGGATGAGCAGGAAGTTACCCGGAAGAATTAATCATCTGTAAGCATGGCTGTAACAAGGAGTCCCTCTCCCTCCTGAATTGGTGAAATGACAATTCTGTTCGGTCTGCAACAGACACTGCAATCTTCAATGAAGTCCTGCTCATCCCCTATTGTAAAATCGACCCACACCTCATTTTCCTCACCACAATACTGGCAAGTCCATTTTACAAAATCATCTGTTTGCATTTCCCCTTCTCCTAAAATTAATTTTTTAATCGTTATTAATAAAACAGAATTTTTATTAATGGCAAGGGGAGAATTCTTAGGGGTCAGAAGTCAGGAGGTAGAAGCCGGAAGTTTTACTCAGATTATTCTGTTTTTTCTCTGTTTACTCTGTGGTTAAAAACAATGTTAACATTAATCTAACAGTTTTATATCATTATAATTGATATTTTTAAGACAGAGAGATAATATTATTTAAGGACCATCTTGAGAGTATCATGTAATGATTAGTTATCAAGGCAGTGTTTATAGTTATGACGATTATTCGTCTGATATAATTATGCTGATGGAAAACCAAACATCTTAATTGGATGATAGACACAAATTGACATATAAAGAAAAAGGTAGAACAACAAAGAAAGCATTAGGGAAAATTCAAGAAGATTATACACCAATATCAAATGTATAAATACAATGACGAACAATGATATTAATAATTTACTGTCTGGTCTAGTTTTGTTGTTAATTAGTTTTTTAATGTTTGTTTTTAGAAAAAAGATTGTCAAGAATGCTCCCCAAAAGAGTAGCATATGGCATTTTAGTAAAGAACAACGAATAAACAGATTGGTAATTGGTATTATTTTCACATTTACTTTAGGTATGGTTCTAATTTTTATTGCACTTTTTTGATTTATAGTCAAAAAAATATTGAGCAATTATGGATTGGGTTTATTTATTGTCGTCCTCTTTGAAGTTGGCTAAGTTTTGGGACCTAAATACTCTACCAGCTATACAAAGC
>Ga0307441_1000321_pt1 | contig 18248 bp, 16 predicted proteins | sample SalMarWE160420MG_FD_202149 | JGI IMG/M metagenome (GOLD analysis project Ga0307441, IMG submission 202149) | Salt marsh sediment microbial communities from the Plum Island Ecosystem LTER, Massachusetts, United States - WE1604-20 | ecosystem: Environmental > Aquatic > Marine > Intertidal zone >... | reverse complement strand
AGTAGTCCTCGTCCCGGTCGAAAGCCGCCGTCCCCAGCCAATCCTGCAGCGCGAGTTCGTGACTGTCGCGGATGCCCAGCCGGCGCTGCTCCGGGCTGTCGACGAAGAACAGCCCGCCGAACGACCAGAACGCCTGTCCACCCAGGTTGGCGCTGTTCTCCTGGTCGAGGATCAGCACCCGCAGACCGCGTTCCACCAATTCGCAGGCGGCCACCAGGCCCGCCAGTCCGGCTCCGACGATGATCGCGTCGGCGTCGAACCGACCGGCCGAGGAATCACCCATGTCGGACCAGGGTAGTGCCCCGGCCGGCACGCGAATCAGGCGCCGGGTCAGGCCGCGTCGACGATGGCCTTGTCGCGCCGCCAGCGGTACACCGTGGGCGTGCAGCCGTGCATCAACGCCAGGTCGACGGCGTCGAGCATGGCCTGCTGCGGGCCCGGCTTGCGCAATTGGCGGGCAGCGACCGCGACCCGTACGATGCCGCCCCGGCGTGCGATGCGCTCGGCGGACAACACCACCATCCGGCACCACCACGGCTCGGTCAAGAACCCTTCCCCGATGCCCAGCACGCGGGTGCGCACGGTGGTGTGCCGGACCAGGTCGGTGACCCCGTGCAGGTCGGCCAGCAGCCGAAAGCCGTTCTGCGGCAGAGCCTTGACCACACCCGGTGACACCGTCCAGCCCGGCGCGGCAAACAACCGGGTGCGCAGCCCCAGGTGCTCGAGCACCCGGTCGGCGGCCACCAGCCGCAGGTTGGCCTCGTGTGCCCGCAGCATCGCGAACTCCGCGCGGCGCTTCTTGGTCGCGGCATCGTCGTAGCCGTGCAACACGATCGCGTCGCCGCCGGCCCGCCGGGAGGTCAGCCACTCCACGGTGGACTGGTCGCGGTCGAGCCGGTAGTCACCCTTGAGCCGCGGCGCCACCAACAGCGACAGTGGCACGTTGCGGGCGTCCATTTGCGCGCAGAACGCCTCGACGTCGGCCATGGTGCGATCGCCTATTCCCGAGACCGAGACGATCAGTTTTCCAGACACACCTGCAGTTTGCCGATTCCAGGTGTCGAGACGGTGAAGGACACGCAGACGACAGGCGTATATCGCGGCCGACGAGCACATAACGGTTCGATATGCTAAGCAACGCCATGGATAAGGCCCCGCCCGACGTCCCGCCGCCCAACGCCCCCGCCCGGCAGTCCGGCGCCGTCGAGCGCGTCTACCTCGACAAGCTGGACGCCGGGCTGCTGCGCATCTCCGGCGTGTGCATCCTGGCCACGGTGATGGCCATCCTCGACGTCACCGTTGTCAGCGTCGCGCAGCGCACCTTCATCGCCGAGTTCGCCTCCACGCAAGCCGTCGTCGGGTGGACGATGACGGGCTACACGCTGGCGCTGGCGACGGTGATCCCGCTGACGGGCTGGGCGGCAGACCGATTCGGCACCAAGCGGTTGTTCATCGGCTCCGTCCTGGCGTTCACGCTGGGCTCGTTGCTGTGCGCGCTGGCGCCGAACATCACGGCGCTCATCGCCTTTCGCGCGGTACAGGGCATCGGCGGGGGCATGCTGCTGCCGTTGGGGTTCATGATCTTGACCCGCGAGGCGGGTCCCGCGCGGCTCGGCCGCCTGATGTCGATCATGAGCATCCCCATGCTGCTGGCCCCGATCGCCGGGCCGATCCTGGGCGGCTGGCTGATCGACATCTCCAGTTGGCGGTGGATCTTTTTGATCAACCTGCCGATCGGCGCCGCCACGGTCGCTTTCGCGGCGATCGTGTTCGCCAAAGACCAGCCCGCACGGTCGGAAACCTTCGACGTCGTCGGCGTATTGCTGCTCTCGCCCGGCCTGGCGACGTTCCTGTTCGCGGTGTCGTCCATCCCGGGCCGTGGCACCGTTGCGGACCGGCATGTGCTGATACCGGCGACAATCGGGCTGACGCTGATCGTCTGCTTCGTCCTGCACGCCTGGCATCGCGCCGATCATCCGCTGATCGACCTGCGGCTGTTCCAGAACCACGTGGTCACCCACGCCAACGTGACGATGACGGTGTTCGCGGTGGCCTTCTTCGGCGCCGCGTTGTTGTTGCCCAGCTACTTCCAGCAGGTGCTGCACCGCACCCCGATGCAGGCCGGCGTGTACATGATCCCGCAGGGGCTCGGCGCCATGCTCACCATGCGCCTGACCGGGCCGTTCGTCGACAGGCGGGGGCCGGGCAAGGTGGTGCTGATCGGCATCGTGCTCATCACCGTGGGCCTGGGCGCCTTCGCCTTCGGCGTGGCCAGGCAGGCCGGCTACGCGCCCACGCTGCTGGCCGGCCTGGCCGTCATGGGGCTGGGCATGGGCTGCACCATGATGCCGCTGTCGGTGGCGTCGGTGCAGGCGTTGGCCCCCCATCAGATCGCCCGCGGTTCGACGCTGATCAGCGTGCTGAACCAGGTGGGGGGCTCGATCGGGACGGCGCTGATGTCGGTGCTGCTGACGAGCCAGTTCAACAGCAGCGAAAACATCAGGGCGGCAAACAAGATGGCGTCACTGCGGCAGGACGCGGCCAGGCTCGGCGTGCCCGTCGACGGCTCGGCGATCCCGGAGCAGACGTTCACCCAACACTTCGCCGGCGATGTGCTGCGCGACCTTTCGCACGCCTACACGACGGTGTTCGCGCTTGCGGTCGTGCTGGTGGCGTTGACGCTCATCCCCGCCTCGTTTCTGCCGAAGACGCCGGCGGGCGAGGTCCTCGCTCCGACACACTGATCCGGCTCACCCTTCGAAGAGCATCGTGGCGATCCGCAGCACGGTCTGTGCCGGATCACCCCGCCGGACTTCGGCGTTGACCGCGTCGTTGAGCCACAGCGTCGCGAACCCGTGCACCAGCGACCACGCCGCCAGCTGCGCACCCGCGGGATCGGACACCGCATTAGGGTCCCGCAAAGTCGACACCCCGCGGGCCAGTTCGGCGCCGGCGGCCGCCTCGGCGGCCGCGAGTGCGGCGTCCGTGACGTCGAGCAACGCCCGGTTGAACATCACCTGGTAGTGGCCGGGGTGCTCGATGGCGAAGCGCACATACGCCACCGCCGCGCCGGCGAAATCGCCGCGCGCGCCGGTCAGCGCCGCGGCCAGCAGCACGAACCCCTCCGTCGCAAGGGCGGTGAACAGGCCACGCCGGTCGGTGAAGTGGTGGGCAGGGGCGGCGTGTGACACCCCCGCCCCGCGAGCCAGCCCACGCAGCGAGACCCCGTCGGCGCCGCGTTCGGCAACAAGCCGTGCGGCCTCGCCGAGGATCACCGCACGCAGGTCGCCGTGGTGGTAGTTCGAGCGGTCCACGGCAGCGAGCATAACCGCCATATCTTGACAATGGCTAGATAAACGCGATACTTTCGCTGCCAGGAGAACTTGTCAGTGTCAAGATTGGGGAGACCGAGATGGCGCCATTGATCACCCTGCTGGTGGGCACGTTGGTCGCGCGGCTCGCCGGTTGGCTCGGCGCCGACTATGTCGGCGCCTGGCCCGCGGCGATCGCCGTCGGACTCGCGGCCATGTTCGTCCTCACCGGGGTGGCCCACTTCGCGCCGCCGATGCGCGCGGCGTTGATCGCCATCGTCCCGCCCCGATTGCCCGCTCCGGGCGCGCTGGTCACCATCACCGGCGTGCTGGAACTGCTGGGCGCCGTGGGATTGTTGGTTCCGGCGACGCGCGTGGCCGCGGCGCTGTGCCTGCTGGCGTTGATGCTGGCCATGTTCCCGGCGAACGTCTACGCCTCGCGGATGCCCGACCCGCCCGCGTCGATGACGACGCGGCTATCCCTGCGGACCGTCGCCGAGGCCGTCTTCCTGGCCGCCGCCGTAGCGGTCGGGATCGGCGGCGGCCAGTAGCCACGCGTACTGGAACGCGGTTTCCTGCCACGACTTGTAGCGGCCGCTGACACCGGCGTGGCCGGCGTTCATCTGGGTCTTCAACAGCACCGGGTTGCCGTCGGTGTTGTTGTGGCGCAGCGCAGCGACCCATTTGGCCGGCTCCACGTAGTAGACCCTGGTGTCGTTCAGCGACGTCATCGCCAGAATGGCGGGGTAGCGTTTGGCCTCGACGTTCTCATACGGCGAGTACGACTTCATGTAGGAGTAGACGTCCTCGTCGCTCAACGGGTTTCCCCACTCGTCCCACTCGGTGACGGTCAACGGGAGGGAGGGGTCGAGGATGGTGGTCAACGGGTCGACGAAGGGGACCTGCGCGAGTATTCCGGCGAACAGGTGCGGCGCCAGGTTGGCCACCGCTCCCATCAGCAGGCCGCCCGCGCTGCCGCCCAACGCCACCAGCTGCCCCGGTGTGGTCAGCCCCGAGTCCACCAGATGCCTTGCCACCGCGACGAAGTCGCTGAAGGTGTTCTTCTTCTCCAGCAGCTTTCCGTGCTCGTACCACGGCCGGCCCATCTCGCCGCCGCCGCGGACGTGGGCGATGACGAACACCATGCCCCGGTCCAGCAGCGACAGCCGGGCGATGGAGAAACCCGGATCGGTGCAGATCTCGTAGGCGCCGTAGCCGTAAAGCAGTGTGGGAGCCGGAAACTGGGTGCCGGCGCGATACACGATCGACACCGGGATGCGGGTGCCGTCGTCCGCGCGGGCCCACTCGCGGCGCTCCACGTAGTCGCTTGCCCGGTAGTCGCCGAGGACGGGCTGCTCGCGCAGCAGGGCGCGCTCGCCGGTGGCCAGGTCGATGTCGTATACCCGCACCGGGGTGACGAACGAGCCCACCCTGATCCGGAGCTTCGGGGAGTCCCAGTTCGGATCGCCGCCCACACTGACCCACATCAGCTCGGAGTCGAACGAGATCTCCTCGGGCTCGCCGTAACCGCCGCCGGAGTCCAGCGGCCACAGCTGCACGCGCGGCAGCGCCTCGCGCCGGTAGCTGACCACCAGGTGGTCGGCGAAGGCGTCCACGCCCTCGAGCCGGACGTCGTCGCGGTGCTCGATCAGGGTGCGTTGGCGAGTGGGATCGTCAAGCGGGGCCTCGACCAGGGTGAAGTTGACCGCGCCGTCGTTGTGCAGGATCAGGAAGCGGTCGTCTCCGCCGATCACCGCGTGCTCGACCGCGTAGTCGACGCCCTCGCGGCGCGGCAGCACGACGCGGAAGTCGGCGTTCGGGTCGGCGGCATCGGCGTAGCGCCACTCGGAGGTGATGGCCGACGCGGCGTTGATGAAGACGTAGGCCTTGCTGCGTGACATCCCCACCCCGAGCCAAAACCGTTCGTCGGCTTCGTGATACACCAGCTCCGACGCCTCGCCGGAGCCCAGCGCGTACCGCCACACCTTGTCGGGGCGGTGGGCATCGTCCAGGGTCAGGTAGTACACCGTGCGGTTGTCGGCCGCCCACGTCGCCCCGGCCGCGATGTCGGCGATCTCGTCGTGGTAGAGCTTGCCGCTGCGTAAGTCCTTGAACCGCAACGTATACCGCTCGTCCCCGACCGTGTCCACAGAATATGCCAGCAGGTTGCCGTCCAGGCTGACCATGGCCGCACCCAGCGCGAAGAACTCGTGACCCTCGGCTTCGGCGTTCGAGTCGAGCAGGATCTGCTCGCCGGGCACCTCGGTGTTCTCGTCCAGGACCGGCGGGGTCCAGTCGTCGGGGCCGTCGACCGGGCAGCGGCACTGGACGCGGTACTGCTTGCCCTCGAAGGTCCGCGAGTAGTACCACCAGTCACCCTGCCGGGTGGGCACCGACAGGTCGGTTTCCTTGGTGCGCGCCTTGATCTCGTCGAAAATCTGCTGCCGCAGCGGTTCGAGGTGGGCCGTCATCGCGTCGACGTAGGCGTTCTCGGCCTCGAGGTGGGCGATGACCTCCGGGTCCGCCTTGGCGCGCAGCCATTCGTAGGGGTCGACGAAGACGTCGCCGTGGTGCTCGCGCCGGGCCTCCACCCGCTTGGCCACCGGGGGCGCAAGCGTGTCGCGAGACGTTTCGGTCATGCGCCGGGGCCGATCCAGTCGCCGAAACTGTGGCCCGAGATCCGTTCGTAGGCATTGATGTAACGCTCGCGCGTGGCCTCGATGATGTCATCCGGAAGGGGGGGCGGGGGCTGCGGACCGTGCCGGTCCCAGCCGGACTCGGGACCCGTGAGCCAGTTGCGGACGAATTGCTTGTCGAAGCTGGTCTGCACCACCCCGGCGCGGTAGTCCTCGGCCGGCCAGTAGCGCGAGGAGTCCGGCGTGAAGATCTCGTCGGCCAGCACCAAGTTCCCGTCGCGGTCGGTGCCGAATTCGAACTTGGTGTCGGCGATGATGATTCCCTTCGTCAGCGCGTGTTCGGAGGCCTGAACATAGATTTGCAACGTGCGGTCGCGCAGCTGGTTGGCGCGCACCGCGCCCACCATCTCGATCACCCGGTCGAACGCGATGTTCTCGTCGTGGTCGCCCAGCGCGGCCTTCGTCGCCGGGGTGAACAACGGTGTGGCGAACCGGCTGGCCTCGACCAGCCCCGGGGGCAACGCGATGCCGCACACCTTGCCGGTCGCCTGGTAGTCCAGCAGGCCCGACCCGGTCAGGTAGCCGCGGGCCACGCACTCCACCGGCAGCATCGAAAGCTCCCGCACCACCAGCGCGCGGCCCAGCACGTCGTCGGGGATGCGTGGGTCGTCGGGCGGGCCGGCCAGGTGGTTGGGGGCGTCGACGTAGCCGAAGAAGAACACGCTCATCGCGGTCAGGATGCGGCCCTTGTCCGGGATGGTGCTGTCCAGCACGTAGTCGTACGCCGAGATCCGGTCGGTCGCGACCAGCAGCAGGTGCTCGCCGTCGACGCGGTACAGCTCACGGACCTTGCCGCTGGCCAGATGCCGGTAGTCGGACAGTGCGGGACGCATCGGGCCAGCCTATCCGGAGCGCCACAGCCATCCCGGTTGCGGGAGCTGTGCTGGGATCGAAGGCATGCGAACGCGGTTTCTGCCCTACTCCACCAGGCCGGGCCGGCTGGCGGCCCAGGTGTTCAGCGATTTCGCCGTCGCCCTGTGGACGGGGATCTGGCTGCTCGTCGGTCTGGCCGTGTACGACGCCATCTCGACGATCGCCGAAGCCGGCAGACAGGTCCAGACCGGCGCGCAGGGCATCGCCGGCAGCCTCGCGTCGGCCGGTCACGACGCCGGACACATCCCGCTGCTGGGCGACGCGATCAGCCAGCCGCTCGCCTCCGCCAGCGAGGCCGCCCTCGAGATCGCCGGCGCCGGGCACACCCTGGACACCACCGGCAGCTGGCTGGCGGTGCTGCTGGCCATGGCCGTCATCGCGCTGCCGATCCTGATCGCCGTCCTGCCGTGGCTGTTCCTGCGCCTGCGCTTCTTCCGTCGCAAACTGACGGTGACCGCCCTGGCCGCCACCCCGGCCGGCGAACAACTGCTGGCGCTGCGGGCGCTGGCGAACCGGCCCCCGCGCAGGCTGGCCGCCCTCAGCCCGGATCCCGTCGGCGGGTGGCGTCGCGAGGATCCCGTCACCATCCGGGCGCTGGCCGCCCTCGAACTGCGCTCGGCCGGCATCGCGGCCGGCTTCGGCCCGGCCCGCTGACCCGGGGCGCTGCAGCCACAGCCAAGTTAGGTGTACCTTACTAAAAGTAAGTACACCTAGCGTTAGGGCACGTCATGCTAAGGCGGAGGCAGGCCGCGGAGGGCCAATCCGTTGCCACGGTCGTGCTGTCCCAGCTGGCACCCGGCCGGCGGGCCACCATCGTGGGCATGGTGCCGGAGGCCGACCCCGCCGTGGCGGGCCGGCTGCGGCAGCTGGGCTTTCGGCCGGCGACCCATGTCGACGTGATCCGCCGCGCGCCCCTGGGCGACCCGACCGTCTACCGCGTCCAGGACACCGAACTGTGCCTGCGCAGCCGCCAGGCCCGGTTGATCGAAGTGCTCCCCGAAGCGGACCGATGACGTCCTGCCACGACGACGGCGGCGGCGGCGCGGTTGCCGTCGCGAGCACCCGGCGGATAGCGCTGGTCGGCAGCCCCAACGCCGGCAAGACCAGCATGTTCAACCAGCTGACCGGGTTGCGCGCGAAGACCGGCAACTATCCCGGCGTCACCGTCGGGCGCAGCATCGGCGCGGTGCGGGTCCGCGGCGCGACGATCGCGGTGGAGGATCTGCCCGGCACCTACAGCCTCGAGGCGATCAGCCCGGACGAGCACGTGGTGACCGACCTGTTGGCCGGCGAATTGGACGGCATCGAGCGCCCCGACGCGGTCGTGCTGGTCGCCGACGCCACCACGCTGCGCCGCTCGATCCTGCTGGTGGCGCAGGTGCTCCGGCTGGGCCTGCCGTGCCTGCTGGCGCTGACCATGGGCGACGAACTGACCGCCCGCGGCGGCCGGGTCGACGTGGACGCCCTGTCGGCGGCCTTGGGCATCCCGGTGACCGCCGTCCTCGCGCACCGCGGCTCGGGCATCGACGACCTGCGCGCCCGGCTGGGATCCTTCGACCGGTGGCAACGGCCGCCGATCGTGCCGCCGTCCGATCCCGACGCCGTCGACGCCTGGGCTGCCTCGGTGCTCGACGCCGCCGATTATGTCGCGCCCCAACCGGATCAGCGGACCAACCGGATCGACCGGCTGGTGCTGCACCCGGTGTGGGGCGTCGTGATCTTCTTCGCGGTGATGTTCGCCTTCTTCCAGGTCGTCTTCACCGTCGCGGCACCGCTGCAGGAGTGGGTCGGCCAGGGCCTCAGGTGGATCGGCGCCACGGTCACCGAGCACGGCGGCAACTCGCTCCTGGGGCGGCTGGTCAGCGACGGCATCATCGGGGGCGTCGGCACCGTCCTGCAGTTCATCCCGCAGATCGTGTTGCTGTTCTTGCTGATTGCGCTGCTGGAAAACGTGGGCTACATGGCGCGCGCGGCGTTCCTGATGGACCGGGTGATGGCGCGGACCGGGTTGGAGGGCCGCGCGTTCGTGGCCATGCTGTCGTCGTTCGCCTGCGCGGTCCCGGGCATCATGGCCGCCCGAACGCTGCCCTCCTCGCGCGACCGGATCGCCACGATCCTCAGCGCGCCGCTGATGACGTGTTCGGCGCGGCTGCCGGTGTTCACGCTGTTGATCGGCCTGCTGGTGGCCCCGCAGACGCGGTGGTGGGGCTTCAGCGCCCAGGGCGTGACGATGTTCGTGCTCTACCTCGGCGGCGGCACCGCGGCGCTGGTGAGCGCGTGGGTGTTCAAGTCGACCATCCTGCGCAGCGACCTGCTGCCGTTCACGATGGAACTGCCCCCGTACCGGTTCCCCTACCCCAAGGCCGTGCTGGTGGCGATGTGGAGCGCGGCCCGGATGTTCTTGCGCAAGGCCGGAACGATCATCCTGGCCACGTCGTTGGTGCTGTGGGCGCTGCTGAACCTGCCGCCCCGCGGCGCCGAGACCGCCCAACTGTCCCCGGCCGGCGCCACCGCGTACGTCATGCACCACAGCTACGCCGCCGACGTCGGCAAGGCGATCGAGCCGGTGTTCGCACCGCTGGGCTTCGACTGGCGCACCGACATCGCCCTGGTCGGCTCCCTTTCGGCGCGTGAGGTGTTCGTGTCCACGCTGGGCCAGGTGGCGGCGGCGACGCAGCCCGACGACCCGCATGAGGCGTTGATGACGATGACCGACGATCACGGACGGCGGGTGTTCACCGCGCCGACGGTCATCGCGCTGTTGGCGTATTTCATGTTCGCGTTGCAGTGCATGTCGACGGTCGCGGTGATGCGCCGCGAGACCAATTCGTGGCGCTGGCCGGGGATCGCGTTCGGGTACATGTTCGTCCTGGCGTGGGTGATGGCGTTCGCCGTCCGCTCGATCGCGATCGGTTTGGGCGCATGATCCCGATGCACGCCATCGCGACCGACGACCCGCGCCGACTGCGCTGGGTGATCGCGCCCGGCCACCTGCCGCCCGCCGGCACCGTCCGCCGGGCCCCGGGCCGGCTCGGCGCACTGCTGGACGACGGGGCGATCGAGGAACTCCTGGTGCGCGCCGGTGACATGCTGATCACCCTGCGCGACGGCAACGACTGGCAAGAACTGGGGGACCGGGTCCGCGACGCGCTCGGCGAGGCCCTGCTGGACCCGGCCGGTTGGCAGGTCGACGCGGCGCCCGGTGACGACTCTGGCCTGGCGGAGATCGTCACCGAGCTGCTCGCCGGACCGATCGGCGCGCTGGCCGAATCACATGGGGGGTCAATCGAATTGGTGTCGGTCGTCGGCACCCACGTGACCGTGCGGACCTCCGGCGCGTGTCAAGGGTGCCCGGCGGTGGACTCGACGTTGCACGACCGGCTCGAGCGCGAGCTGCGCCGCCGGACCGGCGAGCGGGTCACCGTGTCCACCGAAGCCCAGTCGGCCCCCCGCGCGTGGGGACGAAAGCTGCTGTCGCTCATCGTGCGCTGAGCAGCTCCACCACCAGGTGCCGGATGCCGGTGTGCCGGTTGCTGCGCGTCCATTCGACGGGCCGCGCGACGCGCACCTCACCGAAGCGTGCCAGCAGTTCCCCGAACAGCACGCGCAATTCCAGCCGGGCCAGGTTGGCACCCAGGCAATAGTGCACGCCCTGGCCGAAGCCCAAGTGGGGATTGGGCTTTCGGGTGATGTCGAACTCGTCGGCGCGGTCGAATGCCGCGGCGTCGCGGTTGGCCGAGCCCTCCCAGATCTGGACCTTCTGGCCCGCGGTGATCGGTTGCCCGCCCAGCGTGACGTCGCGTGTCGCGGTGCGCCGCTTGGACGGCGACGGCGAGGTCCACCGCACCATCTCCTCGACCGCCGCGGGCAGCAGGTCGAGATCCGCACGCAGCGCCTGCAGTTGGTCGGGGTGCTCGGCCAGCGCCAGCAGCCCGCCGGCGACCGCGTTGCGCGTCGTCTCGGCGCCGGCGCTGAACAGCAGGCTGAAGAACAGGTACAGCTCGATGTCCGACAGGCACGGCGCGTCCGGGTCGTCCACCGTCGCGTTGGCGACGACCGAGAGCATGTCGTCGGTCGGCTCGGCGCGCTTGGACGCGATCAACTGCCGGCCGTAGTCGTACATCCGCGACCCGGCCTCCTCCACCGACAACTGCGACAGGGCAGCCTTGCGGGAGCCGCCGAAATCGAACTGCGGCTCGATGGCTTCGAAGAGCCAATGACGTTCGGATTCCGGCACTCCCAGCAGGATGCAGATCATCTGCATCGGCAGTTCGGCGGCGATGTCGACCAGGAAGTCGAACGGTTCGCCGGGCACCACGGCGTCCAGCAGGCGGCGCGCCCGGACGCGCAGGTCGTCCTCGACCAGCCCGATCATCCGCGGCGTCAAGCCGGAGCTGACCAATCGGCGGATCTGGGAGTGCCGCGGGTCGTCCATCATGTTGAGCACCTGCCCGGCGATGGCCAGGTCCTGCAACAGGGTGCCGCCGTACGGCCGCTCGCCACCGGTGACCGACGAGTATGTCGCCGGATCCTTGAGCACCTCGAGGGTTTCGGCATACGTAGCGACGGACCAGAAGCCCTCGCCGTCAGGAGTGTTGTCGGTCGGCTCGTGCCAGTAGACCGGCGCCTCGCGGCGGTGGATCGCGAACAGCTCGTGCGGAAAACCGTGGGCGAAGTTGTCCAGATCGGTGAAATCGACACCCGCGAGCGCTCGGGTCACAAGATCGCCCCCGGGCGGTATTTGGCCGCGTCGGGGTAGCGGCCAACCAGGGCGTCCACCGCCGCCACCACCTCGTCCACCTGATCGCCGGCGGCGCCGGTGAAAGCCTGCTTGTCGGCCAGCGCGGCGTCGAGCGCCGCCCGGTCCAGCGGCAGTTTGGGATCGGCGGCCAACCGGCCGATCAGGTCGGGTTCTGCGCCGCGTTCCCGCATGTCCAGCGCCGTGGCCACCGCGTGTTCGCGGATCACGTGATGGGCGGCCTCGCGGCCCATTCCGGCGCGCACCGCCGCGATCAACACCTTGGTGGTGGCCAAGAACGGCAGGTAGCGATCCAGTTCGCGTTGGATCACCGCGGGGTAGGCACCGAACTCGTCGAGCACCGTCAGGAACGTCTCGATCTGCCCGTCGATGGCAAAGAAGCTGTCCGGCAACGCAACCCGGCGTACCACCGAGCAGAACACATCGCCCTCGTTCCATTGCGCGCCGGCGAGTTCGGCCGCCATCGAGGCGTAGCCGCGCAGCACCACCTGCAGCCCGTTGACCCGTTCGCAGCTGCGGGTGTTCATCTTGTGCGGCATCGCCGACGAGCCCACCTGCCCCGGCGCGAAGCCCTCGGTGACGAGTTCGTGGCCGGCCATCAGCCGGATGGTGTGGGCCAGCGACGAGGGCCCGGCGCCCAGCTGCACCAAAGCCGAAACCACGTCGTGGTCCAGCGAACGCGGGTACACCTGCCCGACGCTGGTCAAAACCGTGGCGAAACCCAGGAACTGGGCCACGCGCCGCTCGAGCTCGCCCAGCTTGGCCGCGTCGCCGCCCAGCAGGTCGAGCATGTCCTGCGCGGTACCCATCGGGCCCTTGATCCCGCGCAGCGGGTACCGGTCGATCAGCTCGCGCAGCCTGGTCAACGCGACCAGCGTCTCCTGCGCCGCCGAGGCGAAACGCTTGCCCAACGTGGTGGCCTGCGCGGCGACGTTGTGGCTGCGCCCGGCCATCACCAGGTCGCGGTGGGCCACCGCGTGCTCGGCGAGCCGGGCCACCACCGCGATCCCGTGGGAGAACACCAGTTCCAGCGACCGCCGGACCTGCAGCTGCTCGACATTCTCGGTGAGGTCGCGGCTGGTCATTCCCTTGTGCACGTGCTCGTGGCCGGCCAGCGCGTTGAATTCTTCGATGCGCGCCTTGACGTCGTGGCGCAGCACGCGTTCGCGCGCCGCGATGGAGTCCAGGTCGACATCCTCGATGACCCGCTCGTAGTCGGCGATGGCCTCGGGGGGCACGGCGGCGCCTTCCGTGCCCAGTTCCGCCTGGGCCCGCAGCACCGCCAGCCAGAGCCGCCGCTCGGCGGCGACCTTGGCCTCGGGCGACCAGATCGCGACCATCTCGGCGCTGGCGTACCGGGCGGCCAGCACATTCGGAACGCTCACAAGCACACAGCTTACGGTTGGGCGCAGCGCCGGCTCGCGAGCGTAACGCCACGGCGAAAACGCGAGCCGAAAATCGCCACCACGTCACGCTCGCGGCGCTCCGACCGAGCCCTACCCTGTGCGGGTGTACTTCGCCGGCGTGGACCTGGCCTGGGGCGGCCGCAACCCGACCGGTGTCGCGGTCGTCGACGCCGCGGGCCGCCTGGTGCACGTCGGTGCCGTCCGCGACGACGCCGCCATCCTCGCCGCGCTGCGCCCGTACGCGCGGGGCGACTGCCTGGTCGCCTTCGACGCCCCGCTGGTGGTGACCAACCGCACCGGGCAGCGGCCCGCCGAGGCGGCGCTCAACCGCGACTTTCGCCGCTTCGAAGCCGGCACGCACCCGGTCAACACGACGAAACCCGAGTTCGCCGACGGCCCGCGCGCAGCACGGCTGGCCCGGCCGCTGGGCCTCGACCTGAACCCGTTCTCGTCGGCCCCGCGGCTTGCCATCGAGGTCTATCCGCACGCCGCGACCGTCGTGCTGTTCCGGCTGGCGCGCACACTCAAATACAAGGCCAAACCCGGGCGCGGCCTCGACCAGCTCAAAGCCGAACTGCTGATTTTGCTGGACGGCATCGAAGGGCTCGCGCGTGCCGCGGTGCCGCTTCACGTCGTGGGCCACGACGGCTGGGCCGCGTTGCGCCGGCAGGTCGTCACCGCACAACGCAAGAGCGACCTGCGCCGCGCCGAGGATCCCGTCGACGCCGTCGTGTGCGCCTACGTGGCGTTGTACAGCTGGCGCCACCCGGCCGGTGTCACGGTCTACGGCGACGTCGCGACCGGCTGCATCGTCACGCCGTCGCTGCCCCCGGACCTCGCCTAACCCGTGTCGGACCACTCCAGCAGCGGGTCGGCGCCGACCCGCCGCCTCCCCCAGCGCCGGGTGGCCAGGGCCGTGACCAGGGCTACCACGACACCGATGGAGATCAGGATCGCGGCCAGCACGTACTGCTGGACGGGCCGGCCGAAAAACGGCGTCAACAGCACCAACGACGACAGGCAGCCGAAGACGGGCAGCCCGGTCGGCGTCCTGAAGTGGCGCTTGCCGGCCACCGGTTCGTCGCGGCGCAGCACCAGCACCGCGAGGTTGACCATCGTGAACACCCCCAGCAGCAGCAACGACGTGGTGCCGCTGAGCACCGCGATCGCGTCGGTGTTGGCGAAGGCGGTCACGTAGAGGATCACCCCCAGCGCGATCGTCGTGGTGAACAGCACCGCGACCCACGGCGAGCGGCGGGTCGGGCTGACCGAGCCCAGGAAGGCCGGCAGCACGCCCTCGCGGGCCATCCCGTAGATCAGCCGACTGGCCATCAGCATGCCGAGCAACGCGGTATTGGACACCGCCACCATCGAGATGAACGGCAGGATGTTCTTCGTCGGCAGCCCGGGCGCCGCCGCCTGGATTACGTCGACCAGGGGCGTGTCGCTGGCCCGCAGCGCCTTGACGGGCACCACCGCCACCGACACGACCGCCACCAGCACGTAGATGACGGCCGCGATGCTCAGCCCCGACAGCAGCACCTTCGGGAAGGTGGTGACCGGATCCTTGGTCTCCTCGGCCATGTTCACCGAGTCCTCGAAACCCGTCATGGCGAAGAACGCGAGCGACGTCCCGGCGACCAGCGCGACGAAGACGTTGGTGTGCCCGACATTGAACGCGAGCGCCCGCGTGTAGTCGGCCTGGCTGGCGGTGAAGGAGCCGTACAGCCCGACGACGATCACCATGACCAGCCCGGCGATCTCGACGAGGGTGAGAACCACGTTGAGCTTGGCGCTTTCCCGCATGCCGCGCAGATTGACGATGCCCAGCCCCACCATGAAGAGCATGGCGACGACGACCACGCCGTCGGTCCCCCAGTAGAGCCGGAACGCGACGATGAAGTTGGCCCCGAAGAACCGGGACGCGGTCGCCGACCCGGTGATGGCGGCACACATCACCATGAACGCCACCATGAAGGTCAGGAAGCGGTTGCCGAACGCCTTGTGGACATAGAGCGCGGTTCCGGCGGCCCGGGGATATTTGGTCACCAGCTCCAGATAGCTGCACGCGGTCACCGTGGCGATGACGAACGCCAGTAGGAACGGAACCCAGGCCGCGCCGCCGACTTCGGCACCCACGTCGCCGATCAGGGCGTAGATCCCGGTGCCCAGCATGTCGCCGACGATGAACAACAGCAGCACGCCAGGTCCCATCACCCGACGCAGATGCGGTTCGCCGGCGGCATCCGCCCCGTTCATGGCCCTCCCGGAAGTCAGCTTCGGACTTCCTACCACCGTGCCAGAGGGGTCTAAACCCACTCAGTACACGTCGCGGGACCGCCGTGTCCGTTGCGACCGAGTCAGATCCGGACGGGTCGCCGGTCGATGGGCGCGAGGACGTCGACAAGATCGACCAGCGTCGCCTGCGCCGCCGCCCGCGGATCGCGGCCTTCGACCAGCGCGGACACCACCGAGCCGTCGACCGCGCAGATCAGCGTGCACACCAGCTCGAGGTGTGCCGATCGGCCCGATCGCTCGATGGCTTCGCCGACGGCCTCGGCGCGCTGCCGCAGGCTGCGGCGCATGGTGTCCCGCAGCGCGGCCAGGCGGGTACAGGCGATGTGCCGCTCGTAACGCGATATCAACTGGTCGGTGAGTCCCGGCCCGGTCACGTCCCCCACGAGCAGGTCGACCAGCACCTCGGCGGTGGTTTCGGGCCCCCGGCGCCGACGGGACAGCGCGTTGACCCGCGCGCGCAGCTGCGCGACCTCGATCATGCCGATGTGTTCGACGGCGCGTGCGATCAAATCGTCAAGAGAGGAAAAGTAATACGTGGTCGACGCCAGCGGCAGCCCGGCGCGCCGGGCGACCGCCCGGTGGCGCACCGCTTCGAACCCGCCTTCGGCAAGCAGCTCGGCGGCAGCGCTGACGAGCGCATACCGTCGACGTTCTCCTTTTGGAGTAACTGCTGCAGTCACGAGAAGCCATGGTGCCAGTCAAAGTGGTACTGCATTGCCATTTTGGCCAAACGGCCCGCCAAACCAACATGGCATGATGGCGCGCATGCCCGACTTGAGCCGCCGCGCGGTGCTGGGCCTCGGAGCCAGCGCGGCCGCCGGCGCGGTGGGCGCATACGCGCTGGACATCGTGTTGAAACCGCGCACTTCTCACGCCATGCCGGTGTCGCCGGGTGTCACCCGGGCGCCGTTGGCGCCGGCGGTTCCGCGCCCGCCGGCGCCCGCTGCCCCGCCCGAGCCCGCACCCACCATGGTCACCGGCTCCTTCGTGTCGGCGGCGCGCGGTGGCGTCAACACCAACTGGGCGATCGCGCGCCCGCCGGGCCAGACCAGGCCGCTGCGACCGGTGATCGCCCTGCACGGCAAGGGCAGCGACGCCGCCACCGTGATGGCCGGCGGCGTCGAGCAGGGTCTGGCGCAGGCCGTCGATGCGGGGCTGCCGCCCTTCGCGGTGGTCGCCGTCGACGGCGGCGGCAGCTACTGGCACAAAAGGGCTTCCGGCGAGGACAGCGGGGCCATGGTGCTCGACGAGCTGATCCCGATGCTGGACACCAAGGGCCTGGACACCTCCCGGGTGGCGTTCCTGGGGTGGTCGATGGGCGGCTACGGCGCGTTGCTGCTCGGCGGTCGGCTGGGGCCCGCGCGGACCGCCGCGATCTGCGCGGTCAGCCCGGCGCTGTGGCTGTCCTCCGGGGCGGCTGCACCGGGCGCCTTCGACGGCCCCGCCGATTTCGCGGCGAATTCGGTGTTCGGCATGCCGGCGCTGGCATCCATCCCGATCCGGGTGGACTGCGGCGACAGCGATCCCTTCTACGCCGCGACCAAGCAGTTCGTCGCCCAGTTACCCAACCCGCCGGCGGGCGGCTTCTCCCCCGGCGGCCACAACCCGGCGTTCTGGAGCTCCCAGTTGCCGGGTGAAATCGCCTGGTTGGCGCCGCTGCTGACGGCTTGAGCGCTCCCGCGAGCGTAACGCCACGGCGAGAAATCGCGCCGAAAATCGCCGCAGCGTTACGCTCACGGACGTGACCGCACCGTTCGGTTGGAGCTTGCCCTACGCCTGGCCGCGCAAGCCCGTCCTGGCCGCCAACGTGGTGTGCACGTCGCAACCGCTGGCCGCCCAGGCGGGCCTGCGAATGCTCGCCGAGGGCGGCAGCGCGGTGGACGCGGCCCTGGCCACCGCCATCACGCTCACCGTGGTGGAGCCGGTCTCCAACGGCATCGGGTCGGACGCCTTCGCCATCGTCTGGGACGGCGAGCGGCTGCACGGCCTGAACGCCTCGGGCCGCTCCCCCGCGGCCTGGACGCCGGAATACTTCGGCGGCAACGCCATTCCCGCCGTCGGCTGGAACTCGGTGACCGTCCCCGGCGCGGTGTCGGCATGGGCCGCGCTGCACGCGAGGTTCGGCACGCTCCCCTTCGAGCGGCTCTTCGGATCCGCGATCTCCTATGCCCGCAACGGTTTTCTTGTCTCGCCGACGGTTGCGGCGCACTGGGCGGCCCAGGTGCCGCTGTTCTCGGGCCAGCCCGGGTTCGCCGAGGCCTTCCTGCCGGCCGGTCGGGCGCCGAAACCCGGTGAGCTGTTCGGGTTTCCGGACCAGGCGGCCACGCTGGAGAAGATCGCCGCCACCGGCGGCGAGGCGTTCTACCGCGGCGAGCTGGCCGAACGGCTCGCGGCGCACGCGCTTGCCAACGGCGGCGCCATGGGCGCCGACGACCTCGCAGCGCACCGCGCCGACTGGGTCGGCACCATCGACGCCTCCTACCGCGGCTACACCGTGCACGAGATACCGCCCAACGGCCACGGCATCGTGGCGCTGATCGCGCTGGGGATCCTCGAGCATTTCGACATGGCTTCGCTGGCCGTCGATTCGGCCGACAGCGTGCACCTGCAGATCGAAGCGGTGAAGCTGGCGTTCGCCGACGCCGCCGCCTACGTCGCCGACATCGAGCACATGACGCCGGGTCCACAGCGGCTGCTGGACCCCGACTATCTGCGGCGGCGCGCGGGCCTGATCGATCGCGATCGGGCAAAGCCGGCTGCCGCGGGCGCCCCGAGCGGAGGCACGGTGTATCTGACCGCCGCCGACGCCGCCGGGATGATGGTGTCGATGATCCAGTCGAACTACATGGGGTTCGGGTCGGGCGTGGTGGTGCCGGGCACCGGGATCGCGCTGCAGAACCGCGGC
>Ga0307441_1000320_pt1 | contig 18253 bp, 12 predicted proteins | sample SalMarWE160420MG_FD_202149 | JGI IMG/M metagenome (GOLD analysis project Ga0307441, IMG submission 202149) | Salt marsh sediment microbial communities from the Plum Island Ecosystem LTER, Massachusetts, United States - WE1604-20 | ecosystem: Environmental > Aquatic > Marine > Intertidal zone >... | reverse complement strand
AGGAACACCGCCCACTGGCACGTCTCGGGGATCTCCGGGGTCTGCTCCATGATCTCCACGATGGGGTGGCGGTCCTCTTGGGCGACCGCCATATACATCCGGGGCATCAGGGGAAAGTGGTAGGCCATGTGGCACTCGTCCCCTTTCCCGAAGTACTCGCTGACGTCCTCCGGCCACTGGTTCGCCTCCGCCAGGAACATGCGGTTCTTGTAGTGGGCATCCACCACCGCACGCATCTGTTTGATCACCTGGTGGGTCTCGGGCAGGTTCTCGTTGTCGGTCCCGTCCCGGACGCACAGATAGGGGATCGCGTCCAGGCGCAGACCGTCGACCCCTATGTCCAGCCAGAAACGCATAATCCGGATCACCGCCCGCACCACGTTCGGGTTGTTGTGGTTGAGGTCGGGTTGGTGGGAGAAGAACCGGTGCCAGTAGTACTGCTGGGCAACCGGGTCCCAGGCCCAGTTGGAGCCCTCCGTGTCGGTGAAGATGATGCGGGTCTCGGGAAAGCGCTTGTCGTCGTCGCTCCAGACGTAGAAGCTGCGCTTGCGCGAGCCCTTGGGCGCACGGCGGGCGGCCTGAAACCAGGGGTGTTGATCGGAGGTGTGGTTGATGACCAACTCGATGATCACCCGGATCCCGCGCCGGTGGGCTGCGCGGACAAATGCGCGGAAGTCTCGCCGGGTACCGTACTCGGGGAAGATGTTTCGGTAGTCGGAGATGTCGTAGCCATCGTCCCGCATGGGCGACGGATAGAAGGGCAGCAGCCAGATCGTGTTGACCCCAAGGTCATGGATGTAATCGAGCTTACGGGTCAGACCGCGGAAATCGCCGATCCCGTCGCCGTCGCTGTCGAAGAAGGCCTTGACGTGGGTCTGGTAGATGATCGCGTCCTTGTACCACAGCGGATCGTCCTCGCGGGCTTTCTCGGTGTCAGTCATGGTCTGTTCTTGGCTTCTTCTGCGTCCATACTCGCCGTCCCGCGTAGCCGGGTATGCCGCACGCCCGCATGCCCCGCAGGAGCCCGCTTGCGGGCGACCGCACGCTAAAAGTAATAGTCAAAGTCCTGTTCCGTGCGAACGCGCCGGCGGAGCCTGAAGACGTGCGCGGGCGCCACCGCAGGATCCAGCTCGACGTAGTTATGCGGTCCGCTCCAGAGGTAACGGATACCACCCAACAGGTCGTGCATCTGGTAGGGCTGGTGGGCCTTCACCCCGAGCTCCTCCAGGGGAAGATCTACCCAGCCACGCTGGACGTGATGGGGGTCCAGGTTGACAACCACCAGCACCGCGTTGTCGCCCTCCTCGTCCCGCTTGCTGTAAGCGATCAGCTGCTCGTTGTCGATGGGGTGGAACCGCAGGCTCCAGTCGCTCTGCAGGGCGGAGCTCTCGCGGCGGATCTGGTTCACCCGCCGGATCAGGTCCTTCAGGCTGTCCGGGCGTTCCGGGTCCCAGGTGCGCAGCTGATATTTCTCGGAGTCCAGGTACTCCTCGCTGCCCGGCTCGCGCGGTCGGTTCTCGCAGAGCTCGAACGCCGGCCCGTAGATTCCGTAGCTAGCCCCCATGGTTGCCGCCAGCACCAGGCGGATCGCAAAGGCCGGCCGGCCGCCAAGCTGGAGGTACTCGGGCAGGATGTCCGGGGTATTGGGCCAGAGGTTGGCGCGGAAGTACTCCCGGCCGGCCTCCTTGGTCACCTCCGTGAGGTACTGGGTCAGCTCCCACTTGGTGTTGCGCCAGGGGAAGTAGTTGTAAGACTGGGTGAAGCCCGCCTTCGCCAGCCGGTGCATGAGCTTGGGCCGGGTAAATGCCTCGGCGAGGAACAGGGTCTCCGGGGAGGTCCGCTTGATCTCCCCGATCACCCACTCCCAAAAGTGCAGGGACTTGGTGTGGGGGTTGTCCACCCGGAAGCAACGCACCCCCTGGTCGAGCCAGAACAGGAAGACGCCCCGCAGGGCCTCCCACAGGCTCTGCCAGTCTTCGCTCTCGAAATTGAGCGGATAGATGTCCTGGTACTTCTTGGGCGGGTTCTCCGCATACTGGATGGTGCCGTCCGGGCGTTGGACGAACCACTCCGGATGCTCGCTGACCCAGGGGTGATCCGGACTGCATTGAAAGGCGACATCGAGGGCCACCTCCAGGCCCAGCGCCCGCGCCTTGGCCACCAGCCGCCGGAAGTCCCCCAGGGTGCCAAGCTCCGGGTGCACTGCGGTATGTCCGCCCGCGGGGGATCCAAGGGCCCAGGGGCTGCCGGGATCACCGTGCCCCGTGCTGAGGCTGTTGTTGGGGCCTTTGCGGAAGGTAAGGCCGATAGGGTGGATAGGCGGTAGGTAGAGGACATCGAACCCCATGGAGGCGACGTAAGGCAGCCGCGCCTCGCAGTCCCGGAAGGTGCCGTGACGCCCGGGCTCGGGACTGGTGGAACGGGGAAAGAGCTCGTACCAGGCAGAGAAGCGGGCGAGCGGCGGATCGACGACGCACACGAGCTCCCGCTCGTAGGTGCTCGCGAGATCCCTTCTGGGATACCGTCCCATGGCCCGGTCGAGACCCTCGTCCAGGGCCCAGGCCGCCCGCTCCGCCACAGATGCGTTGCCGGCGAGCCGTGCGGCCCAGTCCGCGAGCGCGCCGGCATCGCCGTCGTGCGCCCGGGCCGCTGCGTCCTGGACGAGATCCTCCCCCATCTGCAGGGCCACCGACAGATCCTGCTCTGCCTCCACCCGCTTGGCGAAATCCCGGCGCCAGCTGGCGAACGGGTCGACCCAGCACTGCACCGAGTAAAGGTACCGGCCGCAGGTCTCCGTCCGAAACTCGCCGCGCCAGCGGTCGTTGCCCACAAAGACCATCGGGGCCTCCCGCCACTGGCGGTCGCCTTCCAGCCGGTAGCAGAGGGCGCAGCCCAGAGCATCGTGACCATCGACGAAGCAGTCCGCCTCCACGACGACCCGCTCACCCACGCTGCGCTTGATGGGAAAGCGCCCGCCGTCCACCTGAGGAACGACCCCCTCGATCACGGGCCGGCAGCGGCCGCAGATATCCTCGTTCATGGCGTCAGCTCACCCATGTCCTTCGGCACTAACCGGCCCAATTCTCCTCCCTTGCCGTTGGGCGCCCCGCACCCAAGCCTGGCAACGTCTTCGATTGTAGCCCACCCCTTTGACTCGCTTGGGTGCAAGGTCGCTTACCAGCTCGGCTAAGGGGTCTTCTCCTCCGCGTCCGGCGGCTTGTCGCCGTGGTAACGCAGAAAGATTACCCCAAGGGGCGGTAAGGTGAGCGGTAGAGAGTTGTACTGGTCGCGTACCGCAATGGGGGTGGACTCCAGGCCCCCGAAGTTGCCCTTGCCGCTGCCTCCGTACATCCAGGCATCGCTGTTCAGGACCTCCTGCCACCATCCGGCGCGGGGGGCCCCGATGCGGTAATCCTCCCGGGGCATCGGCGTGAAGTTGCAGACCACTAGCATCAGATCCTCCGGATCCTCGCCACGGCGCACGAACGCGATAATGCTGTTCTCCGCGTCCTGAAACTCCATCCACTGGAAGCCGCCGGCATCGAAGTCCCGCTGAAACAGGGCCGGGGAGACGCAGTAGAGCCGGTTGAGGTCCCGCACCCAAGCGTTGAGCCCCTGATGCTCCGGGAGATCCAGCAGGTGCCAGTCGAGGCTGCTCTCATGGGACCACTCGTTCCACTGCCCAAACTCGCCACCCATGAAGAGCAGCTTCTTCCCCGGGTGGCCGTACATGTAGCCCAACAGCAGCCGCAGGTTGGCCCGCTTGCGCCAAGCGTCCCCGGGCATACGGCGGATCAGGGAGCCTTTTCCGTACACTACCTCGTCGTGAGAAAGTGGCAGCAGGAAATTCTCCGAGAAGGCATACCATAGGCTGAAGGTGAGCTGACCCTGGTGGTACTTTCGATCGATCGGGTCGAGCGACATATAACGCAGGGTGTCGTTCATCCAGCCCATGTTCCACTTGAGATCGAAGCCAAGACCGCCGTCGTTGATGGGCCGGGACACCTTGGGCCAGGCGGTGGACTCCTCCGCGATGCAGAGGGCATCCGGATACTCCCGGTGGACTGCCTCGTTCAGCCCCCGCAGGAATGCCATGGCCTCCAGGTTCTCCCGCCCGCCGTAACGGTTCGGGATCCACTCCCCCTCTTTGCGCCCATAGTCCCGGTAAAGCATGGACGCCACAGCGTCCACCCGCAAACCGTCTGCGTGATAACGGTCGAGCCAGAAGAGGGCGCTGCTCAGAAGAAAGGCGCGCACCTCGTTGCGGCCGTAGTTAAAGATGTAGCTGTTCCAGTCCGGGTGGAAGCCCTCCCTGGCGTCCGCGTGCTCGTAAAGGTGGGTACCGTCGAAGTAGTTGAGTCCGTGGACATCGTTCGGGAAATGGGACGGCACCCAGTCCAGGATCACGCCGATGCCCCGCTGGTGCAGGGTATCGACAAGATACATGAAGTCTTCAGGGGTCCCGTAGCGGGCTGTAGGAGCAAAGTAGCCCGTCGTTTGGTAGCCCCAAGAGCCGTAGAAGGGGTGCTCCATGACCGGGAGAAGCTCCACGTGGGTAAAGCCCAGCTCGGCGCAGTAGTCGGCGAGGGCAGGGGCAGCCTCCCGATAGGTCAGGAAGCGCCTGCTTCCGTTCTCGACCGCTCGTCGCCAGGAGCCGAGATGCACCTCGTAGATGGACATCGGGCGGTCGAGGGCATCGCGGCCGGCGCGCTCCCGCATCCAGGCGCTGTCTTGCCACATATAGTGCAGGCTCCAGACCCGGGAGGCGTTCTGCGGCGGGACCTCCCAGGCCCGAGCGAAGGGGTCGCCCCGGTCGGCGACGAAGCCCTCTTCCCGGGATTCGATCCGGTACTTGTAGCGGGAGCCGTGCACCGCCCTGGGCACAAACCCCTCCCAGATCCCAGAGCTGTCCGCCCGCGGCGAAAGGGGGCTCGCCCCGGACTGCCAATCGTTGAAATCGCCGATCACCGACACGGCTCGGGCATTCGGTGCCCATACCGCAAAGCGCGCGCCCAGGACCTCGCCCTCTGCGCACGGATGCGACCCCAGCACCTGATACAGCCGAGCGTGGGTTCCCTCTCGAAACAGGTGGAGGTCCTGGTCTGTGAGTGCGCTACGGTCCCGTGTGCAGGACGCCGAAGGGTGGCGCTCCACTGATGTTGATCGCTGCGAGGCCAGCGTCTGCTCGTTCATCAATCTCCCCGCTCAGCGCTCCAGGTATTGCAGCTTTTCCTTCACCTTCGCCCAGTCATCCGCATCCGGCAGTGCATCCTTCTTCACGTCGATCACAGGCCAGACCTTGGCCAGCTCCGCATTGAGCGCAATGAACTGCGCCTGGTCCGCCGGCACGTCGTCCTCCGGGAAGATGGCCTCCGCCGGGCACTCCGCAACGCACAGATCACAATCGATGCACTCGTCCGGGTCGATGACGAGGAAGTTCGGTCCCTCGTGAAAGCAGGACACCGGGCAAACCACCGCACAGTCGGTGTACTTGCAGCGGATACAAGGCTCTGTAATCACGTATGCCATTGGATTCTCCGTCACTCGGCGGCAAGCTGGTGTTGTAGGGGGTCGAGCAATGTCTGTGCCCGCCACCCGCCGCGCACGCCCGGGGAGAGTGCCCTCGCCAGGCACAAAAAGCGCTTAGCAATCGGTACTATAGAGCGGATGGCGCTTAGGGCTGAGAGCTCGCTGCGCGGTGCGCACCCTACTGGCTTGGGGCAGCCGCCAGCCGCCAGAAATTGAACCGCAGAGACGCAGAGTGCGCAGAGGGATTCCTTGGGACTTTGTGCTTGGCGCACAACACCGAAATCAGCGGTAGGGTACGCATCGCGTACCGTTTATTCACCCTCTCCGCTGTTGGAACACACACGCGGTCACGGTGCGCAGGGCGGACGCTACGGGTTCGGAGGCTGGGGGCAAGGACCTAAGATGGATCGCCGATGCTGACGGCCCCCTCCTTCTTCGTCTGCCCTCTGCCCTCTGCCCAAAGCCCTTCTCCCCGTGCCGGCTCTTATCCCCCAGCGTCCCGGGGCAAATCCCCCCGCGAAGTCACTGTTGCCGGCTCAGAAACGGGAGGGGATAAAAGGGGCCAAGGTAGTCTCGTTTCCACCAGTTGCCGGTACGTGCGCGCTCCTCCGGGGTGGTGAACCGATAACGGTAAACGTCCACGCGCAGGGAGCGAGGGGCGTGGTCCCCGAAAGGGGCGCTCGCGAGCAGTCCCGTAACCGGCGGCGAGCTCTCCAGAAGCCGATGGAGGAAACGCTCGAACCAATCCATGAACACGGGGCTGATGGGAACAAACCACATCATCCAGTCGACCCGCGGGTGGTGCGGGACGATGAAGGGTGGGACCCGATCCAGATCGACCGGCCAGTACCGGAACTCGTAGGGGCGCCAGCTCTGACCGTCCAGGGAGCCAGCGATCTGGACCTCGATGCGCTCCTTCTCGATCTTGGGGAAGACATGGTAAGGGTTGGCGATGCGGTACTGCTCGAGCCAGCCGGTCCAGGTAGTGATCAAAGGAATCCGTGTGGTCCCGGGGACCATTCGTGCCCCCTCCACCAGGCTCGCCGGGACGATGGCCACTGCGGCGATAGCCGCGGCGACTGCAACCGCGGGTCGCGCCGGCAGGGAGAGCAGGGAGCTCGCCGCCCCCCGTTCCCGCCAGGCACGGGGAAGGATGCGCGCCACCGCCCGGTCGTCGAAGAGGAAGAGGCAGAGGGCGATGGTGAGCAGGTTAAAGAAGTTGTGGTTGCTGGTAAGGATGATCAGCACCTGCCACAGGATGGTCAGCCAGGCGGCCAGGAAGCGCCAGCGCCTGGGAAAGAACATCAGGAAGGGCACCAGGATCTCGACAACGAGCGTCCCCCCCGTCCCGGCGCGCAGCAGCCACTCGGGTAGATGGTCGGCGTACCAGGCCCCCGCGTGGGGCAGCGGCTGGGTCTCGAAGTAGTAGTTGAGCGCGGTGAGTCCGCTCCAGGTGGGATCGCCGCTCAACAGCTTCGAGATCCCGGAGAGGAAGCGCAGCCGGAACAGGAGCCACCGGAACAGCCAGACCACCAGCCGGGACCCGCCCGGGAGGAAGATCGCCAGAAAGCCAGACTCCAGCAGGAGATAGTCCCACTGGAAGTTCGTGAAGTACTGCCCGGCATGGTAGAGGGAGAGGTAGAGCAGATAGAGTAGAATCAGCACCGGCCGCTCCCGCCAGCCCAGAAACAGGACGACCGCCAGGGCCGCCCCGCCGTAAGCCGCGGCCCGCAAGGCCCAGTCGCCCGAGGCGACCCAAAAGACAGAGGGGTACAGCAGAAACCGCAGGAGACCATGCTGCTCCGCGGCGTTGCGAAGCTGCTCCGCAATCGGATAGATGCCCTGGGAGCCTGCGAGCCCCGCTATCTGCTCGGCGAGGGACCAGAAGGCCACGAGGTAGATGAGCGCCAGGCAGCGCAGAAAAAGCCAAGCCACCAAGCGGTAATCCGGCGCGGCTGCAGCCAGGAGCCGATCCCTGACCCCCATTGCGGTGACCGATAGCATCGCTGGTTGGACCCCTGAGTCTGGGCGGGCTACGTGCCTCCAATAGTAACCCTCCTACGCACCAACCCCGCCACCACCCGAGAGGTCGCCATTCGACTTCCGACTCTCAGAGCCCACTGCGACAGGGAGTCGCTGATCCAAACGTCGGCGCAATCCTTGCGAACGCCCTTGGAGCAGCGCCGACGCAAGCCGTCGCTCATGAGTGCCAGCGGGGCGGCTAGAGCGAGAAAGGTCTACCGCGCCGGCGCACGAGGAATGTCGATGCAGTGGTGCCGCGCGGAAACAGCAACTACCATCCCCGCGGCGGGACGAGACTACGGCATCGGCTACACGTGAGGAGATGCATGGGACAACCATTCAGCGCCACTTGGCCCGGCGATGCGTATCCCCTGGGGGCGACCTGGGACGGCGAGGGGGTGAATTTCGCCCTCTTCTCGGAGGCGGCCGAACGGGTGGAGCTCTGCCTGTTCGACGCCTCCGGCCGAAACGAGATCCAGCGGGTCGACCTGCCGGAGCACACGGATCTCGTCTGGCACGGCTATCTGCCCGAGGCGCGGCCGGGCCAGCTCTACGGATTCCGGGTGCACGGGCCGTACCGGCCGGAGGAGGGCCTGCGTTTCAACGCGAAGAAGCTTCTCCTCGATCCTTACGCCAAGGACATCCAGGGCCGCTTGCGCTGGAGCGACTCCCACTTCGGCTACCGGGTCGGTCACAAGAAGGCCGACCTCTCCATCGACCGGCGGGACAACGCCCGCTCCATGCCGAAATGCCGGGTCATCGACCCCGAGTTCACCTGGGGGGACGACCGTCCGCCCAACACCCCGTGGCACGACACCCTCATCTACGAGCTGCACGTGAAGGGCTTCACCCGGCGCCACCCCGAGGTACCGGAGGAGCTGCGGGGCACCTTTGCGGGGCTCGCCTGCACCCCGGTCATCGAGTATCTACAGCGCCTGGGCGTTACGGCGGTGGAGCTGATGCCGACCCATGCCTTCCTGGACGAGCGGACCCTGGCGAGCAAAGGCCTGCGCAATTACTGGGGCTACAACTCCATCGGTTTCTTCGCCCCCGACCGGCGCTACTCTGCCAGCGGCGAGGTCAATGAATTCAAGACGATGGTCAAGCGCCTCCACTCGGCGGGCATCGAGGTGATCCTGGACGTGGTCTACAACCACACGGCCGAGGGCAACCATCTGGGCCCGACCATCTGCTTCCGGGGCATCGACAATGCGGCCTACTACCGCCTGGTGGGCGACGACCCACGTTACTACATGGACTACACGGGCACCGGCAACACCCTGAACATGCTCCATCCCCGGGTGCTGCAGCTCATCATGGACAGCCTGCGCTACTGGGTGCTCAAGATGCACGTGGACGGCTTCCGCTTCGACCTCGCTTCGGCTCTCGCCCGCGAGCTCCACGAGGTGGACCGTCTCGGCGCCTTCTTCGACATCATTCACCAGGACCCGGTCCTCTCCCAGGTGAAGCTCATCGCCGAGCCCTGGGATCTCGGCGAAGGCGGCTATCAGGTGGGCAATTTTCCTCCCGGCTGGACCGAGTGGAACGGCAAGTATCGGGACACCGTGCGCGACTACTGGCGCGGCGCAGATGGTGTGGTGGGGGGGCTGGCGACCCGCCTGACGGGGTCCAGCGACCTCTACGAGCGGGACGGCCGGCGCCCCATGGCCAGCATCAACTTCGTCACCGCCCACGACGGCTTCACCCTGCGCGACCTTGTGAGCTACGAGCAAAAGCACAACGAGGCCAACCAGGAGGACAACCGGGACGGCACGGACGACAACCGCAGCTGGAACTGCGGCGTCGAGGGACCGACGGAAGACCCGGAGATCAACGCCCTGCGGGAGCGCCAGCAGCGAAACTTTTTAGCGACCCTGCTTCTCTCCCAGGGCGTGCCCATGCTGCTCGCCGGCGACGAGCTGGGGCGCACCCAGAACGGCAACAACAACGCCTATTGCCAGGACAGCGAGCTCACCTGGATCGACTGGAACCTGAGCGACCTCGGACAGCGGCTGCACGCGTTCGTCCGGCGCCTGATCCGCCTGCGCATGGCTCATCCCATCTTCCGGCGCCGCCGCTTCTTCGAGGGCTGCGAGATCGGCGACTCCGGCGCGAAGGACATCCTCTGGCTCAAGCCCGACGGGGAGCAGATGGACACCGAGTCTTGGAACGTGCCTGGGACCCGCGCCCTCGGTGCCCTACTCAACGGTCTCGGCCTGGGGGAGATGGACAGACGCGGTCACCTGCTGGACGACGACAACTTCCTGCTCGTTCTCAACGCGGGCAGCCAACCTGTTGATTTCAATCTACCTGCCTTCCCCGGCCGGGGACGCTGGGATCGCGTGCTGGACACTGCGTTCCAGGAGGGCGCCAGGACCGGCGATCACTACCGGGCCGGCGACGCCTGTCCAGTCCAGGCCCGCTCGGTCACGGTGCTCCGACAGCATCGGCAGGTCGGCAACGGGGACGGGCAGTAGGAGCCCGCTTGCGGGCGACCTTGGGCAAGGCATCAGCCGTTGCGGTCGCCCGCAAACGGGCTCCTTACACTCGCATGGGCGGCGGAGCGCTGTGCGCGCCGTCCGGCCCTCATGGCGCACACAGCACACGCTACGGCTTTGCGGCAGCAACCCGGCCGCCGCATCCCAGTATCCAACCACGGAGAAGTACCATGACCTCCAGACGCCATCACATGCCCTACGGTGCCGAGCTCATGGAGGACCGCGGCGTACGGTTCCGTCTTTGGGCGCCGACGGCGCGGCAGATCGAGCTGTGCCTTCTGCAGGACGACGGCGAGCGGCTGATTCCGATACCGCGTCGGGACGCCGGCTGGTACGAGTTGGTCACCCGCGAGGCGGGGGCGGGCGGCCGCTACCGCTTCCGCATCGACGGGGACATGCGGGTCCCCGACCCCGCCTCCCGCTTCCAGCCCGAGGACGTCCATGGCCCCAGCGAGATCATCGACTCCACCGCTTTCGCATGGGACGACGAAGACTGGCAGGGACGGCCCTGGGAGGAGACTGTGCTCTACGAGCTGCATCCCGGGACTTTCAGCCCGCAGGGCGGCTTCCGGGGCATCGAGGCGCGCCTCGATTATCTGGTGGACCTGGGGATCACGGCGGTACAGCTGATGCCCGTGGCGGACTTCCCCGGCCGGCGCAACTGGGGCTACGACGGTGTGCTTCCCTTTGCCCCCGACAGCTCCTACGGAAGGCCGGAGGATCTCAAGCACCTGATTCAGACGGTCCATCGGAAAGGGCTCATGGTCTTTCTCGACGTGGTCTACAACCACTTTGGACCCGAAGGCAACTATCTCCACGTCTATGCAGAGCCCTTCTTCACGGAGCGCCACCACACGCCCTGGGGGGCCGGCATCAACTTCGACGGCCCAGGCAGCCGGGACGTGCGGGACTTCGTCATCCACAACGCCCTCTACTGGCTGGAGGAGTACCACCTGGACGGGCTGCGTCTGGACGCGGTCCACGCCATCGCCGACGACTCTCGGCCCGACATCCTGCAGGAGCTGGCGGTCCGGGTGCAGGCAGGCCCAGTCCGCGAGCGCCACATCCACCTGGTCCTGGAGAACGACCATAACGCCGCCCGCTACCTGGAACGCCGCGGGGACGGCTCCCCCCGCCTCTATGTCGCCCAGTGGAACGACGACGCCCACCATGCGCTGCACCTGCTGGCGACGGGGGAAAGGGACGGCTACTACGAGGACTATGCCGACGCCCCCCTGCGTCACCTGGGCCGCGCCCTCACCGAAGGCTTTGCCTATCAGGGGGAGCCTTCGGCCTATCGGAACGGTGAGCGGCGCGGCGAGCCGAGCGCTCACCTGCCCCTGACCGCCTTCGTCAACCTCTTGCAGAACCATGACCAGGCGGGCAACCGGGCCTTCGGGGAGCGGATCGACCGGCTGGCGCGCCCGCAGACCTTGCGGGCAGTGACCGCCATTCTCCTGCTGGCGCCCTCCCCGCCCTTGCTCTTCATGGGACAGGAATTCACCGCCCCGGAGCCCTTCCTCTTCTTCTGCGACTTCGGCGACGACCTCGCCCAGTCGGTCACCGAGGGCCGCCGCCGGGAGTTCGCCCGGTTCGAGCGCTTCTCGAGCTCCGAGGCCCAGGAGAGCATCCCAGACCCCAATGATCCGGCAACCTTCGAGGGCTCTCGTCTCGATTGGGGCAGCTTGGAGCAGGAGCCCCACCGCGGTTGGCTCGCCTTCCATCGGGAGCTCCTCAGCCTGCGCCGGCGGGAGATCGTCCCGCGGCTCGCCCAGCTCCGCGGCGGTGAGGCCGGATACGAGATTCTGGACACGCGCGGCCTGCTCGTCCGCTGGCGGCTCGGCGACGGGAGCCGGCTGACGCTGCTGGCTAACCTGGGCGAGGCGGAGCTCCCAGTGGCTAACAGGGAGGCGGACCTGCCGACGGGGGACCCGCTTTACGCAGAGCCCCGCAGCCTCGCGGCAGCCCGCATGCCCGACCAACTGCCCGGCTGGTCCCTGATCTGGTGGCTACAAGAGGCAGCGGATGCCTAGTGCACGCCGGCAGAGAGCTCCCGGGCCGTCTTCGCAGGGTCCGCTGTGCGGACCTTTCACGGCACTACCTGCCATCTTGGGGCATGGTCCGGCAGCGGACCCTTCTACCGGAAACGGTCTCGGAATCTCTGCAGTCTTGTACCAGGCGGGTTTGGCCCGTTACCGCACCGCCAAACGATCGTGAACCTCTCGAACCGTCGGGACGAACCCGCACAGGGAGCTCGCCACGGTGCGCTGATCTGGGTCCGAGACACGGCCCAGCAGGGTCACCTCCCCGTTCTCCACGGCGACCGTGATCGGCTGTCCGCCGAGCTGGGGATGCTCACCGATCAAGACGCGCACCGCCTCGGCGATGTCCTCGTCCGCATCGAGGACCTTGGACTCATGGTTGATCAGATTCACGACGTCGCAGCAGGCCCCGGTCTCCCAGGCCAGCCCCTCCGCCAAAGACTTCCCGGCCAAGCCCAAGCGTCCACCCAGATATATGACGCCGTCGCGGACGATCACCCCGATCCAGGACTGCTGCAGCGGGGGCGGCCGGCTACCTGCCTCCACGACAGGTACCCCCGAGAAGGCCGGCTCGGTCCGCAGGGCATCCCTGAGCACAGCGGCAAGGGCTACTCCGACCGCCGCTTGCTGCGCTCGAGGAGCACGCCGTCCTCGAGCTCGATACCGGGCAGGACCCGCCGGGCCACCCTGACTGCCTTGCGCTTGGCCGCAATGCTGCCCACCTCTCCTTCGATCCGCCAGGGATCCCCCGCCCTCAGGGTGATGTGGTCGGCAAACGGCCCCAGATCCGGTTCGGCGGCGCATGCACGCCGAAATTCGCTGATGGCTTGCGCTTCGTTCATGTGCGGCCTCCTGGTCTACGACTGAGCGTATCAGTCGCTGATCCTGCAAGCGGCGATCCAGCGTTTGGAGTGGCTCATGTCAGACCAAGCAGGCCGCACCCGTGAACGAATCAGGCCACAGAGACGCAGAGGGCGCCGAGGCGAACGGGGCGCTCTCGTTTACCGGTCTGTTTCCGCCTCAGCCGGTGGTTTTGCGCCATCCTAGTCGATGGTCGTGTCTCACCGCATCTACGGCCCTCTGCGCCCTCTGCGTCTCTGCGGTTCGCCTTCCGGCGGGGCAGGAGCTCCCGGGCATGGCGCGCCGTCACGCCCGCTTCAGGAGCTTGACCAGCTCCTCGAGCGGACGCGTGTTGATCACGTCTTTCGCCTCCAACCAGCCGCGGCGGGCCTGGCCGATCCCGAAGCGCATGGCGGCGAGATTCCCGGCCCCGTGGGCGTCGGTCGAGATGGCCACCTTGACGCCCAGCTCCTTGGCCAACCGGCACCCGCTGTCGGTGAGATCCAGGCGGCTCGGTTGGGCATTCAGCTCCAGGAAGCATCCGCAATCGACTGCGGCGCGCATGATCCTCTCCAGGTCCAGCTCGTAGGCGTCCCGCTCCTCCAGGCGACGCCCGCTCGGGTGGGCAAAAATGTTGAACAAAGGGTTATCCATGGCCCGCAGCACCCGCTCAGTCTGTCGCTCCTGGGACAAATTGAACTTGGAGTGGACAGAGCAGACGCGCAGGTCGAGCCGGCTCAGGATCGCGTCCGGCAGGTCGAGAGACCCGTCGTCCAGGATGTCGACCTCGATGCCTTTGAGGATCTTGATCCGACCCGCGAGCTCCTCGTTCAACCGGTCGATGGCCTCGATCTGGCTGGCCAGCCGCTTCTCGTCCAGGCCGTGGGCGATGGTGACATGGCGCGAGTGGTCAGTGATGGCCAGATATTCGTAACCCCGCTCGGCCGCCGCCTCCGCCATGGCGCGTAGGCTGTCGTGGCCGTCGCTCTCCTTGGTATGGGCATGGAGGTCGCCTCGGATGTCCCCGAGCTTGACCAGCTGCGGCAGCTTGCCCTCCCGGGCCGCCTCGATCTCGCCGCGGTCCTCGCGCAGCTCGGGGGGAATGAAGGGCAGGTCCACGCTCGCGTAGACCTCCTCCTCCGTCCTGCCTGCAACCGGTTCGTCACCCCGGAACACACCGTACTCGTTGATCTTGAGGCCCTGCTTCACCCCGAGCCGGCGCACGGCGATATTGTGGGCCTTGGAGCCGGTAAAATAATGCAAGGCCGCCCCGTAGCTGGCCTCCGGCACCAGCCGCAGATCCACCTGCATCCCGGAGCGCAGATGCACGGTCGAGCGGGTCTCGCCCCTGGACACCACCTTGGTGACCGCCGGATAGGCCACGAAACGGTCCATGACGGGCGTATTCCGCCGGCAGGTAACCAGGATGTCCAGGTCGCCGACCGTCTCCCTTCGCCGGCGGTAGCTGCCCGCCACCGTAACCTGTTCCACCCCGTCGATCGCCTCGAGAAGGCGGACGAGCGGGTCGGCGACCTCCTCCGCATCAAGCAGGCGGATTCGCCGCTCCTGCCCCTGCCAACGCTCCAGCCGCTTCCGAATGGTCTCCTCCGTCTTCTGACCGAGCCCTCGAAGCTGCCGGACCTTATGGGCCTCCACGGCCGCACGCAGGTCATCCAGCGTGTCGATGCCGAGCTGCTCATGCAGAGCCTTCACCCGCTGCGGACCCAAGCCCTCGAGCTTCATCATCTCGCTCAGACTCGCCGGCGTGCGTCCCTCGACCTCGGTGAGCTGGGGCAGGGAGCCCGTCTCGACGATGGTTCGGATCTTCTTGGCGATGGCCTCGCCGATGTTCGGAAGCTCGGTCAGGTCCGCACCGGACTCCACCAATTCCGACAGGTCCTCGGACATGCCCCCGATCACTCGGGAGGCCTCCCGGTAGGCACGCACGCGGAAACGGTTCGCCCCTTCCACCTCCAGCAGGTCGGCAAGCTCCCCAAAGATCCCTGCAATCGCTCGGTTGTGAATCTTCATTCAAGCGCAACCAGGCGAAATCGAGACCCTGCAAACGCTCTTGCGCCCGCCGCCGGCCCAGCACCATACGCGCCGCGCTACGCGAAGCTTTCGGTAAGCAGCTCCATGCTTACGGGAAAGAATAGGCAACAACTGCTGTCAGGGCCGCCTGGTCAAGAGACGAAATACAAGAACTCCGCTAAGCCGCGGTCCAGCCGAGCTGAGTGTGGAGATTGACCTGAGTCAGGCCGTAGCAACCCGAATGTCCGGGGGCATTACCTCAGCCTGTTACCCCGGCGCTCTGTCTTCTGTCTTCTATTCCCCGTCTTCCGTCCCCCGCCCTACCAATGCCGGCGATCTTGCATGCCTGCCGGCTGTAACCCTCCGGGAACAGGCGGTAGAGGTACCGACGTGCCGCCCGGGCCGAGACCCACTCCTTGCCCAGATGCAGCAAGAGCAGCCGCGTCTCCGGAATGCCCGCATGCTCGTCGAAATAGTCACGGATATAGGTGACGAGGTACCAACGCTCGTCGGTCAGCTCGAGTCCCTCTTCCGCGGCCAGCTGCGCAGCCAGACGCGGCGTCCAGTCGCTGGGATCCAGAAGGTAGCCCTCCGGATCACGGGCGACGATCTCCAAGTCGGCGAACTCTGCAAGGGCACGCATTGACGCTCCTCCTCACTTATTATCGTCATGAAGCTTATGCCCACCCATAACCAAGGCCAATCGTGGGATGCACCGAGGCGGCATCCGTGGAAGTACCGGTTACGGGATGCAGCGGCTAGTAACTTGCCGGCGGTCCGAGCGGCCTGCGGCCCTCAGGCCTGATCGGCCGCCTTCAACTTGACGGAGAGGAGGACGAGATCCACGAGGCTGCGCACCTTCATCTTCTCCATGATGCGCGCACGGTGAGATTCCACGGTGCGGATACTGATGCCGAAGTCCGCCGCAATCACCTTGTTCGAGGCACCGGCGCAGATGCGGTCGAAGACCTCCTTCTCCCGGGGTGTCAGTGCATCCCAGCGCGCGTGCGCCTCTTCCAAGCTGATGCTCAGGCTTGGCACCTGTTGCCCGCGGCGCAGCACTTCCTGGACGCGGTCCAGAAGGAGCTGCCCGCTGAAGGGCTTCGTGAGAAAATCGGCAGCGCCGAGCTTCATTGCCCGGACGGCCATCTCGATGTCCGCATGGCCGGTCAGCATGATCACGGGCAAGGGAAGCTCCTGCTCCCGCAGACGCTCCAGAAGCGCCATGCCGCTCATTCCCGGCATGCGCACGTCAAGCAGGAGACAAGTCGCGCGGCCATTGATGTCCGGGAGGGCGGCGAGGAACTCATCGCAGGTTGGAAAGGTGTGGACATCGATGGAAACCGACCTTAGCAAAAGGGCCAGGGACTTCCGTATGTCCGGATCATCATCGACTATGTAGACGACGGGCGTTTCGGTCATGATGAGAGAGCTATAGCGGGCAACTCGATTTTGAACACGGCTCCCGGTGATTCCTGGAGCTCGACCCCGATCCTCCCCCCATGATTCTCCACGATCGTGCGGACAATCGACAGCCCGATCCCCAAGGCTTCCTCCCGGGTGGTGACCCAGGGCTCGAACAGTCGGTCGGCCAGACAGGGCGAAATGCCCTCCCCGCTGTCGGCCACTCGGATGACGACCATGCCGCTCGCCGAACGTTGACTGGTACTTATTAGCCCCCCACCACGCAATGCGTGGCCTCATGAAATCAGTAACTTAGTTGAAGTTACTTGGAAGCAGGCGGCGCATGGCGCCGACCTCGGGGGCGAGGCCCGCTGCCGACTCAGTGAGAAGGAGATTGAAGCGAAAGCCGGGACCGCCGGCCTTGAAGGTACGCGACGCGAGGTTGCCAACGGTCTCGTCCTCGCCTTGGCCCCAGTGGAAGAATCCGCTGCTGAGTGCCCACACGGCATTGGTCGGCTGCTACTGAACGGATTGCGATACGCGGATCCGTTCCGGACGCCACAACCGACTGTCGCCTGTTGCCGCGCTTCGCGGCTGGCATCTCGGACCCTTGTCAGGGTCATGGGGCCCCCGGGCGGCCCCATGCCCACGAGCGGAGAGCCGGTCTAGGCTTCGTCCGCCAGCCCCGCTAGCCGGAGACGCCCACGCGGCGCATGATCCTGGCTGATATCGCCGGTCGCCAAGATGATCGGAATACGCCGGCGTACCTCGGGATCCTCACTCAGGACCAGGACCAAGACGCCCGCCCGCTGCAGGCGGGCGCAGAGCATCTGCAGCAGGGCGACTCCGGAATCGAATACACGCTCCACTCCATGCAGGTCGACAATGCAGGACTGCAGGCTGGGCGAGACATGGTTACAGATATCGCAGATGTCCGTCGCCAGACGCAGGTCGAGGCTGCCTTCAAAGCAAAGGTCCAACCTCTCCTCTTCTGGAATGAAAGATGCTGTCATGGGCATTGTGGAGTCCTCCTTCGGCAGGCGCGTTAGGCGGACGACCGCGGCTACTTCAAGGGCTGGTGTCTCCACTTCCGTGCTGGACGCACCCCAGCCCTGTCTCCCACGCTCAGGCCCGAGGACCCTGAGATGGCGCTCTGCCCGGGCCATCCCCTATCCGGGACGAGGGAGAACTGAAAGCCGTCCGAGATTCAACATGTTACGCTCGTTGCTCCGGCGCAACAATCCGCACTTGTGCGGATGGATTGCCCGTATAACTACCTAGATACGCTTCCCGGCCCGGGTCGCGCCTGCCCGACAGCAACCGCCTGCGCTGAATCGCCACGCACATGGGCCTCTCAGGAACGGAGCAATGATCTCAGTTTGCCGTCCTCCGCACGACCCTGGCCCCGGATTGGGGCATTGCATTGGTGCACATGGGCGCTTTGAGCCAGTGCCTTCCCTCTCCCTTTGCTTGCGCGCCTCCGTCATCCGTTACCCGACGCCTCCCGCTCTAGCGTCTTCTCCTGAAGGAACCGCATGATCTGGTCCGATTGCCGTGAGCTATTCGGAAGGGCGACCACCCCCCAATGGCCATGCCGCAGTGCGGGGCGCACGGAGTCGAGGCTCCGGTGCAAGGCGAACCGCCGGTTCCAGACGACGCCCATTACCACGCCGATCAGGGGGCCAGCCAGCGCAAGCGAGCCCAATACGAGGACCGGGATATCGACCGGCCAGGTGGCCCCGGCGGGCACTGCAGCGATGGCGAGCAGCAGCCCCCCCAGGGCCCCCGCCACTGTCCCACCGAGCAGCACCCGGCGTCGCTGCGACGCCGGGGCCGGTGCCGTGTCGCGCAGTGCCGCAAGCGCACGGTCCGCCGCCAGAGATCGGA
>Ga0307441_1000318_pt1 | contig 18356 bp, 15 predicted proteins | sample SalMarWE160420MG_FD_202149 | JGI IMG/M metagenome (GOLD analysis project Ga0307441, IMG submission 202149) | Salt marsh sediment microbial communities from the Plum Island Ecosystem LTER, Massachusetts, United States - WE1604-20 | ecosystem: Environmental > Aquatic > Marine > Intertidal zone >... | reverse complement strand
TGGCCAAGCTCAGGCGCAACAAGGATGCCGCCCAGGCGTTCCAGGCAGCGATCAAGGTCGCGGACAAGGTGGCGACCAACCAGGACCTGATCAACGCCTACCTGGGGCTCGCCAGTCAGCTGGAGCTAACCGGCGATTACGCCAAGGCGGCCGACGCCTACGGCTCGGCCCTCAAGCTCGATCCCAAGAACGCCGACCTCATCCTGCGTCAGGGCCAGGCGCTGCTTCAGGCCGGCAAGGGGCTGGACGCGCTGCCGGCGCTGACCAAGCTGGAGTCCAAGAGCAGCGATTACCGCGTCAGCACCCTGATCGCGGACATCTACGTCAAGCAGGGGCAGATCGACTACGCCATGTACGCGCTCAACCGCGCTCTCACCAAGGCGGACGCGGCGGGCGACAACTCGGCCAAGGCCAACATCCTCGTCAAGCTCGGCACCTTGCAGAAGAGCCTGGGACGTGACGCCCAAGCCGCGCAGTCGTTCCAGCAGGCGGCCCAGGCCGATCCGCAGTCCTGGCAAGCGCTCTACAACCTGGGCGCGAGCTACCTGGAGGGCGGCCAGACGCAGAGCGCCCTCACGCCGCTCGAGCAGGCCGTCAAGCTCGCTCCGAAGAACGGCGAGGTCAACTTGGCGCTCGCGTCGGCCTACGATCAGCTGGCACAGACCGACAAGGCGTTGGCCGCGGCCAAGGTGGCCCTCGCGGGCCTCAAGGACCCCAAGGAGCTCACGCAGGCGCGGTTCATCGCGGGGCGCGCGCTCTACCGCCAGGGTGACTACGCCAGCGCCGCGAACATGCTCGATCAGGTCGTCCAGGCCGAGTCGGGCGACGCGCAGGCCCAGCTCTGGGCGGGGCTCGCGGAGTACCAGCAGCAGCAGTACCCGACCGCCATCCGCTACTTCGAGCGTGCCACGCAGCTCGCGCCGAACAGCGTCGAGGCGCGCGTCGACCTCGGCGCGGCGTACCTCGCGGCCAAGCGCTACCAGGACGCGGAGACCGTCTACCAGCTGCTGGTGAAGCAGAACCCGAAGGACAGCGAGAGCTACTACAACCTCGGTTGGGCCCTGTACTCTCAGAACAATCGCAGCGCTGCCGGCGACGCCTGGAAGGCGTCATGCCAGCAGGGTTACCAGCAGGCCTGCCAGGCGATCACGAAGTACTTGTGATGGGAGGCGCAGTTTCAATGGCTAGGCGGGCTCCTGAAATAGAATGGGCACATGGACTGGTTTCGACGTAACTGGCCGGACCTGCTGATCGGGATCGCCCTGGTGGCGGTGATCGCCGGGATCATCGCGACCCTCATCACGGGGGGGTCGTTCTTCCCCGTGGGGCAGAACACCCGGACGAGCGCACCGCCGGCGCAGAGCGCCACCACACAGAGCGCGGCGCCGAAGTCGGCCACGCCGTCGCCATCGTCCAAGACCACCACCGGGAACCAGGCCTCGCCAGGCTCGAAGACCGCCGCCAACGCCGGCGGCGCCAACGGCACGACGACCGCCGCTCCGGCGGGCGGCGCCAACGGCGTGTCGGTCCTGCCGCCAACGGCGAGCGCCCCGGGTAACGGCACGCCGGCGCAGAGTGCCACGACCACGCCGGCGAAGACCGCCAACCCGCCCGCGGTTGCCGCTCCGGCGCCCGCCGGCAACGGCGCCACGCAGAGCACGGCCACCAGCCAGAACGGTCCCGGCTCGGCGGCGCCGTACCGCATCTCGGTCGGCGCGTTCTCGCACGAGACCTATGCGCAGCGACAGGAGAAGGTGTTCAAGGACGCCGGCTACCCGGTGTTCCTCGCCAGCCAGGGTGATTTGACCATCGTGCTCGTCGGCCCGTACAAGAGCCAGTCGGAGGCCGATCAGGTGGCGGCCAAGATCAAGAAGGGCAGCTTCGGGGTCGACCCCGTGGTCTACCACTTCCAGGGTGCGCAGGACCAGGCGCCGTCGGCTGCACAGGCCGGCACGACGTCCACTACGTCATCGACGGCGGCTCCGGCGACCTCCACCTCGACGTCGACTTCCGCGCCGGCCACGGCCAGCAGCGGCCAGCGCTACCTCCAGGTGGGCGCTTACGACAGCGCGGCCGGCGCCAAGCCGCAGCGCGATCGCATGACGAGCATGGGTTTCAGCGTGCAGGAACGCACCGAGAACGGCCTCGTGAAGGTACTCATCGGTCCGTTCGGCCCCGCCCGACTGCAGCAGGTCCAGGCTCAACTGAAGGCCGCGGGGATCGACAGCTTCCCGCGCTGATGCGAAGCGTCCCGACGGCGACCGTAAGTCGTCTCGTGACGTACCTGCGGATCCTCACCGATCTCGAGGCAGCCGATGTCAAGCGCACCTCGTCGGATGTCCTGGCCGAGGAGGCGCAGGTCTCCGCGTTCCAGGTTCGCAAGGATCTGGCGTACTTCGGGCGCTTCGGGACGCGCGGGGCGGGCTACAGCGTGCCCACCCTCAGGCGTGAGCTACGGCGCATCCTAGGCCTGACGCGCCCCTGGAACGTGGCCATCATGGGCATGGGACGTCTCGGGCAAGCCCTGGCCGACTACCCGAATTTCGACCAGTACGACTTCATCCTGAAAGCGGCGTTCGACAACGACCCCGACAAGGTGGGCCGTCACATCGGCGGTGTGGACGTGTTCGACGTGGCGGAGCTCGATGCCCGGGCGGCCGAGGCCGCCATCGACATCGCCTTCCTGACGGTGCCCGCACAGGCGGCGCAGGAGGCCGCCGACCGGCTGGTGGCTGCCGGCATCCACGGGATCCTCAACTTCGCCCCCACCGTCATCACGGTCCCGCCGGGCGCCTTCGTGGAGTCGGTGGACTTCGTGGCTGGGCTCAAGCGTCTGGCGTACTACCTGCAGGGTGCGCCGGGGCAGGCGCGCGTCGGTTCCTGAATCGGCTTCCCGACACGGGCCCGGGAGACGGGCCCGGGCCCCTGCCAGCGTGCGTTGGCGCCTGAAGCGCCTACTGCGGCCCCCGTATACTGTCAGTCATTGTGTTCGACCTCATCCGCCGGGATCTCGAGGGCTTCGAGCGCCGCCTTCAGATGGAGCTGCACTCCTCGGTCGCCTTCATCGAGGCGATCGGCGACGACCTCGTCGGGGCGGGCGGCAAGCGCCTACGCCCCAGCCTGAGCTTCCTCGCCGGGCGCCTGCTCGGCGCCGACCCCGAGCGCACCATGCAGGTTGCGCTGGCCGTCGAGCTGCTGCACTCGGCGTCGCTTCTGCACGACGATCTGATCGACGATGCGCAAACGCGGCGGGGGGCGCAGGCGGCCTTCCGACGGTACGGCAACGTCGTGAGCGTGATGTCTGGCGACTTCATGCTGGCCCGCGTGCTGGATCTGCTGGCGGAGACCGCCAACGCGCCGTTCACCCGGCTGATGTCCCGGACCGCCGCGGCGATCTGCGAGGGCGAGGTGCTGCAGTTCCAGACGGCCACGCTGGAGGAGTACAGCTTCGAGACGTACGACACCGTCATCGAGGGCAAGACGGCCATCCTGGTGGCGTCGGCGTTGGAGGGCGTCGCCATCCTGGCGGAGGCCGACGAGCCCCAGCGCACGGCGTTGGGGGCGTTCGGCATGCACTACGGGCGCGCCTTCCAGATGCAGGACGACTACCTGGACCTGCTCGGAGACGCCGAGCGCCTTGGCAAGCCGGTCGGAGGCGACCTGCGCGAGGGCAAGGCAACCTATCCGGTGCTGCTACTGCTCCTGGAGCATCAGGTCGACGAAGTGAGAGCCATTCTCAGGCGCCACGCGATGCGTGACGGCGACGTGGCGCGGGTGGTGGCGCTCGTCCGCGAGCACGGCGCGGACGCCCGCACCCGCGAGCGCATCCGCAAGGAGGCGGAGCGGGCGGTTGCCGCTCTGGAGGCGTTCCCGGCGTCACCGGCGCGCTCGGCGCTGGTCGAGCTGGCCGAGAGGGAGATCGCGCGGGCAGGGTAGAGGCCGATCCGCTGCCGCTGACGGCGGGCGAGGCGACGCGCGGGCGTGGTCGGTGACACAATGGGCCGCATGCCCTCGACCGAGCCCCTGACAGGCTACGTGCCCCGCTCCGACGACGACATCTTGCAGCGCGCCAGGGCCTTCTACGAGCGCGTGCGGACGCGCCGGACAGTGCGCGCGTTCAGCGACCGGCCCGTGCCCCGCGCGGTTGTCGAGGCCTGCCTGCTGGCTGCCGGGACGGCTCCCAGCGGAGCCAACCTGCAGCCCTGGCACTTCGTGGTGGTGGACGACCCGGCCACGAGGCGGCATATCCGCGAGGCCGCCGAGGCCGAGGAGCGCGCCTTCTACCAGGAGCGAGCGCCGGACGACTGGCTGGCGGCGCTGGCGCCGCTGGGGACGACGGCGGACAAGCCGTTCCTGGAGACGGCGCCGGTGCTCATCGCCGTGTTCGTGCAGCCGTACACGCTCCGGCCCGACGGCACCAAGCGCAAGCACTACTACGCCACCGAGTCCGTCGGCATCGCCACGGGCCTACTGGTGACTGCGCTGCACGAGGCGGGGCTGGTGTGCCTCACGCACACGCCCAGCCCCATGGGCTTCCTGTGCGAGATCCTGGGTCGCCCCGGCTTCGAACGTCCGTTCGTGCTGCTCGTCGCCGGCCACCCCGCCGAAAACGCGCGCGTGCCGCGCATCACCAGGAAGCCCTTGTCGGAGATCGCCAGCTTCTTGTGAGCGACAGCTTCCGTTCCTAGGGGAGCCGGGTCGCGGTGCGCGTCGCACGGCGCATCGACCACGGCACCGGTGTATCTATGTGAACCGTGTTACGGCAATGGCATGACGCATAACATATATATGTCTTAGGCATGCGCGCGCGTGCTTGCCTGAAGGGGGTCGCCATGCCGTCTCGAACGTCTTCCACGAAGCGGACCGCCGCCGAACCGTCCTCGGTCGCGCCATCGACCCTTTCGGCCGGGCCGTCGTCGTCCGAGCGAGGCGGGCCGGCAGGTGCCTCATCCGAGCCGGCGGGCCCGGGCGTGAGCCCCGGCGTGCTCGACTGGGCGGTCTTCGAGGCCAGGTTGCGCGCTTTGCCGGAGGGCCAGCCGGTGAGCGTCGCCCTTATGGACATCGATCACTTCCTGGACGTCAACGAGCGCCACGGTCGGGAGGTCGGGGACAGGCTGCTGCGGCGGCTCGAGCGGGCCCTGCTCGGCAGCCTGCCGGCGGAATCGTTCGTTGCGCGCCTCGGCGGTGACGAGTATGCAGCTGCGTTGCCGGAGCACCCAGTCGAGGGGGCGTTGATCGTCATGGAGGAGATCCGCCGGCACCTGGCGGGGAGCGGGGCGGTCGAACGCGGCTCGGCCGATGCCATCTCGCTGTCGGTCGGTCTTGCCGCCTATCCGGCGCACGCCGCGCTGCGCGAGGCCGTCCCCAGGCTGGCGGATGAGGCGTTGGCGCGAGCCAAGCGCGAGGGGCGTGGGCGCTGTGCCATCTACGTCGAGTCGCGCATGGTGCTGAAGAGCAACTACTACCCCAAGGCCAGCCTGGCGCGACTGACGAAGCTGGCCGACGCGCTCGATCGCACCGAGGCGAGCCTGCTGCGCGAGGCCCTGGACGACCTGATCGAGCGCTACCGCGAGACCGTGTGACGTCGCCGGTGGGGGGCGACGCTTCAGAAACCCGTCGTCGCCCGGAGGCGCACGAGCAAGGCGACGCTCGCGCCCAGCTCGCCGGCGCTCAGGTTCGGGCCGAGCTCGAGGGTGAGGTCGGGGCCGCCGGCTTCCCAGGTGAGCGACGCCGAAGCTTGCAGGGCGCGAGAGCCGGGCACGAGCTGGCTGGCTGCGAGGCCGACGTCGGCCAGGCCGTGGAGCGTGTCGCCGTCGGCGAGCGGCACGTCGAGCTGCGCTGCGAGCTGGGGCAGCGGAACGGCGGTGGGCGCGCCCGGCGGCGGCGCAAAGGCCGCCTCGAGTGTCCACAGCGCGCTCCCCAGGTAGCCGCTGACGCCCAGGGCGCCGCGCCCCCGCCAGGGGGCGGCGAGCAGCCACGCCTCGCCGTATACGACGGTCTGCGACACCGTGCCGCTGGCGCTCACGCCGAAGACGGGCGCCTCGAGGTAGAGCGCGTGGGCCTCGAGCTGGGCCGACGTGAGGTCGAGCCTCACGCTGAGCGCTCCACCGAGCCGGCCCTGGTCGAGCAGGGCGGCGGCGCGGACGCGCACGAGCCCGGTGTAGGCGGCGACGCGCGCGCTCAGCAGGCCACGCCGCGTGCCGTCGGCGGCGACCGGGTCGACCTGGAACGGCACGGTCAGCCGGGCGGTCTCCAGCGTGAGCCGCCGGAGACCCGCGCTGACGTCGATCGGGCCCTCCCGCAGGAGGGCGTAGGCCTCGCTCAGGCCGGGCTCCAAGATGGGGACGGTGGCGCCGGCGGGCGCGCTGAGGGAAGGGTCCAGCCTGAGCGTGAACGTGACGGGCGGGAGGCGGGCGGTCATGTCCGCATGCACGCCCGTCAGCAGGCTGGCGGCGGTGCCCACGGCGGGCGGCAGCGAGCTCCAGCCCACGCTGGCGCCGTAATCGAACTCCACGCTGCCGCCGACGCTCGCGCCGGCGCCTTGGGCGCGCACGACGGGCAAGGCGGCGAGGAGCGCGGCGAGGAAGGCGGCGACGAGCGCGGTGGAAAGCGGCGGCGGCCGGCGACCGTCCATACGGGTGCGGCCCGCGGCCGCCCGGCGTTGCGCGGTGCGCGCGCTCACGAGGCGGCTCGCGCCTCCTCGCCGGCGACGCGCCCGTCCTCCAGGCGCACGATGCGATCGACACTGTCGAGGAGGCGCGGGTCGTGGGTGCTGAACACGAAGGTGGCACCGTGCTCGCGGTTGAGGTGGCGCATCAGCTCGATCAGGGCGTGTCCGGTGTCGCCGTCGAGGTTGGCGGTGGGTTCGTCGGCGAGGATGATCTTCGGTTCTGCGGCGAGGGCGCGTGCCACCGCCACGCGCTGTTGCTGGCCGCCGGAGAGCTGGTTGGGGCGCCGATCGGCATACTCCGCCATGCCCAGGTCGTCGAGCGCCGCCATGGCGCGTGCCTCGCGGTCGCGGCGGCCCATCCCGCGCAGCTCGAGCACGAAGGCGGCGTTCTCGAGGGCGGTCAGCACCGGGATGAGGTTGTAGGCCTGGAACACGAAGCCGAGGTTGTCGAGGCGCATGCGGGCCGCGCTGCGGCGGTTGAGCCGGTCGATGCGCCGGCCCTCCAGGATCACCTCGCCGGCCGACGGCTCGTCCAGCGCGCCCATCAGGTGCAATAGCGTGCTCTTGCCGCTGCCTGACGGCCCGGCGATGGCCGTGAACTCGCCGGGCGCCACCGTCAGATCGACGCCGCGCAGCGCGTGCGTCTCCACCTCACCCACGCGGTAGGTCTTCTCGAGGCCTCGGATGTCGTACAGGCTCATCACATCAGCCCCTTCGGGCCGCCTCAGGCGGCGAAGCGCATCGCCTCGGCGGGCTCGAGCCGCGCGGCCAGCGACGCCGGCCACAGCGCCGCCAGCACCCCGGTCGCCAGGGCGAAGCCGACCGCCTGAAGCACCTGGGCGGCGGTCACGCTCGGGTAGAACATCGGGTCCATGCCGAAGCTGGCCATGTACTGCTGGAAGCCGGGGATCGTGAAGCCGCGCCCCAGCACCGCCACGCCGGCCGTGCCGATCGCAGCGCCGACGGCGGCTCCGGCCGCGCACAGCAGGACGCTCTCCAGAGTGACCAGCGCCATCATGGCGCGGCCGCTCATGCCCAGGGAGATCAGCACCCCGAACTCGCGCACCCGTTCGATGAGGCCGAGGTAGATGGTGTTGACCACAAGCAGGCCCGCCAGCACGTAGAAGATGAGGGTGATCACCGCCAGCATGGGGCCGAAGGCGTTGAGCAGCTTCACCAGACCCGGCGAGAGCTGTCGCCAGGTCTCGACCTGCAGCTTCGGCAGCTGCGGGGTCAGCTCAGCGGCCACGCTGCCGCTCACGCCATCGTCGACCACCCGCTTCACGTCGGGGAAGTGGACCTCGAATCGCGACACCGCGTCGGGCGCCGCCAGCGCCTGCGCGGCGCCCAGCGACACCAGCGCCGTGCGTGCTTGCGCGGCAGGGTCGATCACGTCCACGAGGCCCGTCACGGCGTACGACGCCGCGCCGAAGCCCTCCGTGCCGGGCGCGTACACGTCGACCCGGTCGCCGATCCCGACGCCGAGCGCACGCGCGAGCGAGGTGCCCAGCACGATCGAGTCGCTGTCGCCCGGCGTGACGAAGGTGCCGGTCAGCGGGTTGGTGCTCAGGTAGGCGCGCCGCACGCCGGCCGGCCAGTCGCTTCCCTGCAGCGCCAGCGCGCGCGAGCGATCCCCGTGGATGAGCAGCGCCGGAACGTCGAGCACGCCGACGACCTCGCCGCTTCCGGCATGCGTGGTGATGAGCCCGTTCACGCGATCGGCGTCAGGGATGAGCGTGCCCGAGAAGTCGCGCACGTTGCGGTAGTCCGCCGCGTGCACCTGGACCTGGCCGCCCGAGCCGGTGAGCTGCGTGTACAGGCTGTTGCCGACCGCCCCGCCGATGCCGTAGTACAGGGTCGAGAAGGCCACCACCACCGCCACCGCGCCGAGCGCGGTGAGGCTGCGCCGGGGCTGACGCCAGAGGTTGCGCCACGCGAGAGCGATCATGCTAGAAGCAGCCCCGTTCCAACGCCGCCTCGCTGAAGCAGCGCTCGGGCACGGCGATACCGAACTGGGCGTCTTGGTACGACGCGGTCGTGCGATAGCCCTCCCTGAGCAGATCGACCACCTCGAAGTGCTGCGGAATCGTGCGCCCCTGGACGTCCTGGAAGTCCGAGAAAGTCAGGCGCTTGACGGCGTTGCCGCGCTGGTCGAAGAACGTGAGGCTCACCGGGGCGTAGCTGGCGCTCTTCACGACGAACACCAGCTTGCCGTAGGGCGTCGGCGCCTCCGGCTTGGGCACCAGCTCCAGGGTGATCGTGTCGGCGTCGCGGCTCGTGATCGTGGCGTCGTACTGCTCGCGGTACTCGCCGCCGGCGAGGTCGTCGTAGGAGAGGTCGGAGCCGAGGAAGGCGTTGCTGCGGCCGCTGGGCGGCAGGCGGAGGCTGCGGCCCAGGCGCGGGCTGTAGACCAGCAGGTTGTTGCCGATGCTGAGGAACGCCTCGCCGGCCTGCTGAGGAGGCTCGGTCACCCGCACCAGCGAGCGCTCGTTGCCGTCGCTCACGACGTCCATCCGGTAGTGAACGGTGCGGCCGGGGCGCTCCACGCTCAGCTCGAGGGTGGCCCGCTCGCTGAGGCCGCGGAGGTTGTCGATGACGTGGTCGAGTACGGCTTGAGCGTCGTCGGGAGCGGCCTGGGCGTGCGCGCGGACGGCCAGCGAGCCGGTGGTCGGCAGGCCGACGATGAGCGCCAGCGCGACGAGCAGCGTACGCGCGTCGCGGGCGATGTGGCGGGGCACGAACCGGGTGTGGGTCATTCGCTCCTCATGGCCTCGGCCGGGCGGAGGCGGCGCACGCGGCGCGCCGGCGCCAGGACGGCGAACAGCGCAGCGAGTGCGATGGTGACGGCGGCATACAGAAGGTACTCCGGTCTGACGATGGTGTAGAGCTCGCTGGGCAGCGAGATGCCGCTCAAGAGCGAGCCGTAGAGCCCGCTGAACAGCGGCCCGAAGACGTTCCACACCGAGAACAGCCACAGCAGGGCGAAGCCGACGATGCTGCCGGCCAGCCATCCGAGCACGCTGGCGTACACCGATTCCAGCGTCACCAGCGTCGACAGCCGCGCCTGGTCCAGACCCAGCGCCACCATCACGCCGAACTCCCGCGAGCGCTCGAGGACGCTCACCACCACGGTGCTGGTCACGGTGATGGCGGCGAAGAGCGAGAACACCACCCCCAGCACCGTGACCTCCACCCGGCCCCAGCCCACGGCGCGCGCCAGCTGGCCGATGAGTTGCTCGACGGGGTAGGCGTGGACGCCCGCGGGCAGCTCCGACTGCAGGGCCGCCGCTACGCTCGACTCGCGTCCCCGGGGGACGTCGAGCGCCAGACCGGTGGCGGTGCTCACCCCGCTCAGTCGCCGTGCGTCGGCGAGGTCCACGAGGGCGGTGGCGTCGTCGACCACCGGCGTGCCGCTGTCGACGATGCCGACGACCCGAAGGCCCAGCGACCGGGGGCCGCCCGCGGCCGACGCGTCGATGGCGACACGCTCGCCCAGGCGGGAGTCGAGCCGATCGGCCACGCCCTTGCCGAGCACGATCTCGCCGGGACCGGCGAGCATGCGCCCCTGCGTGACGTATGCGGGGATGGCGGAGACCGAAGCCTCGCGGGCGGGGTCGACGCCGCGCGCCATCACGCCCTCGCTGGTGTAGGGCGAGCGCAGCAGGGCGCCGAACTCGAGCCGTGGCGCCACGTGGCGGACGCCGGGCTGCGCCAGGGCGGCGCGCTCGAGCGGCGCCAGCGACGGCAGCGGATGTAAGGGATCGGGGTCGTCGTGGTAGGCGCTCGTGGTGACCAGCACGGGGGCCGCCACCAGCCGCCCCTGACTGGCCAGCATGCCGTTCATGAAGCCGTCTATGAAGCCCCACAGGAAGATGATGGCGAGGGTGGCGTACGCCACGACCACCACCAGCAGCTGGGTCCGACGGCGCTGACGCCAGAGGTTGCGCCACGCCAGCCGCCACAGCGCCACCGTGGTGCCACGGCGCGTCACACGGCCGGCCTCAGTGCCGATGGCCATCGCTCGCTCCCGGCTCGCCGGGCGCCGGCGGCAGCTCGCCGCGTTCCCGGGCGGTCGTCCAGCCCTCGATCATCTGCGGCAAGGCGCGTTCCCAGTACGCCAGAAACTGATACATGTCGATCAGGGCGCGTCTTGCCTCGGGCGAGGCGCGCGCCGTCAGGCGCAGCCCCTTCTCGGCGAGGTGGCGCAGGCTGCGCATCGGCGACAGGCTGTCCAAGGTGCGCTGGTGCCACATGTCGGGTCGCGCCCGGTAGTAGAGCCGGCGGTCGCCCGGCTTGCCGATCCGCTCGAGGTAGTCCGCCTTCTCGAGCAGGCGGGTCATGGTGCTGACGGAGCTGCGGCTGGCGTGGAGCGTGCGCATCAGGTCGTCCGCCGACTGCTCGGGGGGCTCCGCCACGAGCAGCGCCCCCAGGATCCGCCCCGCCATGCGCGGCACGCCTTGGGACTCGAACGTCAGCCCCAACTCTTCGATGAAGGCCAGCAGATCGTCCTGCTGCCTCGAAGCATGCCCGCTCGCAGCGATGGTGGTGCCTCCCTCCTGTGGGCACACTACGAGACTTCTCAGATTTCAGCTAAGGCTGAAAGTCCCGAAATGTGGCAGGCCTACGCCGGGAGCAGGGACACGCGGTCGCGAGGCTCGGGCGGCGGTCACGTCAGCCGGCGAGCGCCTCGTCGATCCAGGCCAGGTAGCCGGCATCACCGTCGGCGACGGGCCAGGCGACGATGCAGGGCGTGTCGTAGGGGTGGAGCTCTCGAACCAGGGCGGCGACGGCGGCCACCAGGTCCTCCCGGCTCTTGGCCACCGCCACCACCTCGGCTTCGTCGTGCACGCTCCCCTCCCACCAGTACAGCGAGCGTGCGCCCCTCAGCACGTTCACGCACGCCACGAGGCGAGCCTCCAGCAGCGCCCGGGCGATCCGAACGGCGGTCTCGGAGTCGGGGAAGGTCAGGTAGAGCGAGCGATAGGGGGTGGCCATGCCCCAGCATGGCCGATGCGCAGCCGCGTCGCCGCGCGGCGGTCGCCGCGGTGCTGACCGGGTGGGGCGTCCCGACGGGCTACACTCTCATCGATGGCTGATCTCGACAAGGAGCAGGTGTTCCACTTCTTCCAATCCAATCCAGAACGTCCCTGGCACGTCCAGGACGTACAGAAGCGCCTCGACGTCGACGACCGGAACGCCTTGAGGAAGCTCCTTTCGGAGCTCGCCGACGAGGGTCGCCTGATCCGCACCCGGCGCCGCACCTTCGGCTTGCCGCAGGAGATGAACCTGTTCCTGGGCAAGCTGCAGGTGACCTCGGGCGGCTACGGTTTCGTCATCCCCGACAGCGGTCAGGGCAAGGACCTGTTCATCCCTGCCGACAAGCTCTCGGGCGCATGGGACGGCGACCGGGTGGTCGCCCGTCCGAACCCGATGGTCGGTGACGGCGAACGCCAGAGCGGCGAGATCGTGCGCATCCTGGAACGCGGCTACGACAAGGTCGTGGGCACGCTGGAGTACGCCCGCGGGTACGCCATCCTGCGGCCCGACTCGCCGCGCCTGCGCGAGCGCATCCTGCTCACGCCCGAGTCCGTCGGCAAGCTGGAGGGCGGCTCGCGCCTGGTGGTGCGCATGGTGTGGCCGGAGGCGTCGGGCGAGAAGGATCCGTTCGGCGAGGTGGAGGAGTTCCTCGGCAGGGGCGACGACCCCGAGGTCGAGACCCGCGCCGTGATCGTCAAGTACGGCCTCAAGGAGGACTTCGACGGCGACACCACGGCCGAGGCCGGGGCGGTGCCGCCGACGGTGGGCGGCGACATGATGGAGGGACGCACCGACTACCGCCACGTCCCCACCTTCACCATCGACGGCGAGGACGCCAAGGACTTCGACGACGCGTTGTCGCTGGAGCGTCTGGAGGGCAGCGGCAAGGATGGCCTGCTGCGCGTCGGCGTGCACATCGCCGACGTGTCGTACTACGTCGCCGAGGGCACCAGCCTCGATGCCGAGGCGCGCGAGCGCGCGACCAGCGTGTACCTGCCGGGTCAGACCCTGCCGATGCTGCCGGAGACGCTCTCCAACGGCATCTGCTCGCTCGTCGAGGGGGAGCCGCGGCTGGCGCTGTCGGTCTTCGTGGACATCACGCGTGCCGGCGAGGTCAAGGGCGTGCGCTTCCGCGAGACGGTCATCCAGTCCGATGGCCGTTTGACCTACGAGCAGGTGCAGGCATTCAGCGACGGCGGGCGCTTGCCGCACGGCAAACGCAAGCTCGAGCGCGACATCAAGGTGCTCATCAACCTCAGCCAGGAGCTCCGCACGGAGCGCATCGGCGCCGGCGCGCTGGACTTCGACTTCACCGAGGCAAGGGTCGACGTCGACGAGCAGGGGGCGCTGCACCTGACACCCGTCAGGAGCAACGCCTCACGGCAGCTCATCGAGGAGATGATGCTGCTGGCCAACCGGCTGGTCGCCGAGGAGCTGGACCGCAAGGACGTGCCCGCGCTCTACCGCGTGCACGAGGATCCCAGCGAGGAGAAGGTGCAGGCGCTGCAGAAGGCGTTGGCACGCCTCGGCTACACCCTGGACCTGCAACACGCCAAGCCGCAGGACCTGCAGCGCATCCTGCGCCAGGCGGCCGGCAAGCCGGAGGCGCAGATCGTCAACACGTTGCTGCTCCGCAGCCTGAAACAGGCGCGTTACAGCTCCGAGAACCTGGGGCACTTCGGCCTGGCGTTCGAGAACTACCTGCACTTCACCAGCCCCATCCGGCGCTATCCAGACCTCGTCGTGCACCGCGTGATGCGCGCCCTTCTCCAGCACCGCCTGTCGCCCACGCTCAAGGAGCGTCTCAAGACCGACTTCCCGAAGCTGGCGGAGCAGTCGAGCGAGCGCGAGCGCCGCGCCGAGTCCGCCGAGCGGGACCTGACCCGCTACTACCACGCGCGCTGGGCCAAGGATCACGTCGGCGAGAGCTTCAACGGGGTGGTCTCGGGCGTCACCAACTTCGGGGTGTTCGTGGCGCTGCCCAACGCCGTCGAGGGCCTGGTGCACGTCTCGCATCTGGACGACGACTACTACATCTACCTCGAGGACTCGTTGATGCTGATGGGCAAGCACACCCGCAAGCGCTTCCGGCTCGGCGACCGCGTCGAAGTCAAGGTGCTGCAGGCGAACCCCACGCAGCGGCAGATCGATCTCATCCCCGCGGGCATGGAGATGCCCGAGGTGGAGCCGGAGGAGAAGCCACAGCGGCAGAAGCCACCCCGGAAGCTCAAGACGCCCGCCGTGCATGCCGGGGAGGCCGGAGCGAAGCGGCCGGCCTCCGGCAACGGTGCGGCCGGCGGCGCGTCCGTTGCCGGAGGTGGCGGCCGCCGCAAGCGCGGCGCACCGAAGGGCGGCGCGAAGGGCGAAGCCAAGCCGTCCGGCCAGGGCGCTGCCAAAGCGTCGACCAAGGGCGCAAGCGAGCCCTCTGGCAAGGGTGCAGCCAAGCCATCCGCGAAGGGTGCGGCCAAGCCGGCGGGCAAGGGCGCCGGCAAGCCCGCCGGCCAGGCCGCGACCGGGGGCGCGGTGCAGCGTGCCGACGGCAGCGCCGGCAAGGCCGGCGGCGAGGCGGCCGGCAGTGGGAGCCGCCGGAAGGCCGGGACCGAGGCGGCGCCACCCCAACCAGCGTCCAAACGCAGCCGCCGGCGCCGCTCCGGCAAGGGCACGGGCACCGCGACGAGCGGCGGCTCGACGGGGCGGCCGGCGGGCCGGGGCCAGGCCGAACGGGCGTCGACCGGCGGCGGCAAGAGCCCGGACGGCACCCGCAAGGGGTCGGGGTCCGCGGACGCGGGCGCCGCGCGCCGATCCAAGCGGCGCCGCCTGGTGTTCGGGCGCTCGGGGAAGCCTTGACGGCCCAGGTGGGCCTCAGGGGCGTGCGGGGGCGGCCCGGCGCCGCGCCGGCTCGGGCATCGTGATGGGAGGCAGGGCATGGCGATGACGCCGCACGTGCGCTGCGCGGAGTGCGATCAGGTGTTCGAAGCGGATGCGGGCATGGACGACGAGGTGACGTGTCCCGGCTGCGGCCACCGGGGCAAGCCCGGCGGAGTCATGCGCCCGACGGGGTTTCCCAGTCTGGAGACGTTCAGGCGGAACATCTCCAAGTCGCGCGGTGCGCGCGGCGACGACTGAGGAGCCGTCTGTTAGACTTGTCGAAATGGTGACAACGCCTGCCCGGCCAGCGTCCCACGGGCGAGCGACGAACGCTCGCGGGGCAGGCCAGCCTCTGTCGGTTGCGCGACCAGACGAGTGAGGGACGCGATGGCTCAGGAATTCCGTTATCCGTTGACGCGAATCTGCCTGCGCACCGGGGCGTTGACACTGCCCAGGACCATGCTCGGCCTCTTCCCGGAGGAGGGGGAGATCGTCGCTGTCGACACCGAGAGCGGCGACGAGTTCGAGCTCCGGTTTGAGGGACCGCGCACCGTCGCGGGGCTCGGCGCGTTCATGGAGGCCCACCGGCTCGACGTCAACGACGAGTTGCTGATCCGTCCCCTGGAGGACGGACGGTTCGGGTTCACGGCTCTGCCCCGTGCCCGCAAGCCCGATTACGCCCGGCCGGGCGCCATGCAGGCGCTGCTCGACGAGCTGGCGCAGGCCGAGCTCGCCGCCAACGAAAGCGAGATCCGGGCGCTCTATCCGGAGCTGCCCGCAGACTTCGACGTGCGCTCGTTGCTCGAGGCAGACGAGCGCTTCGTGTATTTCGAGGGGCGCTGGCACGCCCGTGCCGCCATCGAGCGAAGGGTCGACGACGAGGGCCCGAAGCGCCCCGAACCCGCACCACGCGAGTCGCGCCGGCACGATCCCAAGGGGGCCGAGCTCGACGCGGCGATGGTGGCTGACGCGCCGACACCGGTAGACGCGCCGACACCGGTAGACGCGGCGACACCGGTAGACGCGGCGATGGCGGCCGACGCAGCGGTGCAGGGCGACGCGGCGGCGGGTGCGGCCGCGCCCGAGGCGGTGCCCGTCTCCCAGCAGGCGGAGCCCGACGCAGTCGCCGAGGTGCGTCCCCTGCAGGCGGGGGAGAGCCAGCAGGAGGCGCTGTGGCGCTCGACGTGGCAGCATTCCGATCGGGGCGGCGCGTCCGCGCCAGCCTGGCCGGGGCCCGTCGGTGATGCCGAGCGCAGCCGTCCGGCGCCTTCGGCTCCGGCCGAGACGCCCGTGGACAGCGACGAGCGCTCCGCGCCGCCGTCGGTGCGTGAGCGTCGGGCACCGCGGGCGGTGTTCCCGGGCGACGCGGCGCTCAGCCGCGAGGCCGACGAGGAGGACGCCGCGCCCGACCTTCAGCATGTCGGGCGCGCCCGCGAGCTCCTGCAGGGGTTCGGCTTCAGAGTGGAAGCCCTCGGTCACGGTGACCTGATGGCGCATGCGGAGCTCGGCCGGCGGGGTTACACGGTCCTGGTGCATGCCCTCGCCTTCGGGCAGCGCCTGGACTGGGCCGCTCTGTTGGCCAAACGGCGGGAGGTGGGCGCGCGCTACCTGGCCGTCTTCGGCGACCGGCGCGACCTCAGCCGCCTGCAGTCGCCGGCGGAGCTGGCGCGGGCCACGCTGTGGTCGTGGGAGGGTCTGCACCGTGCGCGCACGCTCAGCCGCAGCGTGCCGGTGAGCCCCTTCGATCTGCAGCTTCATTTCGAGCGCGAGGGTCTATCCGGGCACGGCCTCGAACGCTTCGAGAACGACGTCGCCGGGCTGGTCGCCGAGCGGGGTGCCTTCTCCGAGGTACTCACCAACCTGGCGGGCCTGCGCGCGCCGACGGTGTTCCTGCTGGAGGACGTAGCCGGCGGCGGCACGCTCAGTCGCGACGTCGTGCTGCGGGTGCTGGAGCGGCTGGTGGACGCGCCCTTCCACCTGGTGGCGCGCGTCGCTCAAGGGGAGTTCTGTCTGCGGCAGCCGGTGGCCGACGGGCTTGCGCACCTCGCCGACTACGCGTCATCGCTGCGCGAGCGACTGCCCAACCGCAGCTTCGAGCGCATCACCGGGCTAGGGGAGCCCGAGCTCTTGCAGGCGGAAGACCTGCTCGAGGTCGAGGAGGAGCCGGACGAAGGACCCGGCTCGGATGACGGCGGACGTGCTTCGGGCGCCTCCGACGATGCCGCCGGTGACGACTCCCGCAGCTAGCCGCCGACGGCGCCCCGTACTGACAGCGTTGCCTCTTGGTTGGGCCGGCTCAGGCGTCCTGCAGCGCGCTGACCTCGAACGCCGCATCTTTCGCGGCGGCGACGGCCTCGGCCATCCAGTGGGCGCCCTCTCGGGTGGTGGCGTAGGGAACGCCGTTCTCGAGCGCCCGGCGTAGCTCCCGGGTGTGCGATACGTCCACGAGCCACGCGTAGTCGGGCTCGTCAGCGGGATCGCCGAGCTGCGCGCCCCTCGCGACCTCGAAGCCGAGCGCACACAGCCGCGTCTCCAACGCGTCCAGGCCGTCACCGATGAGGCGGACCAGGCCCTCCGAGGGCAGCTGGACGCCGGCGCCGAGCTCGGCCTTGTAGTAGGCCAGCGCCGGCGCCTGGCTGATGCCCATGCTCTCACCGGTGGAGCGCATCTCCGGACCCAGCACCGGCAGGATGTCGCGGAACTTGAGGAAGGGCAGCACCACTTCCTTGACGCTGTAAAGCCGCGGCGTGGGCGTCTCGGTGAAACCGAGCTGCTCGAGGGTGTGGCCCGCGGCGATGAGCGCGGCGTACTTGGCCAGCGGGTGGCCGATGGCCTTGGAGAGGTAGGGAACGGTCCGGCTGGCACGCGGGTTGGCTTCGATGACGAAGACCTCGCCGTTCTTGATGACGTACTGGAGGTTGATCAGCCCGCGCACGCCGATGGCCTCGGTTAGGCGCACGCTGTAGTCCCTGATGGTCCCCAGGACGGCGCCCGAGAGCGTCACCGGCGGGGTGATGCAGGCGCTGTCGCCGGAGTGGATGCCTGCGCTCTCGATGTGCTCCATGATGCCCGCCACCACCGTGGTCTCGCCGTCGGAGAGGGCGTCGACGTCGACCTCGACGGCTCCCTCGATGAAGTCGTCGACGAGGATGCTGGGGTTGTCGGGCAGCTCGGCGTAGACCTCGGCGAGGTAGGCGTCGAGCTCGGCTTCGTTGGCCACCACCTTCATGGCGCGGCCGCCCAGCACGTAGCTCGGTCGGACCATGACGGGGTAGCCGATGTCCTCGGCGAGCGCTTTGGCCTCGCCGGGCTCGCCGGCCACGCCGCCGGCCGGTTGTGGGACGCCCAGGCGGCTGCACAGCGCGTGGAAGCTGTCGCGGTCCTCGGCGGCGTCGATGGCCTCGGCCGAGGTCCCCCAGATCGGCACGCCGGCGGCTGCCAGCCGCCGCGCCAGCTTGAGTGGCGTCTGACCGCCCAGCTGCACGATGACGCCCTTGGGGGACTCGTGCTCGACGATGTTCAGCACGTCCTCGAAGGTGAGTGGCTCGAAGTAGAGGCGGTCGGCGGTGTCGTAGTCGGTGGAGACGGTCTCGGGGTTGGAGTTGACCATGATCGTCTCGAACCCCGCCTCGCGTAGCGCCCACACCGCGTGCACGGTGGCGTAGTCGAACTCGACGCCCTGGCCGATGCGGTTGGGGCCGGAGCCGAGGATGAGCACCTTGTCGCGCCGGGATGGCGCGACCTCGTCCTGCCACTCGTAGGTGGAGTAGTGGTAGGGCGT
>Ga0307441_1000317_pt1 | contig 18404 bp, 19 predicted proteins | sample SalMarWE160420MG_FD_202149 | JGI IMG/M metagenome (GOLD analysis project Ga0307441, IMG submission 202149) | Salt marsh sediment microbial communities from the Plum Island Ecosystem LTER, Massachusetts, United States - WE1604-20 | ecosystem: Environmental > Aquatic > Marine > Intertidal zone >... | reverse complement strand
TTTCCACAAAGACGTATGGGATTCCCGGGGCGCATAGCGGCCCGCTTCCCACCGTTTCTGCTCATCGGGATTGCCTGCCGATCTCCGATCGGCGCGAACCGGATCGGCGTCCCGCAGCGCCTGGCGACCGCAGCGCAGACCCTGTCGCGCTTCAGGGGTGGTCGGCGAGTTAATGATTTCCACGACTCGGGTGTAGAAACGTTGCCATGGGCCTGTGCGCTCGACCCGCGGTATGCCGGTGACCACCCATGCATGAGCTCTCGCTCTGCGAAGCGATCGCCGGCGTGGCCAAGACGCACGCCGACGGCCGCCACGTCGATGTGGTGCGGGTGCGGATCGGCGCTCTACGCCAGGTGGTACCGGAGTCCCTGTCGTTCTGCTGGACACTGGTGCGGGATGCCGAGAACATGCCGGACGCCGAATTGGAGCTCGAATGCGTCACCGCCGAGGTGCGCTGCCGCGCGTGCGGTCAACACTCGGAGATCGCGTCGGCGTGGTCCATCTGGTGTCCGGGGTGCGACAGCCCCGACGTCGAGGTGCTACGCGGCAACGAATTCCTCGTCACGTCATTGGACGTCTCGTGAAAGGCACTGCACATGAATGGCTTTGACCATGGGTAGGTTTCATCGGCACGACGACGGAACCGTGCACACCCACACCCACGAGCACCTTGGCCATGAGCACCCCCGGGAGTACGGCGACCACAGCCACTACGCGACGGGCAAGCAGCGCATCGATGTGCTGGAGTCGATCTTCGCCGAGAACGACGTTCTCGCCGGGGCCAACCGGGCGGCGTTCGAGAGCAACGGCATCCGTGCCCTCAACCTGATGAGCTCGCCGGGGTCGGGCAAGACGACCATCCTGCAGGCGACGCTGAACGAGCTTGCCGGCGAACTCGCGATCGGGGTGATCGAAGGTGACATCGCCACCGACCTGGATGCGGCCAAGCTCAGCGGACGCGGAGCCCAGGTCTCATTGCTCAACACCAGCAACGGTTTTGGCGGTGAATGCCACCTCGATGCGCCCATGGTCAACCGTGCGCTGCCGGGCCTTGACCTGCCAGGGCTGGAGTTGGTGATCATCGAGAACGTCGGCAACCTGGTCTGTCCGGCCGAGTTCGACGTCGGCGAGCACGCCAAGGCGATGGTCTACTCCGTGACCGAGGGCGAGGACAAGCCGCTGAAGTATCCGGTCATGTTCCGATCGGTAGATGTGGTGCTGCTCAACAAAATCGACCTGGTGCCCCATCTGGACATCGACGTCGGCACTTACGTCCAGCACGTCCGGCAGGTCAACGCGACGGCGCCGGTGCTGCCCGTCAGCGCGCGCACCGGCGCCGGCATGGACGCCTGGTTCGGCTGGCTCCGAGAGTTCACCGGAGTACGGCAAACCTAACCCGGTTGTATTGCGAATGATTCGCATCAGAGCGGGCGGGTAGCCCTCGGGCTGCGGTTGTGGAGCCGCGCCGAAAGCCACCAGTAATTAGCCGGGCTCACTGCTCAACAGGTTGTCGGCGGCAAGCATCGAAATTCCTTGGTGGAGAGGGTAAGCGATGCAAACGCGATGCTGTGAGACATGTGTTTACTTATCGAACGCTCGGCAACCGTTGACAACGCTTTGCGGCGGGAGTAGACCCAGAAACAGCGCTGCGCAAGTGGGCCGACGGTCGACTCCGGCGGCGCAGGGGCTTCAGCCCGCCCCGGAAAGCTGCAGTATGCCAACGGAAGCAGCAGTCAAAGCAGAAGAGACACTCATCCATGTTCTATGGATCAACGCAGGGCTCAGCTGTGACGGCGATTCGGTGGCGTTGACTGCCGCCACCCAGCCCAGCGTCGAAGAAATCGCGCTCGGCGCGCTCCCGGGCCTACCGAAGGTCGCCGTGCACTGGCCCCTGATCGACTTCGAATGCGGACCCAGCGGAGGAGCCGACGACTTCCTCGCATGGTTCTTCAAGGCCGATCGCGGCGAATTGGAACCGTTCGTGCTGGTCGTCGAGGGCTCTATCCCCAACGAGAAGCTCAAGGACGAGGGTTACTGGTGCGGGTTCGGCAACGACCCGGCCACCGGCCAGCCGATGACCACCAGTGAGTGGCTCGACCGGCTGGCGCCCAAGGCCACCGCGATCGTCGCCGTCGGAACGTGTGCCACCTACGGCGGCATCCACGCGATGGCCGGCAACCCGACCGGTGCGATGGGCGTGCCCGACTACCTCGGCTGGGACTGGAAGAGCAAGGCCGGCATCCCGATCGTCTGCGTTCCCGGCTGCCCGATCCACCCGGACAACCTCTCGGAGACGCTGACCTACCTGCTCTACATGGCGACCGGCCAGGCGCCGATGATCCCCCTCGACGACGCGCTGCGCCCCAAGTGGCTGTTCGGCAACACCGTGCACGAGGGCTGCGACCGGGCCGGCTACTACGAGCAGGGCGATTTCGCGACCGAGTACGGGTCACCGAAATGCATTGTCAAACTTGGGTGTTGGGGTCCGGTTGTCAAGTGCAACGTGCCCAAGCGCGGGTGGATCAACGGTGTCGGCGGGTGCCCGAACGTCGGCGGCATCTGCATCGGGTGCACCATGCCCGGCTTCCCGGACAAGTTCATGCCGTTCATGGACGAGCCACCGGGCGGCAAGGTCTCGACAAACGCAGTCGGCCTCTACGGGTCCGTGATCCGCAGTCTGAGGGGTATCACGGCGCGCACCCTGGACAAGGAGCCGCGCTGGCGGCACGACGGGAACCAACTCACCACCGGAGCCCGCAGAACCTGGTAGGTCGGGCACTTCATCCTCATTGCACACGGAGAGACTTCGATGACAACTATCGTCCCCGAGCCCACCACCTCCAAGCGGGAACCCGGCCAACTCGTCGAGATGGCCTGGGACCCGATCACCAGGATCGTCGGCAGCCTCGGCATCTACACCAAGATCGATTTCGAGAACAAAGAGGTCGTCGAGTGCCACAGCACGTCGTCGATCTTCCGCGGCTACTCGATCTTCATGAAGGGCAAGGACCCGCGCGACGCCCACTTCATCACCAGCCGCATCTGCGGCATCTGCGGCGACAACCACGCCACCTGTTCGTGCTACGCGCAGAACATGGCCTACGGGGTCAAGCCGCCGCACCTGGGCGAGTGGATCGTCAACCTCGGCGAGGCCGCGGAATACATGTTCGACCACAACATCTTCCAGGAGAACCTGGTCGGGGTGGACTTCTGCGAGAAGATGGTCGCCGAGACCAACCCGAGCGTGCTGTCGTTGGCGGAGAAGACCGCGGCGCCGCACGCCGACGCGCACGGGTACCGGACCATCGCCGACATCATGCGCTCGCTCAACCCGTTCAGCGGCGAGTTCTACCGCGAGGCGCTCCAAGTCAGCCGGTACACGCGCGAAATGTTCTGCCTCATGGAGGGTCGCCACGTGCACCCGTCCACGCTGTACCCGGGCGGGGTCGGCACCGTCGCGACCATCCAGCTGATGACCGACTATATGACCCGGCTGATGCGCTACGTCGAGTTCATGAAAAAGGTCGTGCCCATGCACGACGACCTGTTCGACTTCTTCTACACCGCACTGCCCGGTTACGAGAAGGTGGGGCTGCGTCGCACACTGCTCGGCTGCTGGGGCTCCTTCCAGGACCCCGAGGTATGCAACTTCGCGTACAAGGACATGGAGCGTTGGGGGAACGCGATGTTCGTCACCCCGGGAGTGGTGGTCGACGGCAAGCTGGTCACCCACTCGCTGGTGGACATCAACCTGGGCATCCGGATCCTGTTGGGCAGCTCGTACTACGACGACTGGACCGACCAGGAGATGTTCGTCAAGACCGATCCGCTGGGTAACCCGGTCGACCGGCGCCACCCGTGGAACCAGCACACCAACCCGCACCCGCAGAAGCGGGACATGGACGGCGGCAGGTACAGCTGGGTGATGTCCCCGCGCTGGTTCGACGGCAAGGACCACCTGGCGCTGGACACCGGCGGCGGCCCGCTGGCCCGGCTGTGGGCGACCGCGCTGGCCGGCCTGGTCGACATCGGCTACGTCAAGGCGACCGGGAACAGCGTGAAGATCAACCTGCCCAAGACCGCGCTGAAGGGCCCGGTCGAGTTCGAGTGGAAGATCCCGCAGCACGGCAGCAACACGATCGAACGCGACCGGGCGCGCACCTACTTCCAGGCCTACGCGGCGGCGTGCGCGCTGCACTTCGCCGAGCAGGCGCTGGCCGAGATCCGCGCCGGGCGCACCAAGACGTGGGAGAAATTCGAGGTGCCCGACGAAGGCATCGGCTGCGGCTTCACCGAGGCGGTGCGCGGGGTGCTGAGCCACCACCTGGTGATCCGCGACGGGAAGATCGCCAACTATCACCCCTACCCGCCCACGCCGTGGAATGCCAACCCGCGCGACAGCTTCGGAACGCCGGGCCCCTACGAGGACGCGGTGCAGGGCCAGCCGATCTTCGAGGAGAACAGCCGGGAGAACTTCAAGGGCATCGACGTCATGCGCACGGTGCGCAGCTTCGATCCGTGCCTGCCGTGCGGCGTGCACATGTACCTGGGGAAGGGCAAGACCCTGGACAGACTGCACACGCCGACGCAATCACCCGTCGGGGAGTGACGCATGGCGGATCGCCCGGAGACGCCCGCAGAAATCCCAGAACAAGAAGCACGGTGGCGCACGGCGGGCGACCGGATCCAGACGCTTCTGGAATCCTCCGCGGCGGGTGGGGCGGCCGCCTACGAACGCGCCCAGCAGCTAGTCCGTGAGGTGGTCGAACTCTACGGGGCCGGGCTGCAGCGAATCATGCGATCGCTCGACGACCCGGCTTCCGACAACAGGTGGGCCGAGCGGCTGGCCACCGACGACCTGGTGGCCAGCCTGCTCCTGGTACACGGCCTGCACCCGCACGACGTGCGGCGCCGGGTGTCCGACGCGCTCGATCGCGTGCGCCCCTACCTCGGTTCGCACGGCGGCGACGTGGATCTGCTCGGCGTCGACGGCGACACCGTGCGGCTGGCGTTTACCGGCAGCTGCAAGAGCTGCCCGTCGTCGGCGGTGACGCTGGAGCTGGCGATCGAGGACGCGGTCCGCGCGGCCGCGCCGGAGGTCTGCGCGATCGAGGTGGTCACCGCCGAATCCACGGGCATCATTCCCGCCGAATCGCTGCTGGCCCCCCTCCGTTCGAATGGCCACAGCCGTTCGGACGGGCACCGCGCGACGGAATGGCATCCGGTTCCCGAACTGGCCGAGCTGGTGCCCGGCGAGGTGGGCGGTTTCGCCGTCGCCGGCACGACGGTCCTGGCGTGCCAGGTCGGCGACGAGCTGTTCGCCTACCTCGACCACTGCCCCGTCTGCGAGGACTCGCTGGCCGGCGCGGGGTTGCGGGACGCGCTGCTGCGCTGCCCGCGCTGCGGGACCGACTTCGACGTCGTCCGCGCGGGTGCCGGCGGGAACGGGACCCACCTGGAGCCCGTTCCGGTCCTGCCGCGCGACGGCGTCTTGTCGCTGGCACTGCGAAGCGAACCGATGGGTGCTGAGATATGACCGGCGCCTACGACGTACTGGCCCGCATCCGTAGCGACCGCCGGGCCCCCGAGCCGGACGGCGAGCGGTGCGAGATGTGCGCGGAGCACATCGCCGACGAACACCAGCACGTGGTGAACGTGGCCGCGCGGCAACTGATGTGCGTGTGCCGGGCGTGCTATCTGCTGTTCACCGACCCGGCCGCCGAGCTGCGTTACCGGGCAGTGCCGGACCGCTACCTCGCCTTCGGCGACTTCGCGCTGGACCGCCGGGCGTGGGAAACGTTGCAGATCCCCGTCGGCGTGGCCTTCTTCTTCACCAACTCCGCGCTCGGGCGCACCGTCGCCTTCTACCCCGGCCCCGCCGGGGCGACCGAATCCGAGCTCGACCTGCAGGCATGGGACGCCCTTCGCGCCGCCGACCCGCGGGTGGGGTTGCTGGCCGACGACGTGGAGGCGCTGCTGGTCCGCGTCCCGGATACCCCCGAATCGGCCCAGCCGCAAAGCTATCTCGTCCCGATCGACGTCTGTTACGAATTCGTCGGACGCTTGCGCATGCTGTGGCGGGGCTTCGACGGCGGCCAGCAGGCGCGCCAGTTCATCGACGACTTCTTCGTCCGGATCGCCGCCCGCGCCGTGGAGGAACGGCGATGAGCGAGCAGCCGCTGGAGGTGGCCTTCTCTGTCCTCGACGTGGCGCCCGAACCGTACGCCGTCACACCTGTGCTCATCGCACACGTCGGCATAGCCACCGCCGGCCCGCACGGCCACCCTGACCCGGTGCACGCGATCGCGCTGCGGTGTCAGGTCCGCATCGAGCCGCTGCGGCGGTGCTACTCGGACGAGGAAGCGGCCGGGCTGGCCGACTTGTTCGGCCCCCGCGAACGCTGGTCGAACACCCAGCGCACGTTCCTGTGGCAGCATTGCACCGCCATGGTGCCGGGATTCTCCGGGCACACGACGGTGGCGCTGCCGCTGGACTGCACCTACGACTTCGAGGTGGCCGCCGCCAAATATCTGCACGCGCTACGGGACGGCGCGTTGCCCCTCCAATTCCTCTTCAGTGGAACGATCTTCGTCAAATCCGAGCGCGGCTTCTCGGTCCAGCAGGTGCCGTGGGACTGCGAGTACCGCTATGACATGCCCGTCGAGGTGTGGCGGGCGCTGATCGCGCAGCACTACCCGAACGCGGGCTGGGTGCGGCTGAGTCACGAGACCGTCGCCGCGCTGGCCGGCTACAAGTCGGCGCGAGGCCTGCTCGACCTCGACCACGCCGTCACCTCGCTGCTGGATGCCGAGCGGGAGACGGCGCGGTGACCTCGTCGCAGGCATCCAGCCGCAACCGCGCCCGAGCCGTCGCCGACGCGGTGCTCTACGAGGGCTACCTGCTCTACCCCTACCGGGGCACCTCGAGCAAGAACCAGTCCCGTTGGCAGTTCGGCGTTCTGGGCCCACCCGGCGCCGCGGACGCGGGCCTTGGCGAGGAGGACACCCTGGCCGCGGAGTTCCTGGTCGAGGGCGCGCAGGCCATCACCCTAGTGGTGCGGTTTTTGCAGTTGCAGCACCGCCGTGCCGAACGGGAACTCCCCGGCGGCGGGTTTGAACCCGTCGCCGAACTGACGACGCCGACCGGTTCGTGGCTCAGCTGGGACGAGGCCGTCGAATGCGAGTTGTCCTTCGGCCCCTTGCCTTTCGACGATGTGCCGCGGACCCTGCCGGTGATCGCGCACCCGGCGAGCGACACCGAACTGCTCGACGGCGGCCGCCTGGTCCGCGAACGCCGGCAGGTGCGAGCCGAGTTGACGGTATCCAACGAGCCGGACGGGGAGCTGCGCCGGGTTTCGGTACGGCTCGGCAACGTCGGCGCGGCCGCGACCGACAAGGACGACGCCATCGCGCGGTCCATGATCGGAACCCATGTCATCGCCGAAGCCGTCGGCGGCCAGTTCGTCTCGCTGCTGGAACCGCCCGACGCCGCGGCCGGTGCGGTGTCGCGATGCGCCCAGCACCGCTGCTTTCCGGTGCTGGCCGGCCCGCCGGGCGCCCACGACATGCTGCTGATCTCCCCGATCATCCTCTACGACCATCCCGAGGTGGCCGAACAGAGCAGTGCCGCCCTGTACGACTGCACCGAGATCGACGAGATCCTGACCCTGCGCGTGATGACGATGACCGACCAGGAGAAGGCCCAGGCCCGGGCCACCGACCCGCGGGCCGCGCAGATCATCGACCAGTGCGACGCCATGTCGCCCGAGGCGATGGCGCGCCTGCACGGCGTGCTACGCGACCCGCACGCGCCCGCGGGCCTGGTGCCCGAGGTGCCCGAGGACCTCGACTGGTGGGATCCGCTGGCCGACAGCGCTGTCCGCCCCGAGATCGACGCGGTGCTGGTAAACGGGGTCCGGGTGGCGCGCGGCAGTCGGGTCCGGTTGCGGCCCGGCCGCAACGCCGACGCCCAGGACATCTTCGTCGCGGGCAAGACCGCACGCGTGGCATCGGTGCACGAGGACGTCGAGGGCAACAAGCACGTCGGGGTCGTCGTCGACGACGATCCGGCCGCCGACCTGCACGAATGGTACGGCCGCTACCTGTACTTCTCCCCCGACGAAATCGAACCGCTGGAGGTAGAACAGAGCACGCAGGAATTCAGGGAAAGGAGTGCGCCATGGAAATTCTAGGGTGGATCTTCCTGGCCATCATCGCGCTGGTGGTCGCGGCCGCGGTGGCGATGGGAGTGGTATCGCTGCCAGATGCCCGCCGCTACCTCAAACTGAGGCGGATGTAGTCGACCGGAGGCTTGATGACAGCGCGCATCCTGGTAGCCGGGATCGGCAACATCTTTCTGGGGGACGACGGGTTCGGCTCCGAAGTGATCCGCAATGCCGCCATCCCGCAGGACGATTCGGGCGTCCGTGTCATCGACTACGGCATCCGGGGCATGCACCTGGCCTATGACCTGCTCGAGGGCTGGGACACCCTGGTCCTCGTCGACGCGATACCCAGCCGCGGCAACCCAGGCACGTTGCACGTGTTCCAGGCCGAGCACGACTCGCCTCCGGACGCGCCGGGCCTGGATGCGCACGGCATGGATCCCGCCGCGGTCTTCGCCAGTCTGCGGGCATTGGGCGGCGACCCGCCCTACACGGTGGTGGTCGGGTGCGAAGCGGGTAGCGTCGAGGAGGGAATCGGGCTGACCGAACCCGTCGCCAAGGCGGTGCCCCGGGCCGCGCGGGCGGTCGAGGATATCGTCGCCGCGCTGCAAAGCCCGGCGTCCACCGCTGCGGCTCCGAAGGAGTGGTGAGCATGTGTCTGGGCATACCGGGCCAGGTGATCGGGATGTTGGACGGCTACGCAGGCCAGCTCGCACTGGTCGACGTCGCCGGCGAGCAGCGCAAGGTCAACATCGGCATGCTTCCGGAGGAGACCTTCGACCCCGGCGACTGGGTGATCATCCACATGGGCTTCGTCGTCGAGAAGACCGACCGCGCCGGCGCCGACGAGGCGATGGCCGGCCTGGAACTGATGGGCCGGGGCCGCATGGACCCGGCGGCCGGCCCGGAGGGCGGCTGAGGTGACCGATACCCCCCTGATGCTGCGACCCGGCCTCACCGAAAACCAGATTCGGCAGCGCTTCACCGTGACCGGTGTCGTCCAGGGGGTCGGCTTTCGTCCCTTCGTTTACCGCCTCGCCACCGAACTGGGCCTGGCCGGGTTCGTCGGCAACGACTCGGGCGCGGTCTTCCTCGAGGTGCAGGGTCAGGCCGCGCGCGTGCACGAATTCGGCCGCCGGCTGCGCGCCGAGGCCCCGACGCCGGCGCGGATCTCCGGGGTCCGCATCGCCGACCTCCAATCCCGCACGGCCGAGGCAGCTTTCCGGATCGTCGCCAGCGAGGCGGGCGCCGGTGCCAGGACGCCGATCACACCCGACATCGCGGTGTGCGATGACTGCGTCGCCGAGCTGTTCGACCCGGGCGACCGCCGCCACCGCCACCCGTTCGTCACGTGCACCAACTGCGGGCCGCGGTTCACCATCATCCGGGGGCTGCCCTACGACCGCCCGGCGACCACCATGTCGGCCTTCGCCATGTGCGAGCGGTGCGCCACCGAATACCACGATCCCGCCGATCGCCGGTTCCACGCGCAGCCCATCGCCTGCCCGGATTGCGGACCGTCGCTGTGGTTTTCCTGCCCCGATGGCCGGGTGGACGGCCCGGACGCCGCGCTTGCGGCCACCCAGCGCGCGCTGGCCGGCGGCGCGGTGGTGGCCATCAAGGGCATCGGCGGCTACCACCTGGCCTGCCTGGCCGACGACGACGCGGTGGTGTCGGCGCTGCGGACGCGGAAGTCTCGCGGCGCCAAGCCTTTCGCCCTCCTGGTCCGCGACCTCGACGTCGCCCGCCGCTACGCGCACCTCGACGACACCGAGGCCGCCGTGCTGTCGAGTCCGGCCCGGCCGATCGTGCTGCTGCGACGGCGGCCCCGAAACAACACTGCGCCGGTGGCCGACGCGGTCGCGCCCGGCAGCCCCCTGCTGGGCCTGATGCTGCCCTACTCCCCCGTCCATCACCTGCTGCTGGCGCCCGTGCCCGGCGCCGCCGTCACGGCGCCGGACACCCTGGTGCTGACCAGCGCCAACCGTTCCGACGAGCCCATCTGCTTCACCGACGACGATGCGGCGCAGCGACTTCCGGCGCTGTGCGACGCGGTCCTGGACCACGACAGGCCCATCCACGTGCCGTGCGACGACTCGGTGGTGCGCGTCGTCACCGACCGGGAAGGGGCCCGGGAACTGCCCATCCGGCGCTCCCGCGGGTACGCGCCGCTGCCGGTGGCCCTTTGCCGCACCGGCCCGGCGGTGCTGGCCGTCGGCGGGGAGCTGAAGAACACTTTCTGCCTCACCGACGGCTCGCGCGCCTACATGTCCGGGCACATCGGCGACATGGGCACCTGGGAGACGCTGCGCGCGTTCGAGCGCGCGGTGGGACAGCTCAGCGAAATACGTCACAGCCCGGTGCGGTTGGCGGCCGACCTGCATCCGGGATACCACACCCGCGACTGGGCGGAGCGCCACGTGGGCGACCGGCCGCTGGATCTCGTCCAGCACCATCACGCCCACGTGGTGTCACTTCTGGCCGAGCACGGTCGCGTCGGCGAGCCGATCATCGGAGTTTCCTTCGACGGCACCGGCTACGGCCGCGACCGGACGATCTGGGGCGGTGAGATCCTGCGGCTCGGCCGCGACAGCCACCGTTTCGAGCGGGCGGCACATCTGGCGCCGGTGCCGCTGCCGGGCGGCGACGCCGCGGTGCGCAACCCGTGGCGGATGGCGCTGGCCCAACTGTGGGCCGCCGACATCGACTGGACCGGCGATCTGGCGCCGGTGGCCGCGGCCACGGCCGAGGAATTACGGCTCGTCCGTTCGCAATTGCGCAGCGGGTCGGGATGCGTGCCGTGTTCGAGCATGGGCCGGCTTTTCGACGCGGTCGCCTCGCTGCTGGACGTCCGGCACCGGATCGACTACGAAGGCCAGGCGGCCATCGAGCTCGAGGCGCTGGCCTCCTCGGCCGGCGACGCAGCGGGGCCATCCTTGCCGCTGGCGGTGCGCGCCGACGGGGTCATCGACCCGGCACCCATGGTGCAGACGCTGGTCTCGGCGCTCTACGCCGGCACGCCACCGGCGCTGTTGGCCGCGGCGTTCCACCGGGCGGTCGCGGACGCGGTCGCCGGAGCGGTGGACCGGGTGGCCGGGCCGGTGCGGCTGGTGGGGCTGACCGGCGGGGTGTTCCAGAACGTGCTGTTGCTGCGGCTGTGCCGTGATCGGTTGCGGGACGGCGGGTTCGAGGTGCTGACCCACCACAGCGTTCCGCCGAACGACGGGGGGCTGGCGCTCGGGCAGGCCGTAGTCTCGCTGCTGACCGCGCTCGAGGAGGCCGGGCCGTGAGCACCCACCCCGCCACCCATTCCGGTCCCGGGATCGACCGCGGTCTGAGCACCGAGCTGGCCGAAGACCTGGCCGCCGCCGCCTTCACCCTGGCCAAGCGGTTCGCCGCGGGCGCCACCCTGTGGTCCATCGCGCCGTCGTGGGAGCCGCACGCGCAGCACATCGCGGTCGAGTTCGTGCATCCGGTGATCGTGGGGAAGCGGGCGCTGCCGGCGGTGGCGCTGACCGGGCCCGACATCGTCGACCTGGCACGGGTTTCGGTGCGCCCCGGCGACATCGTCGTCGCGGTGTCCGGCGCCGGCGACGCGCAGGTCCGCTCGGTAGTGCGCCGCGCGCCCGCCTGGGGCGCCACCACGATCTGGATCGGCAGTGGCGAACGGCCCGCGGCCGGCAAGGCCGACCACGTGCTCTGGCTCGACGACCCGGACCCGCGCGTGCCCGCGACGGGCGGATTCGTGCTGTTCTACCACCTGCTGTGGGAGCTGACGCACGTGTGCTTCGAACACCCCGGCCTGCTCAAACCCGAGGCCACCGAAGCGGTGTGCGTCACGTGCGGCGACGAGGGCCGCCTCGGTGAGGTGGTGGGGGCCCCGGTCGACGGGCAGGCCCCCGTGCGCACACCGCGTGGTGTGGAGACGGTGGTGACGGCGCTGGTCGGTCCGGTCTCGGCCGGGGATCTGGTTGTGCTGCATGCCGGTACCGCGATCAGCCGCGCCGACGACGAGGACGACCGATGACCGACGAGCCCACGAACTTTTTGTACCCGTTCATCGACGCGGCCGAGGACGACTCTGACTCGCTGCTCGCCGATTTGGCCGCGTCGGCGCAGGCCAAGGCCGCGGAGAGCCTGGCGTTGCGCCGCGCCACGCTGGACGCCAACGCCGACCTGCTGGCGACGGCCGCCACCGAGATGGCCCGCCGTTTCGCCGCGGGCGGGCGGCTGTTCACCTTCGGAAACGGCGGCAGCTGTACCGATTCCACCACGTTGGCGCGGTTGTTCGCCCGACCCCCGATCGGGCAGCCGCTCCCGGCCTGGTCGTTGACCGCCGATCAGGCGATCATGACCGCGCTGGGCAACGACGTCGGGTTCGAGCTGGTGTTCGCCCGCCAGCTGATCGCCCGAGCGCAGGCAGGTGACATCGCGATCGCGATGTCAACCAGCGGCAATTCGCCCAACCTGCTCACCGCGCTGCGCGAGGCCCGCCAACGCGGCCTGTACACCATCGGTTTCGCCGGCTACGACGGCGGCGCCTTCGTGGACAATACTGACGTGGATGCCTGCTTCGTCGTTCGTTCGCAAAGCGTGCACCGGATCCAGGAATCCCAGGCCCTGCTCGGCTATCGGCTGTGGTCGGCGACCCACGAACGTTCCGGCGATCACGATTTGGGGGCCGCATGAGCAACTCAGCGGGTGAATACCTTTCCTCGGGGCCGCGGTTCGCCGAGGGCGAGGTGATCGAGCGCATCGAGGCGTTCCGGCGCCGCCGCCCCCGGCTGCTCGACGACCAGGTGACCCTGGCACACGGGGCGGGCGGCAAGGCGTCGGCCGCGCTGGTGGACGCGGTGTTCATGGAGGCGTTCCGCAATCCGGCGCTGGAGCCGCTCGGCGACGGTGCGGTGCTCACGCTGCCCAGCGGCGAGCGGATCGCGATGTCCACCGACTCGTTCGTGGTGCAGCCCATGCGTTTTCCGGGCGGCTCGATCGGCGCGCTAGCCGTCCACGGCACCTGCAACGACCTCGCGATGGCCGGCGCGGTGCCCTCGTGGATCTCGGCGGCCTTCGTGCTCGAGGAGGGCTTCGCAATCGCCGAACTCAAGGAGATCGTCGCCGACATGGCGGCCGCCGCCGCCGCCGCCGGTGTCGCGATCGTCACCGGCGACACCAAGGTGGTGCCCAAGGGCGCCGCCGACGGTCTGTTCGTCACCACCACCGGGGCCGGCGTCGTACCCGCGGGGCGCACGCTGTCGGCGGCCTCGGTGCGCGCCGGCGACAAGCTGCTGTTGTCGGGGTCGATGGGCGATCACGGCATGGCGGTCATGCTGGCCCGGGGTGATCTGGCCATCGAGGCCGACATCGAGTCCGACACCGCCTGCCTGAGTCCGCTGGTGGAACTGCTGATGGCCGCCGCCCCCTCCACCCGCTGGCTGCGCGACGCGACCCGCGGCGGGGTCGGCACCGTCTGCAACGAACTCGCCCAGGCCTGCGGTCTTGGGGTGTTGCTCGATGAGGAGCGACTTCCCGTGGCGCCCATGGTGAACGGCGCGTGCGAATTGCTCGGCATCGACCCCCTCTACGTCGCCAACGAGGGCAAGTTCCTCGCCGTCGTCGCGCCGGATGAAGCGGCCGACGGGCTGGCCGCGCTGCGGTCGCATCCGTTGGGCACCCAGGCGGCCGAGGTCGGACAGATCGTCGCCGAACCGGCAGAAAGCGTGGTGCTGCGCACCGGGTTCGGCGGCACCCGGATCGTGGACATGCTCGTCGGGGATCCGTTGCCGCGAATCTGCTGAGTTCTGCTGAAAGGAGAAACCTGATATGTGCCTTGGTATTCCGGGTCGCATCGTCGAGATCACCGATCCGGCGAACTACCTGGCGAAGGTCGACGTCAGCGGCGTGCAGCGCACGATCAGTGTGCGGCTGCTCGAAGACGACATGCCCGCGCCGGACGACTGGGTGCTGGTCCACGTCGGGTTCGCGATGGCCAAGATCGACGAGACCGAGGCGTTGCTCACCCTGGCCGCGATCCAGCAGCTCGGCGACGCCTACGACACCGAGATGGAAGCCTTCGACTCGTCGGCCATCAACTAACTAGGAGCCGCAATGAAATTCGTCGACGAATTCCGCGACCCGGCGGCGGCCCGCAAGCTGCTGGCGGCCATCGAGCGCCTGGCCGGCCAGGGCCCGGAAAACTTCAAGTTCATGGAGGTGTGCGGCGGTCACACCCACACCATCTACCGGCACGGCATCGAACACCTGCTGCCCGACAACGTCGAACTGGTGCACGGCCCGGGTTGCCCGGTGTGTGTGATCCCGATGGGGCGCATCGACGACGCCATGTGGCTGGCAGGCCGGCCCGACGTGATCTTCACCTGCTTCGGCGACATGATGCGGGTTCCCGGATCCAACGGCAGCCTGCTGGACGCCAAAGCCCGCGGCGCCGACGTGCGCTTCGTCTACTCCCCGCTGGACGCGCTGAAGATCGCGGTCGACAACCCGGACAGGCAGGTGGTCTTCTTCGCGATCGGCTTCGAGACCACCGCGCCGTCGACGGCGGTCACCCTGGTCCGCGCCCGCGACCTGGGCCTGACCAATTTCAGCGTGTTCTGCAACCACGTCACGATCGTGCCACCGATCAAGGCGATCCTCGAGTCGCCGGATCTGCGCCTGTCGGGTTTCATCGGCCCTGGCCACGTCTCGACCGTCGTCGGCAACCGGCCTTACCGCTTTGTGCCGGAGGTGTACCGGAAGCCGTTGGTGGTGGCCGGTTTTGAGCCGCTGGACATCCTGTCCGCCGTCGCGATGCTGCTGACCCAGATCCGCGAGGGGCGCTGCGAGGTGGAAAACCAGTACAAGCGGGTGGTGCCCGAGCACGGGAATCCGGCGGCGCTGGCACTGATGGGCACGGTGTTCGCGCTGCGCCCGCACTTCGAATGGCGCGGGCTGGGTTTCATTTCGCAGAGCGCGCTGCGGCTGCATGACGACTTCGCCGACCTCGACGCCGAACTGCGCTTCGCGATGCCCGGTGTGCGCGTCGCCGACCCGAAGGCCTGCCAGTGCGGCGAGGTGCTCAAGGGCGTGCTCAAGCCCTGGGAATGCAAGGTTTTCGGCACCGCGTGCACTCCGGAGACACCGATCGGGACCTGCATGGTGTCCCCGGAGGGAGCCTGTGCGGCCTACTACAACTTCGGCCGCCTGCACCGCGACGCGGCCAAGCTCGCGGGGCGGGTTTGAGCGACGACCTGACCCGGCGCGGCGCGCAGATGTTCGCCCGCTACGCGTATGCACCCAACGCGCTGGGCTATTGCGGTCCCCCGCTGGGCGCGACCCTGCGCGACGGCTCGGTCGACGAGGTGCGCGCCGCGGCGGCACGCTTCTCCGGTGCGTGGCCCTATCTGCGGGTGCTGTCAGAGCTCACCGGGATCGCCGACCCGCTGGACCATCGTCTCGTCGAGGCGTATTGGCTCGGCGGCGGTGTCGGCGCGGGGCTGGATCCCCACGAGTTCTTCGACGCCCTGCTGGCCATCATCGGGCCGCAGGCGGGCCGCTACTGGTCGCATCTGACGCCCGATCTGGCGGCCGAGGCGGCCGGCAACCACTGCTTCCACGTGTTCGGGGTGTACCCGTGGACCCGTTTCCTGGGCCGCGGTATGGACGAACACCCGCTGGGCGTGCTCGACAACTGCCGCATCACCTGGGGCACAGTGGTTTCCCGCGCCGGCGACGCCGTGGAGGTGTCGTGCCGCAGGCTGGTGTGGGACGGTCGGCGACTGGGGCTGTCGGAACCGGCGGTGCGCCCGCTCGACGTGTGGGCCGACGGCTACAGCGCGGTGCCCGAGGTGGCCGTGGGCGATGAGGTCGCCGTGCACTGGGGGCGGTTGTGCGGGCGCCTACAGCCCGAGCAGGTAAGCGCGCTCGCCGAGAGCACCGATCGCCAGCTGCGGCTCACCGGCCCGCGCCTCGCGCGGGTCTGACCGGGTTGCCAGACTGGCCCCATGCCTGGTTCGGTGACCGGTTCGATCTGCGACGTGCTGCCTGCCGCGGCCGCGCTGCTGGGCGTGCCCGCCGCGGTCGACATGCTGGCGCTCGGCGAGCCGGCCGACCGCGTCCTGGTGGTGCTGGTCGACGGGATGGGCTGGCACCTGCTGGCGGAGTTGGCCCCCAGCGCGCCGCTGCTGGCCTCCGTGCTCGCCGGCGCCACCGGGCGGCTCACCCGGCTCGACTGCACCTTCCCGTCGACCACGCCGACGAGCCTGGTGTCGTTGGGCACCGGCGCCCGGCCCGGCGAGCACGGCATCCTGGGCTTTACCCTCAACGTCCCCGGCACGGACCGGGTGCTCATCCACATCGGCTGGCGCGACGACCCGCCGCACGCCACCTGGCAGCCAATACCCAGCTGGTTTCAGCGGCTGGAACGGGCCGGCATCGCCGCGCGCGCCGTGCTGCCGGCGGCCTTCCTGGGCAGCGGCCTGACCGACGCGGCCTACCGCGGCGCCCGGTTTTTTGCCGCCCACCCCGGCGACGACTACGCCGCACGGGTGGCCGACGCGCTGCGGGCGGCGCCGGGCCTGGTCTACGCCTACACGGCCGAACTGGACACCGCGGCCCACCTGTTCGGAATCGGTTCGCCCCCATGGCACGAGGCGGCGGCCCGGGTCGATGCGCTGCTCGCCCGACTGCTCGAAGCGCTGCCCTCCGGCGCGGTCCTGCTCGCGACGGCCGACCACGGCGGCATCAACGTCGGGCCCGACGCCCGCATCGATCTCGACGCCGAACCGCGGCTGGGCGCGGGAATTCGGGTGGTCGCCGGCGAGCCGCGGGTGCGGTATCTGCACACCGAACCGGGCGCCGCGGCCGATGTGCAAGCCGCCTGGGCCGAGACGCTGGCCGGCCGGGCCGACGTCTACAGCCGCGAGCAGGCCGTGGCGACCGGGATGTTCGGGCGGGTAGATCCGCGGCACGCGGCGCGGATCGGCGACGTCGTGGTCGTCTGCACCGGCGAGACGGCCGTGCTGGCCTCCGCTCACGAACCGCCGGAGGTCGCCCGGCTCATCGGTTTTCACGGCGCAGACACACCGGCCGAGATGGCCATCCCGCTCATCACTTGGCGCGGCTGACACCGGCGGCTACCCCACCCGATGGACTTGTTGCGAACCCTTTGCATTATTGTTGCGAATCGATTGCATCTACGCGCTTCGCGTAGTTAGCTCTTGTATTGCGGGACTTCATTTCCGAGCGAAGGGACGCCACATGACCGGTCCTCTGTCCAGCGGGCAGCAGTTGTCGCGCTCCGGTCCGCGCATGTCGGTCCGCTTGCGCGACGGCGCACCTTACTGACCCGGCGCCGTCCACCGATCAAGAAAGCATGGACAGTGCAAGGCGAACACATCGCCTAGAACCCGTGGACACCTCGTCGGGGGCCATCCCCCGGCCGAGGTCACCGCCGTGTCGGATCCGGGCCAGACGAGGCATTACATTCGAGAATCGTTGCAGCACAGGCATTCCAGCGGCCAGCATGTGAGCGACCCTCGTCACGGCGAGCCCAACCTCACCGCGTCTGAACCCCATGTGGGTTGAGTCTTCAGCACGAGCCGATCGGGTATCGCGGCTTCAAGCTTGCCGAAAACCCCTTCACCGGAACAGTTTCCACACGCGCACGCGCCACTGCCGTCGCGTGTGTTCGTCGTGCGTCCACACTCCCGCCACCGGTCAGGAAACCAATCACCAAAGACCATTGTGTCTTTCGTCAGCAGTGTACCGAAAATGTCGCGCGCTGCGCCCCGCAACACGCGCGCACTCGACGTTCCCGCGGCCACCACCGCCGAAGCGCCCTGAGGAAAAGGATCTCAACAATGGATTTCGCAGCACTCCCCCCGGAGGTCAACTCCGCACGCATGTACACCGGGCCCGGCTCCGGCCCCATGCTGGCCGCCGCGGCGGCCTGGGACGGACTGGCATCCGAGTTGTCTCAAACCGCAAGCGATTACGGCTCGGTGGTCGCGGACATGAGCGGTGGCCCCTGGCGGGGGCCCGCGGCGGCCGCCATGGCGGCGGCCGCCGCGCCCTACGTCTCGTGGATGGGCGCCACCGCCGCGCAGGCCGCGCAGGCCGCCGCCCAGGCCGAAGCGGCGGCCGCAGCCTACGAGGCCGCCTTCGCCATGACGGTGCCCCCGCCGGTGATCGCCGCCAACCGGACACTGCTGGCGTCGCTGGTCACCACCAACCTGCTGGGCCA